>Ga0224508_10003381_pt1 | contig 13183 bp, 12 predicted proteins | sample SF_Jan12_sed_USG_4_FD_170157 | JGI IMG/M metagenome (GOLD analysis project Ga0224508, IMG submission 170157) | Sediment microbial communities from San Francisco Bay, California, United States - SF_Jan12_sed_USGS_21 | ecosystem: Environmental > Aquatic > Marine > Sediment | place: USA...
AAACCACTCGGCCACTTTCGGAAGTTTTCAACTACGACAAAATAGGTCTGTTAGACACTCTAAAACAAACTGTTTTGACCGCATTGAATGAGAGCAGACGCTCATCCATTTTTAATACGTCTGGCCACAAAAGGTTATTCCAGGCATAGCCCCTACTCTCTCGTACTTTCTTTGATTATTTGACTATGACCGGAGGTTGGACGAGCCCACAGGAAAGCGCCTATGCAGAGAAAGAACAGGCTCATGCCGAGCAGGAATCCCCAGTGATAGCCGGACCACAGCAGGAATGACCAACTTGCGATCATCATCGCGGTAGCGAGCCACTTTGCACTTGACGGTACTGCGCCCTGCTCATGCCAGTCGTTTATCAACCGCGCAAACTGCGGCTGACTGTAAATCCAGTCGTGCACGCGCTGCGATCCCCTTGACGCCGCCCAGACCGCGACCAACAGGAACGGTGTCGCAGGCAGCAGTGGCAGGAACACCCCGGCAATGCCCAACGCGGTGGCAGTGTAAGCGAGCACCAGGTAGCCCAACTGTGCCCGTTTGCTCGGCACCGTCTTAACCATGAATACGAAATCTATAAATGATTGCATCTCCGGCTTGAACAAGACCCGATATGATGTTCAATTGCGTTGAAAATTGAATCATCAGTTGTATTCAATTTTAGACCACTCACGTCTGGATACTCGACTGACAATTAATGCATTTTTTGATTTTCAGGGGGGGGTCAGTTGTTCGATGCAAATCTAGCCCGAAGTGAGTCAAATTCGAATGCAACTAAACAAGAGTGTTATACAATAAGGTGTCGGGTTGTCATACGACACTTAGTCGTCTACTCCCTGTTATGTCAACAATGAGACATTCATATGAATAAGGCATTAATAGGATTTTTAGTGATATTTGGCGTTTGCCACTTTGTACTCATTATCATCCCGATCATCAATACACTGCGAACATCTATCTCAGCGAAAAGTAAGTTGCTTTGGTGCGTATTTCTTATATTTTTACCTTTTATAGGTGTAATAGTTTTTCATCGTAAATTCAGATCAAGCTTGTTTCAGGGTAAAGCCTATGAAATAAGCGCGGCTGAAGAGCGAGCCAGATCTGGTACTTTAGCGCCCCATGACGACGATTGAAGAAAACGAAAATACTCAGCATACTCAGCGCCCAAAAAAGAAAAAGTCATGTTAAACAAAAGTAAGCAATGGGTTGGACTTCTCCTCACCTTATTGTTTCGGCATCAAAGTGCCATCGATGCATTCTGCCGGATTCGGCCATCAACAGACCCTTACAGATTGTTATTTTAATGTCCGTTGTAGCAACAATAGCGGCCGGTTCTGATATTCGCTATCGGCTACGATTAAAGTAAGAATTAGTTTGCCCTGTCGATTAGTCCAAACACAATTAGTTGGCGCTAAGACTGAATTCGCTCAAGCTCATCGAGTGGCAGCTAGACCCGCTAAGAAAAACAGACGCGACTAATGCTGAATCCTTGTGGCAATGAGAATCCCCGTTGCCCATTCCATCTCAACCACGACTAATTCTTTGCGCGCCTGTAGTGCGGCGATCAGCTTAGGGACTTTTGGCGCGTGATCGTCAGGCCACGATGGTTGTGGAAGTAGATCGTCAATCACGTATATCCCACCAAGATTCAATAGGGCCAATGCGACATCTAGGTCAAAAAACTTACCAGGCCAGGCATCAGCAAAGATCAGATCAAATTTCTGCCCGTTAAGCGATTCCAGATACTCACCCCCGTCCGCGCAGGTGATTGTTATACGGGGATCTTCACCAAAATACTGACGGGCTACTTTCAAAACAGACTCGTCGTTGTCCACCGTCAAGAGATGCGCCTCTGTGTCCATACCGTCTAGCAACCAACAAGCGGATAAACCGGTTCCAGTACCGAGCTCAAGCAATTTACCACCAGGCTTAGATGCCGCAAGGACTCGTAGAAGCGCCCCCGTATTTCTTTCAGAAGCCATGGCAAACCCAAGTGACTTCGTTGCGTCTTCGATGAAGGGGAGAGTGTTCGGTATCGACATACTTTGGATTGTTGACATTTGCGCTGATGGAGTCAACATAAAGAGAATCTAATCACAAGAGAACATCAATCAAATATGAATCCGCTCGATCTCGTCGAGAGAAAGTCCCTCATGCACACGATTATAGAGTTGCGTGGTGCGTGTCGACTCATGACCCGCAATACGTGCGGCAATCTCTAAATCACCACCGTTGCGCAAATGGAAATTCAATAGTACGTGATGCTGAAACCGCTCCGGGAGAAACATCTCCTGTATCGACGATCCTAGTTGCGCTTCCAATACTCATAGACATTTTTGTGTCCTACCGGCCATATGCGGAAGATATCTATGGCAAATCATTAAGTCCGTTACCAAATCTGTTCCGGACTAACAAATTCATGCTAACGCCTCGCATCAGCGGCCAGTTATGCGCGTAGCGGTTTGATGGTCCGTCTGCATGTGCCTGATACTCATTGAGCCTTCTCCCCAGCGAACCGCGGAAGCGGCAATCTTGGAGACGATCAAAAAAGGCGACGATAGAATTCATCACTTGTCGCAGGGGTTGACAAATTTACCACCCCCGCAGCTTTGCTTGTTTCGTCAGTTCAATAAATGCAGGCTTTTTGGTCCCGTCATGGTTCAGGAGTCCAATACCGCCAAAAAAACCTATTGCCTTTTCGTCTGGTGGCCCTAATTTTGAAACCATGGCATTGGTTACTTCAGGATGTAGTTCATGTAACCAGGTAAAACAGATGTAAGGAATCGAATAATGATATAGATCCCAGGCTGCGAAGGTATTTAAGATAAATTGGCGTTGTTCTTCCTCCGAGCTGCCCATTGAGGACTTGGAAGAATACCCATACTGCAAAAAGTAAACGGGTTTGTAGGGGTATACACTTAATAATTCAGCAAAATAGCTGGCCACATTCTCGGGCGGTATATGGAGATCGGTATCTGTATTTTTCATGTAATGACTCACACCGATCACATCACTTTTTTGATTCATTCGAAGCGCAAAAGGCTTGGCATTACCAAGTAAGCTATCAGATGTCATTTCGGCAGCGACTTGTATGCCGGGTGAGATGGTCTTTAAATGAGAAATCGATTGTTCGTATAGTTCGGTAATTTCCCCCCATTTTTGTTTCCAAAGCTCAAGATTTTTGGATTTAATGGCATATTCGACGCCAATAAACAAATCAAATTCGTTCCCAAAGACAAACAATTCCACATCGATATTCGCGCCTTTGAGTTCTTTGAGTACCCAGGAGATCATTTTTTTAAAACGAGACACCACTCTGGGATGATTAAACGGCAAGTGGCGAAGGTCTTCAGGGCGCCCATCTTCTAGATTATATAGAGGTGAAAGAGTTAGGATAATTGGAGTATCTGGGATAAAGAAATACCTTGTTGCAATCTCCACGACATCATATGTGTATGTTTCGGGTGAGATTTCGATCTCGTTCCAATTGATCTGCATTTCGCTACGGCGGTCCATGCCTGAAGACTCCGCCGATTTAAGCGCCCGTTCAAAACTATTGTCTTCTCCTAAGGTAATGGCGATCGAAAATGACCGGTCTCCCTTTAAAAGAGGATTCGAGGTTTCAGCCTTAACACAGATGATGCTACTTACTACCAGGACAGAACTTAAGATAGCGAGATGTAGGAGTTTCATTTTACGTCTAACACCCCACATCAACGGCGATTTCACTCGTGTAGCGAGTGAAATGGTCCGACTGTATGCGCTTGTTAGGTGTTATTTTTTTGACTGTACCAACACCTTTTCTTTGGCGAAATATACGACAAGAAGAATGAATGATAGTGATGAAATAATAAAAAATTCGATTTGCCTCGCTCCGGTAATCCAAAGATAGGCAAATGCCGGTACTGCCCACAATATTTGTACTGACAAATAGAATCGTTTCCTCGTTCGATTTGACATGGAAATAATAAGTGTGGGAAGAAATAATACAATCAGCACAATCACCAAAGCCATGTAGTAACCGGCATTGCTAACATCTGCATAAACCGGGGTGCAAAATAGCAGCATTGAGACAGCACTCAATGACAATTTATTGAGCGCAGGCGCTTTAGAAAATACTGACATAACACCTAACAGTGAATTGACAGCGACATGCTGTGTTTTAACACCGCATGTCGCTGTATATCCCGCATTGAGTTAAGTCGAATTTGTACATTTACAAGACCATCTTACTTCTCACAATCGGAACATTAACATATAGACACAGCTGATTGTTTCAATAGACAATGGATTCCAATTTCTGCGGAAACACAGCAATGCGCATCGTTACTCAATAACGATGAATTATCATATCACTTGATTCCGGTTAAGAGCGGTACCTCCAATGTTTGTTGATGCAATAAGGTCCGCTTCGCCGTCTATACCGGGCCGAATTCGATCTAGTTGAAACGGACCGCAATGGGTCGACAAGCGACCGTTAATCGCTAAGCAAAGGCAGTTCTCACATCACTAGTCTAAACGCACGGGGATGCACTCGTGGTTTATAGTCACTGGAGAACGCCGCTACTATCGAGCGAGGCGCCAGTACTTCTACCGTTGTTCCTTTTCGAAGTCCACGCGTAGCAGTATATTCATGTTAATCCCAACGCAATAAGTACTTGCCCTGTATGAGCCAAGATTCACTTTCGAGACACACCATCGTCCCATTGGGTAGTTCATCAACACACGCAGAATAAGTAATTTGTTGTCGTATCCGGGTGACGCGCTCCTGATGCAGTTGGCGATCGATCATGGGCGCTCGCACTCTACTGAATCGTAAGTTCTGGGCTTTTGCCCAAGCTTTCTTGAAGGCGTTGAAATCGGAGCGTCGACAATAGGCGCAAGGACGGTGTCCCGCGGCAAATGCCGTGGCTTCGTCGAGAAAGAATAACTCCGTATAGTGACCCTGCCCCATGATCAGGTGTTGATAGCCCTTGTATTCCAGCACACAGCAGATCCACGCTGGGTGTTGCATCGTCTTTTCAGTAACTGCCGTGTCTTTGAATCGTGAATAATTCCCCGGTTACCCATGACGGTGCCGCGCGCATCAAGCGCGACGATTTTACTAAACGGGGTAACACGGTTTTGTAACGCCATGGCAGTTCTTATATGTGTACTCGACAACGACGGAGTCCCCTACCCCGATACGCCATTACCCCAGACCTGTTCTAGCGTTTTCTGAAAGATGATGTTCAGCTGTTGAAACTGTGTTTCGGGTTTCTGTCTCTTTAACCCTTCTTGTTCATGACGGTGGACGAAATGGCGGGGTTTTCCCATGAATATTAGTCCTACTTTTCTATAGCAGATGTACTGTCAAACACCGGTGCCAGTGCACCGATCATCTCTACTGCCCGCTTGAGCTTGCGTGTTTTCGTCTCGCCTTTGCCGACCGGTCCGTCGACGAACAGATTAGCCAGTCCATGCACTGATGACCAGGCCAAAAGCTCCTCGGGACTCAGTGTCGTTGCGTCACGGTCTTCAATGGTATCGGCAAACCCCCCTTTTATATGTGCGCTGAGTGCATTGGCAGCCGCCACATAGTCGTCGTCATTGGAATAAATGGCTTCTTCACGCCACATGGCCCGAAAAAAGGCAGGCTTATCTAACGCGAACCTTATGTACGCTACGCCCACAGCGTGGAAAGCATTAGTGTTTTCTTTACGTGCTTTTGCCTTGGCGCCAGCCATAGCATCTGAAAGCTGATGCAACGCCCGGGTGGCAAATGCAGTCAACAGCGCGCGTTTATCCACATAGTGCCGGAAAGCTGAGGACGGCGCGACTCCCACTCGTTTGGCGCAACCGCGCAGGGTGACTGCCTCGAATCCGAATTGCGTTGCCAGTTCATCCACCGCATTGAGCAACGACTCCGCTAAATGCCCGTGGTGATAGGCTTTTCTTCGTCTTCTATCTTGCTTCATAACGTGTTTCCATGACGATTAATGTGCACAGTGTTCACTTTTTTACCCCAAAGACTTGAAGTGGGAGCTCAAATTCTCTATTATTATGTGAACAGTGTTCGCATTAGTCAATCACCAAAGCGCATGAGCCGCAAAACAGAACACTGGGAAATGGGGCGGCGCGGGTACACACATTCGTAAGGAGATCAGATTATGTCATCGTCAAACGGTTCAACAGTTGAACAAGCTAACCATCGATCACGTGGCTGTGGCGGCTGCGGAAACTGGTCTGGGCTTAATATAGCCGCGATGGTGTTAGGGTTTGTGTTCTTTTGGCCTGTTGGTTTGCTGTTATTGTTCTGGATAGTCTGCGGGCGAAACGTCAAGGATCTACCTCAAGCGATACAGCATCAATGGTCAAAGATGAAGGGTTGCGGGAGCGGCAATGACGCTTTCGGTAAAACTGATTCCAACGGCAACGTCGTTTTTAACGAGTATCAACAAACTCAATACGATCGCATTCGTGAAATCAAGGATGAGATCAAAGCACGTGCGCGCCGCTTTGGAGAATTTCGGGCTAACGCTAAACGCCGTGCTGATGAAGAGGAGTTCAATCGGTTCATGTCGGATGGACCTGGCCAAACTGACGGCTAACTTCACTGGATTAAAGTCAGCTATGGGATTGCGTGTTTATGTGGCGTGCTTTGGGGTGGCGAGGGATATGTCCTAACCACTCCCTGCTCCGCAAGGTGGCAACGTTTTTTGATTCGTGGTGAATATGCTAGTTATGCAAAGTTATCTGTGATGCCTAGTACCTCCTAACGATGCAGCACTAACAACTTAGTTCTCAGCACGGCTCTTCAACAACAGTTGGATACTCTCCAACCAACGGTCAGCCATCTTTTGATTACCACGTTCATTGGTGTGAATGCCATCGTATGTATCTTGTGCGGCGTCAAAACCGGCGAAGCGATCAACCTGTCCTTCCTAATAACTCGTCACACTTGATTTTATTGCGTTTTTCTAGCGTTTCCGATTAACCTGATGCGATGTCCAAATGGCTCATCATGGTGTTAGGAACACTGCGATCTGCGACTAAATCTCGAAGCGAGCTTGTCGTTGAAAATCTGGCTCTTCGTCAACAACTTGCTGTGATGAAACAGCGTCGTTTTCGGCCTGTGTTGAAAAGAGGTGATCGGTTTTTTTTGGGGCTTCTTGAGTCGTATATGGTGTCACTGGCGAATTTCATTACTCATTGTGCACCCGGCTACTACTACAAGACACGAACCCACCTTTCTTTGGACAAAGACGCGCCATAAAAGCGGCGGGTTCAACGCAAGGACGATGGAAAGATTGTTCCATTCAAACGCGTCGGTGGTCTCCATCATGAAATTTTTCGGCTAGCCGCGTAAACTGGAATGCAGATGGGTTTTTAAGAAGGACGAGTAAAAACCGTTATGCCGAAGGCATAGCGTATGCTATCAGTTTTTGCCGATTCAATTGCGCTAGTTCTAATAGTTCTCGTTAGCATACTCATAGGCAGGAATTAAGTATGTGTTGGCTAGATGTTGCCATTCTTCGTCGTCCAGCGGGAAATTGATTCGGTACCAAGCTAATACGGGATCATTGTGCTTAGCGTTGCCGTAAAAAAAAACATGATTCCATGAGTCTTTAACTAGGTGTTCAAATTTATCTTGCGCAGTATCGATATCGTCGTGGAAATGGTTATCCCAGTGCTTTTGTAAATAGTCCTCCATGCCCAAGAACAAATACGCGACCATGTACTCTGCCTGCCACTCCCAGGGATTAAGCATTGAGTACTCCCCAACGATGTGGATCTCTTTTAGCTCGTCCCAATAGCCGTCTGAATCGTGATCGCCGTCATTTGTGTAGTGGCTGTTCCACAAACTATCTAACTTCGATTTCCATAGCTGTGGCGCCTGACCCAAGTAATTCCAGGTTGGGCTTATCTCATCATCATGTGGCATCACGAATTGATAGGTCTCAACTGTATTCAAATCATTGCTTACAGTCCAACCAAATGGGCTGTTGTTAATGAGTGCATGAAATTCCGGAGCCTTCACGATATTAAACCGCTTAAGTTCATTGAAATCTGTATCATCGCAATCCCCGTGTACAGGAAATTGACAATCTTGATCAATACTAAATTGGTAGCTGTGGACAAATTCGTGTGCAATGGTTCCGAAATCGATCAAGCGCAATTTACTTACACAGTCGTCATCAAAAATACACATGTGATCGGAATAGATCACCATGCTCGCATTTTGTCCATGTACTTCAGCAGATGTGATTTCGTCCCCACTCTCCCGACTACTAGCTCTTTCAGTAACAATAAACCTAAGTGCGTTTAAGCTTCTTTTTTCTGAGGCGTTCGAGGAATCTAGGGCAAACTGATTTTTAAATACGATCGATACTAAGTCTTGAATAATTTCTGCGAATACCAATGGAAATTCAGCACTTCGCTCAACTAACATCACGTCAAACTCATCGTATAAACTTTTTTGGATGGCGGATACCTCATCTCGGATGTCCGCATCCGTATCAGAGTATGCATGCATCCAATCGAGATGATCCGGGATTTCGTTTTGATTGTCGTCTTCAAAATTTATAGTGTTTTTGTCATACGGTTCCAATTCAAGTATGTTGAATACACCATCGCCGTCCACATCGGTATCGTTTTCAATATACTTTCCATTGCACGCAATGCGGTAGTCGGGCATTCCGTCGTTATCAGTATCTTTGGTAGCCAATCTTCTAAGCTCATCGTTCTGCAGCGTATCTTCTAGAAATTTACTTTCATGTGGTGCTAGTTGCGGCAACATTTCTTCGTAAATTCGAATTTCTCCTTGATTCAGTCTCGGAGGTAACGGATTGCCTTTGTAATATATTGCGCTAAGACTCACATGTTGACCTGCCTCAGTCATCAAATCGCATGGGGTAGCAGCGAACACCACATTCATGCTAAACGCATATTGAAGGGCCATAAAACTGAATTGACTCAGAATTCTTTTGCTATTTAGTCCATGAAAAGGAAATACTTCCAACACCCAATTCACATCAGTATTCCTCCATTCGGTTTAGGTTTTGTTTCAAGCAGAACATGAAATGCGATAATATTAAAGAGATCTTTCATACCTGTCGTCCGCATACATGGACCACACCGAAATCCCAAATACAAATGTGACTGCGAGCGAAATCAGATATTCTTCTCCAACAGGAAGTCGATCTTCTATCAACCGCCAACATATAATAAGTATGACTCGGCAAAACCCCGGTGAGAAGTTTGACTAAACACGACACGCTGCCGTTGACACCACATATTAGAAACTAATCGCGGTTTGTCACGAATGGCACTATCCATGCCCAGAACAGGAGGAGAAATCAATCCTTGTGAATTTTCAACTCCGTTAACGGTATAACCCCGGTTGTTCGCACCGCCACAGGCGGTTGGTTTGGCGATTCGAATTAGCCAATGGGCGGCACGTGTGAATTCGACATTCGGCTTGTGTCCGGTGGCAACATGTCAACATTGGAGTATCCAGACTTACACGCGGAAATAATTGTGGAAATTAGGTACGATTCTATCTGGTTAACTTGTTTTAATGCGAGGTTTCGATGATCAAACATGACGCTATTATTATTGGCACAGGTCAATCCGGCCCAGCGCTTGCAGAACGCCTAACCCAAGCGGGGATGAACACTGCGATTATCGAACGAAAGCTGTTTGGCGGAACATGTGTCAATGTCGGTTGTATTCCAACTAAAGCACTGGTCGCCAGCGCACGGGCTGCATACATAGCGCGGAGGGGCTTGGAATTCGGTGTCGTAATTGAAAATCCGGTAATCGTCGATATGAAACGCGTCAAGGCGCGTAAGGATGAAATAGCGGGTGCATCGAACAAAGGTGTCACCGCCTGGCTTGAAGGCTTGGACAACTTGACCATCTACCGCGGTCATGCGTACTTTGAAGACAATCGTGTTATTAGCGTCAACGGCGAGCAACTTGAAGCCGATAAGATATTCATCAATACTGGCGGCCGCGCCACCGTACCCGATATGCCCGGATTAGATCAGGTGGATTACCTCACCAACTCCAGCATGATGGATATGGATTATCTGCCGGAACACCTGATTATTGTTGGTGGTAGCTACATTGGGCTTGAATTCGCGCAGATGTATCGGCGTTTTGGTAGTGAGGTCACGGTAGTCGAGATGGGCGATCGCCTCATCGCTCGTGATGACAAAGATTTGTCCGACTCGGTAAAAGAAATTGTCGAGAATGAAGGGGTTAACGTACGATTGAATGCGGAGTGTATAACGGTAGCTAAACAGGGAGATCAGATAGCCGTGAGCTTGAGTTGTGACGAACAACCAAAACAAGTGCTTGGTTCCCATCTGTTATTAGCTGTTGGCCGCCGTCCGAATACCGACGATCTCGGTTTAGAAAATACTGGTATTGAAAGCGACGAGCGAGGTTATATTAAGGTAGACGATCATCTCGAAACTAATGTAAGCGGAATCTGGGCAATTGGCGATGTCAATGGACGGGGTGCGTTCACTCATACTTCATACAACGACTTTGAAATAGTCGCGGCTAATTTACTCGACGACGATCTACGTAAGCTGAGTGATCGTTTCCTCTGCTACGGTTTATTCATCGATCCGCCACTTGGACGTGTTGGTATGACGGAACAACAGGCACGGGAATCCGGGCGCCGGGTGTTAATCGGCAAACGTATGATGAACCGTGTCGGTCGTGCACGAGAACGAAGCGAAACACAGGGTTTTATAAAAGTGTTAGTCGATGCCGATAGTGAAGAAATTCTTGGTGCAGCCATTCTTGGTATTAACGGCGACGAAGCAATCCATTGTCTGATCGATATCATGTATGCCGGTATGCCGTATACAGTCATTCAACGCGCTGTACATATTCACCCGACGGTCGCTGAGTTGATCCCAACAACACTAGGCGATCTTAAACCACTGCAATAATCGACGTTTACAACAAACCACGACTAATGGCACAGACAATCGAGTCGCTATTATAGGGGGTATACGAACCTCAAAGCATACCGAAACAAAGCAACAAGCACGGCAATTTGTCAGGCGCGTATTAAACACCCGTTCCCTGGGCACAAAGCAGTGAGATCAACACATTTGTGGCCCATATAGAATCAAATGTTAAATACCCTGCCCTTTCTCAATACATCTATTCTTCAAACAAGCACTCAGTAAAATTTAGTAAATGAAAAAAGAAAAGACCGTAATCCTTGGCGCAGGCCAAGCCGGGCACTGGTCGGCCATCACTTTAAGAAAGGAAGGCTATGACGGTTCGATTATTTTGCTTGGTAACGAGCCTTACATCCCTTACGAGCGACCACCGCTTTCCAAAGACATTCTCTCAGGTGTTAAGCCACCAGATAGTTGCCACTTTAGTTCGATAGAAGACTACGCAGAGAAAGAGATAGACCTTCGACCCGGCGTTCGCGGTGAAGCGATTAATCTCGAACAACGAACCGTTCAACTCAGCGATGATTCGACACAGGTTTTTGACAAACTCATTATTGCTACTGGTTCTCGTGTGATACACCCGCCAATTCCTGGCGAAGATTTAGACAATGTGTTTTATCTACGAACACTGGACGATTGTCTGGCATTACAAAAACGATTAACCGAAGGGCAACGCGTCGTTTTGATTGGTGGCGGCTACATTGGGTTGGAAGTCGCAGCCACGGCGCGCAAACTCAACTGCGATGTCACCATCGTTGAAATGCAGGAAAAGCTAATGGTGCGCGTAGTACCACCTGAATCGAGCGGCTATTTCGCATCGGTTCATAGCGAATACGGCGTAAAAATTAACACTGAAACAACAGTGACTGCTATTGAATCGGACGGCAATGCTTTAGTGGTCAAGTGCAATGACAACTCGACTGTTCCGGCGGACACTGTCGTTATTGGCGTAGGCATTACACCCAACGACGACATCGCAAAAGCCGCGGGCCTCAAAGTCGACAACGGCATCCGGGTGAATGAATACGGTGAAACATCACATAAAAATATTTATGCGGCGGGAGATGTATCGAATCACTACAACCCACTATTGAAGAAGCAAATTCGCCTGGAATCATGGCAAAACGCGCAAAACCAGGCAATGACTGTTGCAAAACGAATCTGCGGCACAGCCGAAGAACCCTATGCGGAAATTCCCTGGTTTTGGTCAGTGCAATACGACAAAGTTCTTCAGATCACGGGAGCACCCGATGCATGGAAGAATATCGTTTGGCGCGGCTCGACTAACGACAAAGGTTTTGTGGTGTTTTCGCTAGACGACAACAATCAGATTGAATCAGCCGTCGGCATCAATGCAGCATTGGATATTAGATTTAGCCGTCAAATGATTGCGGACGGCATACAAGTTGAACCCGCTACACTGCAAGATACGAATATCAAGATACGGGACATTGCAAAAAGCGAATAGGAAATTCACTAAAAACGTACAACCGTTTAGCGCAAAGTTCGTGCGAATGCTCTAATGTCGCCGATCAAAGCCTCAGGCTGTTCAAGCGCCGCGAAATGGCCACCGCGGGGGAACTCTGTCCAACGAGCAATGTTGTAAACGCGTTCAACATAAGACCGCGGGGGCCAAGACAGGAGTTCTTTGGGGAATAACGCCGCTGCCGTTGGTACTTCAACACGTTTACCTTGCGGCGAGAGAATGCGCCCACCTTCCTCGCGCCTTCCATAGTAGATCCAGGATGCAGTGTTGAACGTGCCGGTGACCAGATAAACCATGATGTTGGTCAGCATTGAATCTTTACTATGAACACTCTCTATTTCATCACCATCAGTATCAAACCATGAGTTGAATTTTTCAATAAGCCAGGCGGCAACGCCAACCGGACTATCCATCATGGCGTAACTCAGAGTCTGTGGTTTAGTCGCTTGTTGTGTACGATAGCCGTTCTCCATCTCTTGTTCGCGTTCAAATTCGATTGCCCAGGCTTCTTCCTCCGGCCCATTGGGTGGACCAGGAGGACGCATGGTCATGATATTGATATGAATCGCACGACAAGCTGGAGCATGATCAAAGCCCAGCCAGGATGAGATAGCACCTCCCCAGTCTCCACCTTGCGCCAGATAATTGTCGTACCCCAGCACATCGGTCATGAGCAAGTTGAACAGTTCAGCCATTTTACGTGGCCCGTAAGGTCTTGGTGGTT
>Ga0224508_10003382_pt1 | contig 13182 bp, 14 predicted proteins | sample SF_Jan12_sed_USG_4_FD_170157 | JGI IMG/M metagenome (GOLD analysis project Ga0224508, IMG submission 170157) | Sediment microbial communities from San Francisco Bay, California, United States - SF_Jan12_sed_USGS_21 | ecosystem: Environmental > Aquatic > Marine > Sediment | place: USA...
GCCGGTGTAATAGTGGGGGTATTGGTGCTTAGCATAATCAGTTCATTCTCTATTTAGCAAACTCCTGATAAAAAGAATATATTGCTAAAAAGAAATAAACGCCATGAAGTATTTTGTAGGGGTTTTAATGGTAATAGTAATGAGTTGCCAAAATAAGAAGTCATCGGAAACTGCTAATGACACCATAGTTCAAGCTGACTCCCTTGCCACCACAGGTTTTATTAATCGGATGGATGATGCCTTGGATGCCATAATCTCCAGGGATGCCAAGATCGAAGTGCTGGCCGAAGGATTCGATTGGTCGGAAGGCCCGCTATGGGTGGAGTCCCAACAGTTCCTGTTGTTTTCCGACATACCCCCAAACACTGTATTCAAATGGGACCCAGTGAATGGACTCGAGGAGTACTTGCAACCGTCAGGGTATACTGATACCTTACAGCGAGGAGGTGAGGTGGGCTCCAATGGATTACTGCTCGACAACCAAGATAATTTGATTTTATGCCAGCATGGAGATCGGAGGTTGGCCATGATGAAATCCGATCTACAGGATCCGCAACCAACCTACCAGACCATAGTGGACAATTATCAGGGCAAAAGACTTAACAGCCCTAACGACGCTATCTTTAGTACCACTGGAGATCTGTATTTTACCGACCCGCCATACGGACTAGAGCATAATGTGGATGATCCCGCCAAAGAACTGGATTTTCAGGGAGTATATCGGTTGGACAAAGAAGGAACCCTACACCTATTAACGGATAAACTGTCACGTCCTAATGGAATAGCGCTTTCCCCTGATCAAAACAAGTTATACGTTGCCAACTCCCATCCGGATCAAGCTATTTGGATGGAATACCAAATTTCTCCCGATGGTACTATGGACGAAGGCAGGGTTTTCTATGATGCTACTGAAAAGGTACCCACTACTAAAGGGTTGCCCGATGGGTTAAAGGTTCATCCTTCAGGTACTATTTTTGCTACCGGCCCCGGGGGTGTTTGGGTATTCGATCCATCCGGCAAACACCTTGGAACAATAAATACTGGACAAGCAACTTCCAATTGTGCGCTTGGCAACAATAACAGTTATTTGTACATAACGGCCGATATGTATCTGTTGCGGGTCAAATTGCTTTAGATGATCCCGTGATTGAGGGCATAATTGACCAATCCTGCGGTTTTTCGAATACCGAATTTGTTCAAGATATTTTGACGATGAGTATTTACGGTATGATAACTGATATCTAAGGTGTCGGCGATTGCTTTACTGCTCAAGCCAAAGGCTAGTAACTTTAATACTTCCTTTTCACGGTTGCTAAGAAACAAAGCAATTTGATCTTGCTGACTGGGAATTTGATGGCACTGAATACCGTTTGGGTCTTCCATTACCAGTGAAATGGTTGGGCCTTTGCTCCAATTTGTGATATCCACACACCTCCCGGCAACATATACTATACACCCGGAATTGTCGCAAACAAAGTTTTGCATCTCTTGGAGGATCTTGGCGGACGATCCGTCAGATCTTCTTACTCTGAAGTCAAGGGCTGCCCGGAACTGATGATGCAGCTCCAGAGGTAGATGACCAAGGTACTCCCATATTTTTTGATAACCTTGATATACCGCTGGAAGGTCTGCAGGAAATAGTATGGTCTCTAAAAATCTCAATCCACTATGGGGGACTTTGTGGAGATGGTAGCCCATTAACGAGCTAAAAGCCCGGCTTAGGTAAACCAATTGAGATCGTTGGAAATCGAACACGTAGGTAAAATAATTACCTAATGGAGAATGCGGACTATCAATTTCAGGGTAAAGTCTGTGCTTGTAATCAGCTAACCGGTGGTCAAAGTTTTGTTTCTTCCACGTGGTGGTTAGATGGTTAAGGTCTGTTTCCGTTAAACTCATGATATCCGGGGTTAGATAATATCACAAAGCTCATGGAGAAAAACTGAAGAGTTGTAGAATTGAATTATCCTAAGATTTTCATCCAAGCTGGTTGTTAAAGCTTAATGCTAAGGAGTTAAATTAGTAACTCTTATTCACACTGGGATTGAGAATTTCCCTTAGTATAATAGAATTTAAGCATTAGTGAAATGATGCACTAGCGTACAAATACCTGAATGAATACGTATTATTGCGATAATTCTATTGTGAGATAGGTCTTTTGCCCTGGTCTATTAGATATTTCAGGTGTTCCAGAACCTTACCTACGGTAACGATACCCTCCTCGGTTTTGCCAGTTTCTAAAAAGGAGAGCAAAGATCTGTTACCAGAACGTATTCTTATATAATTATTAGAAGTATTGTTTATTCCTGTTTTCATTTAGAAAAATTCAACCGTTTAACAAAAGTATACTTGCATAACACGAATGGATAGGAGGTTGTTCCTACATCCATTAAAAACCTTCAGCTATCACTTAGTGGTGATAGCTGAAGGGTCCTAACGAATCTGCGATCCCCAAACCCTCATGAGGAACCGAATTGGAAACGAGTTCCATTCCCATAGCTGGCTGAATCGTTAGGAAAAAGTTATTCACTAACGTTTTATAGAATTGTATACGAAAAGTAACCCCGATAAGGATGAAAAATTTTCCATTTTTTAACGATTTATTCGGTGTCTTTTGACATATAGTCTTGGGGATTAACGGGTTGCTGATCTTTTATCACTTCGTAGTGAAGATGTGGAGCGGTAGAGGCTCCGCTGTTACCCACCAATCCTATCACTTGTCCGCGGGTCACCTTTTCTCCGGGTTGCACCCGAAACCCTGAAAGCTGAGCATATTTGGTAAAAAGGTTGGCACCATGATCAATAACGATGTACTTACCGTAACCTTTGGGATCCTCTGCAACTTGCAATACCGTCCCGTTGGCGGTTGCTAGGACCGGGGTACCCGTACTTGCTTTAAAGTCAACTCCCATATGAAGCATTTTCTGTTTTTTTATGGGGTGCATACGCATACCGAAACCCGAGGTAATTTCGACCATATCCAATGGCGGCGTATCCGGAAGCTGTTGAGCATTGGAAACTGTTGTAAAAAGGATAAAACCGGCGGCAATGCCGGCGGTCGCTAAACTTAAGCGTTTCATAATGATTTCTTTTTTATTGAGTACTTGTTGAGTTGCTTGTTGCCAAGCCTTGATGTGACTGCTGGGTATGCTCTGCATTACTTCAAGCCTGGCTTCTTCAAAGGATTTTCCCTTTGACATTTGATCCTCTACCAGACAGCAGATATGATCGATTAGTTCATCCTGTAAAGGGGCGTATTTCAGTCCCCGCGATTTAAGATCATTTTCGATAAGAATTACCTGAATCTCCGTCAAATTCATATGGCCGGCGTTTTAGGTGACAATAGCATAATCATAGTACGTACGAAACTGAAATAGTCTTCCACATTTTTAGTGGCTAATTCACGGCCCTTTTCAGTGAGAGAATAGTATTTGCGTATTCGCCTTCCTACAGGTACCTTTTCGGATATCAATAGGCCTTGTGATTCCAACTTGTGCAGTGCTGGATACAAGGCTCCTTCGGTAATTTGAATTTGATGATCGGTAAGTCGTTCAACCATCCGCGTGATCTCGTATCCATACATTCTGGGATTTTCAGAGAGCAGTTTCAGTAAAATGGTACGTAGGGACCCTTTTATCCAATCTTTTGTATACATAAAACAATAATACATAAATATATTATGTATAAAAAACTTAGGTATAGATTTATTTGATTTGATTTTACTAAAAAGCCGGCACTAATAGGACAATTTTAAGTCTTGATAAGCACGTACGTATATTGCAATACGCGCATAGATTAGGCCTGATAGTTACCTACGTCTCGGTAGAATTGTGCGTTCTCCCTCTGGAGCATAATAATTTCCAAGCCGATTCTAACCGTAAAAAGGCCTGCAAAAATCCACCATTACCCGCTTAGGTGGCCCACTGATATCCCTCTCATTTTATAAGCTTCCAATGTGTTTGCTTATGAGTCCATTTATACTAATTTTGTGTGAAATTAACCATAACCTATGAGCGTCCTCGTAAATAAAAATTCTAAGATCCTGGTACAGGGATTTACTGGTTCGGAAGGCACCTTTCACGCCGAGCAGATGATAGAATATGGAACCCAGGTAGTGGGTGGTGTAACTCCCGGTAAAGGGGGATTAACCCACTTAGGCAAACCCGTATTTAACACTGTGGCAGAGGCTGTACAGACCACGGGGGCGGATGTCTCTATAATTTTTGTGCCACCTGCTTTTGCAGCTGACGCTATTATGGAAGCAGCCCAAGCAGGTGTACAGGTTATAGTAGCCATTACCGAAGGCATTCCCACCAAGGACATGATCCAGGCCAAGGAATATGTGACCGGTCATGGTGTTACCTTGGTAGGACCTAACTGTCCGGGAATAATCACTCCAGAGGAGGCTAAGGTGGGTATAATGCCCGGATTTATTCACAAGAAAGGTACTGTAGGTATTGTATCCCGTTCCGGGACCCTCACCTATGAAGCTGTTGATCAAATCACCAAGGCTGGGTTGGGTCAGTCAACCTGTATTGGAATTGGTGGAGATCCCATAATTGGTACTACTACCAAAGATGCCGTAAAACTGCTCATGGAAGACCCTGAAACCGAAGGTATTATTATGATCGGTGAGATTGGAGGTTCCATGGAATCTGAAGCAGCCTACTGGATAAAAGAAAATGGCACCAAACCTGTGGTAGGGTTTGTGGCCGGCCAAACTGCACCTCCCGGACGTCGCATGGGACATGCAGGAGCTATCATAGGTGGGGCTGATGACACCGCGGCAGCCAAAATGAAGATTATGCGGGAATGTGGTTTAATTGTAGTTGAGTCTCCAGCCGATATAGGGGAAACCATGGCCAAAGCTCTATCCGCTAAAGCTTCAGCATAGCTATAGTTGGGCCAGTCATAACAAACCGACCGTAGAAATCATTACTTAGCATAGTTTACTGCTCTCATCTCTCGGATAACAGTTATTTTAATCTGTCCGGGGTATTGTAGATCCTTCTCGATTTTTTGACTGATATCATAACTCAACATACCAGCTTGCTGATCACTCACGTTTTCAGCATCGACCATTACCCGTAATTCACGCCCCGCTTGCATGGCATAGCATTTGTTGACGCCCTCAAAATCCAATGCCAGGGTTTCCAATTCTTTTAGTCGTTTCATATAGGACTCCATAATTTCCCTACGTGCTCCTGGTCTGGATCCGGAAATGGCATCACAGGTTTGTACGATCGGGGAAATCAAAGAGGTCATTTCTACTTCGTCGTGGTGAGCTCCAATAGCGTTGCAAACCTGGGGATTCTCTTTGTATTTTTGAGCGAGGTCCATACCTAAAACGGCATGGGGTAGTTCGGGTTCTTCCGGCCATACCTTACCTATATCGTGTAGAAGCCCGGCTCTCTTAGCCAATTTTGAATTTAACCCGAGTTCAGCAGCCATTGAGGCACATAGTTTCGCCACTTCTCTGGAATGCTGAAGCAAATTCTGACCGTAGCTAGATCTAAAACGCATACGTCCTACTAATTTGATCAGTTCTGGATGTAGTCCATGGATTCCCAGATCAATGACCGTGCGTTCACCAATTTCCACGATCTCTTCTTCTATGTTTTTACTGGTTTTTGACACTACTTCTTCAATGCGCGCCGGGTGAATACGGCCATCGGATACCAAACGGTGCAGAGAAAGCCGGGCAACTTCGCGGCGTACCGGGTCAAAGCCTGATATAATGATCGCTTCCGGTGTATCATCTACAATGATCTCTACTCCGGTAGCTGCCTCCAGTGTGCGGATGTTGCGACCTTCCCGACCAATGATCTTACCCTTGATGTCATCGCTTTCAATATTAAATACCGACACACAGTTTTCTATGGCATGCTCAGCAGCTGTACGCTGAATGGTCTGAATCACTACTTTCTTAGCCTCCTTATTAGCTGTCAGCTTAGCTTCATCGATAATGTCCTTAATGTAGGAGGAGGCCTCCGTTTGAGCTTCTTCTTTAAGGGTTTCAACTAACTGGTTGCGGGCCTCTGCGGCAGTCAGATTGGCTACTTTCTCCAATTGATCAACCTGTTGACTTTTCAGGCGGTCCAACTCGGATTTTTTCTTTTCCACCACTTCTAACTGCGTATTCAGGTTTTCATTAGCACTATCAATCTCACGTTGTTGTCTCTTAAGTTGTTCCTGCAGCTTTGATTGGTTTTGTTCCCGCTGTTTTAATTTCCGTTCATTGGTTATCAGTTGATTCTTTTTGCGGTTAGCTTCCGTGTCGAATTCACCTTTAATTTTGAGGTATTGTTCTTTGGCCTGCAGGATTTTCTCTTTCTTCATATTTTCAGCTTTCAATTCTGCTTCCTTTAAGATCATCTGGGCCTTTTCTTCAGCGGCCAGACGCTGTTTCTTAAAGGTCTTATGAAGAAGAACTCTGCCGATCAATACCCCAATAACCAGGGCCACAGCCCCAACTGCCAGTATTTGTATCGTGGGCTCCATATCTCTACAATTAGGGTTATAAATTGCATCATCAAATGCAGAGGAAGGTACTACAAGCTAGTAAAGGGGAATAGAAATGAGGGGAGTAGCGTTAAGTAATATCTGATAGTATATGGTTCAGGTAGTTTACTTTATTCATCACGCTTTCATCAATATGATGGTCGGAAGTGGTGGTTTGCATTCTCTCCATTAGACAATCAAAAGCTACCATGGCCAATAAATCCTGCTTATCGTCAATGCCGAATTGTTCTTTATATCCTTTTAGTTTTTCGTTGATTAGTTTTCCGGCCTGTCTGACTTTAGCTTCGTCTTCCAAACTCACCTTCATGGGATACTCTCGATCCGCTATTTTAATTCTGACTGAAAGTTCCTCCATGTATTATGATCATTATTCGCTCAAATGAGCAATGCACTTATCTATTTCCTTTATGTAGTTATTGATGTATTGTTTTAGCTCAATAGCATCCTCACCTCCAGTGGTGATGTTCCCTACAATAGTACTAATTTTATTTTGATTTTGAAAGTCGAGAATTTGCTGCTCTTTGCTTTTAAGTGTGGCCTTTAAGTTGTTGTTTTCAACTTTTAAGATGCGCAATTGTTCCTCTGTTGATTGATGTTCGTTTAGGAATAACTTTATCCTTCTTTCCAATAAAGTGAGCTCTTTGATAAGGTGATCTTTTTCCATACTATTTCCTAATAATGGCGCCTAACTGTTGTTCAAAATTATGCATCAGTCGGCTCATACATTTGTCAATAATTTTATCTGTTAAGGTTTTGGTTTTGTCTTGAAGAATGAAACTCAGCGCATAGGCTTTTTTATTCGAGTCTATTTTGTCTCCCTGGTAAAGATCAAAGACATTGATCCTTTTCAGGATATTTTTTTCGGTTTGATAGGCCAAAGCAGCAACTTCGCTAAATTGAACTCCTTGGTCCAATACCAAAGAAAGATCTCGTCGTACTTCAGGAAATCTAGCTACTTCCTCATACTCGATATCACCTTTTGGCATTTGAACTAGTTCCTCCCAGTTGATATCCGCATAAAATACCGATTGCTTAATATCGGCTTGGGCGCATACTTCTGGGGTCAATTTGCCATACTGGATGAGAGATAAACCAGACTTGGTGATTTCCAAACCGAATTCGAAAACACCGTTCTGTATTACCCTACTATTATAAGCACTTATATTGAATTTATCTAAAGTTTTATTAATTACTGCTGAAAGATCGTGAAATTCTAGGGGCCGGGTTTGATCCATCCAGCTTTCCTCTTGATTATCTCCAGTCATGAACAGGGATAAGCGGGATTGTTCATGATATTTACCCAGCCCTTCCTTATTATCTGAGCTAAGTTGATACACTTTTCCGAATTCGAAAAAGCGAAGATTGTATTGCCGGTGATTGAGGTTGTATGCTATTGATTCTAATCCTGTAAACAACAGGGTCTGGCGCAGGACTCCCAGATCTTCACTGAGTTTATTTAAGATCTCAACGTTCTCTTGCGCTTCATATTCAGGGTTATCTTCGGTATATACTGGCTTGGTCAGAGAGTTGGTATAGATTTCCCAAAACCCTTGAGCAGCCAGCATTTTGGACAATCCGAAACGGGTCTTATCGGTATCTTGTGCAGGAAATTCCGCCAGATACTTAGAGCCATAGTGGGGTAGCAGCTCAATGTTGTTGTATCCATAAATGCGCAGGATCTCCTCTATCACATCGGCTTCGCGGGTAACCTCCGTTCGGTATGTAGGAACAACCGCTACAAAACCCTCTTGATCCGCATCCTTGAGCTGAAAATCGAGATTAGTAAGTATGCTTTGGATTTGTTGAGGCTCAATACTCTTGCCGATTAGGCGGTCTACGTTTTTATAGGTAACCTTCACTTCCACGGGATCCACCTTCTGAGGATATATGTCGATCAGATCCGACACGATCCGACCTCCGGCCATTTCCTTAATGAGCATGGCAGCTCTTTTTAACGCTACCACTGTTAGATTGGGATCTGTACCGCGTTCATAGCGGAAAGAGGCATCGGTTTTTAAACCATGGAATTGCGCGGTCTTTCTGATGTAGTCAGCGCTGAAATAAGCACATTCCAAAAAAAGACGGGTGGTCTTTTCCGTAACACCAGAGGAGATCCCGCCAAACACCCCGGCTATGCACATGCCTTTTTCTTCCCCGTCGCATATCATGAGGTCGAAATCATTCAATTCCCTCTCCTTTTCATCCAGGGTAGTGAATTTCGATCCTTGTGGCAGTGTTTTAACTAAAACCGTGTCCCTGGCGATATGATCGGCATCGAAGGCATGTAGGGGTTGCCCCATTTCATGATTTACGAAGTTTGTTATATCCACCACATTGTTTATGGGTGTTAATCCGATAGACCGCAGTTTATTCTGGAGCCACTTAGGAGAATCTTTGATCTCAAGGTTTTCGAAACTCAGACCTGAGTACCTGGGACAAGCTTCAGTATTTTCTACTTTTACGGTGATGGGATTCTTCTGGGAATCGGGCTGGAATGAATCAAGATCAGGCCAATGTATGGCGCGTTCCAGTATGGCCTTAAGATCCCGGCATACCCCCAAATGGGAAATAGCATCGGTTCTGTTAGGGGTAAGGCCTATCTCCAAAACTTGGTGGGTTTCGATTTCAAAGTAATCGTTGGCCGGGGTTCCCGGCGGCAGATCGGTATCCAGCACCATAATACCCTGGTGATCCGTACCCAGACCAACTTCGTCCTCAGCACAGATCATTCCTTCGCTGACCTCCCCCCGAATCTGGGCTCGTTTTATTTTAAAGGGTTCTCCCTGGTTAGGGTGTAGGGTGGTATCAACAGGAGCGACCACCACGGTTTGCCCTGTAGCTACATTTGGCGCTCCACAGACAATGGAAAGCGGTTGGTCCCCTCCCACATCTACTGTGGCGATTACTAATCGATCGGCCTCAGGATGCTTGTCACAACTCATGACTTTACCCAACACCAAACCCTGGAGACTTCCAGGCACTTCCTGGTATTCCTCAAGGCCTTCCACTTCCAATCCCGACATTGTTAATATGTCAGAGATTTCCTGAACGGATTCGGGAAGCTCGATATAGTCTTTAAGCCAATTAACAGAGATCTTCATGGACAGCAGTTAAAGGCGGTAAAATTAAAAATTTATTGCAAACCCGGTATCGTGATTACCGGAAATTTCTTTCACCGGCGGTGATTGCCACCTGCAAGTGATTTTCAGCAGGGGGTAGCGGACAGCTGAATTTGGCGCTGTAGGCACAATAAGGGCTAAAGGCCAGATTAAAATCAATTTCTAATTGCTTGTCATTAGAAAATGGTATTTCCAGGTATCTCCCCCCTCCGTAGGATTGCTCACCGCTGGTCAAGTCACTAAATGGAATAAAAAAATAGCTCTCGCCCTGATCGTCCTCCGACTTTAGTACCAATAGCTGCAAGCTGGTGTCGCTTAGATCGAATTTGGCATAGGCGTATTTAACATATTCCTGGGTAGCGCCGTCACTGGTGCCCAGAGTGAGGGTTTGCCGATCAGGTATCTCGTCCAGGTGAGCCTTTACCTTGAATTCCTCCTTAATCTCAAAATAGTTGAGACCCTGAAAGTCCGACTTAAGAGTGTCGGGAAGTGGAGAATCGCCACTGCTTCCCATGAAGGTATCGACTTCTGCACGGTGTTCAAGGATGCTGCCTATGTAATCGGGAGTGTTCTTGAAAACCAATGAGTAGATCATAATGATCAAGACCACTACCCCGGCACCCCAGGTGAGTTTTTTAGTAGCTTGCATGATTTTAGATTAAAGCTTCATCCGCGAAGCTAAAATAACCGGAATTGCTGAAAATCAGATGATCCAAAACTGGAATTTCCATAATCCTGCCGGCTTCAGCGAGTTTGTCGGTGAGTTTGCGGTCGGCTTCGCTGGGTCTAAGCTGCCCTGACGGATGATTGTGTACCACAATCAAGGCGCTGGCTAAGTGGTCTAGGGCGTGTTTGAAAACCAATTTAGGATCTACTAATGTGCCGGATACTCCTCCCTGACTGATCAATTGACGGTGAAGCAGGTGGTGGGCCCTGTTTAGGTATAGCACCCAGAAGGTTTCGATCTTCTGATCCAGAAGATAATCCTGCATGCAATGATATACATCGTTGGATCCCGTAATCTTAATTTTAGATCGCTGTTCCGGGTTTTTTCGTCGCCGAGTTATTTCCATAGCGCTGACCAAAGCCACCGCCCGGGCTGGCCCAATGCCAGAGAAACGGACCAAGTCATGGTATTCCAGTCCGGCTAGTCGACTCAGGTCATTATCACAATATTTCAGCACTTGTCTGGCTAAGTCCAAGGCACTGAATTTTCCGTTTCCGGACCCAATGAGAGTAGCCAACAGTTCGGCTGTGCTTAAGGCCTTGGCTCCTCGTAGTATCAGCTTTTCTCTGGGACGGTCTTCGCGAGCCCATTGGGAAATTTTAAAGTTTTCTGCCACTTGCCCACAAGCTAGGTCTTGACAGTATATAAAAAAAAAGCCTTACTCAGAAAATTGAGTAAGGCTTAGGTTTGGTTGATTGTATTGTTACATGCTGTTTACCATTTTGGTAAGCTTGGACTTATTATTGGCGGCTTTTTTTGGATGGATAATGTTCCTCTTAGCCAATTTGTCCAACATGGATGAAACTTTTTTCAATAGATCTTCTGCTTCCTTCTTATCGGTGGTCTCCTTCAATCGCTTCACAAAAGTCCTGGCGGTTTTCGCTTGATAGCGATTCCTCAGGCGTTTGGTCTGACTTGAGCGTATACGCTTTAATGCAGATTTATGATTTGCCATATTCTTTCAACGTTTGGGAGTGCAAATTTAGTATTAATATTTTTATTCACAAAATATGCAATTGAAATTGTCCTCTACTATTTTAGACTAATAATAATATGAACTGGCTATTTTTTCTACTGATCTTGGGCTTTGCAAATACAGAGCCTTACCCCTCCGCCACCTGGGGATTTCACTCCCATAAAATGATTAACCGCCTGGCGGTGTTTACGCTGCCTCCTACCATGGTATCTTTCTATAAATATCATATCCACGAGATTACTCAAGGGGCGGTAAGAGCGGATCAACGGCGCTATGCAATTAATGAGGAAGCGCCTAGACACTACATAGACCTGGATTATTATGGACCGGGAGTTCCTGAACATTGGGCGGAGGCTCAAGAGTTATTTCCCAGTGACTCCATGCAGGCTCACGGAATCCTACCATGGCATCTTCGCTTTATCAAGTTTAAACTCACCAAGGCTATGGTCTCTCAAGATGCAGCGGCTGTCATATCTCTATCGGCAGACGCCGGTCACTACATCGCTGATGCACACGTGCCCCTGCACACTACCTCCAACTATAATGGTCAAAAAAGTGGCCAGCATGGGATACATGGTTTTTGGGAAACCAGGATCCCCGAGTTATTCTGGGACAGTTTCGACCTGTGGGTGGGTAAAGCCCGATACCGGAACAATTATTACTGTGATCTATGGGATGTCCTTTGGAGTTCGTACAACGGGGTGGATTCCGTATTGAAGATTGAAAAAAGACTGTCTATGGCATTTCCCCCAGATTCAAAGTTTGGCTATGAGCAGCGCAATAAGCAGGTGGTTAAGGTTTACAGCCGACGTTTTTCAAGAGCTTATCACCGGCAGTTGAACCGTCAGGTGGAGCACAAAGTTCGGGCGGCTATCAAGTTTGTAGGTGATTTTTGGTATACCTGCTGGATCGATGCCGGTCAGCCCAACTTACATCAGTTGACAAAACCGCTCCAAGCTATCGAATTGGATAAAATGGACGAGTATTGGCAGTATGGACATGTTTCAAGGGATTCAACAACTTTGAAATAAAGGACATATTTTTCAAACGCACGTTATAAAATGCCGTATAATGGTTATGATATTAAATACAACTAAACCAAATTAGATGCCTTTCGATTCCAGTGTTGATGATTTTGAACTTTTTGGACCGGCAGATCATTGGTTAGAGAAAACGGCACTGTATTTGGTGTAGCAAAAAAGTAATAAGAAAATAGAGTTTTGTATTTGTTTTTTTCTTTTTAATTATATTTTTGCACGACAATTTTTAGCCTGTACTGAATCAGGCTGAATGATAATAATTAGATCTATGTATTGGACATTAGAATTGGCATCTTATCTTGAAGATGCCCCATGGCCAGCAACTAAGGATGAATTGATAGATTATTCAATCCGAACAGGCACCCCATTGGAGGTGGTGGAGAATCTACAGGAATTGGAAGATGATGGTCAGCCTTATGAGAATATTGAGGAGATATGGCCAGATTATCCAACCAAAGAAGATTTCTTTTTTAACGAGGATGAATATTAAATCAACCGCTTGGGGCCATCAGCGGGGAACTCTTTAAAAGCTTAAATAAATTTCAATAATACTTCTGCCACCACCAGGTCATGGAACGTGGTGATCTTTAGATTTTCATAAGAACCTTCAAACAAGGTAACTTTATGACCAGCAGCTTCCCATACACTGGCATCATCTGTGAATCCTTCTTGCTCGGGTTGTTCATATGCTTTGGCTAATTTGAAAATATCGAAAGTCTGGGGCGTTTGCACCAACTTATAGGTGCTCCGGTCCCTTACTCGGGAAGTTGAGTTTTCGATTTTCCTGATAGAATCCTT
>Ga0224508_10003383_pt1 | contig 13181 bp, 14 predicted proteins | sample SF_Jan12_sed_USG_4_FD_170157 | JGI IMG/M metagenome (GOLD analysis project Ga0224508, IMG submission 170157) | Sediment microbial communities from San Francisco Bay, California, United States - SF_Jan12_sed_USGS_21 | ecosystem: Environmental > Aquatic > Marine > Sediment | place: USA...
CACGCTCAGCTCGATCGCCGCCGAGGTCGGCTTCGCCACACCGTCCGATTTCTCCCGGGTGTTCAAAGCCAGCTTCGGGCAGACGCCCAGCTCGTGGGACCGGCGGTCCCGACTGGACGGCCAGCCCGATCTCGGACCGCCCGACCAAGGAGTCACCGGGCATCCGGACCTGACGGCCCGCGTCGTCGAGCGACCGGCCTGCCACGTGGCGTACGTGAGGATCAAGGAACCGTGGCAGGACGACCACCTCGCGGCCGGCTACGCCCGGCTGATCAGCTGGCTGTCGGAGCGCTCGATCCCGTGGCGAACCGGCCAGCTCGTCGGCGTGAGCTGGGAGAGCGGGAAGGCGACACCGCTCGATCGCCTCGTCTACGACCTCGGGATCACGGTCGACCCCGAGATCCCGGCCGGCGACGAGGTGGCCATCCAGCACTTCCCGGCCGCTCGGGCCGTCGAGGTCCACTGCCGGAGCCTTGCCGACACGGCTCGAGCCTGGGACCTCCTCTACTGCTCCTGGCTCCCCGGCTCGGGCTACGAACCGGCCGACCTGCCGGCGATGAAGCGATTCCGGACCACCCCGGATCTCTTCGACGCAGCGGCCTGGGACGTCGACTGTTCGATCGCCCTCCGTCGTCGACGCCCCTGACCAACCGCTGAGGTCAGAGGCGCCGACCAATTCCGCAAGGATTCAACAGTGGCGGGGGCCGTGGCGGTGCTATCTGTTCGGTCATGAGCAACAACCGACTCGTCCGCGACTACCTGGCCGTCGCCACACCGGGCCAGCTCGACCTCGACGCGATCCGATCGTTCCTGGCCGACGACGTGCAGATCGAAGACCCACTGATGTCGATCAGTGGCGCCGACGGTTTCATCGAAGCCCTCCGCAGCACCGGCACCGAGAGCGGAGGCGGGATGCGCTCGACGGTCCAGGACGTGGTCGGTGACGGCGATGTCGTGGCGGCTCGGGTGCTGTTCGAGATGGGCCCGATGACCGTGCAGTTCTCGCAGTGGTTCTGGATCACCGACGGCAAGATCGCCCGCGTACAGGTGATCTACGACCCCCGGGCATTCCTGGAACGGGCCGGCTGAAGCCGGCCCGGAGACCAGTCCGAACCGCTTGCTGGCCCCTAGTCGAACAGCTCGGGGTCCGACTCGCCAATCTCGTCCCACACGGTCTGGAACGACAACCAGCCGAACTCGGGAGAGCCGAGCCCGACGGCCAGGCCCCGAGCCAGCTCCGGCGGCCACCGCTCCGGTTCTCCCGCAGCCTGGGCCAGGAGCTGTACCTGGCACGCCCGGTCCATTGTCAGGAACCACCACGCCGCCTCGTCGATCGTGGTGCCGGTGGTGAAGATCCCGTGGCCGATCTGCAGCGCCACCTTCTTGTCGCCGAAAGCGGCAGCGAAGCGATCGGCCTGGGCCGCGTCCATCGCCACCCGGGGTTCGGTGATGATCGCCTGCTGCTCGAAGAAGACGCTGGTGTCCTGCGTGATCGGCTCGACTGGGCGGCCGAACGCCGACCACGCCGATCCGTGCGTTGAGTGGGCGTGGCACACGGCCACCACGTCGGGCCGAGCTCGGTGAACCGCGGCGTGGAGTAGCACCCCCACGGGGTTGACCGGACGGTCGCCGTGGCGGAGACGGCCGTCGTGGTCGATCTGTACCAGGTCGGAGACCCGCATCCGGCGGAACGACACCCCCATCGGGTTGGCCCAGAGGAGGTCGTGGTGCTCGGGATCCCGCACGGTCACGTGACCGAGCAGGCCCTCCGAGAACCCGGCGTGACCGAACACCCGGCACACGCCGGCCAGCCGCTGGAGGCGGTGGATTCGCTCCTCGTCGACGGTGTCGAAGACCGGGGCGGTGCGGGTGATGAAACTCGACACGGGGCGTTGGGTCTCGGACACGGTGCCCCGCTCAGCTCGGCGCGCTGGCGAGGGACACCGGGCTCTGGTCGGAGCGGAAGATGACCTCGTCGAGCGGTTCGCCGCCCTCGAACCGAGCGACCAGTTCGTCGGGGTCGAACGGCTCACCGATCGGGTTGGCGTCGAACTCCGGGCCGGCCATGAACTCGTTGGCCGCCTCGGGCTCCAGCACGTCGATCTGGAACTCCATCAGGTTCCCGTCGGGGTCGGCGTAGTACATCGACAGGGTCAGACCGTGCTTGATCGGCCGGACCGGGACGATGCCGTCGGCCTTCAGCCGCTTGTACAGGTCGACGAGCTCCGCCAGGTCGTTCCATGTGTACGCCACGTGGTTCACACCAACGCCACGTCCCAGGCGGGGCTCGGGTGCGTCGTCGGGCATCGGCCCCAGGTTGGCGAAGGCGAAGCGGTGATGCTCGTCGTCGTAGGTGAGGAACGCGAGCCGGTCATCGCGGTGCTGGATGCGGGCCTCGAACACCTTCTGATACCACTCGATCATCTCGTCGTAGCGGTGGGTGTTGTACACGACGTGGGCGAACTTGCTTGGAACGGCCATGGAGCAACTGTAGGCACCGGCCTTCGATGCCGGAAAGGCCGGTGCCTGGGCACCGGCCGGTCGGGCGAGTGATGGGTTGCGACGACGCTGGTCACGCATCGCCGAGTGGCGGGCATCGGGATCGATGGCCGACGACCCTGTATCGGTAGGCTGGCGGGCCATGATCGATCAACCGATCTTCCTCGTCGGCGCTGAGCGGTCGGGTACGACACTGCTGCGCTTGATGCTCGACTCGCATCCCGAGATCGCCTTCGCCGAGGAGTTCGAGTACGCAGTCGAGCTCATGGGCGACGATGGCAGCTATCCCGACATGGCCGCCTTCGAGCGGTTTCTCGAGACCAACCGGATGTTCTCGACCAGCGGCTTCGAGTTCGACGCGTCGAAGCCCTACCCCGAGCTGATCGACGGGTTCCTCCGGAGTCGGCAGGAGGCCAAGGCGGCCCCCTACGTCGGGGCCACGATCCACTTCGGCTTCGCCAAGGCACTCAAGATCTGGCCCAAGGCCAAGCTCATCCACATCATCCGCGATCCGCGCGACGTCAGCCCGTCGTGCATGGCCATGGGGTGGGCCGGCAACGTCTGGCACGGTCTCGACAAGTGGATCGAGGCCGAAGATGAGTGGGCCGCAGTCGATAACGGGCTGCCCGAGGAGCAGAAGCTGACCGTGCGGTACGTCGATCTGGTCGACGACCACACCTCGACCCTGGCGTCGATCTGTCGGTTCATCGGCGTTGACTACACCAGCGACATGCTGAGCTACAGCACGGAGACCGACTATCAGGAGCCGCGGCCGGGGGTGGCCCGCCGCTGGCGCGGCAACCTAGGCGACCACGACGTCCAGTTGATCGAGGCCCGGGTCGGACATCGCATCGAGGAGCTGGGATTCGAGCCGTCGGGGTTGAAGCCGATCACGGTCGGCCCCTTCCGTGTCAGCTGGCTCCGGTGGAACGACCGCTGGGGCAAGGTCAAGCTACGGATGCAGCGCTTCGGCCTGCGCTTGACCTTGGCCGACCTCGCGGCCAGGGTCCTGCGCAATGACGACTGGCAGCGGTCTCTGCGGCTGCGGTTCAACGAGATCGAGCTGATCCACCGCAAGAAGAGTTGGGCCGACGAGTCGCCACTGCGAACCTCGAGGTAGACGCAGGTTCGCTCGACTGCTGGAACCCGTTCAAGCGGTCACCCAGAGGAAGGCGAAGTCCTCACCTCGGGCCTCGACCGCGACCTGCACTGCCTGACCGAGGTTGACCTCACCGGGAGCGACATCCCGCAGGGCCCCCACCACCCGTGGCCCCTCGGCGAGCTCGACGACGGCGGTGACGTAGGGCAGCTCGTCGACCCAGCCCGGATCGATCGTGAAGTGGTTGATCGCCATCGAGTAGATCTCGCCCTTCCCCGACACCGGGGCGAACTCGTAGGCGCTCGAGTGACAGTTCGGGCAGTACCACCGGGGTGGGTGCCGGAAGTGGCCGCACCCGGTGCAGCGCTGCAGGCTCACCAGGCCATTGGCCAGACAGGCGTGATGGAACTCGAGGTTCAGGCCCTCCGGCCTCGGCACGTACTTCTTCGCCGAATGCTGCTCGTTCGGTGCCGCCATCGCTCAACCCCTCCCCAAAACCGCGATACTGCCATCGCCGAGATCGCCGTAGCCGGTGACCACGCCGAGCTCGGCGTCGGCCACCTGGGCCTCACCCGCCTCGTGGCGGAGCTGGCGGGTGGCCTCCACCACGTGGTTGAGACCCCAGCAGTGGCCCTGCGACAGCAGCCCGCCGTGGGTGTTCATCGGGTACCGACCCGAGAGCGAGATGTTGCCATCAGCTACGAAGTCGCCCGCCTCGCCCTTGTCGCACATGCCGATCGCCTCGAGCTCCATGAGCACCACATAGGTGAAGCAGTCGTAGATCTGGAGGAAGTCCATGTCGGCGGGCTCGACGCCGGCCATGGCGAACGCCCGGGGGGCGGCAGAGTCGAGACCCAGCTTCAGCATGTCGGGGCGGTTGGTGATCTCATCGGCTGGGTACGGGTGGCCTTCGGCGCCGCCGAGCCACAGCACCGGGGCGTGGGGCAGATCCTTGGCCCGCTCGGCCGAGGTGAGCACGACGGCGGCCGCACAATCGGTCTCGAGGCAGCAGTCGAGCTTCCGCATCGGCTCGGTGATGTAGGGCGAGGCCAGGTAGTCGTCCATCGTCATCGGCCGGCCGCCCATCAGCGCCTTGTCGTTGAGGTGGGCATGCTCCCGGCAGGTGAGCGCCACCTGCGCCGCATCCTCGGGGGTGATGCCGTAGAGGTCGACGTAGCGCTGGATGTACATCGCGTACCACTGCACCGCCGAGCGGACACCGTAGGGGGCATAGAAGTTGCGGCTCACGTCGATGAACGGGCCTGGGTCCAGCCGCCGCTTGGATGGCCGGGCGTCGGGCCGAGGCCGCATCGCCGAATAGCCGTTCCAGCCAACCGTGATGATCACGTTGGTGGCGATGCCGGCGGCGATCGCCATCGTCGCCGACTGCAGGGCGGCGGTTGGGCTGGCACCACCCATGTGCACCGTCACGGCGTAGCGGATGTCGGGGGCGCCGAGATTGGCCGCGATCTCCTCGGTGGAGATGAAGCCCGGAGGCGGGATGATCCCGTCGATCTCGCTCGGGTCGAGGCCGGCATCGGCGATCGCCCGCATGCATGCGTCGAGCACCAGCTCCGGAACGCTCTGCTCGGCTCCCCGCAGGTAGTCGGTCTCGGCAACGCCGACGATGGCTGCGGCCCCGGAGATGGTCATCGCTCACCTCCCTCTTTGGCGGCACCCACCGTCGTGATGAAGGTCTCCAGGGCGGCGATGTGCTCGGCCGGACTGGTCAGGTTGGGAGCCGGGGTGCCCGACCACTCCGAGGTCGTGCTCATCGTGTTGACGCCGAGGTGGCTGATGGCGGCGTCCCGGGCCTCGGTGGAGAGCGACACCCACTTGTCCTCGCCGAGACCGTAGGGAATCGTCAGCTCGACCGGGAACGTCGCCGGGTCACGGCCCTCGGCCGAGAGCGCCGCCCGGAGCTGCTCGACCTGCTCGATCGTCTTGCGGCCGGCGCTGGCGAAGGTGAACCCGTCGCCGATGCGGGCCGCTCGCCGCATGGCAACGGTGGAGAATCCGCCGAACCAGATCGGGATCGAGCGGGCGGGACGGGGCTTGATCCCGGCCCGGTCGATCCGGTGATGGTCGCTGGCGTGGTCGACCACGTCGTTGGTCCACAGCGCCCGGAGCAGCTCGATCTGGTCGTCGAAGATCTTGCCTCGGCTGACCCAGTCGACGCCGAGAGACTCGTACTCCACGTGGTTCCAACCGGTGCCGACCCCGAGCCGTAACCGGCCACCGGACAGCACGTCGACCTCGGCCGCCTGCTTGGCCACCAGCGCGGTCTGGCGTTGAGGCAGGATGATGACCGCCGTTTCCAGCTCGATGGTCGACGTGACACCGGCGAGGAAGCCGAACGTCACGAACGGCTCGTGGAAGGCGTCGTGCTCGGTGTAGGGACCCCAGAGCTTCGGGTCGCGCCCGGCGTGCTCGGCCCCGAGCACGTGGTCGTAGGCGACGATGTGGGCATAACCGAGCGACTCGGCGGCCTGGGCCCAGTCGCGAACGGCGCCCGGGTCGTCGCCGATCTCGCAGGTCGGGAGGACAGCTCCGAACTTCATCCCGTCACCCTTGCACAAGGGGACCGCCGCCGTCCTGCCCGCGCCGGCGGCTCGTCCGATCGACGCCGGCGCGACTAGCGTCGCGTCCAGCACCGCAAGGGGGACGATCATGCACGTTGGCTACACCGCCGCTTTCCAGAACCCGTTCGACGCGCTCAGCGACACCGAGGTCTACCGGCAGGAGATGCGGTTGTGCGATCTCGCGGTCGAGCTCGGGTTCGAGTCGCTGTGGACCGTCGAGCACCACTTCGACGACTACACGATGTGCCCCAACCCGGTGCAGTGGCTGAGCTACCACGCCGGTCGTCATCCGAGCACGCTGCTCGGCTCGGGCGTGGTCGTGCTGCCGTGGCACGACCCGCTCCGCGTCGCTGAGGACATTGCGCTGCTCGACCAGATGTCGGGGGGCCGTATGATCCTGGGAATCGGCCGGGGCCTGGCTCGGATCGAGTACGAGGGATTCCGGGTCGACATGAACACCAGCCGCGAGCGGTTCGTGGAGTACGCCCGTCTGATCCTCGATGCGCTCGAGACCGGCTACATGGAGTACGACAACGAGTTCGGGACCCAGCCCCGCCGCGAGATCCGGCCCCGCCCGCAGCACTCGTTCCGAGGGCGGACCTATGCCGCTGCGGTGTCACCCGAGTCGATGCCGCTGATGGCCAAGCTGGGGATCGGGGTGCTGGTCATCCCCCAGAAGCCGTGGGACGTGGTCCAGAAGGATCTCGCCGCCTACACCGAGGTCTACACCGCCGAGCTGGGCGAGGAGCCGCCGCCTCCGTTCTCTGGCGGTTCGGTGTTCTGCGACGAGAGCGCCGACAAGGCCGAGACCATGGCCCGCACCTACATCGGCGCCAACTACGAATCGGTCATGCGGCACTACGAGTTCGCGTCGGCCCCCCACGAGGGGGTCAAGGGCTATGAGTTCTACACGGGCATCACGAAGTACATCGACCGGCACGGCACCCAGGGGGCGGTCGACTCGTTCGTCGATCTGATGCCGTGGGGAACACCGGAGCAAGTGATCGAGAAGTTCCTCCACATCAGGGAGATGATCGGTACCAACGCGGTCATGCCGGGGTTCAGCTACGGCGGCATGCCCTATGACCAGGCAGAGAAGAGCCTCCGCCTCTTCGCCGACAAGGTCCTCCCGGAGCTGAAGAGCTTGGAGGTCGAGCCGCTGAGCATCCCAGGGGCGATGGCATCGGCGTAGCGAGGCGGACGCGGAGACTCCCGGCGTCCAGCCCGGCCGGTGGATGCGGCGCCCCGGGGGTCCCTGGGCCGTCGGACTCGGTGGGAGTCGAACCCTTGGCCGGCGGTGGCTGTCTACCATGGCCCGGTGACGATTCCCGCCGTCGATGTTGGGGCCGTGTCGGTCCTGGTAGTGGAGGACGCGCCCGAGTTCCAGAAGCTGCTGGAGGCGGTGCTCGTGCGGGAGGGCTACGAGACGCTGGTCGCGGCCGACGGTGAGTCGGCGCTCGAGATGGTCGAGCGACACGACCCCACCGTGATCGTTCTCGACCTCGGGCTCCCGGGGATCGACGGCATCGAAGTCTGCCGCCGAGTCCGGATGATCAGCTCGGCCTACGTCGTGATGCTCACGGCCCGGGACGACGAAGTCGACCGTCTCGTGGGGCTGGCCGTCGGCGCCGACGATTACATGACGAAGCCGTTCTCGGGCCGGGAGCTGGTCGCCCGGATCCAGGCCATGCTCCGCCGACCCCGGACGACGGCGGTCGCGTCGACCGACGACCACCAGCGAGTCATCGGCGACCTGCGGGTGGATCTGCTCGCCCGCGAAGTCCGCGTCGGTGACCAGGAGATCGCGCTGACCAAGCTCGAGTTCGAGCTGCTGGCCGCATTGACCGGGCGGCCCGACATGGTCTTCACCCGTCAGATGCTCCTCGAGCAAGTGTGGGACACGAACTGGGTTGGTGACGATCACGTCGTCGACGTCCACATCGCCAACCTCCGGCGGAAGATCGACCTCGACGGACGGTCCCACATCAAGACGGTCCGCGGCGTCGGCTACCGCCTAGCGGTCGAACACTGAGCGGGTCGACCCGGCCCCGAGGGCGGGGACGGCGAACCAGACCCTCGAGCCACCGATCTCGCTGTCGTCGATCCCGGAGCGACCACCAAGGGCCGAGGCGATCCGACGAACGAGGGCCAGCCCGATGCCCGCCCCGGTCCCGGAACGGGTGGCCGGCGACTCGCCGGTCTCCAGGATCTCGGATGCGCTCACTGCGGCGGCGGCCCGCATGCCCGGCCCGGTGTCATCGACCGAGAAGGTCACGAAGCCACCGTCGGCGACGGCCGTGATGCGCACGGCTCCCGAACTGGCATGGCTCACGACGTTGTCCAGGAGCTCGTCAAGCGCCCGGCCGAGCTCCTCGCTCCCCGCTACGACGCAGTCGATCGGTGTCGCCACCTCGACGACCAGGAGCTGGCCGGCAGCGGCGCAGGACTGACGCCAACGGTCGGCGGCCTGGTCGACGACCGCTTCGACGGAGACGGTCTCGGCGACCCTCGACAGGTCGGCGGTATCGAACTCGATGAACAGCAGAATCCGGTCGAAGAGCCGCTCGAGACGCTCGGTCGACTCACGAGCCGAGGTCAGCCATTCGCGAGCTCGCCGGTCGGTAACGACCCGGTCCAACAGCTCCAGCATGCCGGCGATCCCGTTGATGGGCGTGCGGAGCTCGTGCCCGACATGGGCCAGGAACTCGCCCTTGGCCTCGTTGGCCGCCTCGGCCAGTGCCATGGCCGCCTCCAGCTCTCTGGTCCGCTCGGCGATGCGTGCATCGAGTGACCGATTCGCCTGGTACAGGTCGCGCAGACCTTGTTCGGCGATCGCCTCGGCCTCCAATCGGGCTCGACGCTCGCGGTCGTACCGCCGTCGCAGCCGGGCGACGTCGGTCGTGTCGGCTGCGGGATCGGTCACGGAGCTCCGCGACCGACTCGGATCGAAAACGTCGCCTCGTCGTCCGGTCTCCCGCAGTCGGGCACGGCCTCGACGTCGACGACTTCGCCGAAGAGATCACCACATCCGACCATCAGGCCTTCGGCGAGGGCGTCGAGTCGGCGGGTGGAGCGATAGACGACGAGCAGCTCGTCGCCCCGCTCGGTGAACTCGAAGACCGGTGGTCTCGCTTCGGGATACAGGGCCCGGACCTGGGGATGGATGAAGTCGTTCACCGACAGCAGGAACGACTTGGCGTCCCCGGTCTGCTTCATCGACTCCGGTAGCCGGTCGACCAGCTTCGGCAGAGCGAGGCGGCCGACCGTCCGCCACAACTCCTCGACGGTGATCCCAGTGGCCGTGGCCGCGGCGTCGACGATGGCGAGCAGCTCGTCGTCGTCGTAGTTGCCGAGCGCCGTGTAGGCCCCGTCCAGACCGGCCGCCACCAGCACATCATCCCAGGCATCGCCACCGTGGAGCTCGGTGACCACCTCTTCCACGACGTTGAAGACCACGCCCTTCATGGGCTCTCCAACCGCTCGATCACCGCAGTGAGCTCGGCGGTCAGCTCTGCGGCACGTCGTTCGGCTCGATCGACGAGCTGATCCAAATCGCCGGAACCCTCCCGACACCTCAGCTCGATCCTGGCGGCGACCTGGTGCAGGTCCGTCGCCCCCAGCATGGCCGTCGTCGACTTGAGCGTGTGAGCCGCTCGCCTAACCCGCTCTATGTCACCCGCCGCCGCCCCGCTCACGATGGCGTCCATCCTGGCCGGGAGCTCGTCGAGGAAGGTGCGTACCAGGATGGCGACGATCGACCGGTCGCCGAGATCGTCGACCAGCGCTTCGATGGCATCGACGTCGAACGGAGCGGACGTCGTGCTGCTCCGTTCAGGATCGACCGATCCGGCCGAATCGGCCGGTTGCCATTGCCGCAGGACGCGGCGGAGGTCTTCCAGACCCACGGGCTTCGCCAGGAAGTCGTCCATCCCGGCGTCCAGGCACCGTTGGCGGTCGCCCGACATCGCTCTGGCGGTGACGGCGACGACCGGGACACGATCACGACCCGTCTCGGCTTCGAACCGGCGGAGACGCCGGGTCGTCTCGAGTCCGTCCATGTCGGGGAGGTGCCAGTCCATCAGCACCAGCGAGTGCTCGTCGGCCGCCAGCGCCTCCAGTGCCTGCGCCCCGTCGGCGGCCAAGGCGTAGCGGTAGCCGAGATGCTCGAGTTGGCTGGCGACCAGCAACCGGTTGACGGGACTGTCCTCGACGACGAGCACGGCCGGTACCGCGGTCTCGACCGTGGCTGGCTCGGCGACACCGGTGGGGACGGTGTCGCCGACGGTGGCCGCCGGGAGCCGCAGGCTGACCGTGAACGTCGACCCTCGCCCCGGTGTCGACGTGACCGTGAGCGCGCCGTCCATGGCCGTCATCAGCTCGCGGCAGATGGTCAGCCCGAGTCCGGTGCCGCCCTGGTCGTCGTGGGCTTGGGCGAAGGGGTCGAAGATGCGATCGATATCGGTCGGGTCGATGCCGGGACCGCTGTCGTGGACATTGATCACGACCTCGTCGGCGTCGCCCGGACGGGCTTCGACCCGGACCGAGCCCCGGCTCGTGAACTTCACCGCGTTGTCGACGAGGTTGACCAGCACCTGCCGGAGCCGGTACGGGTCGCCCCACACGTCTCGATCGACGGCGTCGTCGATGCTGACGTCGAGCTCGAGTGACCGTTGCCCGGCCCGGCGCCGGAGCGGTTCGACCGAGGCACGGACGCAGGCGGCGAGCGAGAACGCCGTCCGGTTGATGTCGATCGAGCCAGCCTCGACCCGGGACAGGTCGAGGAGATCGTCGACGAGGGCTCGCAACGCCTCCGCCTCGCGGCCGATGGCCTCGGCGAAACCTTGGTTCTGAGGGTCGAGGCCGGCGACCGAGAGCAGTTCGGCCAAGCCGCCGATCGCGTGCAGCGGGGTTCGCAAGTCATGACTCACCCGGGCCACGAACTCCGACTTCGTTTCCGAGGCGGCCGCCAGCTGGGCCAGCGTCTCCATCTGCGGGGTCACGTCTTCGATGATCCCCAGCAGCAGCTCGTTCCGTCCTTCGCCGTCGGCGACCGCCGTGGCGGTCAGCCGACCCCAGAACACGGTGCCGTCGGCCCGGAGGTAGCGCTTGTCGACAACGACTCGTTCACGCTCGCCCACCGCCAGGGCATGGAGGTACGCCGATGTCCGCTCGATCTCGTCGGGGTGGGTGATCTCCTCGACCCGCACCAGCCCCTGGTCGTTGCCGAACAGGTCCTGGAAGGCGGGGTTGGCCGCCAGCTGGCGGCCCTCCAGATCGAGGACTGAGTAGGCCACTGGTGCGTGCACGAACGCGTCGGACTCGGCCAGGCAACGGGCCCGGTGGGCAGCCATCAGCCGACGGTCTCGACGACGAGTCCCCGCTCCCACAGCGATCTCGTGTTTCGGGATCGGCAGTGCACGGAGGCGGTGGCGATGAGAAGGATCGCCATCGCCAGGACCTGGGCGATGACGAGGGCTCGGGGGTCGTGACCGGCGGACAGGAGGAGCACGGTCTGTAGGATGCCACCTCCGAGGATGGCAAGTGAGGTATCCATCCGGTCGGCGGCGACGTCCAGCGTGGCGATGAGATTGGCCACGGCGAACATCCCGGTCGCGGCGGCATACGGTGCGAAGAGTGCGGCGTCGTCAACCAGCGCAGCGCCGAACAGCTTCGGTGCGAGGCGGTCCCCGATCAGGAGGAGCATCCCGACCGCGAGCGCCGACAGGACGCTGACGATGATCACCCCCAGACGAAGGACCCTGCGGCCGGTGGCGGCGCCGGCGGCGAACGGGAACGCAGCGTTGGCGACGGCCCACGAGGCGAAGAACACCGCCCGCCCGATCAGTGCGATGGCGGCATAGGAACCAGCGGTCTCGGGATCGAGGAGCTGCTTGGCCAGCACGACGTCACCGTTGTTGATCACGATCTGACCGACCAGCAGCACGGCGGTGGCCCGGGACGTGGCGGCCGATGACCGCCGGGGGGAACGGCGGGGCGACCGAGCTCCCGAGCGGCGACGGGCAGGGCGAGTCACGGCCCAGGAGCCGACGAACGACAGCGACAGGGCCGCGGTGGCCCCGACGACACCGAGGCCCGCCGCGACCAGGAGGAGACCGCCGACAAGACGAACCGCAGCCTCCATGGCGAAGCTCGCACCGAGCCGGGTGAACTCGAAGCGGCCTTGGAGCACGCCGCGATCCACCGATTGCACCAGGTAGAGGGGGAGGCCGGCGGCGAGCACCACGAACGGCCATGCCGAACCGGTGTGGAAGGCGACCTGCAACCCGGGAGCGGCTGCCGCCATCGCCGCGGCGAGGAGGAGACCACCCAGACCCGCTCGCCGAGCGAGGTGGCGTCGGATCCCGTCGGCATCGGCGGCGGCTGCCCCGCTGATCTCCCGTGCGGTCAGGAGCTGCAGGGCCACACCGACGGCGGTCAGTCCGAGCAGGAGCGTGACCATCAGCGAGGCGTCGCCGAACTCGGCCGGTTCGAGCAGTCGAGCCAGACCGAGATTCAAGCCATAGTTGGCCGCACTGGCGGCGAGCATCGCCACCGACAACACGCCCGTCGCCGAAGCGAACCGGCGCTCGACACTCCCCTCGCCGTGCCGAATGGCGGTCATCGGTGCCTCGGTCCTTCGATGATCCGCGTCGGGAACCAAGCCGGCAGCGCCAGCTCCCGCCGGGCCCGGGCCGAACGCGGCGGCTCGATGCGGAGCTCGCCGCCCTGACGCTTGGCCCGACGGGCAGCCTGGATCAACGCCGACACCGCGGCGACATGGATCGCGCTGACCTCGGCCAGATCGACCTCGACGACCGGCCGCAGCACGGCAGTGGCCCGGGCCAACCGCTCCCGGAGATCGAGGGCGGCAACGGGATCGAGCTCACCGGTGACAACGATCGCTTCCATTAGGCCACCACCGACATCACGTCGTCGCCACGTCGAGCGCGATCGACGAGCCCGTCCCTGGCCGTACTGGTGAGCTCGATGGCCAGCCGTAG
>Ga0224508_10003384_pt1 | contig 13180 bp, 11 predicted proteins | sample SF_Jan12_sed_USG_4_FD_170157 | JGI IMG/M metagenome (GOLD analysis project Ga0224508, IMG submission 170157) | Sediment microbial communities from San Francisco Bay, California, United States - SF_Jan12_sed_USGS_21 | ecosystem: Environmental > Aquatic > Marine > Sediment | place: USA...
CGCGCCGATGCGCGTAAAAATTCGATCGACCGGCCCGATCTCGGCAGACTCGGCCGGCACGAAGCTGCCAATCTGGGCCAGGATGACAATCAACGCCGTCTGGCGCATGTAGGTCGACTTGCCGCCCATGTTCGGGCCGGTGACGATCAGCATCCGCCGTTTATCGTTGAACTCGAGATCGTTCGGCACGTAAGCATGGCTTGCGGCTTGCTCGACGCTCAAATGGCGGCCGGCCCGATAACGAATCTGGCCGGGCTCAACCAGGTCTGGTTTGGACAAGCCGAGCGTGACCGCCCTTTCGGCCAGGTTCGCGAGCACGTCGATCTCAGCGACGGCGGCGACGCTGCGCTGCAGCGCCGAGAGCCGTTCGCCGAGTTGTTCGAGCAAGGCCTCGTAAAGCCATTTTTCTCGTTTCAGCGCGCGTTCGCGCGCACTCAGAATTTTGTCCTCGAAACTCTTGAGTTCCGGTGTGACAAAGCGTTCGGCGCCCTTCAGCGTTTGCCTTCGGATGTAGTCGTCCGGCGCGGCCGCTGCCGCTCCCTTGCTGATCTCGATGTAAAAGCCGTGAACGCGGTTGTAGCCCACCTTCAGCGTTTGAATGCCGCTGCGCTCGCGTTCGCGTGTCTCGAGTTCGTTCAAGAATTTATCGGCGTTCGTGCTGGCATCGCGCAGTTCGTCGAGTTCGGCATCGTAGCCGTCCGCCATGATGCCGCCGTCACGAAGAATGACCGGCGGTTCGTCGACGATCGCCTTTTCGAGTAAGGCATGTTCGCCTTGATGCGGCGCACATTCAGCGTTGAGCTCGGAAAGTCTTGGCGATTCGAATGCGCTGAGCTGCGTTTTTAACGCGGGCAGCCGGGACAGGCCTTCTCTTAGCTGGACGAGATCGCGAGGCCGCGCGCTCTTCAGCGCGACCCGCGAGAGGATCCGCTCGAGATCGCCAAAATCCTCCAGCGAGCGGGCGACTGGCACTTCACTGGCACCGAAGATCAGCGCTTCGATGGCGTTCTGGCGAGCGGTCAAAATGGCGCGATCGCGAATCGGCCGATTCAGCCAGCCGCGCAAAAGCCGGCTGCCCATAGGCGTCATGCAGCGATCCATGATGCCGGCAAGCGTCAGTTCGTTGTGTCCGCTCGGACTGAACTCGAGCTCGAGATTGCGGCGCGATGGCGCATCCAGTATCAGGCCCTGGTCGTGGTGCTCGCGCACCAGCGAGCGGATGTGCGGCACCGCCGAACGCTGAGTGTCCTTCGCGTACTGCAGCAGGCTGCCGGCGGCTGCGATGGCGTTGCTCGCATCCTCAGCGTCGAAGCCGGCCAGCGAGTTCGTGTTGAATTGCTCGGTCAGCAGCCGGCGTGACGTTTCCGAGTCGAAATGCCAGGGCGGGTACTCGCGCCCGCCCGCCAGGCGCTCGAGCCAATCGGGTAGCGTCGTCCCTTCGGCGTACAGCCACTCGGCAGGCGCCAGGCGTTCGAGTTCGCCGGCCAGGGACGTCAAGTCCGGCAGTTCCATCAGCCCCATGCGCCCGCCGGCGAGGTCGAGCCAGGCGAGACCCAGCCCGGGCGTAAGCACCAGGGATGCCAGCAGACGCGATTCGCGCTGAGGCAGCAGGGCCTCGTCGGTCAGCGTGCCGGGCGTGATGACGCGAACGACTTCGCGCTCCATCGGCCCTTTGGTCTGTCCCGGTTCTCCGATCTGCTCGCAGATTGCGATCGACTCGCCGAGCTTGACCAGCCGCGCCAGGTAGTTGTCGATGGCATGCACCGGCACGCCGGCCATCGGAATCGCTTCGCCGGCCGACTTGCCGCGCTTGGTCAGCGTAATATCGATCAGTTTTGCGGCTCGCCGCGCGTCGTCGAAGAACAGCTCGTAGAAGTCGCCCATCCGATAAAACAGGAGCGCGTCGGAGTGCTCTGCCTTGATGCGGAGATATTGCTGCATCATCGGTGTATGTGCTGCCGACACGGTATTGGCTGATGCTGGGGAACGGCCAAGTATTGTAGTGCATCGGCATCCAGGCCCAGCAAGCCCCGCGTTCTTGACGAACGGCCCCCAGTCGCCGACGAACGGTGCCGGAACCGACGAACGGTCGCCGTGGCCTGACCGCTGCCATTGGTCTGGACTGTTTCTGACCCTACGCTTTCAGCACTGGACAAAGGAAGTCAGAACGATGGAAAACACACGACAACGTGCCAACAACTCGAGCCCGCAACGCCATTACCGGGAAGAGTCCGCAGACAGTCAGGACGAGCCTGTCGAAGTGGGTTTAACGGCAGAACCACAGCTCCTGATCTTCACGACAGATGAGCCCGGTGGCGACCCGTACAACCATACGGGCCGCTTCAAGCGCATCTACCGCTGAGATTCAGCGACGCGGGACGCTAGCTCTAGCTGCCTTTCGGCAGTCCGCTGCTGCGGACCTAGCCGCTCAAGTGCTGGCGGAAGAAGCCGATCGTCCGGTTCCAGGCGAGATTTGCAGCCGCCTCGTTGTAACGCGGTGTCGAATTATTGTGGAAGCCGTGCAGCGTGCCGTCGTACATCACCATTTCGTGTTCGATGCCATTGCGTTCCAGCGCCGCCTGGTAGTCCGGCCACATCGCATTAATTCTCTGATCGGTACCGGCGTATACGATCAGCATGGCAGCTTCGATCTGGTCTACGTCGTCGATTGCGGGAGCTGCACCGTAGAACGGCACGCCGGCATCGAGGTCGCCGCCAAGGTCGACCGCCATACGGTTGGTCATGCCGCCGCCCCAGCAAAAGCCAGTTGCGCCGAGTCTTCCATTGGAAAGTGCATGCGCTTTCAAGAAACGGGCGCTGTTGATCATGTCCTGATCAAGCTCGGACGCGTTCAGGTTGCGTTGCATTGTCCGGCCGTCGTCGTCATTGCCGGGGTATCCGCCGACCGGGGATAAACCGTCCGGCGCGAGCGCGAGGAATCCTTGAGTGGCAGCGCGCCGCGCAACGTCTTCGATATGCGGGTTGAGGCCACGATTCTCGTGCATAACGAGTACCGAAGGGAACGGGCCCTCTCCCGCGGGCTGAACGAGATAGCCGCGCATCATTCCGGAGGAACCACCGGGCGACGGATAATCGACGTAGGTCGCCCTGATCCGCGAATCGGTGAAAGAGATCATCTGAGCTTCGGCGTACCGCGGCAACAAGGCCTGGGCCATCCACAGCGCGGATACACCGCCAATGGTGATAGCGGCCGATCGCGACAAAAACTCGCGCCGGTCCATGCGGCCGTGGCAATACTCGTCGTAGAGATCAAAGACGCGTTGATCGATTTCTTTTTGCTGGGTCATTAGTGCTTCCTTCTGCTGACGGGCCGAGAGACTGAATATAGGTTCCAGATCGCCCGACAGCAATCCTCGCTTATGATCGCCGGGTGAAGATTCTTCATCTGGAAAGCGGCCGGCATCTCTATGGCGGTCCGCGACAGGTCGGTTATCTGATCAACGGACTCGCCGATCACGGTATCGAAAACCTGCTCGTTTGCCGTGAAAGACATGTGCTCGCCGAGGAGGCCAACGCACGAGTTTTCGAGTGGCGCCTTGGCGGTGACTTCGATTTCTCGCTGCGGCATCGGCTCGCGCAACTCATACGCGAACAGAGCCCGGATGTCATTCATGTGCATTCGCGGCGCGGCGCCGATACTTTCGGTGGTCGCGGCGCGCGAGCCGCAGGCGTTCCGGCCGTTCTGACGCGTCGCGTGCAATCGGCAGAACCCGGCGTCTGGCTCAGATTCAAGTGCCGCCCTTACAACGCAATCGCAGCGATTTCCGTCGCAGTGCGCGACGAGCTGACTCGGCTTGGAATCGCTGGTGGCCGCGTCCAGTTGATTTCAAGTGCCGTCGACACCGAGCTGTTCAAGCCGGACTCTGCGGCGCGCGCCACATTGATTGATCGATTCGACCTGCCGAGCGATGCCTTGATCGCAGGTTCGGCTGCGCAATTGATCTACCGGAAAGGCCAGGATTTGCTGCTTCCACTCGCGGCCAGGTTAAAACAGACTGATCCCAGTTTTCGGCTTTTGCTTTTCGGTCAGGGGCCCATGCAAACCCAACTCAAACGCGACGTTGCACGGCTTGGTCTCGATCGCCATATCGTTTTTGGTGGGTTTGTTCCCGAATGGCCGCGCTTGTTACCCGGTCTGGATCTCTTGCTCCACCCCGCGAGACGCGAAGGGCTCGGCGCCGTCGTGCTCGAGGCGATGAGCGCGGGCGTGCCGGTTATCGCCTCGGCTGCTGGCGGCATTGTCGACGCCATTGAAGACGGGATCGACGGCCGCCTCGTGGCGCCCGACTCGGCGGACGATTGGTATTCCGTCGTGCGTGCTTTGCTCCGTGATCCGGATGAACGCGCACGGCTCGGTACAGCGGGCCGGCGAAAGGTCGAGTCGCGCTTTACAATCGAAAAGATGACCGAAAGCTATTTGAATCTGTATCGCGAGGTTGTGGGCAGTGCCAGCTGACGCGGCATCCGCAAGTAATGCCGTGCTCCGGGCGAGCGCTGAAACGCTCGGCGAAGCGCTAGTCGCTGCCGGCCATAGGCTCGCCGTCGCCGAGTCATGCACCGGCGGCTGGCTTGCCAAAGCACTGACCGATATTCCGGGCTCGAGCAACTGGTTCGAGGCTGGCTTCGTGACCTATTCCAACGATGCCAAAGTCGGGATGCTCGGCGTCTCGAAAGAGATCCTGGATGATCAAGGCGCCGTCAGCGAAGCCGTTGTCCGTGAAATGGTTGCAGGTGCAAGGCGCAAGTCCGGGGCAGGGGCCGCAGTCGCAATCAGTGGCGTCGCTGGACCGAGCGGTGGCACCGTCGACAAGCCGGTCGGCCTGGTCTATCTGGCCTGGTCGCTTGGCGATCTCGATTGGGTCCGACGGGTCGAATTCAGCGGCGATCGCGAAGCGGTTCGACGCCAGTCCGTCGCGCTCGCGATGTCGGATCTGCTCGACGCGGTCCAGGGCAAGAAGCGCTGAATCCGGCCGGATCAGGCCAGATTTTCGGTCTGCGGCCGGCTGCCGAGAATCTCGCTGAACGGCCCGGAAATAGTAGCTGCGCGCCAGAAAGAACTGTGAAATAATACAGTGGTTATTTCCCACTACCCACCCACGAAATACGGAATATCTGATGGACGAAAACCGCAAGAAAGCTCTCTCGGCCGCGCTCGGCCAGATTGAAAAGCAATTTGGCAAAGGCTCTGTCATGCGCCTTGGCGATTCGACCGCGCTGCGCGATCTCGAGAGCATCTCGACCGGATCGCTCGGTCTGGATATCGCACTCGGCATCGGCGGCTTACCGAAAGGCCGGGTCGTCGAGATCTATGGCCCGGAATCGTCGGGCAAAACGACTCTTACACTCCAGGTCATTGCCGAAATACAAAAGGAAGGCGGCACGGCGGCCTTCGTCGATGCCGAGCACGCGCTCGATCCCTCCTATGCGCAGAAAATTGGCGTCAACGTAGACGATCTCTTAATCTCACAGCCGGATACCGGCGAGCAGGCGCTTGAAATCACCGACATGCTGGTCCGATCAGGTGCGCTAGATGTCGTCGTGATCGACTCGGTTGCCGCGCTGACACCAAAGGCAGAAATCGAAGGCGAGATGGGCGATACCCATGTCGGACTTCAAGCCAGGCTGATGTCGCAGGCGCTCAGAAAGCTCACGGCAAATATCAAACGTTCGAACTGTCTCGTTATCTTTATTAACCAGATTCGAATGAAGATCGGGGTCATGTTCGGCAGCCCGGAAACAACCTCCGGCGGTAATGCGCTTAAGTTCTATGCTTCGGTCCGGCTCGATATCCGTCGTATCGGCGCAATCAAGAAGGGCGACGAGATCCTCGGCAACGAGACCCGCGTCAAGGTCGTCAAAAACAAGGTCGCATCCCCGTTCAAGAAGGCCGAATTTGAGATTCTTTACGGCCACGGCATTTCCCGAGAAGGCGAAATCATCGATCTTGGCGTTCAGGAAGGCATCGTCGAGAAATCCGGGTCGTGGTACAGCTATAACGGCGACCGAGTTGGCCAGGGCAAGGAGAACGCGCGCGAATATCTACTCGAAAATCCGGATATCGCGGATGATATCGAGAAGCAGATTCGGGCGAGGTTGCTGCCGAGCGGGCCACAGGCTGTAGCAGATGTCGAACCGATCGAGGCGGCTAAACAAGCCTGAAACCATCGACGGCGCAATAACCGAAGATCGGCCGGCCTGTCGGCGCCGCGCGATGGACCTGCTCGCACGGCGCGAGCACAGCCGGCTTGAGCTCGGGCGCAAGCTGGTCGCGCGATCCTTCGGCGAATCGCTGGTCAGTGGCGTGCTCGATGAGCTCGAGCAGGACGGCCTGTTGTCGGCCGAGCGCTTCGCCCAGGCCTTCGTCGCGTCGCGCTATGCCCGCGGTCAGGGTCCGCACCGGATCAAGCGGGAACTCGGCGAACGCGGGATCGAATCGGCTGAGACTTATCTCGATGACGATCGGTTCGATTGGGGCGCATTGGCACGGACTACGAGGATCAAGAAGTTCGGCGACGAATCGCCAGCGGACTTCAACGAGAAGGCGCGCCAGATGCGGTTTCTCGAATATCGTGGATTCGATCGCGGCCAGATCAGGCACGCATTGGAATTCGAAGACGAATAAGATTAGCTTGCTGACCGCTGCATTCTACGAAGACTGAGTTCAAGCCGTGTCGACCATGAAAACCAGTAACGAGCTTCGCCGGGCCTTTCTCGACTATTTTGTCGATAAAGGGCACGAGGAAGTGGCGAGTTCGTCACTGATTCCGGTTAATGACCCGACCCTGCTGTTTACCAACGCCGGCATGGTGCAGTTCAAGGATGTGTTTCTGGGCGCTGAGGCGCGTGCAAGTTCTCGCGCCACCTCGTCGCAACGCTGCGTGCGCGCCGGCGGCAAACACAACGACCTGGAGAACGTCGGCTACACGGCCCGTCACCATACCTTCTTCGAAATGCTCGGCAACTTCAGCTTCGGCGACTATTTCAAGCGCGAAGCGATCAACTACGCCTGGGAATTTGTCACCCAGGTGCTCGGGCTGCCGCCAGAAAAACTCTGGTGCACGGTCTACACCGATGACGACGAGGCGGCCTCGATCTGGCTCGATGAGATCGGAATCGCCAAGAATCGTTTCGGCCGATTGGGCGAAAGCGAAAACTTCTGGTCAATGGGCGATACGGGCCCTTGCGGACCCTGCACCGAAATCTTTTATGACCACGGCCCCGACATACCCGGCGGACCGCCCGGCAGCGCCGACGCCGAGGGTGACCGCTACATCGAGATCTGGAATCTCGTGTTCATGCAGTTCGATCGAAATGCCGAAGGCAAGCTCACACCGTTACCGAAACCATCGGTGGATACCGGCATGGGGCTCGAACGCCTGGCGGCTGTTATGCAGGGCGTGCATTCAAACTATGAAATCGATCTGTTTGCCGCGTTGATCACAGCGGCCGCCGAAGCAACGGCGACCGAAGATCTCGAAAGCAAATCGTTGCGCGTCATCGCCGACCATATTCGGGCTTGTTCATTCTTGATCACTGACGGCGTGCTGCCGAGCAACGAGGGCCGCGGTTATGTGCTGCGCCGGATCATTCGCCGCGCGATTCGACATGGTTACAAGCTCGGTACGCAGGACCCCTTTTTCCACTCGCTGGTCGCGAGCGTCGAAATTGCGATGGGCCATGCTTACCCTGAGCTGCATGACAAGCGCGGGCACGTCGAGCGCGTGCTGCTGCAGGAAGAGCAGCGCTTTGCCGAAACCCTGGCGCAGGGTATGCGTTTGCTCGAAGACGCAACGGACAAACTCGGCAAGGGCGGCACGATTCCGGGCGAGACCGTCTTCAAGCTTTACGATACTTTCGGTTTCCCGGAAGACCTGACGGCGGATTATGCGCGCGAGCATGGCTATGAGGTCGACCACGCCGGTTTCGAGGCGTCGATGAGCGTTCAGCGCAACAAAGCCAAGCAGGCGAGTCAGTTTAAGACGATCGGTCAAAACGCGCCCAGGCTGGACCAGGCGACAGAGTTTTTGGGTTACGAACAGCTTGCCGCCGACGCGGCGGTGACTGCGGTGTTCGATGGGGATGGCGCGCCGGTCGACACACTTGCGGCTGGCGAAGACGGCATGCTGGTGCTCGCGGAAACTCCGTTTTATGCAGAGAGTGGCGGTCAGGTTGGCGATACGGGCACGTTGTCGGCTAATGGTGCGCGCTTCGATGTCAGCGATACCCAGAAGCTGGGATCGGCTTTCGGTCACATCGGTCGAGTCACCGAGGGCAGCATTACGATTGGCGATAAAGTGAATGCGGCGATCGATGGCGAACGCCGTGCCGCAATTGTCTTGAATCATTCAGCGACGCATCTGATGCACGCAGCGCTTCGGAAAGTGCTCGGCGATCATGTGCAGCAGAAGGGTTCACTGGTCGCGCCCGACAAACTCAGATTCGATTTCTCGCACTATGAACCGGTCACGCCCGAACAGCTCACTGAGATCGAGACGATGGTCAACGATCAAGTGCGATCGAACGGCGCCGCTCAAACGCAGGTGCTTTCCTATGACGACGCAATCGCGGCCGGTGCGCTGGCGTTTTTCGGCGAAAAATATGGCGACAAGGTTCGGGTGTTGGGCATCGGCGACTTTTCCACCGAGCTTTGCGGCGGAACGCATGTCACGCGTACCGGCGACATCGGTCTTTTCAAGATCACTTCGGAATCCGGAATCGCGTCTGGCGTCCGCCGAATCGAGGCCGTGACCGGCCGCGGTGCGTTAGCCTGGGTCAATGGCAGTGAGCGCACTTTGCGGGAGGCGGCTGCCGTGCTCAAAGGCGGGCGCGATGATGTGCCGGGCAAGCTCAGTCAGCTGGTGGACCGAACGCGTCAGCTCGAGCGCGAGGTGGCCGAACTCAAGACCCGCCTGGCCGCCGGCTCGAGCCGTAATCTTCTCGATGACGTCAAGACCGTTTCGGGCGTAAAGCTGCTGGTTGCCCGAATCGATGGCGCCGATTCCCAGGCGCTCAGGGCATCAGCAGACAGTCTCAAGGACAAACTTGGTTCCGGTGTCGTCGTGCTCGGCGGCGTCGAAGGCGATAAGGTTCGGCTGGTCGCCGGCGTTACGTCGGATCTGACGAGCCGCTTCAAGGCCGGCGAGATCATTAAGCCGATTGCCAAGCAGGTGGGCGGCAGCGGCGGCGGTCGACCCGACTTCGCCCAAGCCGGCGGGACTGAGCCTGAGCAGCTCGACGCAGCCTTAGCGCTCGTCGAAAGCACGCTGTTGGCTGCTGCATCTTAGACTAAATCTAATCCATTCCTTAAGAACCCTTTAGACGGGCCTATTGGCTGGCGATTGCCTTTACGATGCCTGAAGAGAGGGGATTCTCACTTACGGAAGGCCGGCCGAGCCAAAAACTAATAATCAGGTCGGCCAAGCCACGGACGCACTAATGTCCGAGAAGGAGTTTGGCTATGCTGATCTTGACCCGGAGGGTCGGGGAGACAGTGGTCATTGGAGACGATGTCACGGTCACAGTGCTTGGCGTCAAAGGTAATCAAGTCCGGCTTGGGGTGAATGCGCCGCGCGAGATTGCCGTCCACAGGGAGGAGATCTTCGAGCGCATCAAGCGTGAGAAAGCCGAAGAACAAGTCCCGGAAGCGAAAGTCGCAGGCGTATCCCAACGCTAATACGGGGTCAGGCCCCAATTCTTTCCAAAAAAGGGGCCAACCCCCACGTCTTTTTATGCACTGTCAAAGCTCGGCCGAGCGTCGTTTGGTCGCGTTGTTTACAGTGAGTCGCTAGAATTACCTTGCCCAAGCCGCTTGATAGCGAACGGTACCGGAGAGGTGGCTGAGTGGTCGAAAGCGCTCCCCTGCTAAGGGAGTAAGGGTTAAAAGCCCTTCGAGGGTTCGAATCCCTCCCTCTCCGCCAAGTGACGAGATCGCGCCCCCGTCAGGGGGTTTTATCCTGGCTCCTTCAATATTGCATCCGCTAATCCAATCCAGCGCCGTGACGCAGGATGCTCGCGAACTCGGGCACAATCTGAAGGCATGGGCTCCCGCCATCCAATCGATCGCTACTACGATAGCAATACACGCAGGTTTCTCGCTTTCGGCGGTGGTGCTCAGAGCGGCGCGATCCACCGGCAACTCTGGGGGCCCGGTGTTGCAACGGTCCGTGAAGCAACCGATACGATCAATCGATTTCTCGAAGAGGAGATCGGGCGCTTGGCTCCGGCGGGACAGCCCACTTTGCTCGACCTGGGCTGCGGTGTCGGTGGAACACTCGCGCACCTTGCGCACGCGTTTCCCGGTGCAAATCTTAACGGCGTAACGATTAGTGAGCGACAGGTCGCGCTCGCGCGCGCTGCGTTCAAGAATTCCGGCGTCGAAGCGCGCTGCACGGTTCAACTTGGCGATTTCGAATCGATGGAAGTCGATCTCGAGGCAGATATCGTATTCGCTATCGAGGCTTTCGCTCACAGCCGGAACGCTGATGCGTTCTTCGCTACCGTTGCAAAACACCTGCGGCCCGGCGGGCACTTGATTATCGTCGATGACTTTCTAACGGAAGATGAAGCGTCGTTGGACGCCCGGGGTCGCCGGTCGGCACGAGATTTTCGCGCGGGTTGGCAGGTGCCGAGTTTGTCGACGATCGATGCCTGCGTTCACTCCGCGGGCAAGATCGGCCTCGAATTCATCGAAGATCGCGACCTAACACCGCTTATCCGGCTGCGCCGGCCGCGCGACAGGCTCATCGCTGCAATCGCACCGCTGGTTGCGCAGCTCAGACTGACCCCGGTTCCGTTTTTCGGCAACCTGGTCGGGGGCAACGCACTGCACCGGGGGCTGTGCGATGGCGCGTTGGGATACCGCTGGCTTGCCTTTCGTTATGCCGGATAATACCGATAGTACGGGGAGAACGTTGCCAATGAGTTGCCGTTATGGGGCCGTCATTTGCTTAGTCTTGATGATCGCATTGCCGGTTGCACCGTCGCTCGCGCAGCAAAACAGCACATCGGAATATGCGGAAGTCTATTTCGCGCGGCTGGCTTTCGGTAGCTATGGCCGGGGCTTTGGGTCGGGGCGCGGCGAGGCTTGGCTTCGCGATTGGCCCGAGGCAGATTTCCATCTGATGCAGGGCGTTCGCCGGTTGACCAAGATCGATTCGTCAATCGAAGGTCGTCACGTTCGCTTCGACGACGATTCGATGTTCGACTATCCGGCGATCTATGCAGTCAAGGTCGGGTTTATGCGGCTCAGCGACGTTGAGGCCGCACACATGCGCGAGTATTTGCTGCGCGGAGGTTTCTTGATCGTCGATGATTTCCACGGTCCGGACCAGTGGGCCGAATTCGAAGCATCGATGCGGCGCGTTTTTCCAGAGCGGCCGATTGTCGAACTACCGACCGGTGACGAAGTGTTTCATGTGCTATACGACGTAGACCAGCGCACCCAGATTCCGGGCATCCAGGCGGTCACTTCCGGCAGGACCTGGGAGCACAGGCTGGGCGTGCCCGGCCACTGGCGCGGGATCTATGACGATGACGATCGACTGATGGTGGCGATTAACTTCAATATGGATCTTGGTGATGCGTGGGAACACGCTGACGATCCACGCTATCCTGAGCCCTTGACGGCGCTGGCTTATCGGTTCGGCATCAACTACTTGGTTTATGCGATGACGCATTGAAGCGGCGCCAGTCGCTCGTAATCTGGGGGATCAAATGAAAACACTTCATCTAATACGCTCGATGTTCTTCGGCATTCTGTTGGCGCTCGTGCTGCCTGCTCAATCCTCTGCGCAGGGCGGCGATTTCAATGCGCAAACCAGGGATGCGTTCAAGATCTTCGATAACCTCTACTACGTGGGTGTCGATCTGGTCAGCGCTTATTTGATTTCGACCAGTGACGGCCTGATTGTCATCGACACCCTGTTCTCTGCGTCATCAGACAAGTTGCTGAACAATATTCGCGCAGTGGGTTTCGATCCTGACGATGTCGAATACATCTTCGTCTCCCACGGGCATGGCGACCATGCGCAAGGCGCGCCGCTGCTGAAAGCAGCGACCGGCGCTCGAGTGGGAATGGCCGAAGCCGATTGGGCGATGACCGACCAGACACCCGACATGGTGATTACCGATGGTCAGACGGTCACTCTGGGCGATACGACAATCAGCTTCTACGTCACACCAGGGCATACGCTCGGTGTCCTGTCGATGGCATTTCCGGTGCAGGACGGCGACGCGACGCATAACGCGTTCATGTTCGGTGGCATGGGCCTGAACTTCAGTGGGGTGGACCGAACCGAGATGTACTTAGACAGTGTGGACCGCGTGCAAGCAATGGACGGCATCGAAGTGAGCGTGACCAATCACGAAGGTGCCGGCCAGATCTTCGCGCGCGCCGATCGCCTTGCCAATCGCAGGTCCGGCGATCCCCATCCGTTCGTCGATCCGGCAGGATTCTATTCGTGGCTCGATACGCTGGAAGAAAACGCCGAGGCTAAGTTGCTCGACGAGCGGGCATCCGCGGGGAATTAGCGCGACAAGCTGGCGTAGGCGCGGTCAATCAAGCTCGTCGGATTGCCGAACTCGGCGTCCCATTCCGCTGTGGGTTGGGCGGCGATGACTTGCTCTAAAGTTGCGCCGTCTGCGATCAGTGCGGCGATCGTACGCTCGACATCGACTAACATTTCTACGTAGCGCTGAAGCGCGGCATAGTTGCTGATCTGGCCGTGGCCTGGGATCACAATGGCGCCCGGGTCGAGCTCGTTGAGCACCGCCTGACAGAATGCGATCATGCCGGTCAGATCGCCGCCATTGTCGGCATCGACGAACGGGTAACCGGCGCTGATGTAGACATCGCCCATATGCACGGCATTCAGACTGCGGAAAAACACTGCCGAGTCACCGGCCGTATGGGCGGGGCCAAAGTGCATGATGTCAATCGTCTCGCCGTTGAAATGCATCTGCATCCTGTCGGCGTAGGTTGCTACGGGCAGAGCCAGATCGGCGTACGCCGGCTGCTGAATAAGTGGCCGAGTCACCACATTAATGACATTGTCGCGGGTCATCATCGCGCGCGAATGCTCGTGCGCAATGATCCAGACGCCCTCCGGACCGAGCCGTTGGTTGCCGTCTGCATGGTCGTAATGCCAGTGCGTATCGATGG
>Ga0224508_10003385_pt1 | contig 13178 bp, 10 predicted proteins | sample SF_Jan12_sed_USG_4_FD_170157 | JGI IMG/M metagenome (GOLD analysis project Ga0224508, IMG submission 170157) | Sediment microbial communities from San Francisco Bay, California, United States - SF_Jan12_sed_USGS_21 | ecosystem: Environmental > Aquatic > Marine > Sediment | place: USA...
CGCTGTGGCGATCGCGGTCGCGTTCCGGCATTTTCCAGAGCGGCAGACCGTCATCCCGCCAAAGCAGTCGGTCTTTCTGCATGGTTTTTCGATAGGTGGCATCTGCTAGAAAGACAATCGGCGCCTCCAGCCCCTTGGCGCCGTGCACGGTCAGAATGCGCACCTCCTTTGCCGACTCCTGGACGTCACGCTTGATCGCCTCGCTGTCGGCGCGCAGCCAATGCAAAAAGCCCTGCATCGAGGGCGGATGGCTCTTCTCATAGGCGATCGCCTGGGCGAGAAACGCCTCGATCGGCAGAATGGCCGCAGGCCCCAACCGACGCAGCAGGCGCCGCCTGCCATTGGACGCACCTTCGGCAAGAAACCGGCTGAAGAACTCGAAGGGCGGTGCATAGTCGACCACGGCGAGCAGGGCGCGCAGCCGATCGTCGGCTTTGGCGAAGGCCGGATCCGTATCCCGGAGATCGGTGAGCCGCCGATAGAGCGGCCGCTCGCCCCGATCATGGGCGAGCCTGAACAGCTGCTCGTCGCTGAAGTCGAACAGCGGGCTTCGCAGCAGGGTCGCCACGGTCAGATCGTCTTCCGGCAGCAAGAGAGCGTCGCCGAGCGCCATCAGGTCCATCACCGCAAGCTCGTCGGTAAGGCCGATGCGATCAGCGCCTGCCACCGGCACATCGTTTTTCTTAAGCTCACGGATGATGCGGTCCTGGAGGACGCCTCGACGCGGCAGGAGAATCATGATGTCGCCGGGCTCGATTGGCCGGTCCTTGTTGGCGAGCGGCGTGCGGTCCAACAGCCAACAACGGATTTGCTCGGCGATGTTTCTCGCAAGACGAAGCTCGGCGCTGTCGGCGACGGTCGCCTGATCGGGCAGCGCCCAGCCGTCCACGGCCTCGTCTTCCGGCTGATCGGGCCCGATCAGCGGCCAGACCTCGACCAGCCCCTTGGCATCCTGCTTGAACGCCCGATGCTTCATCGGTTCGGCACCACAGTGGGCGCCTACGGCAGCCTCCTTGTCGAAGACGGCATCGACCACATCGAGGATGGCCTGCGCCGAGCGGAAGGATTGTGCGAGCGGCACATCTCCCCAGCGTCGCCTAGCACCGAGGGCGCGCTCCTCGAAGCGCCCGCGCAGCCTCTGATAAGTCTCGACGTCAGCGCCTTGAAAGCCGAAGATCGACTGCTTCTCGTCACCGACCACGAACAGAGTCGGCGGCTTTTCTCGCGCGCCCTCGCCACTCCAGAAATCGTCGATCAATGCCTGGATGATCTCCCACTGATCGGGGCTGGTGTCCTGGCTCTCGTCGATCAGGAGATGGTCGATGCGCTGATCCAGCTTGTAGCGCACCCAAGCGCCCGCATCCTGATCAGTGAGAAGGGCTTGGCTTTTGTCGATCAGATCAGTGTAGTCGAGCACGCCCTGGGCCTGTTTTCGCCGCTCATAGGCCTGAATGATCGCAGCACCAACGCAGAGCAGCGCGCCTGTTTTCTCGGCAACACCGACGGCCTTTTCACGCTCGGCCGCCGCCAGCAGACGCGCTTGCTCGGCTTCGAGCACGGGCATGACATGGGGGAAACCGTCGCTCACATCCTTGTTGGCAAGCTTCTTTCGCGGCTTCTTGTCCTTGGTCAGAAAGGCCTGCTGATAGTCCGAAATCTGACTGAGACGACCATCGTGCTCAGCCTCGATCCAGGCGCGGATCTTGTTCGCGGCTTCGACATCCGTCTTCTTGCCCGACGCCAGCGCGCTCGCGGCTGCGAGAAGGGCGGGCTCATCCCGTTCCGGATCGCTGCACACTGCGACGCGCAGATCGTTGACCGTCATTCCGGGCTCGACGCCAAGTGCTCCGTACACCCCGGCGATCAACGCATCGACATCGCCGTCATGCTCGGCGAGCATCCTGGTAAGCTCGGCGCGCCTGCCGTCGAGGGCGGAAAGCCCCTCGCTCAGCGAATGCTCGCCGAGCGCCACCGCCAGCCGATCGATCGCCGCTCGAACCGCCGGCGCCCTATCGATCAGCACCTCGTCCCGTGCCCGTTCGCGCAAGGCCGCCGCAGCCCTCGGCTCCAGCAGCTCGAAATGGGGGCTGACACCGGCTTCCAGCGGAAAACGGTAGAGGAGGGACTGGCAAAAGCTGTGGATGGTCATGATCCGGAGCCCGGCCGGCAGATCGAGCACGGCCAAAAGGCCGCCCCTCGCCCTGTCGATCTCCCCTGCCCCCGGCGCCCGGTCAAGCAAGCCTTCGAGTGCGGCCGTCAGCTCGTCCCTCGGCATGACCGCGAGACCGGCAAGATCCTGCTGCACCCGCCTTGCCATCTCGGCCGCACCGGCCTTGGTGTAGGTGAGGCAAAGGATCGCGGCGGGATCATTACCGGCCAACAGCAGGCGCAGCAGACGGTTGGACAAGACCCGCGTCTTGCCGGTGCCGGCCGAGGCGGAGACCCAGACCGAGCTTTCCGGATCGGCCGCTAGATGCTGCTCCGGCGTCGGCCGGGGTCGCGCGGCCCCGGGCATGACGATCAGTTGGGCCATTCGCCCAGCCTCGCCAGATGGTCATAGTCGCCGCGCTTTGCGGTGGTCGGCCTGTAGGCGGCGGGATAGGCGGTGCTCGCCTGGTCGTAATGGCTGACCAGCGCCACCAGCCCGGCGAGCGCGGCCTCGACCAGCTCGAGCGGGCGCGGTTCCAGCCTGCCGCCGGCTTCATCGCCGACAAGCTGCCAGAACTGGAGCTCGGCGAGCTCGGGTCTATCCCTGTCCTCCCCTGCCGCCGCAAAGCCGCCAGCCTCGAAAATCGCCCCTTCAAGCGGCAGCTGCGGTGCTAGGCCCCGCGCCATTTCCCTCCTGTTCGGCGGCTTTCCCGTCTTGTAATCGACGATCACCACACCGCCGTCCGCCCTTGTCTCCAGCCGATCGGCACGCGCGGTCAGGCGAAACGGCGCCACGGGCGTCTCGATGACAAGATCGCCGCTGACTTCGGCAAGGATCGTCCGGATATCGGCGCGTAGCGCCTCCTCGACCGCCACCACCCAGCGGGCCGCCTGCATGAAACGCGGCCACCAGAGCGCGCGAACCTGCGGGCGCTGGTTGAAGCGGGCGAACGCCTTTTGCCCGCATTCCCGAAGTCGGGCCAAGGGTTGCTCGGGGAGCCCCTCGGGATAAGCCCTGACGAAGCGCTCCAGCGCATCGTGGATCATCGTCCCGCGGTCGCCCGCCCCCGGATCGCCCTCCAGCGCGTCCAGTGGTTTCAGCTGCAGGATCCGCTTGGCATAAAGCGCATAGGGATTGTTCATCCAAAGGCCGACATCGCTCACCGACAGCGACCTCGGGCGGGCTTCGAGTGGCGGCTTCGGCTTCGGCTGGCGCTCGGGGCTGGGCACGCCGGTCGGCAGATCGAGGCTGGATGCCCAGTCCCGCCAGACATCGTCCTCGTCGAGCTCGCCGGGCTCGGCCGCCTTGCCGTCGATCAGCGCTTTCAGCCGGACCAGCCAGCGCGACGGCACGGTCGGGCTGCCGTCCAGATCCTTTTTCGCACGGGAGAGCACCACCTCGCCACCGGCCGCCGCCTGCACGAAGTCATGCGCCGCCTGCCCGATCCGCTGTTCCAAAGGCGGCAACCCCAAGCTGCCGCGCATCGACGGATTGAGCCAGGGTCCGGGCTCCAAGATGCGCGGCCACACACCCTCGTTCAGCCCGGCGAGGATCGAGAGGTCCGCCTGCTGCAACCGCGCTTCCAGCTGGCCGTAGATGGCGAGCCTGGGATGCGTCTGTCGCGTCGGGCGCATCGGACGCTCGGCCATCAGACGTGCGAGCAGGCCCGGATAGGCCGCGGGCGGTATCTCGTCCGCGGGATCGACGGCGTCGAGCAGCTCGCGGAACAAGACTGCCGCCGCCTCGCCCGCCTCCTTCGCCCAAAGGGCCTCGGCGCTGCCGTCAACCACGGCGAGCGCTTCGGCGAAAGCCAGATGCGCCTGGACGAGGGCGCCAAGCGACGCTGTCTCCTCGCCGGCAAGGTCGGCGAAGGGCTTGGCCAGCGCCGCCAGGCTTTCCAGCCAGTCACGAAGCGCAGCAAATTGCTCGTCGCGATCCGAGGGATCATCACCCGCCGCCTGGCGGAGATCGTTCAGCTCGTTGATGATCGACCTGAACCCGCCGATAACAGCCGGCCCGCGCAGCACCAAACGGTCCAGCGCCCGCGCTCGGGCGCGCACCAACTCGGCATCGAGCCCAGCGCGCATCAACGGATGTTTCAGGACCGAAAGCAGCGCCACCGGCCGCACCTCGTCGAGCACGAGGCGTGCTGCCAATAGAAGGAAACTGCCGGGTGCTGTCCGGTCGAGCGGCACGCCTGCGGAATCGTCGATCTCGATGCCGAAACGGCGAAGCTCGACCACCACTCGCCGCGCCAGCGTCCGATCCGGCGTGATCAACGCCGCCGTCCGCCCCTCCTCCAAAAGCGCCGCCCGAAGACGAAGCGCGATCGCCGTCGCCTCGGTTGCCGGATCCTGGTGCTCGGCAAGCGTCAAGCCCGCCAGCGCTGCTGGCTCGATCGCCGCCGCCGTCTCCCAGCCCCCCTCGACCCCGCTCGGCTGCATCACATCCCCAAGCAGCCGAAGCCGAACGCCGAGCCGAACGTCGGCCTCGTTGACTTGGGGCCAGAGCTTGACCTGACTCCGTGACACATCGAAAGACGCCAGGAGCTGTTTCAGGCCGTATTGAGGGTGTTGCGGCGTTAGGGCGTCCCAGCTCTGATGATCGAGATCTCGATCCAGGCCCGGCAGCACGACCTCGCCGTTGGGCAGAGATGCGATGGTCTTCAAAAGCGTCCGGGTCGCGGGGATGCTGCCGGTGGAGCCGGCGGCGATAATACGTCGAGCAGGTGGCGCCGCCACCCAGCGCTCGGCGAGCGCGGTCAGCACGCGATGGCGGCGTTCCGCCGGATCGAGGGCGCCCTCGTCGGCAAGCACTGCCGGCCAATGGCGGCCGATGATCTGGAGCAGCTCGAAACTCTGGCGCCAATGCTCGGCAAACATGTCCGGCACCAGATCCTGCAAGCTCTCGAACGGCACGCGCTCGGTCTGCAGCTCATCGAGCAGGGAGGCGAGATCCTCAGCCAAACGGCCGGCCTGGTCCGCCGTCCAGCCAAGCGGCGTCAGCAGCCGGGCCAGCAACAGGCGACGTCTCAATCCCCCTATTGCCGGTGGCAAGTCGAGCTCGCTTTCGGCATCGAGCAACAGCTCGTCCGCATCGAGATCGCCGATCGGCTGAATCGCTGGCAGGGCCAAGGCCCGCCCGCCGCCCGCCCGCCAGAACGCATCGCGCAGGCTCCGGCAAGCCCGGCGGTTGGGGAGCAGCACCAGGATGTCGGCGAGCGCCAGCGCGTCGCCATTCGCCCCCATGTCTGAAGCTTCAGCGAGAAGACCTCGGGCCAGCGCATCGACGAACGGCACGCCGGCGGAAATGGTCGACACCCGCGCCATGCCGGCGTTTCTACACTGTTAAATGTCAGCTGGCGATATTCAACAACAGGTGATCGTCGAACCAGGTGGCAAGCGCCGCCAGGCTGGGATGGGCGAGATCACGCTGCAGATGCACGCGCACCCGGTCCTGAAGCGCCAGATACTGCGTCTTGCCGTCCTCGATCGCGAGCCTGGAAAACAGCCCCAGGATCTTGCAGTTCCTCTGCGCGCCGAGCACGGCATAGGCGACCCTGAAAGCCTCGGCATCGAGATCCGGCCGGGCCGCCAGATACCGCTCGACCATGGCCTCGGCGAGTGCCGGGGGCACATCCCGACGTGCGTCCTCAAGCAACGAGACCAAGTCATAGGCCGGCGGGCCGAGGCGGCCGTCCTGAAAATCCAGCAGGCCAACGCGTGCGAGACCTTCCCGCTCCGGCAGCCACAGCAGATTGTCGGCGTGATAGTCGACATAGACAAAGGCCGCGGGACCGACGCGGACAAGGGGAAGAAGCTCCCGCCAGATGTCGAGAAAATCGGCCTTGGCGCGCTCGCTGAGGCGCGATGCGTACCACCGGGTGAAGCGTCCCACCTCCTCCAGCATCTTGTCGTCGTCATAGGCCGGCAAATCATCAGGCGGCTCCAGCGCCTGTAGCACCACAAGCACATCGACAGCGGCGCCATAAAGTTCCGTCTCGTCGACGCTGCGCACGCCCTCGGAAAGCACCCGGTTGAACAGATCGTCTCCAAGGTCCTCCATCAGGGCCAGCCCGGCCTCCTCGTCGGCTGCGAAGATCAGCGGCGCGCTGAAGCCGCACCGACGCAGCCATTTCGCGATGCATAGAAATGGCCCGACATCCAAGAGATCCGGTGGACAGTCCATCAGCACCATCGGCACCGGCCCGCCGATCAACCGCTCATATCGCCGAACCGACGCATCCCCCGCCAATCTCTTCCTCAAGGCGCGGCCTTGACCGTTGACTTCAAGGAATGTCGAGAGGGTGGCGTCGCGGCTTGTCATGGGGCGAGGGCCGGCAGGCGTGAGGTCCAGCCGGCATCGCCGGTGAACCGGGTGATGCGTGCATCGGGGTCCGCAGCTTCTTCGAGAACAATCTCAAGCATGTTGCCGGCAAGCCGCCCTGCGGCTCGTTCCGGCCATTCGACCAGCCACGCCTCATCGGCATCCGGGCCGTCGGCGAGGCCGAGTTCGAAAAGCTCATCGGGATCGGCAATGCGATAGAGGTCGATATGGCGGATGGTCAGGCCCTCAAGCGCATAGTCCTGGACGATCGTGAACGTCGGGCTCGGCACCTCCAGGGCCGCGCCGGCCCGGGCTCGTATCAGCGCACGAGCGAGTTCGCTCTTGCCAGCCCCGAGTTCACCCCGAAGCGCGACGACGTCGCCACCCAGCAGCACGGCAGCCAGCCTGGCCGCCAGCGCATGCGTCGCGGCCAGGTCCGGCAGTTCCAGCCTTAGCCCATCATGCACGACTGGGCTCGACGCCAAGTCAACGCCGATGGCCGCGCCATCAGTAGCGGTAGGCTTCGGGCTTGAACGGGCCCTGGGTGGTGACGCCGATATAGGAGGCCTGCTTCTCGCTGAGCTTGGTGAGCTTGGCGCCGACCTTGTCGAGATGAAGGGCCGCGACCTTCTCGTCCAGGGCCTTGGGCAGAACGTAGACCTTGTTCTCGTAGTTCTCGGCGTTTTGCCAAAGCTCGACCTGAGCGAGGGTCTGGTTGGTGAAGGAGGCGCTCATCACGAAGCTCGGGTGACCGGTGGCGCAGCCGAGGTTCACCAGGCGTCCTTTGGCGAGCAGGATGATCTGCTTGCCGTCCGGGAACTCGATCTGATCGACCTGCGGCTTGATCTCGGTCCACTTCATGTTGCTCAGCGACGAGACCTGAATCTCGTTGTCGAAATGGCCGATATTGCAAACGATCGCGCCATCCTTCATGTCGCGCATGTGGTCGAGCGTGATGATGTCGGTATTGCCGGTGGCGGTGACAAAAATATCGCCTCGAGGCGCCGCCTCGTCCATGGTGACGACCTCGTAGCCCTCCATCGCCGCCTGCAGGGCGCAGATCGGATCGGCCTCGGTCACCAAAACGCGAGCACCGGCGTTGCGCAGGCTCTCGGAGCTGCCCTTGCCGACATCGCCATAACCGGCGACCACCGCGACCTTGCCGGCCATCATCACGTCGGTCGCGCGCCGGACCGCATCCACCAGGCTCTCGCGGCAGCCATATTTGTTGTCGAACTTCGACTTGGTGACGCTGTCATTGACGTTGATCGCCGGGCATTTCAGCGAGCCGTCCTTGGCCATCTCGTAGAGCCGGAGCACACCTGTCGTGGTCTCCTCGGAGATGCCGCGGATATGGGCCATCAGATCGGGATAGTCGTCATGCATGATCTGGGTGAGATCGCCGCCGTCATCGAGGATCATGTTCGGGCGCCAGTCCGCATGACTGTCGATGGTCTGGCGCACGCACCAGTCATACTCCTCCTCGGTCTCGCCCTTCCAGGCGAACACCGGGATGCCGAGATCGGCCATCGCCGCCGCCGCGTGATCCTGGGTCGAGAAGATGTTGCAGGAGCTCCAGCGCACGGTGGCGCCCAGATGGATCAGCGTCTTGATCAGGACGGCTGTCTGGATCGTCATATGCAGACAACCCGCGATACGGGCGCCGTCCAACGGCCGGCTGTCGCCATATTCCTCGCGCAGCGCCATCAGGCCGGGCATTTCCTTTTCGGCGATCGCGATTTCCTTGTGGCCCCATTCGGCGAGGCTGAGGTCGGCGACTTTGTAGTCCGTGAAGTCGGTCATGGCTGAGTTTCGCTCGGTCAAGATGGAAAGATGGGTGGCTTTGCCGGGCCTGTCTGCCCAGAAAACGCAAATCCTTATTTCGTGCGGCTCGGTTTAAATCACAAGGGTCGGCGAGGAGCAAGCCAATCCGCGCCATGAGCGATCCTAACCTAACAGGCTGCGGAACAAGGATCGCGATGCCTGACGCGAGCAACATTTTTGTCTGCGGAGGCGGTGAAATGGCCGCATATCGGTTGATATGGGGTCGTTTTGCCAACGAAAGCAGGCGGAAATGGGGCCGTGGCCAGACGCGTGAGACTTGTTCCGCAGCCTGTTAAGGCTCCTCGAAGCCTTCGGCGACCAGCTGCTCGAGTTCGTCGAGGGCGCTTTCGGCGTCATCCCCCGTGGCGCCGATTTCGAGGACCGCGCCGGTGGTCGCAGCGAGCATCAACAGGCCCATGATCGAGGTCGCGGAGACCACGGCACCGCCGTGGCCGACCTTGATGTCGGCCTTGAACAACGCTGCGGCCTTCACGAACTTGGCGGCGGCGCGCGCGTGCAGCCCCCGTTGATTGACCACCTTGACCAGCCGGTGAAATTCGCCGGGAACGATGGCCCTGGATGTCGTCATCGCCGCTATTTGGCCTGGCTGACGTTCAAGAGCGTGCTGGCGACGTTGATGTATTTCTTGCCGGCTTCCTGCGCGCTGACCACCGCCTGCTCCAGGCTCTCGCTGTTGCGCACGCTGGCGAGCTTGATCAGCATGGGCAGGTTGACGCCGGCGATCACCTCGACCCGCGCCTTGTCCATGATCGAGATTGCGAGGTTGGACGGCGTGCCGCCGAACATGTCGGTGAGCACGATCACGCCGGCGCCGGTATCGACCTCGGCGACCGCATCCATGATGTCCTGGCGTCGCTGCTCGCTATCGTCGTCGGGGCCCATGGAAATCGCGCGCATATTGTCCTGGGGGCCGACGACATGCTGGGTGGCGGCGATGAACTCCTCCGCCAGCCTCCCATGGGTGACCAGAACCAGGCCGATCATGCTCCGTTCCGCTCGGTCATCAGCGGTTCCCTTTTGACAACGCTCTGGGCGACAGCGCGCCGGATGGCGGCAGGCCGGGCTCCGGCTTGTCCACGGCGCTCGGATTGGCTTGCGGGGTATCGCGATGGCGAATCTGGGCAGGCCAGCCCGCGTTGCGCAACCTTGCCGCGAACAACTCCGCGGTTGCGATCGACCGATGACGGCCGCCAGTGCATCCAAACGCGATGGTCAAATAACTCTTTCCTTCAAGTTGGTAAGCGGGCAGCAACGGTACCAGAAAGTTCTCAAGATCCTGTAAGAGCTTTCGAAACTTCGGGTCGGCATCGATGAAGTTCTGCACCGGCTGGTCGATGCCGGTCATGGGGCGCAACCGGGCATCATAGTGGGGATTGGCGAGAAACCGAACGTCGAATACCAGATCCGCCTCCCTTGGCAAACCCTTTCGATAGCTGAATGAAACCACGGAAATCACTAGGCGCTCGTCACTGCCGATGGCGAATTGGCTCGATGTCAGCTGGCGCAGCTCGCCCGGCGAAAGTTGGCTGGTATCGATGACCACATCGGCGCCCTGGCGCAGCGGCGCCATCAGGATACGCTCCCTGGCAATGCCATCGGCGACCGAGCGATCCGGCGCCAGCGGATGGCGCCGCCTGGTCTCGGTGAAGCGGCGCGCCAGGATTTCGTCGTCGCAGTCCAAAAACAGCATGCGCACGTCGGCGTCGGGCGCGTCCATTGGGTTGTCGAGAAGTCTCAAAAGCTCCTCGGGGTCGAAGGCGCGGCTTCTGGAATCGATGCCGAGCGCAAGGTGACGCACGCCATCGTCAACAGGGCGAAGCAGGCTGCCGAGCAGCAAAGCCGGCAGATTGTCCACCGCCTCGTAGCCCAGGTCCTCCAAGGCCTTGAGCGCCGTGGTGCGGCCAGCGCCCGCCATGCCAGTGACCAGAACGATGCGATCCGCCGTCACGTCAAAACACCCGCTCTCGACCGAGGACCGTCCTGATCCTGGCGACTGCCGATGGCCGGTCGGCATCCAGCCCGATCTTCGGCAGCTCGACGCCGAGCCAAGAAGCGCTCGCCGGCTCCGGCAAGGGGTCGAGATCGGCGCCTGCTGGCAGGAGATCGATCGCGAGGTCAAGCGGGCCCTCCTCGAAGGGCACGCGCATAATCCCGATGCCACGGAGTTCGATCAAGCCGGCGAGCCGCTCGGGCGGGCCGGCTGAGAGACGATCGCCCTCGCGGCGAAGACGCACTTGATCATCGGCGATCAACACGCCGCCAGCGTCGATCAAACGCAGCGCCAGATCCGATTTGCCGCTCGCTGAAGGGCCGAGCAAGAGAACGCCTTTGCCTGAGAACCGCACCGCGGAGGCGTGAATCAGCAGATCGGATGGTTCATCCCGGCCATCCGGGCCGGAAATCGAAAGAGATGCTTCTCGATGGGGGACAGACTGCTCAACCATGTCTGATGATGCCACGGCGCTTCGCTATCGCTCCCACCGTTCAGGGCGACCACCGATCAGGCCGCGTGGGATTCCGGCTTTTCGGTAAGCATGCGGTAAACGGCGGCCGCATCTTTGGTTTGACGCAACCGCTGCTGCAACCCACGATCACGCAGCACACGCGACACGCGTGCCAGCGCCTTCAGACTGTCGGCATCGGCCGAATTCGGCGCGAGCAGCATGAAGATCAGGTCGGAAGGCTGATCGTCGAGCGCTTCGAAGTCGATCGGCTGATCGAGGCGCGCGAACAGGCCCACCACCTTGTCCAGCTTATCAAGGCGTGCGTGCGGTATGGCGATGCCGTGGCCGACCCCGGTGGTGCCAAGCCGTTCCCGCTCCATTAGCGCTTCGAGCAGCGGCTGAGCGTCGACGTCGATCAGCTTGGCAGCATGATCGGCGAGTTCTTTCAGCACCTGGCGCTTGCTGCTGCACGCCTTCAAGTCAACGATCACCCCTTCGGGTGAGAGGATATCGGCAATATCGATCATATCAGGACCGTCTTGCGTCTCCGTTCAGACCGTCCCTCGCGGGCGCGGCCGATGTCATTACCCTTGTCATTCCTGCCGAGCCGAACGGCCCTGTAGGGATTTTCAGCGGTAGCCCCATTGCCGGCTTCGAGCCCGGCGCCATATCCACAACTTTCGGATCACGCTCGCTCACCACCATTTAGATGGGAACGACACGACTGATGGAACAGAGAAAAATCGACTGGTCTTTTGGCCACGTTGCCCGTTCCCCCCGAACGCTTCTGTTCCAACGCCCAGAGAAAATGGAGTGAAAGATCCCATTACGCAAGCTTTAATGATTTCCCCCTTCTGCGTTGAACTGAAGATGGTATTGATAGCGATTCACGATATTTCGCCACGGTTCTCCTTGCGATCGATACGCCCTTGCCGCGCAATTGATTGACGATTTGGTCGTCCGACAGCACACGGTCCGGCTGCTCGTCTTCGATCAGCTTCTTGATCTCTTGCCGGATCGCCTCGGCGGCATGGCCGCCTTCGCCGTCCACCGACGACAAGGCATTGGAAAAAAAGTACTTAAAGGGATAGATGCCGCGCGGCGTGGCCACGAACTTGTCGGCGGTCGCGCGCGACACGGTGCTCTCGTGCATGTCGATCGCGGCAGCGATGTCGCGCAGCACCAGCGGCTTTAGATGGCTGACTCCATAGGTCAGGAAATCGCTCTGCCTCTCAACCACAGCTTCTGTGACCTTGAGCACGGTGCGCGCACGCTGATCCAGCGCCTTGATCAGCCAGTTCGCGGACTGATAACGCTCGTTGATATACTCCTTGGCCCGAGCATCGGCGACGTCCTTTCGCACCTCGGCATGATAGTCATTATTGATGATCAGCCTTGGTAACGTTGCCGTGTTCAGCTCGACCCGCCAGCCGCCGGGCATCGGCAAGATAAAAATATCCGGCAACACGGAGTCGATCGGAAGCTCGGCGAAGCCCTGGCCCGGTTTGGGGTTCAGCGCCTTGATCTCCGCGATCATGTCGGGAATGTCGTCGGGCATGACGCCGCAAATCTTGTGCAGCTGAGCGAAGTCGGCCTTGGCCAGCGCGTCGAGATGGTCGAGCAGGATCTCCATCGCCGGATCGAGCCGGTCGAGCTCGCGCAGCTGCAGGGCCAGGCATTCCTGCAAAGAGCGGGCGCACACGCCCGGCGGATCGAAACGCTGCAGCCTCGCCAGAACCTTCAGGGCGAGATCGCGATCGCAGCCGAGCTGGGCCACGACGTCGTCGATCTCGCCTCTCAGATAACCGGCGTCATCGACCAGATCGATCAGGTGATGAGCGATCAGCCGCTCGGGACCGGCTGGCAGATCCAGGAGCATCTGCTCAACCAGGTGTTCCTTCAGGGTCTTAGGGCTGGACGACCGGTTCTCCAGGCTTTCGCCTTCGTCGTCGAACGCCATCGAGCCGCCACGGCCGACATAGCCGAAGCTGTCGTTGACGGTCTCTACGGCGACACCTTGAAGCGGCGGATTGCGCTCGGCCTCGCTCCAACCGTCCTCACCCGACGCAGACCACCCCTCGCCGCTCGCTTGCGCTTCGGTCACGAAATCAGGCGTGCCGCTGAGCGTCCCCGAACCGTCGTCGCCGCCAGCTGCGGGCGCTGTTTGGCTGGGCGGATCGGCTGTTTCCTCAGGCTTTTCCAAAAATGGGTTCTGCTCGAGCTCCTGCTCGACATAGGCGGCAAGTTCCAGATTGCCGAGCTGCAGCAGCTTGATCGCCTGCTGCAACTGCGGCGTCATCACCAGGCTCTGGCTTTGCCGAAGATCGAGACGGAGCGATACGGACATCGGCGCCGGCGCCTAGCAGGCGTTCCGCGGCCGCAGGCGACCATGGGCCGCCAACGGGACGAGCGCA
>Ga0224508_10003386_pt1 | contig 13176 bp, 10 predicted proteins | sample SF_Jan12_sed_USG_4_FD_170157 | JGI IMG/M metagenome (GOLD analysis project Ga0224508, IMG submission 170157) | Sediment microbial communities from San Francisco Bay, California, United States - SF_Jan12_sed_USGS_21 | ecosystem: Environmental > Aquatic > Marine > Sediment | place: USA...
GGGCACGGCAGCGCGCCTTGCCCGGGTGGGGACGCGCCGGATGGGCGCGAGTGCGCCACCGGTAGGCGAGCTCGTCGGCCATCTCGCGAGCGAGAAACCGGCAACTCGCCCACGCCCGGGAGACGCCGCGGTAGCGGCCGGGAAAAAGAGAGTCGGCGCTGGGTGGTAGCTCTGCCGAGGGTGGGGGACGCGTAGCTGGAGTTTCGGTGCCGCACAACCCGAGCAGATCGTGAATGATCGAAAACGCCGAGGCGGCGTCGACGATCACATGATGAAACGTCAAGATGATGTCCTGGCGTCCGCCCGCCCTCTCGGGCCCGAGGAGAATGCAGCGCATCAGCGGGCCGCTCTGACGGTCGAATCCAGTAGAGAGCTCCGCTTCCACGGCTGCGATCCAGTTCGTCTCCGGTGTGCGGCGAAGAGCGCGAAGCGGGATCGGTGGGACGCCGCCGAGCTCGAACCGGGCGGTGGCCGGCTTCCCGATGAGCCGGGCGGCCAGCAAAGGGTGGGTGAGCTGGAGGTGACCGAGGGCGGCTCGCAGGCTCTCCTCGGCGAGAGTGCCCTCGACGCCCAGGCCGATCACGAGGTTGAAGGGGGATGACTCGGCGGTGAGAAGCTGGGCGCGCTCGAAACTCGACAGGTCCCTGGACCGGCGAACACTCGAGCTTGTGGGATTGCTCTCCATTTCGAGGACTATCCCGGGCCCGGTGAATGGCGAAAGGCGATCAGGGCCCAGGTTCACTGTTAGATTAGCCGAAGTGTAGAGATCGTCGTCGGGATGCGGCCAGGAAGGAGGAGAGCTCGATGCGCTCGATTCATCGCCAAGAGTGGAAACTCGGGGGAAGACACTGTGCCGCGGTCGCGATTGCCCTAGCGGTCCTGGCCGGCTGCGACCGCAATGTGCTCGAACTTGCAGGAACGGTCGAACGGACCATCTTGGAGATCACCGCTCCGATCTCGGAAGTAATCGTCGAGATCCCGATCATCTCCGGTGCGCGGGTCTCGATGGATCAGGAGCTCGTGCGGCTGGACAGCGAGGTGGCCGAAGCAGAGCTCAAGGCATTCGAGGCTGCCCTGGCGGCTGCCCAGGCGACGTTGGTCGAAGCCGAGGAGGAGTTTGTGCGCAAGACCGAGCTGAGCCGCCGGCGGGTCGCCAGCAAGCAGGAGCTTGGCCGTGCGCGGCGACAGCGTGACGAGGCGTCGGCGGTGGTGGCGGAACGAGAGGCGCGAATCATCCAGGCGCGGCGACGGCTGGGGGACCTGACGTTGCGCTCGCATGCTGCCGGTGTCGTCGACCAGCTGCCGTTCGAGGTCGGTGAGCGGGTGCCGCCCGGAGCGGTGGTCGCCGTTGTCCAGACCGACGATGCCCCCTGGGTCCGGGTCTGGTTGCCGGCTCGAGCGGTGGCGCTGCTGACCCCTGACGCGCGGGCAGACGTGCAGATCGAAGGCAGGTCGGACTGGTTCAACGGCCGCATCGAAGAGGTGGCGCGCCAGCCCGAGTTCACACCTCACTTCGCTCTGACCGAAAAGGAGAGCGCCCACCTCGTCTACCGGGCTCGGGTGGTGCTTACCGACGCGCCGGCCGATCTGCGCCCGGGGCTGCCGGCGCGAGTCAAGCTGACCCTCTCGTCACCAGGGAAAAAGGCCGCGTGAACGACGAGCTGGTGATCGAGGCGCGGGGCCTCGGGCGACGGTTTGGGAAGCTCACCGCCGTCGACGGGGTCGATCTCGAAGTGCGCCAGGGAGAAGTGTTCGGTTTTCTCGGACCCAACGGTGCCGGCAAGTCCACACTGATCCGCATGCTGGTCGGTCTGCTGCCTCCCAGCGAGGGCAGTGTGCGCGTCCTGACCTACGAGCTGCCCCTTCAGGCAGAAAGGCTGCGCTCAAAAGTGGGCTACATGACGCAGAAATTCTCTCTCTACGAGGACCTGTCGATAGAGGAGAATCTGCGATTCGCGGCCGAAATCTTCGGTCTCACCCGATCAGAGCGCCAGCGGCGCTGCGAGGAGATCCTCGTGGAGTACGACCTCGCCGAGCGACGAGACCAGCGGCCGGCGACCCTCTCGGGTGGTTGGAAGCAACGCCTGGCCCTGGCTGTCGCCAACATTCACCGGCCGCGGCTTTTGGTCCTCGACGAACCGACTGCCGGCGTCGATCCGGACCGGCGACGGAGCTTCTGGGAAAAGATCTTCGAGATCGCTTCGCAGGGCGCCACCGTGCTGGTGTCGACTCACTACATGGATGAAGCGGTCCGGTGCCATCGGCTCTGTATGCTCATCCGCGGCCGCCCGGTCGCGGTCGGTTCCCCCGCGGCGCTCACCGCGGCGCTCGCCGACCGCGTGATCGAGATCGAGACCCGCGATGCTACGGCCGCGATTGCCGAGCTTCGCTCCCTGCCCGAGGTCTCGAGCGCCACCCAGCTCGGTGACCGGGTCCACGTGTTGCTCGCTCGCGATACACAGGTCGCTCAGACGATGGCGCCAAGAATCGAAGAACACCTCCTCAACGCCGGACACGAGGGCTCGACGGCGCAGTCGGCGCAGCCCACACTCGAGGACGTCTTTGTGGCCCTCAACCTCGGCGAAAAATTGATCGAGGCCGCCGCGTGAGCTACCTCCCCGAGCTCCCGGCGCCGCTTCGTCGCATCAGCGCCGTCGTGCGTAAGGAGCTGCGTCAGCTGATCCGCGACCGTCTGACGGCCGGTTTTGTCATCGGCGTTCCGATCGTGCAGCTGACTCTCTTCGGGTATGCCATCAACCAGGACATGCGACACGCGCGTACCGCGGTGGTCGATCAGGCCAACAGCAGCATCTCGCGGCAGTTTGTGGGCGAGCTGGTGGCGACACAGACCTTTGACATCGTCCGGTATGTGGCGACAAAAGACGAGGCGCGTCGACTGCTCCAGGCGGGGGAAGTCAGCGTTGTGGTCCAGATCCCGCCGGATTTCTCCCGCGATTTCTTCCGCGGCAGCGGTATGGAGGTGTCGTTCATCGTCGATGCCACCGATCCGACCCTGGCCCGCGCTGTAAGGGCCTCGGCGAACGGTCTCGAATCGCGGCTCAACCAGATCGGAAGACACTTTGCGCGAACGCGAGAGAGCCTGGGATCGGAAGACATCCCCGAGGCGGCGTGGAGGTTCTCGGTTCTCACCCTCTACAACCCGGAGCTTCGAACGCCGGTGTTCGTGGTCCCTGCCCTGCTCGGGGTCATCCTGACTACGACGATGATTCTGATGACAGCGCTGTCGATCGTTCGCGAGCGCGAGCGTGGAACGTTTGAGTTCTTGATCGGCACCCCGGTGCATCGGTTCGAGCTGATGATCGGCAAGATCTTGCCCTATGTCGCGATCGGGTTTGTGCAGATCGTCATCGTTCTGGCCACCGGGTTGTTGCTTTTCAGCGTTCCGGTGCGCGGTTCGCTGGTGTCTCTGGGTGTCGCATCGCTGTTGTTCATCGGCGCGAACCTGACTCTCGGCCTCGTGATCTCCTCGGTCACGATGAACCAGCTTCAGGCGACCCAGCTATCGTTTTTCTTTTTTCTGCCGTCGGTACTTTTGTCGGGCTTTATGTTTCCGTTCAACGCCATGCCGGCACCGGCCCAATGGCTGGGACAGCTCTTGCCGCTCACCCACTATGTCCGCATGACTCGCGGCATCCTTCTGCGCGGTACGGGCCTTGGCGATCTGTTGCCGGAGGCCGGGGCGCTCATAGCTTTTCTTATCGTCACCCTTGCGATGGCGACGCGGTTCTTCAAGAAGGAAGTGGGCTGAGTGTTGCGCTTGGCGCATCTGAAGAGATTCGGACACATCACTTTGGTGCTCTTGCGCTCTTCCGTGTTGCGGATCGGGGGAACCGCTCTTCGTGGCATTCCGATCATCGGGCGGCGGCTGCCGCTGCTCCTCCCGCCGGAGCGGAGGTTTCGCGCCCTGCTTGAAGATCTGGGAGGCAGCTTTATCAAGTTCGGACAGGTGCTTTCGCTGCAGCCCGATCTGGTTCCTAGCGCCTACTGCGAAGAGCTTTTCGATCTGTTGGATCGGGTTCCACCCTTTGAGTACGGGGAGGTGGAGCGGATTTTTCTCGAAGATCACGGGCACGAGCCCTCGGAGCTTTTCGACCGGTTTGACAGGGTTCCCTTCGCGTCGGCCTCGATCGGCCAGGTGCACAAGGCGTCTCTTGATGGGCGCGAGCTCGCGGTCAAGGTCCGGCGCCCCACCGCGCTCCGTGACTTCGGCTCCGACATCGGTCTCATGAGGGCGATGATCTGGCTCATCTCGACGCTGCGTCTCAAGAGCCTCGACGGGCTGCGACTAGCGCTCAACGAGTTTGTCTCCTGGACGGCCGACGAGCTCGATTACCGCCGAGAGGCTCGCTACATGGAGAGAGTGAGACTCAACACCGGCGAGCGACCTGAGGCGCGGGTACCAAAGGTAGTTCGAGAGGTCTCGACCGCCCGCATCCTGGCTGCCGAGTACCTCGATGGGACGACCCTGCTGGAGTACCTGCGTTCGCTCGAACGCGCGGACCCGGCGGTCGAATACCGGCTTCGCAAGATCGGCTTTGACGCCGACAAGTTCGCCGAAAACGTCCTGTCCAACTTTCTCGGTGATGTCTTCCAGCACGGCGTTTTCCACGCGGATCTGCACCCAGCGAATCTTCTGATCCTGCCGGGCAATGTCGTCGGCTACGTCGATTTCGGAATCACCGGTGTGATCAGCGATTATGGAAGCCGCCATGTCTTGTCGATGATCCTGGCGCTGTCGCAGAGTGACGTGGAGGAGTTGCTCGAGGGCGTTTTCAGTATTTCGGAGGTCACCGATGATTCGGATGTCGAAGGGTTTCGGCGAGGCCTTCGCGATCGGGCCGAGGTCTGGTTTGGCAGGGGGCGTGACGGCACCCGGCTGAACATGAGTTACACGCTGATCCTGCTCGACCTGATCCGGCTGTCGCGCAGATTCGCCCTCCTGCCGCATGAGGAGGCGGTGCGCTACTTGCGTTCGGTGATCACCGCGGAGGGCTTGATCGCCCGTTTTGCGCCGGGCTTCGATGTCGATCGGGCGCTCGAACGGCTCAGCCGACAACATCTCCGCTCACGAGCCCTGGCGGCTACCTTCTCGGCCGATCGCATGATCGAGTCCTGGATCGCCGGCAGCCATCTGATGCGCGACGGCGCCCTGCGCCTTGACCGGTTGCTCGACAGGATGGAAAAGGGCGGCGCGGACGAACCGGCACTCAGAAGACGCCGGTCGCCGAAGAAGGCCTTAGCGGCGCGCGCTCTGCGCCTCGGCGTGTCTGTCCTCGCCGTCGCGGCCATGCTGGTCATCGGTCACGAGGAAGTCCGCCCAGGTCTCAACCTCTTCTCTGCCGAGGCGACCCTGATCGCCATCGGCACGTTGCTCCTGACATGGACGGTACTGCGGTGGACACTCGCCGACCGGTAGACGGAAGGCCTTGGCGTCAGGGGCCGCTAGGTGCCGCCTTTGCCGCTTATCTCGCCTCGCGGGTCGATTTTCCGATTGACGAGAAGATGCTTGGGCCGGTGAGCCCATCGGCGCCGGAGGTGGTGACGCCGCCGGATGCGGCTCGGGAACGAATAACTCACGAGTTGGGCGTCGACCCCGAGGAGGCCTTCGCGTCGTTTGAGAGCCAGCCGTTCGACTCGGGTCCGCTCTTGCAGTGGCATCGCGTTCGGCTGATCGATGGTCAAGGCGCGGTCTTGAAACTCGTCCACCCAGAGATCGATCGGAGCCTGAGTACCGAGGCAGCGGGGCCGTCCGAGCTGGGAGACCACCTCGGGTGGCTGAGCGCCGAAGAGAGTGCGGGCGCGATCGCCGATTTCAGGAGCTTTCTAGATCGTTCGATCGATCTGCGGCGGGAAGCCGCCGACCTCGAACGGTTGAGAGAGCGCTGCGATGGGATGAGTTTGGTGACCATTCCGAAGGTTTATGACGATCTCGGTGGAGCGCGTTGCCTGACCCTTGCCGGCCTCCAGGGATCGACCATCGCTGAGCGTTGTCGGGCCGCGCCCGAGAAAACCGGTGACGGCCCGCGGCTGGCGCGGCGGCTATGCCGTGCCTGGCTTCGAGTGGCGTTTTCGGCCGGCACCGTGCCGGAGAGCCCGAGCGGACGCAATGTGTTACTTGTGGCCGACGGCAAGGTCGCCTTTTGCGGCGGTCCATTTGAGTCTTTGTCGAGCCATGCGCGTGACCAGCTTCGGAGATACCTGGCCGCCGTTGTGGTCGATGATCACGAAGTCGTCGCCGAGGTCTTTCTGGATCTCAGCCACCGACGCTCGCGCCATGACGAGCGAAGGCTGTGCCACAAGCTTCGTCATACCGCGCCGTTTCGCGATGGCGGTCTTGACTGCGACTTCGACAGCCTCTCCCGCTCTGTCTTGTCCCACTGGCATCAAGCGGCGGCGCTCGGCTTCCGTCCACACCGGGTCCTTATGGCTTTTCTGCGCGGGCTGGCAGTGCTCACCCGGCAGGCTTATGCACTGGCGCCTGGCGAGGATTCTTTTCGTGAGGCGTTTCAGGAGATTCGGCTCTACCAGTTGTTCGCCGACCTCGGAGGGCTTCCTAACAGCGGCGAGATGGCACCTCTCACCGATCTGCCGCGGAAGCTGGACCGAGGACTGGCCCTGGCTGCAGATCCCAAGCTCCGGCGGCGGCGACCGGCGGAGGAGGAAGCCTCCACGGGTTCGTGGTCTCTTGTTCTGGCGCTGTTGATGGCCCTTGGCGCGGTGGCTTGGCTGGTTCACCATTTTGCGCCGGCAGTCTGGGCGCCAGGCTGGATCGAGCGCGCGGGCGCCGTCGCGGCTTTGATCCTGGGCGGGTTTCTCCTGCGTCTAGCGAGCGACGAGTCCTAGCCCGCCGCTCAGTCGGCGGCGTGGGCTACGTACTTGCGACCGTCGATCCAGATCTCCAATCCCGTCGGCGTGGCAAAGACCTGAATCTTGGAAGTGGTTACCTCGGCGGGCTCGCCTTCACCCATGTCCTTCTCTGGCTTCGCCGGGTGGATCTGTCGGCTGACCCCGCGGAGGATTTGCTCGAAATTGTGGTCGATCCACCGTTGGGTCGTTTTCGAAGAGATGAGCAGGCTCATGAAGCCGATGTCGAGGTCGAGGCGGCAGGAGACCAGCGTTCCACGGTTCTGCTGATCCTCCTCAAAACGCCAGTCGGCTACCCACTTTTTGGCCCGACCGGCGAGCTGGCGCTCATGCTGGCCGTTTGGAGTGAACACCAGCTCGATCGTGGTGGTCTGCGCCCAAAAACTCTCCACGCGATCGACTTCGAGAATGGCCCGAGCGCCCGAGCGCTCGAGAATCCGCACCGCCCGAACTTTCGGCATCCATAGGGGCCAGGACTCTGGATCGGCGAAGACTGCGCGGACCACTTTGACCGGCGCGTCGACGGTACCGAACTTGCGAATCACGGAGCCTCACCTCCGGTTCGCTGGACAAAGTCGTATGTCTTACCCTCGAAGTCGATCCTGAGACGGTCGCCGGTCTTGCTCAGCTCGAGAATTTTCCGTTTTTCGAGGTACCCGCCGCTCGCCACGTGGGCGGCCAGACGTAGCGCCCGCTCCTGCAGAGCCTCGAGGGTTTTTTCGAGGCCATGCTGCATCCGCTTTCTGCGGCCGATCCTGAACACGCCGGTGCTCAGGCTCTGTGACGCGCGGACCACTACGCCCGCGCCGCCGTCCGCCTCCTCGAGATCCCAGCGTCCCGACAGACCGGCGTGGCGATACCGGTCGACCTGCTGGTACTTCAGCCAGTCAGGAGACGACTCGATGAACTCCAGCACGAACTTGCTGGGACCGACTTCGGGGACGAAGAACTCCGCGACGGCAACATCGCCTTCCGAAGCGAGAAGACGGGACTCGAGCACATCCGGCATCCAGTCCCGGTACGACGCGTAGTCGCTGAGGACGGCAAAGGCCTGACTCGGCGCGACCTTGATGTAAGTCGAGGCCTCGATCGTTCTCGACATGAAGCGCCGGCCTCAGTCGTCTTTATAGATGCGCTGGAAGCTGTCGACCATGTCCTGCGGCACTTTCTCGAGCTCCGAGATGGTCGCCCGGCTGGCCGCGACAACGCCATCCGGCGCCTTGTCCATGACTTCCGAGAAAGTGTCACTATCGCGCAGCTCGGTTTCGTCCGCGAGCTTGGTGAAGAAGGTTTCCCACATTTTGACCATTGCGGTCATGCCAGTGAGTCCTCCAACCATCAGCCCATAGGGCATTCGCATCGAGCGCGCCATGGTCTCCCAGGCCTCGGAGGTCGCTTCGTCTTCCCCATCCGAATCCGTCACGGATTCGCTCTCGCTCGCTGCGGCCGCGCTGTCGGCTGTGGTCTCTCGTTTCTCCGGGCGGCTCGCGGCCTCCCCCTGCGCCAGGCGCTCCTCGGCTTCGAGCGCCCTGCCGTGCAGCTCACGCACCCGCTCGGCGAGGCTTGGGACGATGCACCAGGCGATCTCCGGTTCCTTTTTGACCAGGGTCTCGAAGCTGTCGCGCGTCAGCAGCAGGCACTCGGTCTCCGTTTGGGCCACCGCGCTCGCCGACCGCGGCTGATTGTCGATCAGGGCAATCTCCCCGAGCACATCGCCCTCCTCCATCGCACCGAGAGAGAGCCTCGTGTCGCCCTTTCCCTTGAAGACCTCAGCGCGCCCCGAAGTAATCACGAACATTCCTAGCCCGGTAGCTCCTTCCTCGATGATCGTCTCCAGTTCGTCAAATGTCTTGGGCACGCATAGCCGCGCCAGCTTTTTCACATCTCGGTTGTTCAGGCGCGAGAAGATCGGCACTGAGGCGAGAATCTCCTCGACGCGCTCACTCGTCTTTGCGGCGTCGCTCATGTGGAACCTCCTTTGAATGCCGACTCGGGCGAGTCGGGCCGGCTCGACACTTCTATTCTAGTACAGAGGTCGGGCGGAGATGGAGAGCCGTATCTTAAGCGGCATCACCGACCTGGGGCCATTGGGCGTACTAACGCAGAAAGCCGAACACCAGACCGCCCGCGCCGGTCCAGACGGCCGCCTTCATCGGACTCGGCCGACACGAGGTCGGCCGCTACGTTCCCGCCCCGGCCGACACGGAGGTCGGCCGCTACATTCCCGCCCCGGCCGACACGGAGGTCGGCCAGTGTAGGTCCCTCTTTTCTTTAGGGTTTCATCGTCGCCCCGATCAGCAGAAAGCAATCGTCGGGCTGCATGTCCTCGAAATCCCTGAAACGGACTCGCCAAACGACGGTGTCGCCCTCTCGGACGGCCACCGGAAAGAGAGCCTGGACCTCGGCGTCACCGAGCTCCTGCTGGGGAGCCACGATGCGGCTCAGCTTCTCGAGGCTGCCGTCCGGTCGATGGATCCGGACCCGCACGGACATCGTTCCGGTCTGGTCCGGTTGACGCGCACCGTTGTAGACGCCTACAAATACCGTGCCCCCGAACGTGGCCAACTCATCGGTCGTCATGAGCTGCCGCATCACAATCCTCTCGGGATGCGGCGCGGCCTCACCCTCGGCGCAGTACTGTTTGAGGACGCCAATGGCATCGAGGGCCACGTGCCCCACGGCTGCGCCGGAGCCCAGCGCCGACAGTGCAATGGTCAGGAAGCCAACTGCTGCGATTCGTCTCATGGTTCCTTCCTTTCGCGATGGTCTTCTCATTGGTCTCGGTCCGGCTTGTCACTCGAGCGGAACGCGCCAGGCCCCACGTCCGTGAGTAAACGCAAAGAGGTGTCGCCGGCCCGTGGGGCTCTGGCCTAGCGCCAGCCACTCGGTGACCGCTCGTGCGAACCCGGTGATCTCGATGGTCCAGGTCTCGCCCCCGTCGAGCGAGGCGAAGACCCCCAGGTCGGTGCCGACGTACAGGTCATCGCGACCCTCCAGGTCGACGACCACGGAGTGGACCGGGATGTTCGGCAGGCCGCTGGACCCCTGACCGTCGATGGCGAGCCAGGTGACACCGCCGTCGAGACTTTTCCACACGTGCTCGCCGCCAAAGCCCGCGTAGGTCGCGAAGAGGACCGCGCTGTCGAGTGGGTCGAAGACGACCGAGGAGACAAAGCCGCTGCGCGGCCGCACTCCTTGCCAAACCGTGGTGGCGCCGGCGTTGGCGCCGTCCCGCGTGGTGTAGATGGTGCCGCGATTGGTGCCGACGGCCACGATCTCGCCGCTGAGGGGCGACACTGCAATCGCGCTGGTCTTTCCGCCATCGGCGAGCCGCGTGCTCGCCGGACGCCAGCTGGCGGCCGCGTCGCTGGTTCTCCAGATCCGGCGCCCACCGAACCACAGCGTCGCGGAGTCGCTCGGGTCCATGATCAGCGGTGCGATGAACAGATAGTTTGTGGCCACGGCATGAAAGTCCCCGGGGCCACCGAGATCGTTGATGCCGTCGATTGCCGAGGAGAAGTTGGCACCTCCGTCCGTCGATTTGTGGATCAACCCGTTCTGCGTCGTCACGTACACGACATGCTCGTCATCGGATGCGATTGCCGAGTAACCGCCGTCGCCGCCAAACACGCGCTGCCATTTTTGACCGCCGACGGAAAAGCGGTTCGAGATCGTTCCGTTGTCCTGGGTGCCCCCGAGAACGTGCTCTCCATCGGGGAATACACTGCCATGGTAGAACTGCGTCACCCCGTACCGATTGTTGAGTGATTTCCAGCGCACGGCCACCGACCCGGGGTCGCAGACCGCGAGGTCGTCGTGGCTGAGTCCGGCGGTGGCGTTGGTGGTTCGGTAGACGCCGCCGTCGTTGAGCGAGTAGAGCGTTCTGCGCTTACGGGGGTGAAACACTAGTCCGTGATGGTCGGCGTGGACGAAGCTGGACTCACCGCGCTCCGCCCACCAGTAGGTGGCCGGATTCCACTCGCGGCCGCCGTCGTCTGAGCGGAAGAGGTCGACGCCGGCCGCCCACACCCGTTCGGGGTCGCCCGGATCGACCGCGATCACGTTCACATACCAACCCATTCCGAACACGCGGTTCGATTCCTCGAAGTCACACTCTTCGACAGACGCCGTGATCGGATTGGACAGCAGCAGGGTGTTGATCTTGCGCGGATCGGAGTTGTGCACCGTCGCCTCCCAGCTACCGGTAGCGCCTCCTTCGTCGGAACGGAACACCGCGTGGAGAGACTGCTCGTAAAGCCCCTCCGTTCCCGGCACGTTGCTCGCGGCCAGGGCATAGATGATGTCCTGGTTGGAAGGCGCGATGGCGAGGCTCGTCCTCCCCATCCCGTCTTCGGAGAGCACCGGGGTCCACTTGCCACCTCCCTCTGCCCTGGGCTTCCTATAGACGGTTGCCGTCTCCAGCGTGCCGCACGAGGCGAAGAGGAAGTCGGTCTCGGCGTCGGTACGGAGTGCCAGATCGAGACAGCCCCCTTTGACCCGCGTCCGCAACACCCGCTTCCAGCTCTCACCCCGGTCCTTGCTCCGAAGCACACCGGCACGCGTGGCCGCATAGATGCGGGAGGAATCGTGTGGACTGACCACCAGGTCGTTGACCCAGTCGAATCGTCTGCCGGCGGTCGACGCGAGGAAGCTCCAGCTCTCGCCGCGGTCATGGCTGACGAAGATGCCACCGCCGCGCAGCGGCAAGCTGGTGGCCCGCACCTCCTCGCGGAAGAAACCTTCGCCGGTACCGGCGTAGAGGGTGTCGGGGTCCGCGGGGTCGAACGCCAGCGCGTTGACCGCCAGGTTCGCCATCTCATCGCCGACCGGGCGCCATCGCTTGCCGCGGTTGGTGGTTTTCCAGATACCGCCCGAGACGCCGGCGGCATACATCCGGCGGGGCGCTCGGGGATCGATCAACATCACCCGGGTTCGTCCCCCGATGTTCCCAGGGCCCAGGGCCTCCCAGCGGTCGAGATGGGTTGGCGTCGCAGCGGCCTTGGTGCCCGCCGCCTGGGAGGCGAGCAGCCGCTGACGCCGGGTCGAGTGGCGCCGCATCGAGCGCATGTGCTGTCGCGCCCGTTCGTACTCCCGCCGCGGGTCGACGGCGGGGACGTCACTCAGCCGCTTCTCGTAGAAGAAGGCGTGGGCCGCCGCCGGCTGATCGTATGGAGTCGGAACGGAGCGATAGAGCTTCTGGAGAACCCGCTCTGGGAGGTAACGCTTGTTGCCTTTCTCGGCGCCCCCATCGAGACTCAGCGCACAGAGAAAGAGCGCCACGACCCCCAAAGCCCTTTGGCGTGTTTTCATAGCCGGCTCCTCTGGTGGACGTCGCTCGTGCTGGATTGCTGGTGCACGAAGGCCACCCGGCTGTCACCGCCTCTAGATACAGGTACGGTGGCCAACGCCCAAAGTTTGCTTTCTTTTTGAGCTGGCAGGCGTGGACGCCCCCGCCCCGGCCGACGCGGGGGTCGACCGCTACGTCGGGTTCGGTCGACACGGGGGTCGACCGCTACGTCGGGTTCGGTCGACACGGAGGTCGACCGCTACATCGGGTTCGGCCGACACGGAGGTCGACCGCTACATTGGGTTCGGCCGACACGGAGGTCGGCCGCTACATCGGGCTCGGCCGACACGGAGGTCGGCCGCTACATTGGGTTCGGCCGACACGGAGGTCGGCCGCTACATCGGGCTCGGCCGACACGGAGGTCGGCCGCTACATCGGGTTCGGCCGACACGGAGGTCGGCCGCTACTACCCCACGTCCCAGCTATACCCGCCGACCTCGTAGGCGTGTTCGGCCAGGCTCTTGATGAGCTCATCGTCGTTGTCATCGATCTTGCGGAAGTTGCGGGTCGCACGCCCCTTGACCTGGCCGGTGAAGACTTTGGCGATCTCGATCTCATGAACGACTTTCTCGCTCCCGAGCTCCTCGATCGATGCGGTGACACGGCTCAGGACACAACCGAGCACGAAGAGATCGACCATCACATCGGCCAGTCGCCGGGTTGCGAACTGTTTGCCGATGATGTTCTTGCCGTGCTTGCGCAGCACGCGGTCCGCCATGGCCGCCAGCTTGCGGGTCAAGTCGGCGAAGACCTCGGCCTCCGATGCAAGCTCGGGGTGAACCTCGGACAGGCTGCTCTTCTCGGTTGCTAGCCCGGTCGCCCAGTTAGTCCGTCGCTTGGCGTACTCATAGAGCAGGCCAAAGCCCTTGATTGGATCGTCGAAGATTCCCTTGAGGGAGCTCGCCATCTCCTTCAAACGCTGCCCCACGTCGTTCAAGGCGGTG
>Ga0224508_10003387_pt1 | contig 13175 bp, 17 predicted proteins | sample SF_Jan12_sed_USG_4_FD_170157 | JGI IMG/M metagenome (GOLD analysis project Ga0224508, IMG submission 170157) | Sediment microbial communities from San Francisco Bay, California, United States - SF_Jan12_sed_USGS_21 | ecosystem: Environmental > Aquatic > Marine > Sediment | place: USA...
ATTGCTTTCCGGTCCATACATCTTGTGCGGGCTCACCACAATGGTTTCGCCATCGGTGAAGTAGGGCTTGTACCGTTCGAGCCAATCGGCGCCGGATCCCTCGAAGCCGTCCAGGCTGAGCGCTCCAGTACGGTCAAACATGTTGATGTCGTGCATCACGTTCTCCATGGTTCCACCGAATTGCCAGCCCTGGTCGGTCGGGTAGTAGTAGTGGGGAGACACGAAGACCCGGTAGCCCTCTGCCTTGGCTGCTTTCAGCAACTCTTCGATGTTTTCGACCGTGTTGTTCTCGGTAACGCTTCCCCCGACCAATTCCCAGACCACTCCATCCGGGCTGAGGAAATCGTTTTGGGGGTCGGTGAGAACGAGTGCGGTGTCGGTAGGTGATACGTCCATGTGAGATGCTCCCTTCGAAATGGCCGGTGTCATACCCGGCTCGCTCACAACACAAACCGTAACCGGAGCGACACGCGAGCGAAAATGTCAGATCTTTGGCAGAGAATGCAAGGCGAAAAGCCGCGTACGACCTCGTGAGCCTCACCTACGCCAACACCTAACGGCCGCACATATCGGCACATATTGAGCGGGCTCGGGGCGCCCTAGGCCAGCAACAACCCCTCGGCCTCCAACGCACTCCGCAGGGTCTCGGCTTCACCGGGACGCACTGACAGCGTGAGGATGCCGCCACCGCCGTAGGTGGCGTGACGTAGTTGGAGGTCACGGATGTCGACCTGGCTCGACTCAAGGGCATGGCCGACTTTGGCCAACTCACCCGGCTGGTCGGCCAGGACCACGGGAACCGCCACCACTGCCGGGGCCATCCCGCGCCGGGTCTCATGGGAGCTGGCGAGAGCATCGGCCACCTCGCTGATTCGGCCTTTCCGGACTGCCTCGGCCCACCGATGGAGGCGGCCAGCGTAGGACTCGATGACCGTCGCCAGGGCCTGACCGTTGGCGACGAGGAGATCGGTCCACAGCTCGGGATTGGAGGCAGCCACCCGGGTGAGATCTCGAAACGAGCCGGAGGCCAGGCCAAGGCCGGCCGGATGATCCGTTGCCTCCCCCACCAGAGCCGAAGCCAGCACCTGGGGCAGATGACTGATGACCGCCACCGCGTCGTCGTGCTCGGCGGCGGTCATCCGCACCGGGTTGGCGCCCACGCTCCTAACGACGGCCTCCAGGGCCTCCAGGTCTCCTTCGGAGGCACCGTCGGTGATCGCTATCCACACCGCTCCCCGAAACAGCGACGGCGAGGCTGCGCCCGGGCCCGATACTTCCCGACCGGCCATCGGGTGGCTGGACACGTAATGGGAGAGATGGCTGCCCTGGCCGACAATCCCCGCCTTGACTCCCGCCAGGTCGGTGACCAGCGCGTCGGTGGCCAGGCGCCCAAGGATCTCGGGAACCGACGACGGCGGGCCGGCCAGTACTACGAGGTCGGCGCCTTCAACCGCTCCGGCCTCGGACTTTGCGACTGCCGCAAAGGCACCAAGGGCGTCCACCTCGGCTCGGACCGCAGCATCTGGATCCCAGCCAATCGCCTCCCAGCCTTGCGCGGCCAGGCTGAGGGCCACAGACGTACCGATGAGCCCGGTGCCGACAACCCCGACCCGACGTGAACTCAAATGCGCGTCCCGACCGCGTTCCCGATCTTGCGCAACTCGTCCATGAGCTCCATGAAGTCATCGGGCAGGAGGGCCTGGGCGCCATCCACCTTGGCGGTTTCGGGAGCCTGATGCACGTCGATGAGCAGCCCGTCGGCCCCGATGGCCACGGCCGCTCTGGACAGCGGAGCGACGAGGTAGCGATGGCCACCCGAGTGGGATGGATCGACGATGACCGGCAGGTGGGACAGGTGCTTGACCACGGCCACGGCTGAGATGTCGAGTGTGTTGCGGGTGGAAGGCTCATAGGTGCGAATCCCCCGCTCGCACATGATGATGTCGTGGTTGCCTTCCTTGTAGATGTATTCGGCGGCGTTGAGCCATTCGTCAACTGTGGCGGTGAACCCCCGCTTGAGGAGTACCGGCTTATTGACTCGCCCGACCTCACGGAGGAGCGTGAAGTTGGCCATGTTCCGAGTGCCGACCCGGATGAGATCGGCGTATTTGGCGACCAGCTCGACATCGCGGGGATCGAGCACCTCGGCGATAAAGGGCATACCGAGCAACTCGCTGGCTTCCCGCATCAGGGTGAGACCCTCCTCCCCCAGGCCCTGAAAAGAGTACGGAGAGGTCCGGGGCTTGAAAGCGTCGCCCCGCAAGATGACGGCTCCTCCCTTCTTAACCGCTTCGGCAGAAGCCATCAGCTGCTCGCGGCTCTCCACCGCGCACGGCCCGGCCATCATGGCGAAGTGGCCACCACCCACCGGGACGTCGCCGACGTTGATGACTGAGTCCTCGGCCTGGAACTCTCGCGAGACAAACTTGAACTCCTTGAGCACTGGCACGGCCCGCTCCACCCCGCCCATGGCCTCCCATGGGAGCTGTTGGATGATGCCCCGGTCCCCAACCGCCCCAATGACGGTTCGTCGTTGACCGGAGGAAACGTGGGCGTCGGCGCCCACTTCCCGCAAGCGGTCAACCACGGCCTGAATCTGCTCAGCAGTGGCCTCAAGGCCCATCACGATGATCATGGGGAGATGGTAGGGCGGCGCTACACCTTTCGCCCGTGCGGGCCGGCCGCCCACCGCCCGACCGGTGCGTGCCACACCAACCGGATCATTCTCCCCCAGCCGGTTATGGGTGGTTCAGATGTTGTCGCGATCAACCAACGCTGCGATGTTGCGTGATGCTCCGGTCATCACCTGCTTGTGGCCTATCCGAAAGAACAGCCAGCGACGAAAGGACAACTGAGGTCCGCCAAGAGGCTCGGCTCCCGCCTCTGATGCTTGCTGAGTGTTGATCTGTTCGTCCAACACGGCTCCCGTCGAGTCGTCGTGGATGGTCCATAACAGATCGCCCTGAAGGTATGGCATATTTCGCTCAGGTTGAGAGAACCGCACGAGGAACTTCCCCTCGGTTTGGGTGATGTCAACATCGAAGCGAAACCCCGGTGCGGGTGAAAAGCCACGCACAGTCCTCGCTCGATCAGTGGCATTTGTCTCCTCACCAGCACAGTTCCCGAACACCGAGTTGTCGCCGATTAGCGGAGCTGTGAGAAGTATGTCCCTGATCGCATCCGCGTCAGCACTGGGACCGTTGAATTGAAAACGCTGTACCAATGTGTCGCGACCGTCTGCACGGCTGTGAAGGTAGGTGATGCGACGAACGACAGTTTCCACAGAACCGGAGAGTATCACGGCCGCTCCCGGCAATTCCATGCCATCACAGCAGGACAAATCAGCACAATGAGCGGGGAAGCAGAGATGTGTTCCACCGGTTTGGGCGCTAGATATTGCCGGTGACGTGCGGGGTGATAGGAGTTCACAGAGGGTTGTCTGGCAGTTTCTTTTCTGTTTCTTTTTGCTTGATACACCTACCTGGTAACCGGAGATTCCGGCAAGAAGGGTGGAAGACATGAAGAAGAGGTTTAGGAGCGTGCTAGTCATAGCGACATTCGTCTTGGGGGGAATGTTCGCTACTTCGGGGGCAGCGTTAGCCGATTTTGTTTGTCCCGTTTTTGATGGGGATTCTGGTGCCGTAGGCCACAACCCTCACCTAGTACCAATTGCTGGCGGTGACTACACACTGTTTCCTGGCAAAGCCGGTGAACCCCCGAATGGCGTCGGAGTTGATTACCCCAATCAAGCTACCAACCAAGACGGTACTGGTGATCCAATGGGAACTCACGCTGCTCCCGGTGATCCCGGTTACAGCCCGCTGTGGAACACGGGTTAACAACAGACGCAACCAACCTGATTACGAACGGGACCCCTGCTCCGGCAGGGGTCCCATCACGTCACCCGCATCTATCGGCTACAGGGCGCCTAACCCGGCTTGAGATTGCCGGTTATCGTGCGGTTTCTTGCTCACCTATATGCAGCCGTGGCCGTGATTATGCGTGCTTTCTCGCGGACCTAGTCGGCGATCGTCCGGATAGCAGTTTGGCGCCGAAGGCCGGATCTCGCTCCTTCCGGGGAGCGGCTGGGGGTCAACCGCTTGCGCGGTCGACTCAAGCGGATTTGAACGGTTTCCACCGCGACACCGCGCCTTGTTCCTCGTACCCGTGTCTTCTCCGCCAACCGGGTTCGACTACCTTCCAGTCGAAAGGAAGCTACCCGGTAGAGTAACGACATGAGAATTGGCGAGTTATCACAGAAGACGGGCGTTTCGACAAAGACGATCCGCTACTACGAGGAAATCGACGTGTTACCTACCGCGGAACGAGCCGCCAATGGGTACCGCGACTATGGGCAGGCGGCCGTTGAGCGCCTGTTGTTTGTTCGAGACGCTCGAGCAACCGGCCTGAGTTTGACAGAGATCCGTTCGATTCTGGCCCTGCGGAATCAAGGCGAGTCGACCTGTGACCATGTTCTCGGCCTGTTGCAGGCTCATTTGGAAGAGATCGACTCCCACATTGACGCCCTGCAGAACACTCGCGGGCAACTCGCCTCCCTCACGAAGCGCGCCAAACGCCTAGATCCCGCAGCATGTACGGATCCGCATCGTTGCCAGACCATTGTGGAGACGGGGATGATGCCGACGCGTGCCAAGGGGCGGTCGAAGCACCTGCACCAGGTGCCCGGGCCTCACGGTCATAGCTAGCTCGACTTGGACGGTGTCGCGCCAGGGTCGGCGTACCAGGCACCGTGTGCGCCCCACGAGTGGGATCCGTACGCGAAACAGATCGCCCGATATCTCTTGACCTTCCAGTGGACAGGAAGGTGTATAACTGAACTCGTAGAGGTTTTCGCCTCAAGCACCCGCGGAGGACAGATCATGAAGCAGCACTCGCACGATACGGCGACCACCCCGCGACCCGAACTCGACCCCAAGGTGGCCAACGGTCACGAGGCGCACGGCGCCGGACACGACAAACACGAGGGTCATTCACCGGAGATGTTTCGGGATCGGATGTGGGTGAGCCTTGCCCTGACAGTGCCAATCCTCTACCTGTCGGAGCAGTTTCAAGACTGGTTCAACTACCAGGCGGTGTCGTTCCCAGGTGACGGATTGGTCGTGCCCGTTCTCTCGACCGTCCTGTTCGTCTACGCAGGCAGTGTGTTTCTTCAGGGTGGGTATCGGGAGCTCCGGGACCGTGCACCCGGAATGATGACGCTCATTTCACTTGCGATCACGGTGGCCTACGTCTACAGCCTGGCCGTCTCGCTGGGGCTCTCCGGGAAGCCTTTCTACTGGGAACTCGCCACCCTCCTTGACGTGATGTTGCTTGGTCATTGGATTGAGATGCGGTCCGTCCAATCGGCCAGTAGGGCCCTGGAACATCTGGCTTCCATGGTGCCGGACACAGCCCACCTGCTTGGCGATGACGGCGTGATTGCCGATGTGCCAGTCACTTCTCTCCGGATCGGTGATCGGATTGTGGTGCGGCCGGGCGAGCAGATGCCCGCCGACGGAGAGGTAAGCGAAGGTGTCTCGAGCATGAACGAGTCGTTTCTCACAGGCGAATCCCGGCCAGTTACCAAGTCGGTTGGGGACGAAGCAGTCGCGGGTTCGGTGAACGGGGAGGGTGCGCTCACGATCGAGATCACCCGCACGGGTGACGAGACCACGCTCAGCCAGATCATGCGATTAGTGGAGGAGGCTCAAGCCTCGCGGAGCCAGTTCCAGGTGCTGGCGGACCGGGCCGCCTTCTGGCTGACGATCATCGCGGTTGGTGTGTCATTACCCACTCTCGTTGGATGGCTCGTGTTCGGAACCTCAGGAGCCACCTTTGCGGTAGCCCGGGCGGTGACGGTCCTCGTCATCGCCTGCCCCCACGCCCTCGGACTCGCCATCCCGCTGGTCAATATGAACGCCACCGCCATATCGGCTCGCAACGGCATCCTGGTACGCAACCGGGAGGCATTTGAACGGGGTCGCAACATCCGGTTCGTTGCCTTCGACAAGACGGGGACGCTCACCGAAGGCCGGTTCGTTGTCTCACGCATCGCGACGAACGGCGTGTCGGCCGAGGAAGCCTTGAGGCTCACGGCTGCCCTTGAGCGGACGTCGGAGCACCCACTGGCGGCAGCCATTGTCGAGGAAGCGGCAGGACGGGGCATCACGCCTCCGATCGGCGAGACCGTGCGGGCCGTCCCCGGACACGGCATCGAGGGCACCGTCGACGGGCGATTGCTGCGAGTCGGTCGACCAGAATGGGCGCGGGAACTCGGGATTCAGCTTGACCCGGTGCTTCAACAGGAGCTCGACCTCTCTGACTCGCGAGGAGAGAGTGCAATCGTCGCCATGGGTGACCGCGAAGGGATCGCCGTCTTCGCCCTCGCCGACAAGGTCCGGGAGAGTGCCCGAGAGACCGTCGAGCGCCTTCAGTCCGCCGGCATCGAGACGATCATGATCACCGGCGATGCCGAGGCGGTGGCGCAGACCGTAGCGGCAGACCTGGGAATCAACCGTTACTTCGCCCGAGTGCTGCCCCAAGACAAGGCACGCATCGTTCGCGAATTGAGCGGCGCAGCTCCCACCGCTTTCGTCGGCGACGGTATCAATGACGCTCCCGCGCTCTTGGAAGCCGACCTTGGGGTGGCGATAGGCGCCGGCACCAATGTTGCGATCGAATCGGCCGATCTCGTTCTCGTAGACGATGATCCCTCGGATGTTGCCAGGGCACTCACCCTGTCCCGGGCAACCCACCGGAAGATGATCCAGAATCTCGTATGGGCGACCGGATACAACGCTGTGGCGTTGCCGCTGGCGGCCGGGGTGGCTTACGCGGCTGGCGTCTTGCTTTCACCCGCAGTGGGGGCACTTTTTATGAGCCTGTCGACCGTGATCGTTTCGATCAACGCGATGCTTCTTCGTCGTGTCGATCTCGACGAGGCGTGATGAACGTCCGTCAAGAAGGAGCCGATTGATGAAGCTGAGCAGGGCAGGAGTGGGATTAGCAGGGACGTTGGTCCTCGTCATCGCGGTGGCCGCCTGCGGGGGAGGCAGTTCCACGGTTCCCAATCCATCGCCACCCGACGCCTCGCTCCTGGCCAGGGGAGAAGAGGTGTTCGCAACCTCGTGCGCGGAGTGCCACGGTGCCGACTTGCGGGGAACGGACCAGGGTCCCTCGTTTCTGTCAATTGTTTACGAACCGGATCACCACGCCGATATCGCGTTCCTGCTCGCAGCACAGCGGGGGGTTGGGCAGCACCATTGGCGGTTCGGCGATATGCCGCCCGTAGACGGAGTGAGCGAAGACGATATCGCAGCCATCGTTGCGTTCGTTCGTGAGACCCAGTCGACGGAAGGCTTCGAGCCCTATCCGCCCTGACAGACAGATTGGCGCTGGGTCAGGATGTAATCAAGAGGGGCGGAGGGCTAGGGCGCTAGGGCTTGAGCAACTTCACTTGCGATTTCCGAGGTCTCTACGTACATGACACCCCGATTCTCCGGAGCCCCGTAGTCCTGAATCCAGGCAACACTGCCCTCCCGGTCCACTAGCACGAACGTATGGCCCGGTTCACCGGTAGCCACTGCCCACTGCAAAACGTCGTACGCCTCCGATACCGACCCATCTGGGTCACTCAACAACGGCGTCGGCCCTACGCCAAACTCGGCTCCGGCTGCCGAGAGAACCTCGGGCGAATCAAAGGCGACGCTCACCAACTCAACATCCAAGCCCGCAAACTGATTGTCATTCTCCAGATCCACGATCTGTCTCATGCAAGGCGGTCAACCATCGGCCATATGGAAGTAGAGAAGAACGGCCTGGTCCTGGTAACCGTCGAGCGCCACACTCCCGCCGTCCGCTGCGCTCAGCGAAAAACCCGGAGCACTGTCACCCACCCCGAGACCCCCGTCACCATCGCAAGCCGAGACCAGCAGGCCAAACGCCGTCACAAGGCCAATCAGAACCCCGAAGTGCCGATTCCGTACTTTCCTAGCCATACTCAATACTGTCACCTGAGCGTCCTGGACGCCATATTTACACCTTCCACCAGCCGGAAGGTCAAGAAGGTTTTCCGGCAGGGGAATCCACATGGCCCGAACATGGCGAAGCATATAGGGCGGGGGTCAGGCTGGCTCCAACGAGATCAGGTAGGGCGCTCGAGATTGCCACTCTGGTGCACTCCCGTGGCGAGGGTTAGGTGCCGCCCTGTGCCGTGTGAAGAACTTGATTTAGGGAACGGTCTACGAGTGGCTGATCGAATCGATGTCGACTCTGGCGGAGCTCCGCCAACCATGGCGCCAGCGGTTGTTTTCTAGCAAGAGCCATTTCACACGGGCCGGCTGCCGCAAAGACACACTCGCCGGGGCACGACAGCTTCCCGTCAAGGGCGGCTTCTGGTTCTCGGAGTGGCCCTAGTGGCAGCCGCCTGCGGAGGTGGTGAGGATTCCGTCCAAACCACAGAGGCAACTAGCGGTACTACAACGAGCTTGGCCGCAACAACAAGCTCACTCCCTACAACCACCACGACAACCACGATGGCCACCACCATTACGACGGCGACCACCACCACGATGGCTGAGCCCGCAGTGGCCGACGTGTACGCGGCGAACTGCGCAGCCTGTCATGGTGCTGAGCTCGAAGGTGGAGTTGGCCCCAGGCTTGGACCGGGCGGACATGCCCACGGCCATGCCGATGCCGAGTTGATTGCCATCACCACGAACGGGACTAACGGCATGCCAGCGTTTGCCGACAAGCTGACCGAACAGCAAATCGTGGACCTCGTGGCTTTCATCAGGGAAGCCGACGACAGCAGCTGATTCCACACAGATCACCAAATACGGGCGATATCGCCCAAGAGCCAGGGTGCTCGGGATCGGCACATATCGGGCGGCTTTCCCAGCCTCGCAGCGACCAGTTAGCGCACGACCTCTGCCCGCCAGTTGAGTGGACGCCGTGGTTCCTTCTGGACTTGGCGCCGGCGGCGCCAGTCGTCGATCACTTCGCTCTCCGGCGGTAGCACGCAGATTTCTCAACCGGTGACGCGCGGGAGCCGGTCGCAAGGCTGAGAAATCTGCAAGCAGCGGGCTGTCCTGGCCATGTACGCCCCCTCCGACCCTTCTGGGCCACCTCCGCCTCCGGGGAGGAAATTACTGCTTGCAATAGTTAGCACTAGAGGTTACAATTGCATCGTATGAAAGACCAGGTCACGGAACTCGGGGAGTTCATTCGAGCACAGCGTGAGCGGAGTGCGATCTCGGTGCGGAATCTTGCAGAAAAGGCGGGGATCTCTAACCCCTACCTCAGCCAGATCGAGCGCGGACTTCGGAAACCATCGGCAGAGATATTGAAGGGCATTGCCAAAGGCCTCTCAATCTCGGCCGAGACGCTGTACGTGCGGGCCGGTTTGCTGGAGCATCCCGATGGCCATCCATCGGTGATCGAGGCCGTCGAAGCCGATGCGGCTTTGACGGCTCGCCAACGGCAGGCCCTGCTCGAGATTTACCGCAGCTTCCTTGACCAGAACGACGAGACGTAGGAGGACCACCATGGTCGCAACCAAAGAAGGAAAGAAAGCAGCGTACGCCCTTATCGGAGCTCCGGTATGGGCCGCCAAGAAGATCTCGGAGATGACCGCCGATGTCGGCGACGTGACCCGTCGCGAATTCGAAGTGTGGGTCAAAGAGGGAGAGAAGCTGGCCAAGAAGCTCAGCGACGCCAAGATGGTCGAGGAGCTGAGTGAGCGGGTCGACATGGACCAGATCCAGGATCAGGTCGAGAAGCTGCGCGATCAGCTCGAAGGCGTGCTCGGCAACTGGCGTGACGGCTTCCGTGCCGATGGCAAGCCTGGTGCCAAGGCCCCAGCTGCCAAGAAAGCTGCCGTCAAGAAGCCGGCCACTCGCAAGCCCGCTGCCAAGAAAGCTGCCGCGAAGAAGCCGGCCACTCGCAAGCCCGCTGCCAAGAAAGCTGCCGCTAAGAAGCCGGCCGCCAAAAAGGCTGCGGCCAAGACCACGGCCAAGAAGTAGCAACAACTCAAGCTACGGCTTTCGGTCGAAAGAAAGGGAGCGCCCCTCGAGGGCGCTTTCTTCTTTTTCTGACGAACTACGAACGCAACACGCGGCCCATAAGATCCTGCGAAACGGTTCTGACTGTTGACTGTCAACTGCCAACTCGTTCAGTGGCTGACCGCCGGAGGCAGGCTCTTGGCGTGGTCGACCCAACGCTTCACCATCACCTCGGTAGGGAGACGCCGCACCAGTCGCTTCTTGGAGTTGATCTGAGTCATCTTGACCAGCAGGGACTGCGGGTTGCGGTTGCGAAGCTCCTTGCAGGTTTCGACTCCGGCGGCCTCGAGGAGATCGGAGTACTCCTCGCCAATGCCTTTGATGCGCATGAGGTCGGCGCGGTTCACCCAGTCCAAAATCTGCCGCTCGGAAAGTCCCGTCGTTGAAGCAAGCTCCCGGCGCCCTCCACGGGTTCCGGCTCGGCGTAGCAACTTCTCGGTAGTGCGAACGCCTGACTTCCGAAGGGTGCGAGCCTCCGTCCGTTTCATTCCATCAATCGTGTCGATCGAGCCCACGCTCATCCTTTCTGGTCCTTCCCCCTCCAGGCAATTTAGTCACAGGCCATCAGCCCGCGCCAAATCGGGAAACCGCCGCGGGGATGTCGCTCACCACATGAATCTGCTGCGGGGCCAGTTCGTCGCCGCGAATCTCGGTCACCCACTCGGGATGTGCCTTGGCAATATCCAGCGGCTCGAGGTCTCTGCTCATGAAACGATCCCACTGGCTGCGGTCCACCAGCATCGGGTATCCGGGTTGGTAGCGGTACACGGGAACGGTCACCTCACCCGCGTGGGCCAGCAACAAAGTGCTCAGATGCTCCTCGGTCACGCCGGGTTGGCTGGCCAGCGTGATGAAGGCCGGCACGTGGACCCGCTGCCGGGAGAGGTAGTCGAGCCCGGCGTGCATCGAAGACCCCATGCCCCCTTCCCACTCATAGTTGACAATCACGACGGCCGATCCGAAGTCAACCTGCTCGATGATCTCCTCAGCCATCCAACCGAGAACAACGACCAGCGGATCGAGCCAGGTGGTCATCGACTCGACCAGCACTTCGAGCAGGGGCCGGCCGCCGACGTCCACCAGCTGAACCGGCTCACCCAAGGGTTGCGACGAACCGGCGGCGAGCAGCACCCCGGCCGCGGCCGCGCTCATAGCCGTTCCAGGAGGACGTCGACCAGCTGATCTTGCAGGTAGGACAGGAAGCCAAGGGTCATTCGTTGCGGGTCGTCGTCCGTCCCCAGCTCCCAGCCCGGCTCAGTGATGCCCAGGCGAGCCGCCAGCGCCAGTCGCGAGTCACCCAGCACCGTCAGCCACGACTCGGCCTCATCAGGGCTCAGGACCGCCTGGCCGGACTCGATGGTGGCGGAGAACCGGTCGCGGTCGGTGGTCCGGCCTTCGGCCAGCTGGCTCCCGGAGTATTCGCTCATGTCGGCCTGGGCGGCAACGTCGTCGGGATAGGCGGCCACGTGAAGACGGGCGAAGGCGGGATCGTCGGGGGACTCGTCTACCGCCCGCAGCAGCTCGGGAAGCCCGAGAAGGAACTGACGCTCGTCCTCGGACAGGCGAACGGAGATACCGTCGCGGTGGGTTTTGAACACTCGCCTCATGCTTGCTCGATGGTGGCCCACAAGCCGTAGTGATGCAGACGGTGGCAATCCAGCTCGGCCTTCTCGCGAGGTGCCGTGACCACGATCGATTTGCCCTCGTTGTGCACCTGCAGCATCTTGCGCGTGGCCTCGGCTTCGGAGAACCCGAACAGTTTGCGAAACACGTAGACGACGTAGTTCATCAGGTTGACCGGGTCATCCCAGGCAATGACGTTCCACTCGCGGGATTCCAGATCTGACTCGTCGACGGAGGGCTGCTCCACCTCCATCGGGGCAGTGGCCATCATGAACGAACGGCCGGATCGCGACTGCTGTTGAGGAAGTCCTCGAAGTCCTTTTTGGCCACCCGCCACTCGCGTCCGAATTTCACGGCCGGCATCCCGCCGGTACGCAACATGCGAGTGACCACGAAGGCCGAGACATCCATGTACTCACAGATGTCGGCCACCGACAGCCAGTCTTTTTGGACGCCTACCTCGATCCACTCCATGGGTATGAGGGTATGGTACGAGGCCGATCACGGCAAGAGGATGAGCCATGGACGATGCGCACACACCGCTGATTGAAGACCTCAGTCGCCGGCGGGGGGTGGTGGTCCTGGTGGGTGCCGCCGATACCGGCAAAACGACATTCGCCCGCCAGCTACTGGCCGAAGCCCTGGCGGCGGGAAAGACCGCCGCTCTGGTCGACGCCGATATCGCCGAATCGACCGTGGGCCCGCCCACCTGCGTCGGGCTGAAATGGGTGAATGACCTCGTCGACCTCGACAACCTCGCCACGGCCGATCGGCTGCAATTCGTAGGGTCCATCAAGACCAGCGGCCTCGTGTTACAGCAAGTGGTAGCAACCGCCTCGCTGGTCAATCAGGCGCGTCGGGAAGCCGACCTGGTGGTCGTCGACACATCGGCAGATGTGTCGGGGGTAACCGGACAGACCCTGAAGTACCACAAGACCGAGCTCACCCGCCCCGACGTTGTGGTGGCCTTCCAGCGCGGAGAAGAAATGGCTCCGATAGTCGGGATGCTGCGACGGTTCTTCGGTGTGCAAGTGGAGGAGATGGAGGTGGCCCCGGGCATCGCCTCGGCAACTCCCCACGAACGAAATGCCGCCCGGGTGAAGCATTTCGAAGCCGAGCTCACTCCCCCGCTCCAACCGTGGCGAGTTCGCTCAACGGTCTTTGCCCCCACGCTGCCGGCCGGCCTCGACCCCTCCCGTCTGGACGCCATGCTGGTCGGGCTCCAGGACGGCGAAGGATTGACCCTCGGTCTCGGGGTTCTGCAAGCCGAGGATGACATCGTCCGGGTGCTCACCAATCACGGCGAAGGAATGCGCGGCCTCCGACTGGGGTCGATGCGGATCGATCTGGATACCTATGCGGTGACGCCGGTGCGTTTGCGTGAGGTGATGTTTGGGATATAGGGCCGACAGTTCACAGTGAACAGTTGGCAGTCAGCGAGAGCTGCCGGCATCCGGCATCCGGCATCCGGCATCCGGCATCCGGCATCCG
>Ga0224508_10003388_pt1 | contig 13174 bp, 6 predicted proteins | sample SF_Jan12_sed_USG_4_FD_170157 | JGI IMG/M metagenome (GOLD analysis project Ga0224508, IMG submission 170157) | Sediment microbial communities from San Francisco Bay, California, United States - SF_Jan12_sed_USGS_21 | ecosystem: Environmental > Aquatic > Marine > Sediment | place: USA: California...
ATTGCCCGGCAGTACGATAACCGCACGCGTGTCCATTCGGCACGACGCGGGTGGCAGCACCAGGGTCAAGGTATACAACGGCGACGATTTGCTCGAATCACTGCCGGTCGAGCTAAATCCGGATGCCGGTAATACGACCGCCTGGGTCAATATTAAACTCGATGAAGCCGGGCATCATCAAATTCGGTTCACGGTAGACGGCATTCCGGGCGAGCAGGAGCTACGCAACAATTCCCGATCGACGCTGGTGCAGGTTGCGGATCAGACGTACCGGATTTTGTATTTCGAAGGTGAACCACGCTGGGAATATAAGTTCATGCGCCGCGCAATGGGCGACGATGATGATTTGCAGATCGCTACATTGCTGCGTGTAAGTCCGAACAAGTTTTACCGCCAGGGCATCGAATCCCCTGAGCAACTGGAGGACGGATTTCCCACAACCCGCGACGAATTGTTTGGCTACGACGCCCTGATCATCGGCAGCGTCGAAGCAGCTTCACTGACCGACGAACAACAGAATATCATTCATGATTTCGTCAGCGAGCGGGGTGGCAGTCTCCTGATGCTGGCGGGTCCGAACGGACTCGGCAACGGCGGCTGGGGCCAGTCGAACATCGCCGATGTGTTGCCGGCCAGGTTGCCGCCGACCACAACGGACACGTTTTTCCGCAAGAAGGCGGCAGTGGTCCTAACGCCGCAGGGCGCGGACGACCAGATGCTGAGACTCGCCGATTCTAACGACGAAAATCGGGACGCATGGAATGGTTTGCCGGAAGTTGCTGACTACCAGGTGACCGGGAATCTTAAACCCGCTGCACTGACGTTGTTGAATGCGATGACGGACGTCGGCCAATTGCCGTTGTTGATTACGCAGCAGTACGGGCGCGGTCACTCCTACATACTTGCTTCTGGCGGAACCTGGCGCTGGCAGATGAGTATGCCTGTTGAGGATCAAAGTCATGAGACTTTCTGGCGGCAAATGCTGCGTGCGCTCGTCGCAAGCGCACCGGCAAGCGTATCGCTGACCGCCTCGGGTGACACGGGAAGCACGGGAGTCGCGTTGCGTGCGGAATTTCGTGATGACGCCTACCGGCCGGTTGACGACATCGGCGTCACAACGGTTGTGACTCATCAGGATGGCGATTCTTACACCGTCAATCTTGAGCCGAGTGCGGACGAGCCCGGCGTGTTTCTGGCAAATATCAGCCCGTCGGCGTCAGGTACCTGGTATTTCGAAGCAGTGGCCGAACGCAATGGCGAACCAGTTGACGTCGCGAGAGCCAGTATTCATTACGAGTCAGGGCAGGCCGAGTTTTTCGATTTCAGGCGTGACTCCAGGGCGTTGCAGAGATTGTCCGAGGCGACCGGCGGGCAATACCTGGAATCCGACGGGTTGGACGCGCTGCCGGATTTGCTGCGCTACTCGAGTTCCGGAATCACGGAAACAGACTATCGTCCAATCTGGGATGCGCCCGCAATTTTCCTGTTGTTGCTGCTGCTGAAAGGCGGCGAGTGGCTGTTGCGCCGTCGCTGGAGCACGATTTGAAATTCTCCAGCAGGTTCATTGCCGGGTTTCTGATTTGTGCGCCGTTCACGGCGTTTTCGGCAATGCACGTGGTCGTGGTTGAAGGGCTGGGCGGCGAAGCTCGCTATATCGAGCAATTCGCAGAACAGGTGGCCGTACTTGAAAGTGCGGCGCAAAGCCTGACGGATGAAAATCAAATTCGCGTCTTCCGCGCCGACGATGTTTCGCGCGATGAGGTGCTGCAGTACTTCGCCGACCTCAAGTCCGCTACCACCAATAGCGACCAGGTGGCCCTGTTCCTGATCGGGCACGGTAGTTACGACGATCACGAATACAAATTCAATATCCCGGGTCCGGACCTGACCGGCGAAGATATTGCGGAAATGCTGAATAGCCTGCCGAGCACCAGTCAGTTGCTCGTGAATACAAGCAGCGCGAGTGGTGCGATAGCCGAGTTGGCGGCTAACGAAAACCGCATGCTGATCCTTGCAACCAAAAGCGGTGTCGAACGTCACGCAACCCGTTTCGGTGGATACTTCGCAGCCGCATTGCAAGACCCGTCCGCAGACATCGACAAAAACCAGGTTATTTCGGCCGCGGAAGCGTTCAGTTTTGCCGAGCGCCAGGTCGATGATTATTTCGAACGCAATGGTCAGCTCGCGACGGAACACCCGCGGCTGGAGGGTAATCGTGCCGATCGCTTCAGCGTTGCGCGGTTGGGCGAAGTACGTCGCGACACTGCCGACAGTGTACTAACCGATCTTATCGCGGAGCGCGACGAAATAAACGCAATGATCAATTCGTTACGCCTCGAACAGGACAACATGACACCGGAGAATTACCGGTCAGCGCTGTTACGGCACATGGTCAGACTGGCGGAAACGGAAGAAGCCATCGAAGCGCGCGAAACGGAGCTCGGCGATGAGAACTAATCGCACAGTGGTCGGTTGCACCACCTTTCTCGCGCTCTTGTCGGGCCTGCCGGCCGCTTTCGCCCGTGACATCCACTACGGTGCCATTTTTGACGACGACGTGATCGCATGCGATCAACTTCACTGGCGAGGGCAGATCGAGGAATCACGCGAGTGTTATTCCGAATTGCTACGCAACAGCGATTCCCTCGCTGCCAGGGCCGAAGCAGCCTGGGCGCTGAAGGACCTGCAGACAGCGAATAGCCTGTTTCAACAGGCGATGCGGCTAAATCCCGACGACGTCGTGACCCGCGTGCGCTGGGGCGATCTGTATGCCGATTCGCATCAGGACGCCGAAGCCATGGAAATCTATCGTGAAGCTCTCGAACGTGACGAAAACGACCCCTTTGCGCAGCTTGGCGCAGCAAGAGTGTTGGCAGGCAGTTTTGACGATGCAGCGAACGCTTTCTTGACCCCGTTACTGACTGACCCGACAAAAGCGGATGGCGCAAGGGTTGGTGCATTGTTGCTCTCGGCACGAGTGGCGCTCGAGAACGGACGGCGCGACGAAGCTGTCGACGCGCTCGATGACGCTGAGGAAATCGTCAATCGGAACGACTGGCCGCCGCTCGAAATTTTTGCGCTGCGCGCGGCAGCAGACTTGCTGAATAATGTCACGGAAAGCAGCTGGACCGAGGCGTCGCTCGAATACAACCCGCACTATGGCGGAATTTATGAGGTGCCGGCACATTTCTACGTGATTACGCGCCGCTATCGTGGCGCAATCGACTTATACCAGAAAGCCGTAGACATCGATTCGAGTCTTGCATCAGCACATGAAGAACTGGGCGTAAACCTCTTGCGGGACAACCAGGTCAGCCGTGCCCGCAAACATCTCGTTACTGCACACGATCAGGATCCATTCAGCCCGATCGCCGTCAATACCCTGAGACTCCTTGATTCATTCGCAAACTTTACGCTCATCAATGATCCGGAAATGCCCAATGACGCGGGCCTTGAACCTGTTACGCTCAGGTTGCACAAGGAAGAGGCCGCGGCGATCGCTCCGTATGCGATCCAGCTGACGCGTGACAGCATTAAGGAGTTCACTGAACGCTACAATTTCCAGCTCAGGGAGCCGGTAATCATCGAGATGTATCCCGATCACGAAGACTTTGCGGTACGCACCGCCGGCATGCCGGGCCTGGGTATTCTCGGTGCGACGTTCGGTTACGTCGTCGCGATGGACTCGCCGTCGGGTCGCCCTCCCGAGCATTTCCAGTGGGGTACGACACTGTGGCATGAACTGGCACACGTCTTTACGCTCGAGGCAACCGATCACCTGGTGCCGCGCTGGTTCAGCGAAGGCATATCCGTGTTTGAGGAATGGCGCAGCGGCCCGAACCCCGGCGTGCGAATACCGATGTCTGTCTACAACGCAATGAATGATGATCGCTTTCTCCCGGTGGCGGAACTTGACGAAGGATTCCTGCGGCCAACTTACGAAGAGCAGATCATCGTTTCATATATGCAAGCCGGCCTGGTCTGCCTATACATTGACAGCGAGTACGGCGCCGAATCTTTGCGAGCACTCTTATATAAGTTCGGCGAGGGAACATTAACCGGTGAGGCCATTGAGGCTGTGCTCGGCATTTCGCCGGAGGAATTCGATAAGGGCTTCGATCGGTACGTCCGTTCCGAACATGGCGCGATTCTCGATAATTTTGAAGACTGGCATCGGACGCAACTGTCGATTCAGCAGAAACTGTCCGACGAAGACTGGTCGGGCATCATCGAACTGGCGAAGCACCTGATCAGTCTTTTACCCGGCTACATAGAGCCGGACAGCCCGTACCTGGCGCTGGCACATGCACACGACGAACTCGGCGAGCGACAGAAGGCGATTGCGGTGCTCGAGACATTCTCGGCAAACGGCGGCTATGACCCGGCAGCACTCAAGCGTCTCGGCCACTGGTTGTACGAAGTGAACCGCTTAAGTGACGCCATCGACATCCTGCAGAGCGTCAACCTGGTGGATCCGCTGGATCAGGAATTGCACGGTGCGCTTGGTGATATGTTGCTTGAGGATCAGCGTGCGGAGGAAGCTTTGCTGGAATATTCGATCGCACTCGCCTTGAATCCGCACGACAAGGCGACGGCGTACTATCGTATGGCAAACGCATATCACGAACTGGGCAATGACGAGCAGTCACAGAACTACCTGTTGCAGGCGCTCGACGTCGCACCGAATTTCAGACCGGCGCAAAGGTTGCTTCTGGATTTGATGCGCGCCGATTCGGACAATCAACACTAACCAACGGAACACGAAGCATGGCGACTAAAAAGGAAGAAGTATTCGAATCTGATGAAGTACGCGAACTCATTGGATCGTTTCAGACGGCAACCTCGAGACTACGCGACGAAGTTGGCAAAGTCATCGTCGGCCAGACGGACGTTGTCGAGCATTTGCTGATTACTTTGCTCGTCGGCGGTCACTGTCTGATAACCGGCATGCCCGGCACCGCAAAAACCATGCTCGTGCACACACTTGCCGATGCGCTCGGTCTGACGTTTAAGAGAATCCAGTTCACGCCCGACCTGATGCCAACGGATGTGACCGGTACCGACATCATCGAGGAAGACTCGGCAACCGGCCACCGCTCATGGACATTCGTGCAGGGCCCGATTTTCACGAACGTATTGCTGGCGGACGAGATCAACAGGACGCCGCCCAAAACGCAGGCGGCATTGCTTGAAGCCATGCAGGAACGTTCCGTAACTGTGCGGGGCGAAAATCATCAGCTCGAACCACCATTCTTCGTTCTCGCAACCCAGAACCCCATCGAACTCGAAGGCACGTACCCGTTGCCGGAAGCTCAGCTCGACCGCTTCCTGTTTAATGTGCTGCTGGACTACCTTGACGCCGACCAGGAACTGGCTGTGGTCGACCGATTCACGACGCGCGTCGATATCCCGGAAGTTTCTGCGGTCACAACGGCCGAGGAAGTGGTCCGGTTTCAGTGGTTGACGCGCCAGGTGCCGGTCGCCGAGTCGGTCAATCGCTATGCGGTCGATCTCGTGCGGGCAACCCGACCGGTCGAAGACAATGCGCCTGACGTCATCAAGCGCTACGTCAATTTTGGCGCCAGTGTGCGCGCAACTATGTTTCTGAATCTTGCGGCCAAGGCCCAGGCTTTGCTGCAGGGCCGGTATCACGTTACCAAAGAGGACGTTCGCAGCATGGCGTTGCCAGTGCTTCGCCATCGGGTGCTGTGCAACTACTTTGCAGAGTCCGACAACATGACGGTCGACGACGTCCTGACCGCGATGCTCAACCAGATCGACGGCGGCTGATCAGTTGATCGGAATACAGCCCAGTCAGTCGACTGCGCGGGATCTCCTGCATCCCGAGGTCCTGGCTGGCCTGAAGAATCTCGATCTCGTTGCTCGCTCCGTGGTTGAGGGCTTCCTGATCGGACTGCATCGTTCGCCGACATTCGGCTTCAGCCAGGAATTCGCAGAATACCGGGCTTACGCGGAGGGTGACGACCCCAGGTTTATTGACTGGAATGTGTATGCCCGTACTGAAAAGACCTACATCAAACGCTTTCTCGGTGACACGAATTCACACCTGATGATCCTGCTCGACGCGAGTGCATCGATGGGCTTTGGCGGTCCGCCAGTCAGTAAGTTACGTTACGGCCAGTTCCTGGCCGCGAGTTTGTCCTTTCTGGCCGCGCGCCAGCACGATGCGGTTGGCTGCATGATTTTTGACGAAGAAGTACGTGATTACCGGCCACCATCGTCACGCGCGGGCAAACTTCAGGGCATTCTGCATTGCATCGATTCTGCCGAAGCGGCGGTCGGAACGAGATTCGACAAGCCATTCGATAAATTCAGGGAACAGGTATCGCGCCGCGGCCTTGTTGCCGTGATATCTGATTTCTATTGCGATGCGGAAAACCTGCTGGCCGGCGTCCGCCCACTCGCATGGCATGGTCAGGATGTTGTGCTGTTCCAGGTGCTCGACAAGCAGGAACTCGACCCGGAGTTCAAGAACAATGTGTTGCTCGAGGATCTTGAGACTGGTAAAGCTGTCGAGGTCGCGCCGCAATTCATGCGCGAGGCGTACCCCGAACGCATCCGGGCACATGTCGACTCACTCAAGACGGCCGCAGCCGGCATCGGCGCAGATCATGTGCTCGTCAACACCAGCGATTCGCTCGATGACGCGCTGCGAAATTACCTGCTGTTCAGGCAGAGAAGAAAGTAACGATGGGATTTCTTGCACCGTTGTTCCTGATAGGCGCGCTCGCAGTTGCTCTGCCGATCTGGCTGCATCGTTTACAGACACAAAGTTCCGATCGGCAGCCATTCAGTTCGGCGATGTTGCTGGAGACAACCGAAGAGCGGGTGCATCTCCAGAAGAAACTCAAATATCTCGTATTGCTTGCACTGCGCATTGCGTTGCTGCTGATGATCGCTTTCGCATTTGCGAAACCCTTCATAGACAGGCCGCCCACATTGTTGGCGGCGGGCGATGCGGGAACACATCTTATCGTCGTCGATACTTCGGTTTCGATGAATCGCGCCGGCGTATTCGACCAGGCGCTGGAAGTTGCTGATCAGGCTGTAGGCGACGCGCCGTCCGGTGCGCTGCTACAGGTATTGAGCGCCGACGATTCCCTGCATATTGGCAGCAACCTTTCCGCGGACACTACCGATCACCGTGCGGCATTGTCGCGACTGAATGTTAGTGCACTGCGACTGGACTTCGGCGCTGTCATGACGGCCGTCGATCGGCTGGCAGAATCGTTGCCGCCACCGGTGACGTTGCACGTGATCAGTGACTTCCAGGCAAGTGCAATGCCAGTCAGGTTCGCTGACGTCGTTCCGTCCCGGGTGACAGATTTTGTCCCGCATGTTGTCGGCACAGGCGCGCCGTTTAACTGGTCCGTCGAATATGTGCGTGAAACCGCTGAAGGACTGGATGTCGGACTGCTCGGCTACGGGGATCGGGAACGAGTTGCCGATGTTGAATTGCTGGTCAACGATGTCGTCGTGGAAACGCGCGGTTTATCCGAAACCGGCCCGCTTGTATTGCGCTTTACAGACTTACCGTTTGAAGAAGGCAACAATCGCGTGCAGGTCCGGGTGAACACAGATGATGATCTTGCGGCGGACAACGAATCGTTCCACGTCGTTGTCAACGAACCGCCGGCATCAGTACCACTCATAACGCTAAATCGTGGCGGATTACCTGTCACCTATCTGTCGGCTGCACTGGAATCGAATTCCGGACAAAATTACGTCGTCGAGCCAATGGTTATCGGTGAATTCGATTCCCGCATACTTGGACGGTATCGCTGGGCGCTCATCGATGATATCGGTTCGATCGACGCCGGTCTCGAAGATGCATTGATCGACTATTTGCAGGGCGGCGGTAACCTGCTCGCGTTCGCCGGAGAACGCGCCGCAAGCGCTACCACGCTCCCTCTTAGTGGCCATCAATTGAGCGGAGCCAGCGTCGGTATAGGCGCGAACGAATTCCTGTCGCCGGGGCAGATCGATACCGGTCATCCGGTACTGTCGCAGACCGAGGGATGGCACACCGTCAACATCTCGAGAAGCGTTCCAATTGAGGAGCAAGCCGACGACCAGGTTCTTATTCGATTGGGGAATAACGAGCCGTTCCTGATCGAACGAAAAATCGGTGCCGGGCGCCTCCTGCTGGTATTGAATGGCCTCGACAATCGCTGGAATGACATGCCGGTGCGCCCCGTGTTCGTCAGCTTTGTCATTGAAGCAGCCAGCTATTTATCCGGGGCGAGCGAGATTTCCCGGACTTATGTAACAGGCGCCAGCCTGCCGTTGTCACTAATCGGCAGCGCCTCTGGCCAGGTCGTGGATCCGGATGGCAACACGGTCCTGTCACTGGCAGATACTACGCGCGCCCAACAAATAAATTTGGATAAACCCGGTTTCTATGAGGTCTATACTCCTCAGGACAATACGCTTGTGGCCGCCAATATTGATCCGCGTGAATCGCAGCTCGTGACCATTACCCAGGACCTCCTGGAGCGTTGGCAGGACGCGACAGCGCGCCTGGACGGGATCACTGCCGGCCAGTCTGATATTGTGGAGGCAGAGCCGCTGGAGCTGTGGCACTGGCTGCTGCTCCTGCTGGCCGTGGTATTCATCGCTGAGTCGATTCTCGGCAATGCATATCTTGCGCCACTGGCAAAGGCGAACCGATGAGATTTACGCAGGAATTTGATGAGTACCTTAATCAGTTCCGGCTGCGACTGAAGCAGCTCGTGCTCGCTCGCGGCGCCGCAATGATTTCAATTGCCGCGCTCGTCGTAACCGTCATCGCCGTTGCCGCCGCCGTTCGCAATGGTTTCCCTGACGATATCGTTATTACTTCGCGGCTGATTCTCATCGCTGTCATCGGCGTGCTGGCGTGGCGTTTCGTGATCCTGCCGAGGCGGAAAGTCGACGAGAACGGTGCCACCGACATCGAGCAGCGCACCGACGCATTCGGTGGCAGAGTCGAAACGTATGTAGAAATCGATGACGAGCGCAACCCGATGCGCGAGTTGCTGGCTGAAGACGCGACCAGAATTGCACATTCGCATCCGCCGGAAGCACAGATTGAAAAGAGGGAATTCACGCTCGCGTACACGGCGGGTGCTGTGGCTTTGGCCGGTCTTCTGTTCCTGGCCACCGCCGGTCCCGGAAACTACGCCTACGGCGTGCGTCATCTCTGGTTTGGCTGGGCCATGCCCGGCTTACTACCGCCACAAAGTATCGAGGTGGTTCCCGGTGACGGTGGCATTCGCCTTGGCGGCACCGTTCGGGTTGGTGCGACGATGCAGGGCTTCGATCCGACCCGCGCTTATGTACACGCAAGTTTTGGCGATGGAGAGTGGCAGCAGGTCGAAATGTCCAGCGACGGTGAATCGTTCGACTTCACATTCTTCTCGGTTCGCCAGCCGCTCGAATATTACGTGTCGGCTGCGAACGTCCGTAGCCCGACTTATAAGGTCAACGTCGTCGACCTGCCGATCGTAGAAAACCTGGTGACAACGTACATTTTCCCCGACTGGACTGAACGTGATCCGGAAACCCTTGACCCCGGCGGTGACGTGCGTGCAATTCTCGATACGGAAGTTGAATTACAGGTTAAGTCCGATCGCGAGATGACGCCGGGTGAGTTGGTCGTGGACGATCAGGTCATTCCTCTCAAAATAGATGGTGATACGGCAACCGCCACTTTTACTGTCGCGCAGGACGGCCAGTACTTCGTAGCCGCGAAGGTCGGTGGCGAACAGATTCGACTGACAGATGACTTTTTCATCACACTCCTCGACGACGAAGCCCCGGTAATCCAGTTCGCGCGTCCCGGGAGGGACTGGAGTGCCAGTAGCGTCGAGGAAGTGACCACGCGTATTTCGGCGGAAGACGATTTCGCAATCGAATCACTGGAGTTACGGTATTCCGTCAACGCCAATGAATGGCAAACGATCGAGTTGCCGGTCGACACAGACATAACGGAAATCGATCACGTCTTTTTCCTGGAATCCTTATCACAGGTCGAAGACGGCGAGAATATGCAGCCAGGTGACCTCATTACCTATTATGCGGTCGCCGAGGATCGGGAAAATACCTCGCAAACCGATATGTTTTTCATCGATGTGCAGCCGTTCGACAAGCGTTACTCGCAGTCGCAGCAGTCCGGTGGCATGGGTGGACAACAGGGTGGACAACAAAGTGAGATATCGGACCGGCAGCGCGAAATTATCGTTTCGACATGGAACCTGATTCGCGAACAGCAAAAAAAGAGTGGAGAGGATCCTGCTTACGTATCCGATAACGCGGCGTTGTTATCACGTCTGCAGGAGACACTACGCGGACAGGTCGAGACCCTCGCACAACGTGCGCAGGCCCGGCAACTGACTGCGTCCGACGAAGATATCGCTGAATTTGCCGAACACCTGAACCAGGCTGGCGAGGCGATGATCCCCGCATCCGAAAGACTGGGCGAGCTCGAGCTGGAGCAGGCGCTTTTGCCGGAGCAGGAAGCGTTGCAGCATTTGCTGGCCGCCGAATCGGTATTCACCGATATCAACGTGTCGTTGCAGGCGAACAATGGTGGTGGCGGTGGTGGTCAGGCCGGCCGCGATCTGACCGAGATGTTCGAACTGGAGATGGATCTCGAAAAGAATCAGTACGAGTCAGGCAGCACCGCATCGCCAAATCCGCCGCAACAGGAACTTGATGAGGCAGCGGACGAGTTGGGTGATCTCGCGCGACGGCAGGAACAACTGGCACGCAACCTCAACCGCAATCAGACGGCAACGCCGGCGCAACGCTGGCAGCAGGAAATGTTGCGACGGGATGTCGAGGAATTACGCGAGCGTCTTGAGCGAATGCAACAGCAGGCTGCGCAAAACCAGTCGCAGTCTCAGTCGCAACAGGGCCAGAGCGGACAAAGTTCTTCGTCGGGACAGCAGGGTTCGGAAGGTCAGCAAGGTTCAGAGGGACAACAGGGTGGTGAGCCATCAAGAGAGATTGATGAGCTCAGGCGCCGCCTGGAAAGCGCCGTCCGCGCCATGAACGAAGCGGACGAGGCAATGCGTAATGGCGGTAATCCGGATGATCTGCGCCGGGCCTCTGAAGAAGCACAGCGCCAGCTGGAAGGCGCGCGCGATCGCGCGATCGAGGAACAGGAAAGAATGTTGCAGGCGGCGGTTAGTGATCTGACCGACCGGGCCGGCGATCTGTATGAAACACAATCTGCGCTCGAAGATCGGTTGCAGGAGGCCGTACGCGGCGTGCTAATCGGACAGAACGAACTCAATCGCCTGGAAAGCGGATTGACGATGGACGAAGAGTACGAAATTGCCGAAGAAAAGCGACGGCTGCAGGCAGAGTTGCAGGAGCTTCAACAGGATGCACGCAACACTGCCCAGGATCTCGATGATGCCGAGCCGCGGGCCGCTAAAGAAATTCGCGACGCTATGGAAAAACTCCGCGAGCTGGAAATCGAAACCCGACTCGCGGTGGCAGCGGCCTACATTGAACAAGGCGAAGCCATTTATATTGCGGGCAGCGAAAGTGCCGTGACGCAAGGGCTGCGCGAGCTGCAAGAAGACATGCGGCGGGCGGAGAATATGGCCGGGCAGGGCGGCGGTGAAGGTCGTGGTGGGGAAGGCCGGGATCGATTTTCCGAAACGCTGGCCGAAACGCAGGAATTGCGGCGTGAATTGCAGCAGTTAGCGGAAGGTAGTGCACGGGGCGGTTCGCTGACTAACCGGGGACGCGATGATCTGCAGCAGTCGACTGGTGTGGAAATCGGTGACATTGAATACACGCGTGAATTCGATCGGCAGGCCGACTCCATTTACCAGGATGTTGTCGGGCTCTTCGTTGAGCTGCGGGGCTCGGGCGTACCGGTACAGGACATTGACGAATTAAGGCGGCTGGCCGCCGACATTCGTGCTTCCAGGTTTACGGGCAACGAGGAATTGCTCGAAGAGGAATCCCGGCATGCCTTGTCGCTGGTCGAGCAACTCGAACTCGCACTGGCAAAAACCGCCCGCATGAACGACGTGAGCGTGCGGACCAATGCAACAGACGAGGTTCCGGACGAGCACAAGGAAATTGTGGCGGACTACTATCGCAAGCTCGGCCAGGCCGAAGAAACACCCAATCAGTAACTGGCGGTAGCTAATCCCGGCAGGCCGATGCCTGGTAACAAAGATCGTCCCCATCGAGCGGTATGTGACCCGACTTGTCGAGAATGCCATCCATTCTCAGGTTCACAATCGACGGACCACCGTCTCCCACGGTAATCAGCGTTACGTGATCGAATGCCATATCGTCGGCCGGGTTCTGGCCACCGCTGGTTGTCCCCAGGTGGATATAGTCGCGTCCGTGCCTTTCCGTCAGTGAATAACTGTGAAAGTGACCGTTGATAACGGTATAAGGTCGGTCGGCCAACGCTGCCTCAATGGATTGAAATTCTGTCGCGTCCTCATTGCGCCAGACGGGTTTATGCATGAATAAAAACGTCCAGCGTACCCGTGGATTGTCCGCGATCGCTTTTCGAAAATAGGCGGCTTGTTCCTCACGAATCGTACCTGTCTGCCGTTCGGGCATTTTCATATATTCTGAGTCGGCTGAAGGTCTCGACGGAACGGTTCCAGCCTGGATCTCCAGGGCAGCCGCTCTTGCGACATAAATTTCCTGCATTCTTTGGGCTGCGAAGTCCTCGCTGTCCAGGACCAGGAACAACACGTTCTTGTAAACAAAATGGTAATAACGGGCGGAGTAGCGCTCGGTCCAGACGTCGCGCATCGTGACGTTGGTCAGATCGTGATTGCCGCCAACGTAAAACGCCGGCGCGAGCGTTCGCCCCACTTTTTCATCGAATGCGTTCCATTCTCTTGTTAGTTGTCCCCGGTCCTCGGTTCCGCCATCGATCAAATCTCCTACACTCAGAATCAATTCAGGCCGCAACAGATTCAACTGCGCCATAGCGATATTGAAAATTCGCTCGCGTTCGCCGCCGTACAAATCGGAAAATACGGCAAACGTAAATTTCTCATCAACGTTGTCGAAATCCTCGTGCGTCCAGGGCAACGGGGGGCCACTGAGCTCGTGACTGAAATCCGGGGGGTCTGTGTTGATCGATATGTCGCACGCAGCCAGTAGCGCTGCGAGTAGCAACAGA
>Ga0224508_10003389_pt1 | contig 13171 bp, 8 predicted proteins | sample SF_Jan12_sed_USG_4_FD_170157 | JGI IMG/M metagenome (GOLD analysis project Ga0224508, IMG submission 170157) | Sediment microbial communities from San Francisco Bay, California, United States - SF_Jan12_sed_USGS_21 | ecosystem: Environmental > Aquatic > Marine > Sediment | place: USA: California...
TGTCGGCTTCGACGTAAACGCTGAACGAATCGCGGAATTGAGGAAAGGCGATGATTTAACACTCGAATGCACTGCTGAAGAGTTAGAGCAAGCCAAATTGCTCAGCTATTCGGACGAAAAAGCCGACCTGGCGAACTGCAACTTTTATGTTGTTACCGTACCGACCCCGATAGGGGACAGCAATCGACCAGTGCTGACGCCGCTTAGAAGTGCGAGCGAAATTCTGGGTGGTGTGCTCAAGAAGGGCGACATCGTCGTCTACGAGTCGACCGTTTTCCCGGGCGCAACGGAGGAATTCTGCGTGCCGATACTCGAACAAGTAGCGGAACTTAAACTCAATCAGGACTTCTACGTTGGCTACAGTCCAGAGCGAATCAATCCAGGCGATAAGAACCATCGTCTCGCATCAATCCTGAAAGTGACGTCGGGATCGACTACCGAAGCGGCCGATTACATCGATAGCGTGTACAGGTCCATCGTTACAGCTGGCACGCACAAGGCATCCAGTATCAAAGTCGCCGAAGCGGCGAAAGTCATAGAGAACACGCAGCGCGACGTAAATATCGCATTGGTGAACGAACTCGCGATGATTTTTGAGCGTGTTGGAATCGACACTGAAGAGGTTCTCGAGGCGGCTGGCACTAAATGGAATTTCTTGCCGTTCAGACCGGGCCTGGTCGGTGGCCATTGCATCGGCGTCGACCCTTACTATTTAACCTATAAAGCCGAACAGCTCGGATACCATCCACAAATGATTCTGGCGGGCCGCAGGATAAACGACAATATGCCGCAATACGTTGCGTCACAGATCGTGAAGAAAATGCTCGGCAAAGGCATTCAGCCGCTTGAGTCACGCGCGCTGATTTTAGGCCTCGCGTTTAAAGAAAATTGCCCCGATGTTCGAAACACGAAAGTGATCGAAATCGCACACGAATTGAAGTCCTTCTGCCAGAGCGTCGATATCTGCGATCCATGGGTTGACGCGAATCAGGCAAATCAGGAATACGGCATCGATCTTGTCGCCGAACCCGAAAAAGGCGCATATGACATCATCGTGATCGCTGTCGCTCATGATGAATTCAAGGCACTTGGTGCCGAGGGCATTCGCGCCTTTGGCAAGCCATCTTCTGTGATTTACGATATCAAGTATGTATTGCCCGCAATGGCAAGTGACGATCGCCTATAACGGCGACTAGGGACTGACATGAAGATCCTCGTAACCGGCGCTGCCGGATTTATTGGTTTTCACACGGCTCAAAAGCTGCTTGAGCGGGGCGACAAGGTAGTTGGTCTCGACAATTTCAATGAATACTACGATGTGTCACTAAAAGAGTCTCGCGCCAACGTATTGTCAAAATACGAAAATTTCGAAATGGTGCGCCTGGACCTTGCCGATCGCGTCGGCATCGAAGCGCTCTTCAAGAATCAGGGTTTCAACAAAGTTGTGCATCTCGCCGCTCAAGCAGGCGTCCGATATTCTATTGAAAACCCGCATTCTTATATAGATAGCAATATTGTTGGCACGCTGCATATTCTGGAAGGATGCCGCCATAACGGCGTGGAGCACCTCGTGTATGCGTCGTCGAGCTCGGTTTACGGCGCCAACACGAAAATGCCGTTCTCGATTCATCAGAATGTTGACCATCCGCTTGCATTGTACGGCGCAACGAAGAAAGCCAATGAGCTGATGGCGCACACGTATTCAAATCTGTACGGGCTTCCAACGACTGGTCTCCGATTCTTTACGGTCTACGGTCCATACGGACGGCCGGACATGGCGTTGTTCATGTTTACGAAGAACATCATCGAAGGTAAGCCGATCGATGTATTCAATTACGGCAATCACCGCCGGGATTTCACATACATCGATGATATTGTCGAAGGTGTGGTTCGAACGATGGACCATACCGCAGAACCGAACGAGGAGTGGGATGCTTCAAATCCGGACCCAGGTACCAGCAACGCGCCGTATCGCATTTACAACATTGGTAATCAGCAGCCGGTAGAGCTAATGGATTACATCGGCGCGATTGAGGAATGTCTTGGTAAGAAGGCCGAGAAGAACCTATTGCCACTGCAGCAGGGCGACGTGCCGGACACCTGGGCGGATACCGAAGACCTCGCTGCCGATGTTGGCTATCAACCGTCGACGCCTATTGAAGTTGGCGTGAAGAAATTTGTCGACTGGTATCTTGAGTACTACAAAGACGAACTGAAGCAAAGTGCCTGAAGGCTACACCGAGCGAAATCTCTCCACGCGCTACCCGACGGATCTTCGTGCCTGGCAAGCGCTCAAGACTCATTACCGTGAGGACATGCGGCGGCGTGCCCTGAGTGAGCTGTTCCGACGAGACAAGCGCCGGGTCGAGCGATTCAAACTCAAGGCCGGTGACTTAGTGCTCGATTACTCGAAGAACCATATCAACTCGAAAACCTGCAAGTTGTTCGCGCGTCTGGCCAATGAGGCCAATGTGCCGAGTGCCATTCGTGCGATGTATTCGGGGGCGCATATCAATCGGAGCGAAGATCGCCCGGCCCTACATGTCGCGTTGCGCTCGAAAATCTCGGATACGATCGCGCTCGAAACAAACGGCGTGCGTGAAATCTGGGAGGTGCTGGCATGGATGGACGAATTTATCGAAGGCGTGCACGCCGGCCAGATTACCGGTAGCAGCGGCAAGAAACTCACGCAAATCGTCAATATTGGAATCGGTGGCTCGGACTTGGGTCCGGTCATGGCGTGTCGGGCATTAAGACACTACTGGAAGAATGGTATGCGCTTTCACAGTGTGTCCAACGTCGATGGTACGCAGTTGGATGACCTAAAAAAGGTGCTCGATCCTGAGGAGACTCTGTTCGTCATTTGTTCAAAGACATTTACAACCCTCGAAACGATGACGAATGCCAGATCTGCGCGACGTTGGATTGTGGACCGACTCGGCAAAGATGCAGTGGTCGATCATTTTGTCGCGGCATCGACGAATCACGATGCGATGGATGTGTTTGGTATTCATCCGGACCATCGCTTCGGTTTTTGGGACTGGGTTGGCGGTCGGTATTCTATCTGGTCAGCGGTTGGTCTGTCGCTCGCGCTCGTGACCGGCATGGATGTTTTTGGGCGGGTCCTCGCGGGCGGTCGAGTCATGGACCAGCACTTTCTTCAGGCACCAATCGTTGAAAATATGCCGGTTGTGCTCGCCATGCTCGGTATCTGGTACAACAACTTTTTTGGCGCCGAAACGCAGGCGATCTTGCCCTATGACAACCGCTTGGATCGCTTCCCTGCCTACCTGCAGCAATTGCACATGGAGTCAAACGGTAAGTCGGTGCGCATGGATGGCAAGGCAGTCAAAACGGACACTGGGATGATTATCTGGGGCGAGGCTGGCAACAACGCACAACACTCTTTTTATCAACTGCTGCATCAGGGCACGCGACTCGTTCCGATCGATTTCATATTGCCGGCGAAGGCCTCCGGTGGCGATCAGTCTCAGCACGATCTCGCGGTCGTGAATTGTCTCGCTCAGGCCGAGGCTTTGATGGATGGCTTTGATGAAGTTGGGGTTGAGCCATACCGGCGACATAAAGGAAACAATCCATCGAACACGATTGTTTTTGAAACCTTGAAGCCGGAAACACTCGGGCAGCTGATTGCGCTTTACGAACATAAGGTCTTCGTCGAAGGTGTTGTTTGGGGTATCGATTCCTTCGATCAATGGGGCGTTGAACTCGGCAAAACGCTGGCGTCGGCGCTTACGAGTGCTGCCACCGATCCTGCGCAGCCCGCAGGCGGCAACGCATCGACACAGAGCCTGCTGGCGACCATTAAGAAATTACGGCGGTGATTAAACCGCGACCCACAAGCTGGCGTGGGCCGACAGCATTGCTGGCGCTCGTTGCCGTACCGGCAATTGCTGTTCGCGTAGATGCCGGCCCACTCATCGAACCAGGCGACCTGGCGCTGCGGCATGACGTCCAGCGACTGGCCGACCACGGCATTATCAAAGGGCCAACGTCGACCTGGCCGCTTGCGTGGGGGCCGATTCTGGAAGACCTGCGCGAGGCCGATGTCTCAAGCCTGCCACCCGCTATCGCTGATTCCGTTAGCCGGCTTCGTTTCCGCGGACGCATCGAGACTCAGACCGATCTGTTGGGATACAAGGCTGAGATAGGGATCGCCGAAAAGCCAACGCGCATACGCTCATTTCAGGATACACCGAGAGGCAAGGCCGAGGTTTCCGTCGGCGCCGAATGGCTCGGCGAGTGGCTCAGCGTAGACTTGAATATTCAGGGCGTGGATTCTGATCAGGACAGCGATGAATTCCGTGCGGACAATTCCATGATTGGCGTTGCTGCTGGAAACTGGTCGATTGCCGCGAGCACGCAAGATCGCTGGTGGGGCCCAGGCTGGGACGGCAGCATAATTTTGTCGAACAATGCTCGACCGATTCCATCGTTGACGCTTGATCGCGTGTTCACACATCCATTCAAAACGAAATGGTTGAGTTGGCTGGGTCCTTGGGACCTGAACGTCATGTTCGGAGAGCTTGAAAGCAATCGTGTCATCCCGAACGCACAGTTTTTCGGCATGCGTTTTAACTTCCGACCTATTGATTCACTCGAAATCGGCGTGTCACGCAGCGCACAGTGGTGCGGCGATGGCCGACCTTGCGGCTTCGATACGTTTGTCGATCTTCTTCTCGGTCGGGATAACGTTGGCGATGCGGGCGTCGGAATTGAAAATGAGCCTGGCAATCAGATGGCCGGTTTCGACTTTCGTTGGGCGCCAAATCTATTTGGCAGCGCAGTCGCCGTTTACGGCCAGTTTATTGGTGAAGATGAGGCCGGCGGATTTCCAAGTCGATACCTGGGGCAGTTGGGTGGAGAGTGGTCCGGATATCTTTTCGACCGGTGGTCGACAAGAGTATTTGCTGAATTTGCCGGTACGACGTGCCAATTTCATGAGTCAAGCAAGCTATTTAATTGTGCCTACAACCATGGCGTCTACCAGACGGGGTATCGATTCCGCCAACGTGCGATCGGGCATGGCGCTGATAACGACGCGAATCTAATATCCACCGGCGTAATGTTCGTCGACGCCGAGTATATTCAATGGCGTGCTCTGGCAAGATTTGGCAAATTGAATCGCGGCGGTGCCCCAGATTTTAGAAACACATTGACGCCGACACAACAAGAAATTCTTAGCCTCGATATTAGTCATAGTCGTGAACTGTTTCTCGGCGTGATCGAAGTGGGTGCCGGGTACGAGGAGATCGACGACGACGCGTCTGGATTATCAAGTTCCGATACTCGCTTTTATCTTCAATGGCGAAGCTCGCTTTGACGCCGCAAAAGAAACTGATGGCATTCTGTGCGCTCTTCGTTTGTGCGCACGCTGCTTCGAGTGAGCCACTCGCAGCTCCCGGTGATATTCGACTGCGGCATGATCTGCAGCTATTGAATGACACTGGGGTAACAAATATCCCACTGACGGCTTGGCCGATATCGCTTGGCGATGTTTACAACGCATTAGACGGAGTTGATGCATCCACGCTGAATGAGTCAAACAGACTCGCTTTCATACGGTTGCGCGATCGACTGTCTTGGGAGCTGGATGTCGGTGCGGTCGATTTCATAGTCGGACTGTCGGGTGACAGTGAGCCCCGCGTAAGTCGAACATTTGAAAACACGCCACGCGAAGACGGCGAGGTGACCGCAAAGCTCGCCTGGCTTGGCGAACGATTTGCGCTCAATTTGTCGGCACGCTACGTGTCAAATCCGTTCGATGGCGATGAATTTCGTCCGGATGGCACCTACGTTGGTGTTGCTCTCGGAAATTGGATGTTAACGGCAGGTTGGCAAGATCGATGGTTCGGCCCGAGTCGCGATGGCAGCTTGATCCTGTCAAGTAATGCCCGGCCGACACCAGGAATCGCTGTACAACGTAACTTAAGTACGCCGTTTCGGACCAAATGGCTAAGCTGGATGGGCCCGTGGACGTTGACAAGTTTCATGTCGATCTTGGACGATGAAAGGGCCGTCAACGACGCCTGGTTGTTCGGATTGCGTGGCAGCATCCGACCGCTAGCTGGTCTTGAAATAGGAATTACCCGCAGCGCGCAATGGTGTGGCGATGCGCGACCGTGTGACCTGTCGACATTCGGAGACTTACTTGTCGGCAACGACAATCGGGGTGTGAACGTGACGCCTGACAACGAACCGGGTAATCAGCTGGGCGGGATTGATATTCGGTGGTCGTTGCCGAATCAGATTCCAGTAGCGCTCTATATGCAATGGATCGGTGAAGACGGCCGGCCCGGTGGCGGCGTAATCGGTTCGTGGATACGACAGGTAGGGTTCGAGCATTGGGGCACTATCGGCGGGCTGAGCCACAGAAGCCATATTGAGATTAGCGACACGATGTGCAAGGAGGGTGGATTTGGGTTCAGTGGCGACAAACCGGACTGTGCGTACGAACATGGGATTTATCAAACTGGCTATCGGTACGAGCATCGGTCGATTGGGCACTCGGCCGACGGCGACAGCCTAAGCTACTCAATCGGCTCAACGCTGGTACAATCCGCCGGTCACACTTGGAACGCAACACTCCGTTACATGGAAATCAATCGCGAAGGCCAACCAAACTCCAGGCATACACTGTCGCCGACGCCGCAAGAGCGCTTCGACGTTCAGCTCACTCACGAGCGGGATACGCGTTTCGGTAGGTTTTATGTCGGGTTTGGCTACGAGCGTGTAGATGACGAGCTGTCCGGACAGAGTGATTCAGACTTCAGCGGTTTTTTTCAATGGAGTTCGCGTTGACTAAAGCGCTTAGAATTGGCGGGTGTCTGGCGATAATACTGTTGATGCTTGCGTCGACTGCGTCGTTTGCGCAGAACGTTCGTCTCTCAGCCGAGCAGCAACAGATGCTCAATACGTTGCCGCCGGCACAGCGGCAGCAGGCATTGAACGCGATTCGCGCAATGCAGTCACAGGACAGTTCGCCCAGTATGGAGTCGATCAACGAGGTTGATGATTCTGAATCAACGGTTCCGACAAATCGCCCTTTCGAGCCAGCTGTCACCGAAGATGAGCCACGCGCCGACTCTCGCAGCCGTTTAGTGATCAACTTTTCGGCGGCCGAGAATATGACAGCACAGGATGTTGCCGAACTTGATGCCGACACCGCATTGCAGCGCTTGGTCGGCAGCCACCTGTTCGTGCTTGACGATGCGGGCGTTTTGACGCTGCAGGGCCTAGAGCTCATTCCGTTGCTTGGATTGGATGAGGAAGATATCAAGCGACGGCTCCAGGCCGAGCCTTACTTGTCGAAATTCGATATTGACGTCCGAATTCTGGATCAGGAACCTATCGGCGTCGAAGCACTGAAACCTTTCGGCTACGATGTATTCGAGCAGCGTGAAACCGGATTCGAGTCACCATCAACCGGTCCGGTGCCAGCAAACTATGTCCTTGGGCCCGGCGATAGAGTGCGCGTGCAATTTTTTGGGAATGTCAATGAACCTGGCAATTATGAATACGAAGTCTCGCGCGACGGCATCCTAGACATTTCGAATATCGGCCCAGTCACAGTTGCCGGAATGTCGTTTTCAGAGTTTCGAGCCGACCTGAACAAACGTGTCCAGGAAACGCTAATAGGTACTCAGGTCAGCGTTTCCATGGGTCAGTTGCGGACAATGCGGGTCTACGTGCTGGGCGATGTCCAGCAGCCCGGTTCCTACGTTGTAAACGGCCTGTCGACAATAAGTGCGGCGTTATTTCTGAGTCGTGGTGTTAGCGAAATCGGTACGCTGCGCGATATTCAATTAAAACGAAGTGGTCGAGTGGTTTCGAGGCTCGATTTTTACGATTTGCTGATTAATGGCGATTCGTCAGATGATCGCCGATTGCAACCTGGCGACATAGTCTTCGTACCGCCGATTGGCAATACGATATCGATCGGGGGGGCGGTAAAGAGGCCCGCCATTTATGAAACACGTTCGGGTGCGACCATCGCCGACGCACTCAAACTCGCAGGCGGCTTGACCGCAGACGCGCTTGCTGCAGGAGCCCGGCTGGAGCGCGTTGATTCGAATCGCGGCCGTATTGTTCAGTCGGTCGATCTGAGAAGCTCAGTTGCAGTGTCGACGAAAGTTGGTAATGGCGGCACGTTGCTGGTGCCCGAAATACTGCCGGACCTGGGCAGTGCGGTGGTCTTGTCCGGTCATGTGCATCGACCGGGCACGTACGCCTGGCGACCGGAAATGCACTTGTCCGACCTCATTGCATCGCCCAACGAACTGAAAGCCGGCGTGGATATGAATTATGTCCTTGTGCGTCGCGAGCGAGAGCGCGGCAAGCCAATTGAAGCAGTGTCAGCTGACCTCGCGAAGGCACTTGCGAACCGACGCTCGTCATTCGATATTGCATTGGAGCCGCGCGATCAGGTTCATGTGTTTAGTCTTGAACTCGGTCGTCAGCGTACCGTAGGTCCGATCGTCGAAGAACTGCAACGCCAGGCGACGCATGACGCACCGGCATTGCAGGTTGAAATTGGCGGCGACGTTCGGGCGCCAGGCATCTATCCACTTGAAGCTGGAATGCGCGTCAGTGATTTGATTCGCGCGGGCGGTAGCCTTTCTGAAGAAGCCTACGCGCTCGATGCCGAGCTCACACGATACTCCGTGGTCGCTGGTGCGTCACGTGTGGTCGGCGTACGGGAAGTCGACTTGGCCGGTGTAATTCGCGGTGAGGAGAATGCGGATATCGTGCTGGCGCCATACGATCATTTGAGTATTAGCAAGGTTCCGGAATGGGATACGACGTGGACCGTGTCACTGGAAGGAGAGCTACAGTTTCCCGGCGACTATCGAATCAAACGCGGCGAGACATTAGCAGACGTTTTGCGGCGTGCCGGTGGCTTGACCGACGCTGCATTCCCGGAGGGCGCGGTATTCCTAAGAGAATCCCTAAAGGAACGAGAGCAGGAGCAGGTCGAACTGCTGGCCAGACGCCTCGAGGCAGATTTAACAAGCCTATCCTTGCAGCTTGCGGATTCCGGCTCAGGTTCAGATACATTGACAACCGGACGGGCATTGCTTGAACAATTAAGGTCTACCGAAGCCGTAGGACGGCTGGTTATCAATACTCAACACTTGACTAGTGCCTCGAGCCGCGCGGAACTGGCGGCGAGTATTGAGCTACGCGATGGTGATCGACTGCTGGTGCCGCCAATGTCACAGGTCGTATCCGTGATCGGAGAGACTCAACAAAACACCTCGCACCTATTCGCGCCAGACTTGTCGCGTAACGACTACATTAATTTGAGCGGCGGTCTGACACGACGGGCAGACAAGCGTCGAATTTATGTCGTAAGAGCAAATGGCGCCGTCATCGTGCGTAATCGATCGCGTTGGCTTGGCCGTGGCGGTCATATTGAAGTCCGACCAGGGGACACCATCGTCGTACCTCTAGATGCCGACAAGATTCGCCCACTGACGTTTTGGACAAACGTTACCCAAATTCTGTATCAAGGCGCGATTGCCGTCGCCGCCGTCAAGACATTTGATGATTGATCGATGGACGAATCGGATCAGACACTCTCGCCAGCCCGTTACGATGACGAGATAGACCTCCGCGAATTAGCTCGTGTAATTTGGGCGGGAAAATGGCTAATCGGCGGCATCACCATATGCGCATCCATTATTGCCGTGATCATTGCGCTGATGCTCCCCAATATTTACCGCGCTGAAGCTCTGTTGGCGCCCAATGATCGAGACGGTGCCGGCGGACTGGGCTCGTTGGCAGCTCAATACGGTGACCTGGCGACCTTGGCCGGCATCAACCTAGGTAGCGGGACCGCGGACAAGACAGCGCTTGGCCTGGAGATTCTCAAGTCCAGGAAGTTCCTGTCGGAATATGTTGAGCGTCACGACATCTTGGTTTCGCTAATGGCGGCAAAAGGATGGGATCCTAAAACGGGTGAGCTGAAAATCGATTCGAATGTCTACGATATTTCGGCCAAGAAATGGACGAGGCGTGTAAGACCCCCACAGAACACAATTCCGTCGGCGCAAGAAGCGCACGAACAATTCATGGATATTTTGTCGGTTAGCCAGGACAACAAATCAGGATTTGTCACCGTCGCAGTCCAGCATTATTCCCCAGAAGTCGCGAAACAGTGGGTGGAATGGCTGGTCGAGGATCTAAATAATTCGATAATGCGCCAGGATGTTTCAGAGGCTGAGCAGGCAATCGAGTATTTGAATAGCCAAATTCAAAGCACATCCCTTGCCGATTTACAGAACGTGTTCTTCAGTTTGATCGAGGAACAAACGAAAATAGTGATGTTAGCCAGAGTTTCCTCAGAGTACATGTTTCGGACAATCGATCCATCGGTGGCGCCGGAACATAGAGCTGAGCCAAACAGGATGTTAATTGTTGCATTGGGACTGTTTTTGGGCGGTTTGCTTGGCGTAATCATTGTAGTCGTTAGAAATAAGTTTGCTGCAGGGAAGGAGTAATATGTTTCGAAAAATGAACGGCCAAGCTATAGATCCGGCAGAATTCGCTCTGGCGTTTACCTAGTTCCGATCTCCCAATCTGGTTATCACTCGCAATGAGCTTACTGAATCACCGAGAATGATTGGTTGACATTCGGTCGGATAAGCCTAAACGCACCTAATTAAGCTTTATCAACAATTTACGGATCGCTAATGAAAAAGAAGGCGCTGATTACTGGCATTACTGGACAGGATGGAGCCTTCTTGGCTGAATTTTTAATCGAAAAGGGCTACGAAGTGCATGGTCTACGTCGACGTAGTTCACTGTTCAATACGGAGAGAATTGATCACCTTTATGAAGACATTCATGAGGGTGATATCAAAATGTTTCTCCATTTTGGAGATATGACTGATACGGCTTCCGTACTGAATGTCGTTCAGAAAGTCGAGCCAGACGAAGTATACAACTTGGCAGCGCAATCACATGTCGCTGTAAGTTTTGAAGTGCCTGAGTATACAGCTGATACCGACGCCATCGGAGCATTGAGAGTTCTAGAAGCGATACGTATATTGAAACGAATAGGATCGACTCGATTCTATCAAGCGTCATCTTCGGAGTTGTATGGGCTCGTTCAGGAATCGCCACAAAAGGAATCAACGCCTTTTTACCCGAGATCACCGTACGCAGTTGCGAAACTATATGCGTATTGGATCACAGTCAATTATCGCGAGTCATACGGAATGTTTGCTTGTAATGGCATCCTTTTTAATCATGAAAGCCCGATACGGGGAGAAACTTTTGTAACAAGAAAAATTACGCGGGCGCTGACTCGAATAAAACTCGGACTAACAAAAACTTTGTATTTGGGAAATTTAGATGCACTTCGCGATTGGGGACACGCTAAGGACTACGTCGAAATGCAATGGCTAATGTTGCAGCAGGACAGTCCACAAGATTACGTCATTGCAACGGGCCACCAATGTAGTGTTCGTGATTTTGTCGAGGAGGCGTGTGATCTCCTTGAAATTGAAATCACATGGAGAGGCGTAGGAATCGACGAAAAGGGATATGATCAGAATGGTAACTGCATCGTACAAGTTGATAAACGTTACTACAGGCCTGCAGAGGTTGACACTTTGCTAGGTGATTCTTCCAAGGCGTTCAGAGAGCTCGGGTGGGAGCCAAAAATCTCGTTTAAAGAACTTGTTGAGGATATGGTTGCATCAGATCTAAGAAAGGCAGAAAAGGAACTATTGTTGCTCCAAAAATAGGCGTCGAATTGACTTGCGACACAATTTCTTGCGCCCTGCACTTCGGTAGAGAAACGATCAATGAAAAAAACGGCACAAACTGTGGTGGTTACCGGCGGTTGCGGAGCAATTGGCGTAAATCTGCTGAGGAAACTAGTCGCAATTGGCGGCTATGAAATTCATGTCGTCGACAATCTATCTTCCGGAAATAACGAATTGCCCCCCGAAGTAGAGTTTTCGAACATAGACATTAGCAACAACGAGAAACTAGACAATTTCTTTAAGACGAACAAACCGAATGTCGTCTATCACCTGGCGGCACATTTTGCTAATCAGAACTCGGTCGACCATCCTAGATCGGATACGATGACAAACGTCGTTGGATTGATAAACCTCTTGGAGCAGCAGGTTTCGAACAAAGATTTGGAAAGAGTTGTCTATGCCAGTTCCAGCTGCGTTTATGGCAATAGTGCGATCATGTCAGAAGACGTAAACGTAGCGCCATACGATACGCCATACGCGATAAACAAATATGTCGGCGAATTGTACTGCAAATATTACGCAGAAATTCATCGTGTACCTATCGTGTGCGCGCGAGTATTCAATAATTTTGGGCCGGGTGAAGAACCGGGGCCCTACCGTAATGTCATTCCAAATTTTATTCTGAAGGCATTGAGAGGTGAGGATCTTTTAATCACCGGTTCAGGCGATGAAACACGGGACTTCACGTATGTCGAAAACACAGTGGATTTCTTATACCGACTTGCATCGTCTAAGTACAACTGCGCAGAGGTCTTCAATAGCGGCACGGGTGTTGGCCTAAGCATAGAAGAGCTAGCGGAATTAATAATTGAGATCACCGGATCGTCTTCGGCGCTAAGATTTACAGATGCTCGCCCGTGGGATCACGTAAAACATCGAGTAGCGGATACCAAAAAATCGGGAGAGTACTTAGGGTACGACCCGAAACCGAAAATTCGGCAAGAACTAGAGGAAACAGTGTCTTGGATTCAAAAGAAAATGAATTTGTAGCTGGTGTCGAATTGACTTAAGTTCATCGATACATCATTACTCGAATTAACGGCACGTTGTGCTAATGCATTCCAAGTCTTTCAATAAATAGAGTGGCGTCCCTGTCAAAACATAAAGCACTTTTCCTATATAACGGCGTCACATCACCGGCGATGCTTGAAATGATATCATTTGCGAACATTTCCGGATTGAATCCTATATTAGTAGTCTTGGATCGTGGTGAAGAGCAACTGATCATTGATAAGTCATTGCTCGGCTACGATATTCACCGCATAAACGTGGGATACAAAGAGGTTGATCTACGGCGCCTCCTATCCGTTCCTGGAATTTTCCGAAAGCTAAGGAAAGTCATTACAAACAAGCTGGAGCCAAATGGCACAATCGTG
>Ga0224508_10003392_pt1 | contig 13167 bp, 10 predicted proteins | sample SF_Jan12_sed_USG_4_FD_170157 | JGI IMG/M metagenome (GOLD analysis project Ga0224508, IMG submission 170157) | Sediment microbial communities from San Francisco Bay, California, United States - SF_Jan12_sed_USGS_21 | ecosystem: Environmental > Aquatic > Marine > Sediment | place: USA...
CAATATTATGCAATTTTCGAGTCGGGTTACGGTTCCACCAGCCGGGTTTATGGCCAGACCATGCATAATATTGGCATGACCCCGAAAAGCTATCGAGCCGGCGGCAAGGGGGAAACGATTTCATGGGCCTGCCGCCAGACCGTGCTGGGGCCGATCCTGATGGCCGCCACCGATCGTGGGGTTTGTTTCGCCCAGTTCGGTGACGATCGCGATGCGCTGGTGGCCCAGCTGCAAAGCGAGTTTCCACAGGCCGATCTGCAATCCTACAACGGCGCCGAATCGCAGCAGCTCGACCGATGGATTGACGCGTTAAACGGCTACATCCAGAATAAGCAGCCGCGACCGGAGTTGCCGCTGGATCTCAAGGGTACCGCGTTTCAGATCAAGGTCTGGGAATTCCTGCTCAGCCTGCAGGACGGTGATGTCATCAGCTACTCCGAGCTGGCGCATGCGATCGACAAACCCAGGGCGGTGCGCGCGGCGGCCTCGGCCTGTGCCGCCAACAAGGTCGCGGTGCTGGTGCCCTGTCATCGGATTTTGCGCGGTGACGGTGGCCTCGGCGGATATCGCTGGGGCTTGGAACGTAAACGCGCCTTGCTGGATGCCGAGCGTGCGCGCAAATCTCCGGTTCGATAAATAGATCGAGCGGGTTTTTATCGGTGGTTCATCCGCTTCCGGATACGTGCGCCGGACAGGCAGATAAAAAGTACCGGGTCAGGCGCGCACTATTGCAGCAGTATAACGTCGCCGGCATCAGCCAGGGCTTCAATCTCGTTATTGTCATAGCCATATTCCGCCAGGATTTCACACGTGTGTTCGCCGAGCCGGGGAGCGCCGCGGACGATACGGGTTGGCGTAGCTGAAAATTTCACCGGTGAACCGAGAGCCCGGGTGCGGCCGATGCGGCTGTGTTCGACCTCGACTACCATGTCACGGGCAAGGACCTGCGGATCGGCGAGCATGTCGCCAATCGATAATACGGGACTTGCCGGCACGCCCACGGCTTCCAGCCTGGCCAGCCATTCGGCTGCATTGCGCCGGCTTAGTTTTTCACTCAGGATTTCGATCAGCGCGGGCAGATTTTGCATGCGTGCGGCATTGTCGACGAAACGCGGGTCCTGTGCCAGTTCGGGGAGTTCGACGACTTCGACCAGGCGTAGCCAGTTGGCTTGATTGGCGGCACCGATATTAATCCAGCCATCGGCCGTTTGCAGCGCCTGGTAGGGGGCGGCCATGGGATGGGCTGAACCCAGGGCCTGGGGCGAAACCCCGGTGGCCAGAAAAATGGCCGATACCCAGGCCGTGTTGACGATGCTGCCCTCGAGCAGCGAAGTATCGACGAGCTGGCCTGTGCCGGTTTTCAGTCGGTGAATATAGGCAGCCAGTATGCCCATCGCGGCCAGCATGCCGGCGCTGATATCGCCGACGGGAACTCCGGCCTTTATTGGCGGGCGTCCCGCGCCTTCGCCGGTGACGCTCATGAGCCCCGACATACCCTGGGCGATCAGATCGAAGCCTGCGCGATCGGCATATGGGCCGGTGCGGCCAAAGCCGGTAATCTGGCAATAAATGAGTCCCGGATTCTGTTTTCGTAAACTCTCGTAACCCAGGCCGAGACGCTCCATCGTGCCGACCCGGTAATTTTCGATGACCACGTCAGCGGTCTCCAGCAACTTGCGCAGTACGGTCCTGCCGGCTTCCGATTTCAGGTTAATCGCGGTGCCGCGCTTGTTGCGGTTCAGAATCATGAAGGCTGCCGATTCGCCATCCACTTCAGGGGGCACCATGCGCCGCGTATCATCGCCGCCCGGCACTTTTTCGACCTTGATTACATCCGCGCCCATATCCGCGAGCAGTTGCCCGCATACCGGCCCGGCCATGATATGCGCCAGTTCGATTACCTTCATACCGGCAAGAGGTCCAAACGCTGTCATCGTTATTTACCGCTGAATTCAGGCCTGGTTTTTTCGAGGAACGAAGTGTAGCCGATGTGGAAATCCTCGGTGTCATAACAGCGGTAGCTCTCATCCTTTTCCTGCTCTGTGAGTGGTGCGGGATCGGCCAGGCGGCGCATGAATTGCTTATGCCAGCGTGCAACCAGCGGTGCGCCATCAGCGATTCGACGCGCGCTGGCGTAAGCTTCCTCGATAACCTGATTATCCGCCACCACGCGCGTCACCAGTCCTTTCTGCATTGCCTCGGCGGCATCGAAAACACGTCCCTCGAGCAGGATTTCCAGGGTCACGGCTTTGCCGACCAGCTGGTACAGGCCCTGCATTTCGCGCAGGCCCACGCACAGCCCCAGGCGATTGATTGGGACCCCAAAACGACTCGAGTCGCCGCAGATACGCAGGTCGCACAGGCTCGCGATCTCGAGTCCACCGCCGACGCAAATTCCCTGAATCAGCGCAACGATGGGATGACGGCACTCGTTGATCGCCGCCAGCGCCTGGTGGTGGACTTCGCCGTATTCTTTCGCATCCCTGCTGTTGGAGCGAGCCTCTTTAAACTCCGAAATATCGTTACCCGGGGCAAACGATTTGTCGCCCGCGCCGCGCAGCACGATACAGCGCAGGCTGTCATCGGTCGAGAGGTTGCGCAGGGTTTCGCCTAGCTGTTGCCACATAGGCTTAATCAGGGCATTCAATTTTTGCGGACGATTTAGTATGACGGTTGCGATATCTTGCTCACGTTCAAGCAGAATGTACTCTGCGCTCATAGGTTTGAATCTCCTTGAGGGATTATCGATAAAAATACTCAACCAGTGCCATCGGGATCGCCGGTATATAGGTGACCATGATCAACATGGCGAACAGTACGCCGACAAAGTAGATGTTGATCTTGCTCACCTCCCAGATGTCGGCCCTGGCCACCGAACAGGCGGTCACCAGAACACTGGCTACTGGCGGTGTTTGCTGGCCGATGCCGAGGTTAAGGGTGACGATAATACCAAAATGCACCGGGTCGATGCCGACCTGGTGGACCAGGGGCATGACGATGGGTACTACCAGGATGATCGCCGCGGCGGAGTGCAGGAACAGCCCGACAACCAGGAAAAACAGGTTGAGCAGGGCGAGCACGACGTACTTGTTCTGGGTGAATTCACCGATACCACGCGAAAGTTCCTGCGGCACCTGGGCCTCGGTGAGATACTCGCCGATCAATACCGATGAGGCGACCAGCAACATTACTACCGCGGTCTGCACGCCGCCATCGATCATGGCCTGTTTCAAATGCGGCCAATCGAGTTCCCGGTAGATCAGGCCGATGACCATGGCCGCCACGACCGCGAGTCCGGCGCCCTCGGTCGCGGTCACGAAACCACCGAAAATGCCGCCCAGAATGATCAACGGCAGGGTAAATGCCAGCGCGGCATCCTTGAAGGTCGCCACCACCTGGCTGATCTTGAACACTTCCTCGACCGGATAGTTGTAGTGCACCGCGAAGCGGTGCGCGACCACCATCATCAGGAAGCCGCCGAGTACGCCCGGCACGATACCGGCGACAAACAGCTGCACCACCGAGCTCTGCGCCATCACCGCGTACAGGATCATCGGGATCGATGGCGGAATAATCACCGCCAGGGTTGCCGACGACGAGGTCACCGCCGCGGCAAACGAACCCGGATAACCCTTTTTCTTCATCGATGGAATCAGAATCGATCCGAGCGCCGCCACGTCCGCGACCGCAGAGCCGGAGATCTCGGCGAAGAACAGCGAGGTGCCGATGTTGACCATCGCCAGCCCGCCCTTGACGAATCCAAAAATGGCCGACGCGAAAGCGATCAGGCGCCGCGAGATGCCGGTGGAATTCATGATCGCACCAGCCAGGATAAATAGTGGGATGGCGATCAGCGGGAAGTTGGTTGCGCCGTCCATCATGACCAGTGCTACATTCGGCAATACGTCCAGTCCATGCGCGTACACCATCGCCCCACTCGCGACCACCGCCAGTGCTACCGCGATGGGCACATTGATCAACACCAGCACCAGCAGGCCGATGAACATCCACAACACGATCATCGCAGTTGTGCTCCGCGTTTATTCATGACGCATGTACGCCGCATGTCCGGTCGCTTCGCGCAAGATCTGGGGCAGGTTCAGGAGTTCCGCAATCACGAACAGGATGGCGCCGATGGGTATCACCGACTGGGTGAACTGGGTGCCGATCCAGGGCAGGCTGATCAGGGTATCGCCTTCCAGGATCACCAGCACCACGTAACCGTACCAGGCCAGCATCAGGAAAAAGCCGATAATGATGGACTCCGCAAGAATTACCAGCGGCACGCGGTAGAGCGGCGGTACCGCGGCGATCAAACCCGGTACACCGATGTGGGCGCGTTTCAAAGCCGCGAGCGAGGCGCCGAAATAGGTTAGCCAGGCGAGCTGCACCGACGCGACTTCGTCATACCAGGAAAGTGCTTCGCCGGCCCAACGGTAGATAACCCCCAGCACCACGACCGCGGCCAGGCTGATGATAAGCAGGACCGTGATGGCTTCTAACAGACGTTCAAATACGGAACGCGCCGTGTCGATTCTATTCACTCAAGCGCCTTTCGAAACAGAGTTTTTTTCTGACAAAAAATAACCTGCCCCGCGAGCACGGGGCAGGTTATGGATACCCTAGTTCGCCAGACCCAGGGCCTTGTCGATCAGCGACTTGCCGTTAGGCACGCTGCTGCCGAATTCCTCGTAGATCGGCGCGCTGGCCTTGATAAATGCCGTTTTGTCGGCATTGTTGACCTTGATCCCGCCCGCCTTAAGCTGGGCCAGTAAGTCAACTTCCATTTTGGCCGCGGTTTTATAGACGTAATCCTGGGTTTCTTTCGCCGTGGTTTCGAGAATTTTCTGCACGTCGGCAGGCAGCTTGCTCCAGTACTGAGTGCTGACCGTGACATAGGCAGGCGTGTACACATGACCGGTCATCGAGAGATACTTTTGCACCTCCTGGAACTTGCCGCTGGCGATCTGCGCCAAGGGATTTTCCTGGCCATCGAAGGTGCCCGTTTGCAGTGCGACGAAGACCTCGGAAAACGATAGCGGTGTGGGGTTGGCTCCGTAGGCTTTGAACATCTTGACCCGCCATACCGATTTCGGGGTCCTCAGCTTCAGATCCTGCAAGTCTTCCGGCTTGTTGATGGGGCGCTTGTTGTTGGTGATATTGCGAAAGCCGTTCTCCCAGATCGCCAGCACTTTGTAGCCTTTCTGTTCCAGAATCGGTTCCAGGGTTGGCCACACGATCTCCTTCTCGATACGTGCCATGTGTTCCCGATCCTTGACCAGGTAGGGCATGTCGAAAAGCCCGAATTCATCCGCCACCGAGGCCATCACCGAGGACGGTAACGCGAAATTGATGGTGCCGAGCTTGAGCTTTTTCAGTAACTCCTTGTCCTTGCCCAGTTGACTCGAGCCGAAGACGACGACTTTCGCCCTGTCCCCCAGTTTGGCATTGGCGCGCATGGCGAATTCATTGGCGGAGGCCTCGAATAGCGACCCGGGTTTGCCGACGTGACCGAATTTGAGTTCTAGTGGAGCAGCGAATACCGATGTCGTGGTTAATACGCTCAGGATCACTGCGGGAATGATAATTCTTAGCATTTTCATGGTGTGTCCTCTCTCTGTTGTCATTATTAGGTTTTTTTTATTGATATAAACTTTGCTTCCTGGCGGATTATTTGGCCGGAAACTACCGGCGATTTGCATTGCCTGGAGCCGCTTAAAACTAGAGATTATCAGCCAAATAGTCAAGCGCGGCATTGATGCCACCTTTGTTAAACGGAATTTGCGCGGCAATCAGGCCCATCTCGACCCCGCTCAAGGTCCCCGCCAGCATCAGATCATTGAAGTCGCCCAGGTGGCCGATGCGAAATACCCGGCCCTGAACCTTGCCGAGGCCGGTTCCGAGTGACATGTTATAACGCTCCAGGATCAGTTGGCGCAGCTGGTCGGCATTCTGTCCTTCGGGCAGCAGGATCGCGGTTAGCGAGCCACTGTACTCTGCGGGATTCTGGCAAAGAATTTCGAGCCCCCAGGCACGCACCGCGCGTCGGGTCGCCTCGGCATGACGCTGGTGGCGCGCAAAGACGCGGTCGAGGCCCTGTTCGTCGAGCAGCATTTTGAGGGATTCGCGCAGCGCATACAGCAGATTGGTCGCCGGGGTGTAGGGGAAGTAGCCGCTCGCATTGGCTTTGATCATGGGTTGCCAGTTCCAGTAGGAGGACGGCAATCTCGCGTTCTTACTGGCCTCCAGCGCTTTCGCACTGATCGCGTTGAAACCGAGGCCGGGCGGTAACATGAGGCCTTTCTGCGAACCGCCGACGGTGACATCGACTCCCCATTCGTCATGGCGATAGTCGATCGAACCCAGTGAAGATATCGTATCGACCATGAACAGGGCCGGATGCCCGCTGCTGTCGATGGCCTTTCTGATTTCGGCGATGCGGCTGGTGACACCGGTGGAGGTTTCGTTGTGCACCACCATCACGGACTTGATTGCGTGATTTTTGTCGTCACGCAATTTTGCCGCTACGACGTCGGGGTCGACCCCGTGGCGCCAGTCACCCTCGACAAAATCGACTTGCAGGCCGAGTTCCATGGCGATGCCCTGCCACAAGGTGGCGAAATGCCCGGTTTCGAACATCATTACCCGGTCGCCCGGTGACAGGGTGTTGACCAGTGCCGATTCCCAGGCGCCCGTGCCCGAAGCGGGATAAATGACCACGTCTGCCGTGGTTTTGAAAACCCGCTGCATACCGCTTAAGACATCTCGAGTCAATTGCGCGAACTCAGGCCCGCGGTGATCCATGGTCGGCATATCCATAGCACGTAAGACTCGATCGGGAACATTGCTCGGCCCCGGAATCTGCAGAAAATGACGCCCTGCGGGAATAGTCATACTGGTTTCCTCGGAATGTTGTTTTTGACTCTGGATCGGAATCCTGCCTGACCCCGGTAACGAGTGCAAGCGCCGCCACTACCACGGCGGACCGGATTGACTCCTGCCTGTGATGGCACTGCGCTGAGTAAATTTAAGCGTTACTGGCCGGCGTTTTTCTCTTATAGTGCGGTTTTTTCACGCTCATGTTAAAGAGTATTTCCCTTGGCTTTAAACTCCGACTTTGAACATAGGCCTGCCGCAATGACCGCACGCATCGGTGACAGCGCCCTGGCGCGCAAGTTGCGCGCGGAGCTGGAAGGGGAGGTGCTGTTCGACGCTTTCAGCCGCGGTCGCTACAGCACCGATGCCTCGATTTACCAGATAGAACCGATTGGCGTCGTGGTCCCGCGCCATCGCCAGGATATCCTGCGCGCGATCCAGATTGCCGCGGACGAAGGCATACCCATATTGCCACGCGGTGGCGGCACCTCGCAGATCGGGCAGACGGTGGGTACCGCGCTGGTCATCGATAACAGCAAATACTATAACCAGGTGGGTGATTTTGATCCCGAGTCGAGATCCATCTGGGTCGAGCCGGGGCTGGTGCTCGATCAGCTCAATCGCTGGTTAAAACCCCACGGGCTGTTCTACCCGGTCGATGTTTCCACCGGCAACCGCGCCACCCTCGGCGGCATGGCCGGCAACAACAGTTGCGGCGCACGTTCGATTCGTTACGGCAACATGGTGCACAATGTGCGCGCTATCGACGCAATCCTGGCCGATGGCAGCAGCGTGCAGTTTGCGGATCTGGCGCAGGCCAACCCGGATGGTCTCCAGGCCGAGCTGATCAGTAAATTGCGCGCGCTGGGTCAGCGCGAAGCGGACGAAATAGCCCGCAGCTTCCCGCAACTGCTGCGCCGCGTCGGCGGTTACAACATCGACGAACTGGTTGATCTCGAGAGCGGCAGCCTGGCGCGCCTGCTGGTCGGTTCCGAGGGAACGCTGGCTTATTTCGCCCGCCTGCAACTGCAGCTGCAACCGATCCCGCCGCACAAGGTTTTAGGGGTATGTCACTTCCCGACTTTTCACCAGGCGATGGATTCTGCCCAGCATATCGTCAAGCTCGACCCCGGCGCGGTGGAACTGGTCGACCGCACCATGATCGATCTATCGCGCGAGATTCCGATGTTCCGCGCTACCGTGGATGGTTTTGTCCGCGGTGAACCGGACGCGTTACTGCTGGTTGAATTTGCCGGCGAAGATCCTGCCCTGCAAATCAGCAAGCTCGCCCAGCTGGTCGAGTTGATGGCGGACCTGGGTTTCCCGGGGGCCGTGGTCGAAGTGCTTGATCTCCAATTTCAGGCGGCAGTGTGGGAGGTGCGCAAGGCCGGGCTCAATATCATGATGTCGATGAAGGGTGATGGCAAACCGGTATCCTTTGTCGAAGACTGCGCGGTGCATCTGGAAGACCTGGCTGAATATACCAATCGCTTGACACAGGTATTTGAAAAACACGGCACCACCGGCACCTGGTATGCCCATGCCTCGGTCGGCTGCCTGCATGTGCGCCCGATACTCAACATGAAGGATGCCAGCGGGGCGCAAAAGATGCGCGCGATCATGGAGGAAACGCTCGAGATCGTGCAGGAATACAAGGGCTCGCACTCGGGTGAACACGGCGACGGCCTGGCACGTTCCGAATTCCATGAGCGCATGTTCGGTGCGCGCATGGTGCGGGCCTTCGAGGGGGTCAAGGATGCTTTTGATCCCAATGGTCTGTTCAATCCCGGCAAGATCGTGCGTGCGCCGCGAATGGATGACCGCTCGCTGTTTCGCTACCAGCCGGGTTACCAGGTCAGGTCATTTGAAACCGCGCTGGACTGGTCTGAATGGGGTGGATTCGGCGCTGCTGTCGAGATGTGTAACAACAACGGCGCCTGCCGCAAGGCAGATGTCGGCGTGATGTGTCCCTCGTACCGGGTCACAGGCGATGAACAACATTTGACGCGCGGTCGTGCCAATACGCTGCGGCTAGCGGTCAGTGGACAGCTGGGCGCCGATGCGCTGCTCTCCGAGACGATGTATGACAGCATGGATTTATGTGTCGGCTGCAAGGGTTGCAAGCGCGAATGCCCTACCGGTGTCGATATGGCGAAGATGAAAATCGAATTTTTGCATCATTACCACCAGCATCATCCGCGTTCGCTTAAGGATCGGTTGATCGCCCATTTACCGCGCTACGCACCGTTCGCGTCGCGTCTCGGTTTTATTCTCAACCTGCGCGATCGGGTTCCCGGTATGGCATGGCTGAGCGAGAAAACGCTCGGCCTGAGTGCGCGGCGTAGCCTGCCGCGTTGGTGCACCGATTACTTCGACGACAACCGGCAAACGGCGATTGCGAAGCCTGCACGCAATGGCGAAGTGGTATTACTGGTGGACACCTTCAATCGCTATTTTGAACCGCACAATGCCCGTGCCGCGCAGGCCGTACTCGAGGCGGCTGGCTACCGGGTTCAACTGGTTCAACCTCTCGATGGAGGGCATCCGTTGTGCGAGGGTCGTACTTTTCTCGCGGCGGGTATGGTAGACCAGGCTCGGGTCGAAGCCCGACGCGTGCTGGATGCCCTCAAGCCCTACGTCGAACGCGGTATTCCGGTCATCGGTCTGGAACCGTCCTGCCTGCTGACTCTGCGTGATGAGTTCAAGAGCATGCTGCCGGGCGCGGCAAGCGATGCGTTGTCGGAACGCGCCCTGTTGCTGGAGGAATTTCTGGCGCAACAACAGCAGGCCGGAAAACTGCAGCTCAAATTGAAGCCGCTTTCCGCCAGGCGAGCGATAGTGCATGGGCATTGTCATCAAAAGGCCTTTGCAACGATGACCGCGATGCAGCAGACATTGGCACTGATACCCGGGCTGGAAGTTGAAGTGATCGACTCCGGCTGTTGCGGCATGGCCGGGGCGTTCGGTTACGAGGCCAGCCACTACGAGATGTCAATGAAGATGGCGGAGCTGAGTTTACTGCCGGCGGTGCGTGCTGCCGATAGTGACACGCTGGTCATCGCCAATGGCACCAGTTGTCGCCATCAGATCCAGGATGGTGCGCAACGCGCGCCTCGGCACATCGCGCTTGTGCTGCAAGACGCGTTACTCGAAAACTGACCGCGATGGTTAGCGGCAATGGCAGCGTTGTGCGCAAGGCGTTGCTGGACGCATTGTCGCTGCCGGCATTTATCCTGTTTTTCACGATGATGGGATTTGGCTCGCTCGCGCGCGGTGCCGGTTTTGGTGCCGACATGGCGGTCGTGGCCTCGCTGTTGATCTGGGGCCTGCCCGGGCAGCTCGCGATGGTTGAGCTGACTTCGACCGGGCAAGGTATCGCGGCGGTCATGTTCGCCTGTTCGCTCGCCAATGCCCGCTTTTTACCCATGGTGGTTTCCTTCGTGCCGGCGTTGGCGCGCGGCCAGGCAAGCCTGCCGCGCAGGTTACTCGACGCGCAACTGTTGTCGATTAATTCCTGGGCGGTTTGTATGCGAGAGTTTCCGCATATCGAGCCTGAATTCAGGCACCGCTACTATGTTACCTTCGCCAGTTCCATATTATTCGCCGCGGCCATGGGTACCCTGATCGGTTACTACGGCGCGATCCTGCTGCCGGCGGTGATGGTACTGGGACTGATCTTCGTTAGTCCGTTGTTCTTTGCGCTGGTGTTATCCGCCGTGAACGGCCATGCCGAGCGATTCTCGATGATCTTCGGCTGCGCGACCGTAGTCCTTGCGAACTACCTTTTCCCCTCGTTTGATCTGCTGATTACCGGTGTGGTGGGCGGTAGTCTGGGTTTTGTGGCGGGTAAATTCTGGAAACCGCGCAATGCCGGCTGAATCGCTCTGGTTGATCGTGCTGGGCTGCGGCGCGGCGACCTTTGTCTGGCGCGCGCTCGGCGTCGCCGTGGTCAAGCGCATCGACGCGCAGGGAGATTTTTTCCAGTGGATTACCTGCGTCTCCTACGCCATGGTGGCGGGGCTGGTGTTTCGCATGATCATCATGCCGGAGAGTGAACTGGCGAGCGTATCGCTGCCGATCCGTGTCAGCGCGGTGGTGATTGCGTTTGCGGCTTACTTTCTATTCAGCCGCCGGCTGGTGGCGGGGGTGCTGGCGGGGGGCTTGAGTCTGTCGACGCTGGTTCACTTTTTTTCTTGAAGAAGGCGCCGTAGATACTGCCGCACAGCGTCAGGAAGCCGGCAATTAGCAGGCCTAGCGCGATCCAGCGATCGAGGAACCCGCTCCACTCGAAATGCAGCATCTGCATTGCCTGGGCGAAGGTCTGCTCGCCGATCTTGCCGAGAATCAGGCCGAGCACGATTCCGGCTACCGAATATCCCGAGCGCCGTAAAAAGAATCCGATCACGCCGGCGAGGAACATGACGACGACGTCGATCGTGAGCCCGCGCACCGCGTAGGCGCCGACCGTGGCCAGCAGCAGGATCATCGGCGCCAGGAACTGGAACGGGATGCGCAACAGGTTGATGATGGTCTTGGTTTCGAGAAAGCCGATGACGATGATCGACAGATTGGCGAAAAACATGGCCGCGAACACGACCCAGACCAGGTCCGCGCTGTTGATAAACACCAGCGGGCCGGGTTCCATGTCGTGCATCTGGAACACGCCGACCATCATCGCGGTAAGCGCGCCGCCCGGTAACCCGAGCGCGAGTAACGGAATCATTGCCGCGCCGGTGGCGGCATTGTTGGCGGTTTCTGACGAAATCACACCCTCGAGCTTGCCCTTGCCAAACTCTTCCGGTGTTTTCGACCAGCGCACCGCCTCGTTGTAACCCATGAATGCGGCCAGCGTCGCGCCGATGCCGGGCAGAATACCGCAGAAAAACCCGATCACGATCGAGCGGATCACGGCAAACTTGTGCGCGATCAATTCTTTCATGGTCGGGAACTCTACCCCCATCTTGGGAGCCTCGTACGAACCACGGACTTTTTTCTCGGCCTGCACGAATATTTCCGAGACCGCGAAAAACCCCAGGATGGTCGGAATGAAGTGAATGCCGGCGAGTAAATAGGGCATTTCGAAGTCGTAACGCTCGATACCACCGACCGGGTCCAGTCCGACGACCGCAACCATCAGCCCGATTAATATCGACAGCCAGCCCTTCCAGAAGGTCTTGGCGCCGACCGAGGCCGCGACTGCGAGACCGAAGAATACCAGCGCGAAGATTTCCGGGGGGCCGAAAGCGGAAATTGCCCAATCGGCGATTGCCGCGGTCGCCGCCATCATAATGATACAGGACACGACTCCGCCGATCGCTGAGCACATCACCGCGGCGCCGACGGCCTTGCCAGCCTGACCGTTTTGCGTCATCGGGTAACCGTCGAACGCGGTCGGGGCATTTTCCGGCGCACCCGGAATATTGAACAGGATTGCGGTAATCGCGCCGCCGTAGACGCCGGTACAGTAAATGACCGAGAACAGCATGATGCCGTGCTCGGGCGACAGGTGCGCTGTAAACGGCAACAGGATCGCGGCCAGGGTCAGCATGCTGACGCCCGGAATTGCGCCGAACAGCATGCCGCCGATGACACCGCCAAAGAAAATCAGGATGCCGATCGGATCGCTGAATAGCGTGACCGTGCCTTGCAGAAAATTATCGAATGCTTCCATGGTCAATACCTATTGCAGCACCGTAACGATCCAGCTGCCGATGTCGTAAAAAGGTTTGATGTTGCCGACGGGCAGGCCGACGAACAGGATATTGACGAACAGCAGCAGCAACAGGCCGTAAATAAACGCCATGACCAAAGCCATCGGCTTCGGCCGACGTTCACCGAACAGGTACATGACGCCGATGATGAAAAACGGCGCCAGCGTGTAAAACCCGAAATCTTCGAGCAGTGCCGCGAAAAACAACGGCAGCATCAGCGCCACCCGAACCCGGTGGTGGCGGATGAAGTAAACCACGATCGCGATCAGGATTGCGGCGACGACGATACGGATAAGATGCAGTCCACTGTCCTCGGCGCTGATCGCGGCAGCGATCCAGTCCGGCACTCGCATGTAGGCGAACGGAATGGTCAGTAGCGCAAGGGTCGACAGGTACCATTTGAGGCCTTCGTGGTGCGCCTCGTGCGCGGCTTCCTCGGCGCCGTCGTCGACCGCGGCACTGATCATGTCCGACGAAGCTTCGTCGCCCCTGAGATAGTGGTGTATCAACTGTCCGATTGCGGCCAGCGCGATCAGCAGGATGATCGTGCGCGGCCAGGCGGTCGCGCCGAACTTGTAGA
>Ga0224508_10003393_pt1 | contig 13161 bp, 16 predicted proteins | sample SF_Jan12_sed_USG_4_FD_170157 | JGI IMG/M metagenome (GOLD analysis project Ga0224508, IMG submission 170157) | Sediment microbial communities from San Francisco Bay, California, United States - SF_Jan12_sed_USGS_21 | ecosystem: Environmental > Aquatic > Marine > Sediment | place: USA...
CCGAATCAGAAACGGAGGATGCACTCAAAATAATTGCTTTGACAGGGATAGAATACAAGCTAATTGACATCAATCCAATCATAAATGAATACGCGACACATATTGAAACAAATGAAAAGTCCATTGGGAATCTTCGAGCAAGAGTCAGGACAAATATTTTGTATTACTATGCAAATTCCAAAAACTACCTCGTTTTAGGTTCAAGCGATAAAAGCGAGTATTTGATTGGATATTTTACCAAATTCGGAGACGGGGCATCAGACATTACGCCAATTATTTCATTATACAAGCTTCAGGTAAGAGAAATTGCAAAATATTTGGGAGTGCCTGAAAATATTATTTCAAAAAAGAGCAGTCCACATCTATGGAAACAACACGAGGCTGAAAAAGAATTAGGAATACCATATGAAAAAATTGATTCCGTCCTGTATTGTCTGTTAGATAAAAAATTAACCATAGATGAAACTGAAAAAATTACTCAAATAGATAAATCCGATATTAAAAAAATAAATCAATTAATGGCAAACAGCGAACATAAAAGATTACGGCCACAAAAACCAAATAGAGATTAATCATGAAGCTGCAAGATACATTATCAAATTTGGAACAAGAGGTAGACGTTTCAAAAAACGTAAAAATTTATCTCTGTGGAGTAACCGTTTATGATGAATCCCACATAGGTCATGCCCGAACAATCATAGTTTTTGATGTTTTAAGAAAATATTTGGAAAGTAAAAATATTGAAGTTGAATTGGTTCAAAACTTTACTGATGTAGATGACAAAATCATAAATCGAGCAAAGGTAGAAAATACATCTGCAGAAAATATTAGCGTCAAATACATTGATAATTATTTCAAGGATTTTGATGGATTAAATGTTAAACGAGCAACAAACTATCCAAAAGCAACAGAACACATAGAAGACATCATCAAATTTATTGAAAAATTAATTAAAAATGAAAGTGCGTATACTACAAAAAACGGAGTATATTTTTCAGTATCAAGATTTTCAGGATACGGTAAACTATCCAAAAAGAAAATAGATGAACTTCAGTCGGGATCAAGAATCGAAGTAGATGAAGAGAAGAAAGATCCATTAGATTTTGCAGTATGGAAATTTTCAGATACAGTTCCAACATGGGATAGTCCATGGGGCAAAGGAAGACCAGGATGGCACATAGAATGCTCAGCAATGAGCATAAAATATCTGGGAGAAAATTTTGACATTCATGGAGGCGGACGAGATCTCATTTTCCCTCACCATGAAAACGAAATAGCACAATCAGAATCATGCACAGGTGCTCAATTTGCCAAAATGTGGATGCATGTAGGGATGGTAACGATAAATGGTGAAAAAATGTCAAAATCAATTGGAAATGTAAAATCAATAAAACATGTTTTAGAAAACTGGGGATCCAACGTGATCAGACTATTCTGTTTATCAGGACATTATTCCAAGCCTATTGATTATTCTGAAGAACTGTTAGAAGAGAATCTTACAAAATGGAGACAGGTTGAAACGTGTTATTATGAACTAATTCATGCCGACAGTGAAAACAACGAAGAAATAAAATCAATTATCGAAAACCTGAGCACTGAATTTAACAATGCATTAGAAAGCGACTTAAACACACACCTTGCATTATCAGCATTTTTTCAACTAGTCAAGGAAACTAATAGATTGGCAGCAGATGAAAAACTTGGAAAAGAGAATTCCCATACCATTAAAATAGAATTGAAAAGAATGCTGAAAATTTTGGGACTAAGAATTCCAGATATAACTGAAGATGAAAAACAAAAAATTGATGAATTGATTAGAAGCAGAGAACAGTTCAGAAAAGAAAAACAATTTGAAGATGCAGATAAAATTCGAGACAAACTAAACGAAATGAATATTGAATTAATGGATCATAAAGAAAAAACAATTTGGATGCGAAAAGAAAAAATCAAAGCTGAAAATTAAAGACTAGGACAAACTAATTAGGATTCACTAACTATTATTGTTCCTAAAAAAATTAGGTGACTCTAATTAGTTGAATCTAATTTTCGTAGTGTTTAATAGAATTAAAAATATATTAAAAATATGAATGGATGGAGTAAATTTTGGGATTGGTATGAAAATAAAATATTAGGAAGTGTAATACTAATTGCAATAATACAATTCATTCAAGTTCCACATATGATATGGAATGCAGACATTATGCTAGAAGCAGGAATTGTATCTAGAGTTCACCCAGTTATAGATTGGTTCTTGTACGGAGTTGACTTGATTGAAATAATTTCAATCATAAATGTTGGAATGATCATGTTTAGTCTAATTAAGAAAAAAAGAGAACAAAAAAGGCAAATTAAAAAAAATGCAAGAGTAAATCTTTAGATTTTCAAGCAGCATGATTACAGAAATTTGTTTTCCAAAATTTCATATACCATAGTTTCATCCTTTTATTAAATATCTAGGATGTATTTACGCTCATTTGAAAAGATCAAAAAGATGATCAAAAGAAATCAGAGAGTACCCTTTGCCTCATCAACCCAAGGATATTTCCATGTGCAAGCCATTCAGATTTACTAATGCTCATTTTACTTGAAGCTAATAACAAAGCAGCCTCAAAATTATCAGAAATTATTGGATTTTGTTTCATAGCTTCACGAATTCCTTCACGAATTTGCCATACACCTACAGGAACAGCATATTCTGGTCTAATTTCCCGTAAAATAACAACTCCTGCTTGAATTTTCTTTTTTACCAAATATTCCAAGACTCCCAACTTAGCAGCAAAATAGGCACCAGCTATTGCAGGAGGATGATCAATACCGCGTGCATCCTCACAGTCAGAACCAAACCCTAAAACACCATTGGAAAACCATGCTTCAATCATCTCATAGATCCATCGATGAGGAAATAAAACAATGCTGAAGACATTTCCCAAGTGTGCATAAGAAAAAACTCTACAAGAATCAATCAAACTATTATCTAAAATTTCATCAGTAAGGGATTTGCAAATGATATCGTCAGTTGCAGTTATGCTCCATTTAGTTGGAACTAGTTTTCTTTTCTGTCCCAGCATTCCAATGCTAAAACATTTTTGAATTTTTGAAATTTCAATTCCAGAATGATATAAATTCAAAACCGCATCTTGGGCTTTCAAGTCTTTGTCATAATACATTTTTTCAATGGATTTTACAGGAGTTGTTCCTGAAAATTTTGCAGATTTTATTTCTCCAATAGGACCAAACGGGGCACTTTCACCATCAATGGAAATATTAGATGATGGAGATTTTTTAAATATCAAGTCAGAATCAAGGGGTTTTGAAGACATGGCAACTTCTTGAAGATTTTCAATGTAACGTCCATCAGTTTGATCAATTGGGATTTTTTGTATACCACGAACTAAATTTAATCTAAAATTAACAATGTCTTCTAATGACTTATCTGTCCATTTTTCAGGGCTATCAAGCAAGCTCGTGTCTCCATGAATTGGTGGAACCATTGGACCAACAAAGACTTTAGGATAATTATAAGAGCCTACAAAAACAGATGGCGGGCTTGTACCGCTTATAGAATCAGAAGAAAACAGGTTCCCATATTTTGAAAGTGTTTCATTCCATTTAGCCAATATTGAACGTCGAATCGCTTGAGAATCAGAAGACATTGTAAATCATGCTCAAAATATGCCTATTAAGGTGCCTAATTGCAAAAATTAATGGATTGTCAACGGATGATGTTTAAGAGATAATTTTCAAACAAAGAAACGTGTCAATCAAAAGAATTGTCTCTTTTTTACCAAGTGCAACGGAGCTGCTTTATGAATTTGGAGTACAAGATGATCTGTATGGAGTCACTCATGAATGTAAATATCCACAAGATGCAATGTTAAAACCACAAGTGATCAGTTCAGTAATAAATTCAGATCAACTAACCAGCAAAGAGATCGATACAGTAACTTGTCAGTTGTTAAAAGATGGAAAAGATATTTTTGTATTGCATGAGAATAACCTAAAAAATGCAAATCCTGATCTGATTATTTCACAAGAAACATGTGAAGTTTGTGCAGCATATACTAATCAAGTGAATAAAGCATTGAGAATTCTTCAAAAGAAGCCGATATTATATTCAATGAATCCACATAACATGAATGAAATCATGATTTCGGTAACAGAGTTGGGTGAAAAATTAGGAAAGAAAAATAGAGCAAGTGAAATTACAGAATCGCTTGAAAAAAGAATTAAAAATATTGAAAAAAAATACAACAATAAACATCCAAAAGTGTTAGCAATAGAATGGCTTGAACCATTTTTTACTGCAGGGCATTGGGTTCCAGAAATGATACAGATTGCAGGAGGAATAAACATGATAAGCAAAACAGGAGAACATTCTAGACGATTAGACATGGACGAAATAATCAAATCAAATCCAGACATAATCATCTTAATGCCCTGTGGATTTGACATACATAGGACAATGACTGAGTATGATAAAATTTTAAAAAAGAATGAATCATGGAATTCGCTAAACGCTGTTAAAAATAACCGAGTTTTTGCAGTTAATGCAAATTCATTTTTTAGCAAGCCAAGCATACGAACTGTGGAAGGGATAGAAATTCTTGCAAAAATAATCCAACCTGAAGAATTTACTGATTTGAATGTTTCAAACAAATCATATACAAATATAGATGAAAAATCCCCATAGGCTCAAAAAATCCCTTTACCATATGGCATAATACGTAATTGGCATGATTGTTTTTAGAAATTATATCAGATGTAAAGAAATTTTGAAAGAGATTCAAGTGTGAATAATTTATTAGGAATACGAACACTACTTTGAGAAAATTAAAGAAATGAATTCGGATGATAAAATTATTTTTTCACAGCAGTGATCAAAGATACGACATCTCTATCCCTCAGCTGATAATCTACAGGTAGTCTCAGATTATATCTCAGGTCTTTTCCATAAAGAAGTCCCTTAGTCAAATCAGAATGAATTTCTTTTGCAAGATCACTAATTGTGGCACCGTCTTTTAGTAAAATCAAGTCAGGCAATACACGGCCCTTTTTGTCAGATAGATTTTTTTCATCTGCAACGGGATAAATAGAATTCATCTTCAATAGTTTGAAAACTGCAACATTGATTGCAAATTGAACACCAGTCCGCATGTATTCTCCCATAATTCCTTTTTTGATAAAATTTAGTGCATTGATCTGTTTTTCATTAAGTTCATCAGATCGGACAATCTCAAATTGCTCCGAACCAGGAGAATATTTTATCAGTCCTTTTTGTTCTGCACGTCTTAAACTAAACTCACTGTCACCACTTACAGGTACCACTATAGAATCATTGTAACGCTCTCTTAACCTGCCAAAGTTTTTGTCAGCTCCATCAACGTCAACTTTGTTTGCTACAATTAACGTAGGCTTTGAGATTTTTCTTAGATATGATGAAAATTTTTTACTGTAAACCATATCAAAGTCATCAAAATCTTTTTCTTCAAGTTCTGTTGCTAAAAGAGCGGATTTAACGTGTACTTTGTTAACGCCAATTCCACGATAAAGATCAGTTATCGCATCTACAATATCAGTGCCATTTTTAATTAATTTTGAAATTTTATCCCTATTACCTTCCAAAATTTTATGATACCACATAACTAATTCTTCTTCAATATCTGCAAAATCAGAAACGGGATCACCAGTTCCGATTTCGGTAATTTTTCCACTTGAATCAATCCCACCAGAAGCATCAACAACATGAAGTAGCACATCAGATTGTGCCGCAATAGACAAAAACTGGTTTCCAAGACCCTTGCCTTTCCAGGCATCTTTAATCAAACCAGGCAAATCAATTAGTTCAATTGGAATGTATCTCCACCCATCCAGGCATTTAGAATTATTTGGATTATCATGAACTCTAAATTCAGGATGAACACAGAGGGAAATTGCATGTGCCACTCCAGATACAGGAGATGTCGTGGTAAACGGATATGATGAAATTTTTTCAGAGGACAAAGTGGCAGAATTAAAAAAAGTCGTCTTTCCAGCATTGGTCTTTCCAATCAAACCAATTTTGATAGACATGCAACAATTATCATTTCAAAATATTTATCTCTGCCTAAGAAGTGGAATGATTTCTTTTTTTAATTTGTTCAAGCGTTTGATTGAGTTCCTTTATCGCCCATTCGATATCAGAAAAATCATCTTCAGACAAGGATTCATGCCATTTTTCTAAGATACTGTTTGTAATTTCTGAGCAATTGTAGATCAGATTCCAATAGGGATGATGTTCAGCAGTGGTGTATGCAAGTTCAGTTACATCATTAAGCCCATTTTGCGCCCTAGCTAATGAAGTAATTCCTTGACCAAATATTTTGACTATATCATTTTTAAGATCATTCTCTATTTTTAGAGGAACGTTTTGTTGCTCATATTTTTTGGTAAATTCCAATAAATCATTATAGAAATTTTCAAAATCAGTCATCGTAATAGTCTCTGGTGCTCTGCCAACATGCATCTGTTGAAAACTACCTTGATTCCAGCGCTTCTTGCCAATTCTTCAGCTTCTGAATTGTGAATTCCCTCTTGAAGCCAAATGACTTTTGGTTTTTTCTTAATTGCCTCTTGAATAAATGGTAAAACTTGATCAGAGGGCCTAAACACATCAATGATATCCACATCTCCGACTATTTCAGAAACAGAATTGTAAGATTTTTTACCTAAAATCTTATCAGATGATGGATTTACAGGAGTTATATCGTACCCATTCTCAAAGAGATATTTGGGCACATAATGTGCTGCTTTTGAAGGATTTTTGGACATTCCAATCACAGCCACTTTATTCAAAGACAGAATATCACGAATCTGTTCATCAGATGATGGATCTTGTTCCATAATTGACAGTTGATCACGCAGAATATAATTTTTAAAATTATTTTTAATCATGCAAAGAATTTTTTAGTCGTAATAATTACAACAGAACATGGATTCAGAGCCAAAAGACATCATAGTTCTAGGTGCAATTAAACATGGAATAAAAAAATTCGATAAAATCCAAAAAATGACACAGATTGAATCCAAAGAATTGAATTCCATATTGGAGCAACTAGAAAGTCGAGGTTTTATTCAGACTAAAGAAGAAAAAGGATGGTTTGGAATGAAAATAGAAATTACTGCTACGGAAAAAGGTTCTAAGGAGGTAGATGAACGAGTCCACGAATTACAAACCAAATGGAATCAAATGTCAGTACTATACAAAACAGGTGACAAAGAGAAACTAAAGCAAGAAATGGATGATAACAAATCAATTATTCCTTCAATGATGTTCTTCGGAGTGATGGATATGATGATGTTTTCAATGATGTTTAGCATGATGGCCATACCAATGTCAGATTATGTTTCACCAGAAAATATGCCAGATACGGGAGATGCAGGCATGGATGGCGCGGATGCAGGTGACGGAGGATTTGATTTTGACATTGGATTCTAGAGTCTATTTTATACTTGAAATAAAAATAAACCATAAATGATTTACAATTCTCTTGACAATCCAGGATTAGTCAAAGTACTCACATTTTTACAAACTCACAATACAGAATATCTGTCAGGACAGGATTTGAGTGACGTATTACGGATTAGCAGGGTTGCAGTATGGAAACATATCAAAAAAATCAAAGAATTAGGATACACCATCGAATCAAAGCAAAAACTAGGTTACAAGCTCACATCAAATTCAGACATGCTGCTTCCGTGGGAAATCACCGCGAATCTAAAAACAAAAATCATCGGACAGCAGGCATATTATTTTGATGCAATCGACTCTACACAAAATCAGGCATTAAAAATGGCAGGGGACACATCACATAATGGCTCAGTGATAGTTGCGTCAAAACAAACAGGCGGAAGAGGAAGGGCAGGAAGAAAATGGATATCACCAAAAGGAGGGATTTGGATATCGATAATATTGCAACCAAAATTTGACATTTCCATCACTACACTGTTTCCCATTGCATCATCACTAGCATTGTCAATTGCAATAGAAAAAACATGTTCGATAAAACCGGAATTGAAATGGCCAAATGATTTGACGGTGAAGGGGAAAAAGGTGGCAGGTATGCTAGTAGATGTATCACTAGAATCGAACAGAATTGAAAATTTAGTTTTGGGAGTAGGAATAAATTTTGATGTGAATGTAAAACAAATTGAAAAATCACTTAAAGGAACACCAAATTTTTACGGAGTAGCAACACTTAGTGAACAAAAAAAGAAAGTCAAACCAATTCAATTAGTTCAGACGTTTTTAGTAGAATTAGAAAAAATCTACAAATTACTTAATGCAAAGCAAACAAAGAGAATTATTTTTGAGTGGACCTCTAGATCGTCAACTATTGGAAAAAATGTAGAATTAAACACGGTAGACGCAAAAATTAAAGGAAAAGCAATCAGAATTGATGAAGATGGATCATTGGTAGTATTAGAAAATAGCAAGGAACACAGAATAATTGCAGGAGATATTATTCACATGTCAAAATAGAGTTATTTTTTTCCAGGTTTAGTTTTTGATTTAGTTTTGGGTTTAGTTTTTGGTTGATCAGAGATCATAGAGGATTGTTCTTTTAGAATTTCTTTCAGATCCATCTGTATATCAAAAACTACCGAGAGCAACACTTGAAGAGATTCAGAATATTGTCGATATGCAGATAATAATTCAGTTTTTTTATCATTTGTCTTTAACAGATATTCATTTAAACGCAGTAAATTTGTAGAATCATTAATTTCGGGAATATTGGAAGGAGATGGACCTAACTGATCTAAATCTGCTTGAATTTCCTGAATTTTTTTACGTAAATCATATATTATTTTCCCTGTACCGACATTCATCAATACAAAAACATGGGATTATTGACGAATTAAAGATTTTCTGAATCAGACATAGTTTATGAAATTAAAGTAAATATGAATTCAAATTAAGTACCAATTAGAATTAAATCATATTCAAAAAAAGTCAGATGAATAAAAAATCCATGCATTGATTACATGCATTATATTATGCACATGGCATTCTTTGCTAAATTCTAAGAAACCAGATCATGTTCTAAATAACTAGAATGAGCATTAGCTTAACCTACACACAATTAACCTTCAGAAATTAGGTAAAATTGATAATAAGGCACCTGGTAATACGTCATTATTATGCTTAAAAATACAATGATTGCAAAGCCAAGATGTCCATCTTGCGGAGACAGAAAAATGGTTACAGATCAAAATACAGGTGAATTATTTTGCAGTAAATGCGGATTGGTAATTACAGATAAAATTATAGATACAGGTGCTGAATGGCGTTCATTTTCAAATGATGAAGGCAACAAAGCAAGAACAGGTGCTGGAACATCATTGACTATGCATGATAGAGGGTTGTCAACAGTAATTGGTGCAGCTAACAAAGATGCAACAGGAAAACCATTATCTGCAGGTGTAAAAAGTTCCATTGAAAGATTAAGAACCTGGGATAGCAGAAGTCAAGCACATTCATCTGCAGATAGAAATCTAAGACAAGCACTTAATGAAATGGGCAAACTAAAAGATAAACTTGCATTAACAGATGCAGTAGTTGAGAAAGCAGCTTACATCTACAGAAAAGCGATGGAGAAAAAATTGGTTCGAGGTCGTTCAATCCAAGGATTAGTTGCAGCATGTCTTTATGCATCATGTAGAAATACGGAGACGCCTAGAACTTTAGATGATATCGCCAAGGGAATAAACATCAGAAGGAAAGATGTTGCAAGATGTTACAGATTAATTTTCAGAGAACTTGAATTAAAAATGCCAGTAGTTGATCCAGTTAAAGGAGTATCAAGAATTGCAAGCATTGCAGAATTAAGTGAAAAAAGCAAACGTAAAGCAATTAAAATTTTAAATCAAGCAAAAGAGGAAGGCATAGTCGCAGGAAAAGACCCAATGGGAATAGCTGCTGCTGCGCTTTATCTTGCATGTATTAGTACAGGAGAAGTAAAATCACAAAAAGACATCTCAATTGCATCTGGAGTTACCGAAGTAACCATTAGAAATAGATGTGCAGGATTGAGAAAAATGATCAATGAATAAAAAAGATCAAAAATAAATTGATAGTATGAATAAAATCTTCCGGATGTATAAAAGAGAAATATTATTTTTGAGAGTTTTTGAATTCTAATACATCCCAGGGAAAAACAACATAGGCATCATCATTTGTTTTTGCTGCATATACTAGTTGAGGAGGATATTTTTTTCCACTTCTTGCAAATAAAGTTACAAAAAACAATTTTGATGGATCATCAATTTTGGATAAAATTTTTTCAAAGGTTACACCAGAATCAAAAATATCATCAATAACCAGTGAATTTGAAGAGATAATTTTTTGATCAACAAAAATTGTTTTTATTCCCAAATGATCTGCCAATAAACGTGAAGGTATCAATCCCCCTCTACTTAGAGTTGAAATACTAGAAAAAGTTCTTGGTGATTTTAAAACAAGATCAGACAATACTCGTATCAACGAATCTATTTCAGACCAACTAACATACTGTTCCAAAGGCAATGATGATTTGAATAAGCAGAATTAAGTTGTTGTGATCAGAATGTTTTCGTGGGAGATTTTTTCAGTGGTTCAACAATTTTAAGAACCTTAAATGCTAATTTACTAAAATCAATATCTTTTTCGCACGACAACAGCAATACAGCATCATCATTTAGTGGAAAACTCATGACAATTACTTTGTCTCTATAGGACATTGAAAAATGAACTTCACCAAATTCAGCATCAAATTCATGTCTCATTCTAACACGCAATGCAAGTTCCATGAACATCATTTCATCTTGTTTTTGGTCTTCAAGTGAAAACATCCCATTCTTCATCCCACCGGCTGTAAGATGACCTCGGCTACTAATGTGCCTAGCCGAACGCATTTTAGGATCTAATTTAATGATTTTTTGACACATTTTTTCGAGTTTATCTTCATTGTTCATTAGTCTAATTAAGTAATCGAACTATTTATTGCGACCTGTGTTGTTAGGTATCTGTGCAACCAAATTCGCCAAAAAACACTGCTGATTATTATAAGCATTTGTCATTATTTTGGACAGATATCATGCATTTGATGTCAAGTAAACCACAGGCATTGACATCCACGGGTCCAATGAGGGCATTTACTGCAAATTCAAAAAAAGTTACAACTGAATTAATTGAAATCAATGAAGATTTAATTGGATTTAATCAGTATCTTACAGAATACTACAAACAACTTGCAGATGCATGGGGGGTTGCTCAAAAGAAAGTTAATCTAAAATCCCCCGAAGTGCCACAAGATGCCGAACAGATCGAGGTATTCAAAAAAATATGGATAGATATGTTTGATAATGATTTTACAGAATTATTTGATTCTAAAAAATTTGGCGAGAATTATGGAAAACTTGTTTCCAAAGAGCTTGAATTAACAAAACATTGGAATAACATTACTAACGTAGTTTTACAATCAGTCAACCTTCCAAGTAAAGAAGAGATTGATGAAGTGTACAAAGAACTACATTCCCTTAAAAAAAGAATTGGGAAATTGGAATTGAAACTAAAGAAAAAGGAGACAAGAAAAAATGCATAGTGAATCAAAAGTAGATCCAAAAATCATGGAAGAAATTTTAAAATTTGGTAAAAATGTTATGGATGCTCCAAAATTAGTTTCAGCACCTGATGAAATCAGTTTGGAGGTGACTCCTCATGACACGGTGCAAAAAATTGACAAAACAAGATTGTTGCACTATAGACCACTTACAGAAAAACAGCACAGAACACCACTACTAATATCATATGCATTAATTAACAGATATCACATATTGGATATTCAACCCGAGAAAAGCTGGGTAAGAAATCTGCTTTTGCAAGGATTTGACATTTACATGTTAGATTGGGGATCTCCAACTAGTATGGACAAGTATTTGGATTTTGATGATTATGTAAATGGATATTTAGATTCAGCTGTAGAACATATCAAAAATGAATCGTCAACTGAAAAAATTTCATTGCAGGGTTATTGTACAGGTGCAACAATTGCAACCGCATATACAACATTGCATCCAGAAAGTGTGAAGAACTATATCGCAACAGCACCTGTCATTGACGGTTGGCGAGATACAACGGTCATCAGCAATCTTGCAAAACATATGGATGTAGATAAAATGGTAGATACCATAGGAAATATGCCTCCTGAATTCATGTATTATTGTTTTTCAGTACTCAAACCATTTGAACAAGGAATTGAAAAATACATCAAATTTTTTAAAAACATAGACAACAAAAAATTTGTAGATAATTTCCTGAGGGTAGAAAAATGGTTAGGCGACACACCTCCAATTCCAGGAGAATTATTCAAACAATGGATTAAAGATATCTATCAAGACAATCTACTCATTCAAAATAAGATGTATGTTGGAGGTGATCTCATAGATTTGAAGAAAATAGACATGCCCACATTTACACAAATTGCAGTAGGTGATCATTTAGTTTCTCCTGAATGCAGTATGCCACTCCATTATGCAATAGGAAGTGAAGATAAAACTTTGAGAATGTATCCGACAGGGCATGTAGGTATGATTGCAAGCTCACTTTCACAAAAGAAGGTTTTACCAGAGCTGGGAAAATGGTTATCAGAAAGATCATAAAAAAAGAAAAATAATTAAAAAAAATTCACTGGTTGTTATTCTTTGTACTGAATGCAGAAATCCATGATTGTAGAATGTTTCTGTTTAGGTCAGCAAATGATTTTGCATTATCATTGAATGTTTTGATGTTTTGTTGTGTTACGTCGATAGTTGCAAGTGCTATTTGATTATGTATAGAAGCCGCCTTTACAAATTCTTCAGTTGTAGCATGAATTACTTTTAGTGTTGCCTCAGGAATATCTGCTGCAATACCAGTTTTCTTCACATATTCTTTTTGTAGTGTGATAGATGAACCTACCATATTTTCATATGCTTGAAGGTATTCTTGTTGCACATTGGTAATTGACTGATGATATTGAGGTACTGATTGTTTAATACCGTTGAAGAGTCTGTCAACATTTTCTTGATATGCAGAAAATACATCTTTAGGATTTTTTTGTGTTGTTTCGTTTTTACTCATTGTTTCACCCCCTTATTTTTTGATTT
>Ga0224508_10003394_pt1 | contig 13161 bp, 11 predicted proteins | sample SF_Jan12_sed_USG_4_FD_170157 | JGI IMG/M metagenome (GOLD analysis project Ga0224508, IMG submission 170157) | Sediment microbial communities from San Francisco Bay, California, United States - SF_Jan12_sed_USGS_21 | ecosystem: Environmental > Aquatic > Marine > Sediment | place: USA...
AGCGAGAGCGGGCCACGATTCAAGCCCGTGACCCTGAATTTGCGCCTCAGCGACGAGCAGATCGCGAACTTCGCGATTCAGCGACCGCGGTTTCCCGGCGTCGACTTTCAGCCGCGCCTGATCCGCTATTACCCTCACGGTGAGGCGGTCGCGCATGCAGTCGGTTACGTCGGCGCGCTGTCCAAGGACGACCTGCTGCGGCTCGAGTCACTGCATTACGCGGGTACGGCGCACACGGGGAAGACCGGGGTCGAAAGCCGCTACGAAGCAGAACTGCACGGCGACGTCGGCTATCGTAATGTCGTCACCAACGCCCTGGGTCGCCAGCTGCCGGCCGAACGTATCGCGATGGTCAACACACTGCCTGCCGATGAAGCGCCGGTGCCGGGCGACAATGTTTACCTGAGCCTCGACCTCGACCTGCAGCTGCTCGCCACTGAAGCCATGCAGGGACGGCGCGGTGGGGTTGTCGCCATCGATCCGTGGAGCGGCGAGATTCTGGCACTGGTCAGCGCGCCGCCATTCGATCCGAATCTGTTCGCCGTCGGCATGTCTACGTCCGAATACTCGGCGCTGCTCAACAATCTCGATCGGCCCCTTTTCAACCGCGCCATCCGCGGCACATACCCGCCAGGCTCGACAATCAAACCGATGCTGGCGGTCGCAGCGCTTGATACCGGCGCAACCAACCTGACACGCAAGACCCTGTGTCGCGGCTATTTCACGTTGCCAAACTCGACGCATCGCTACCGCGACTGGAAGCCGGAGGGTCATGGCGAGATGGATTTACACAACGCCGTTATGCAGTCCTGTGACGTGTATTTTTATGAGATCAGTGGCGAAATCGGTATCGATCGCATGCACGACTATCTCGATCGCTTCGGTCTCGGGCATGTCTCCGGCGTCGACATCGGCGGCGAGCACGGCGGCCTCGTGCCATCGCGTGAATGGAAACGAAGCGCTTTTCGCGAGCCTGCCGACCAGCGCTGGTATAACGGTGAAACGGTTATCGCCTCGATTGGTCAGGGCTACATGCTTGCGACTCCGCTGCAGCTCGCAAACGCGGTGGCAGCGGTCGCGACGCGCGGCATACGGTTTGAGCCACATCTCGTTACGGCTACCGAGAACGGTTTGAGCGGCCAGCGCACGCTTGTGTCACCCACCCGACTCGATGACGTCGTGCTTACAAACGAAGCGCACTGGGAGACTGTCATTAATGCGATGCACGGCGTCATGCAGGGTCTTCGCGGCACAGCCCGTGCGGCAGGATCGAACGCTGCTTACGAGATGGCGGGCAAGAGCGGCACGGCACAGGTATTTTCAGTCGCGCAGGAAGACGAGTATGACGAGGACGCAATCGAGGAGAAACTGCGTGACCACGCTTTGTTCGTGTCGTTCGCGCCGCTGGAAAATCCGCGCATTGCGGTCGCGGTCATCGTAGAGAACGGCTCGAGCGGCAGTCGCGTAGCGGCGCCGATAGCGCGCCGGATCATGGACCAGCACCTGGGATTTGGAAGCGATGCGACTCAGTGACACACAACGGCTGCTTGCAGGCAAGGCCGCACCGTTCGGCAGTTTCGCCCGCATTCTGCGGCGCCTGCATATCGACGGCCCGCTGCTTGTCGGCCTGCTTTTGATCTGCGCGCTCGGGCTGGTCGTGCTGTACAGCGCCGTGGGTGAAAATATGCGGCTCTGGCTGAATCAGCTGGCAAGGCTCGGTATCGCAATTGCCGCGCTGTTTATCGTCGCGCAGATGCCGCCCGATTTTCTGCGCCGCTGGACGCCGTGGGGTTTTGTCGCGGGCCTTGTGCTGCTGGTGCTGGTGCTGACAACCGGCGAGATAAGCCAGGGCGCGCGGCGCTGGCTTAATCTCGGTATCCGCTTTCAGCCATCGGAGATCATGAAGCTGGCCGTGCCCATGATGGCCGCATGGTATCTGCACGATCGCCAGTTACCTCCGCGCGCCGGACAGCTGCTGTTACTCGCCATAATAATTGTCGTGCCCACGCTGCTGATCGCCAGGCAGCCGGATCTTGGTACCGCGCTCCTGATCGCCGCATCCGGGCTGATCGTAATCGTTCTCGCCGGACTGCCGCTCCGCGTCATGGTCGGCCTGGCCATTCTTGCCGTGCCCGGCGCCCTGGTCTTATGGCGATTCATGGAGGACTACCAGAAGCAGCGTGTCCTGACTCTGCTGGATCCGAGCAGCGACCCGCTCGGTGCCGGCTACAACATCATTCAGTCGAAGATCGCGATTGGCTCGGGAGGACTATTCGGCAAAGGGTGGACGAATGGCTCGCAGGCGCATCTCGAGTACCTGCCGGAACGCGATACCGATTTCATTTTCGCCGTGATGGGTGAGGAACTCGGTTTGCTCGGCCTGCTTGCGTTGCTCTGTCTGTACATGTTTGTCGTAGGCCGCGGCCTGTACATTGCGATTCAGGCACCGGACACGTACTCGCGGCTGCTCGCCGGGTCGATCAGCCTCACCTTTTTTGTCTACGTGTTCGTGAATACGGCAATGGTGACGGGCATCGTTCCGGTCGTCGGCGTGCCGCTGCCACTGGTCAGTTTTGGCGGCACGTCGATGGTGACGCTGCTGGCCGGTTTCGGTATTCTCATGTCCATTCATTCACACCGGAAACTGTTGCCGCGCTGATGAGAGTCGAATCTTACACTCCACCCGGCTTTGAGATCGGAGTCGAAACGCAAACTGCATCGGGCTGGCGCTGGCTGCTCAATAAAATGGCGATTCGATCCAGGTATTTGGTTATCGGCATCCTGCTGCTCTCGGTAGCTCCGGCCTTCGCCGTCGATGTCGACCGGCCGGATGTCGAGGCATTCATCGAGTCGATGGTGCGCGAGCACGATTTTGACCGTAGCGGACTGCGTGACACGCTCCGTGCAGCCGAAGTCAAAGAGTCGATTCTCGAGCTGATCGCGAGACCGGCGGAAAAAACCAAGAGCTGGGGCGAGTACCGGGTTATTTTTCTGACCGATGAACGCATCGATGCGGGCGCTGCGTTCTGGCGCGATAACCGCGACATGCTCGAAAGAATCAGTCACGAGAGCGGCGTACCTGTTGAAATTCTCGTCGGCATCATCGGTGTGGAGACCTACTTTGGCCGCATAACCGGCGGGCACCGCGTGCTCGATGCACTCGTAACGCTTGCCTTCGATTACCCGCCGCGCGCAAAGTTCTTCCGCCGCGAACTCGAAGAGTTCTTATTACTGGTTCGCGAAGAGGCTATGGCGCCCAGCGATGCTGTCGGCTCCTATGCCGGCGCTATGGGACGGCCACAATTCATGCCCTCCAGCTACCGTGCCTACGCTGTAGATTCGACGGGTGATGGCAAGCGGGACATCTGGACCAGCTGGGCAGACGTTGTGGGCAGCGTCGCCAATTACTTCGTCGCGCATGGATGGAGGACCGGTGAGGAAGTAACGACGCAGGCAACGTTGAGCGAGCTGTGGCGCGGTCCGCTCCCGGAGAACGTGCTAAAGGCTACAGACACCCTTCGATCCCTGAGCGAGCGTGGTGTCATATTCTCGACCGAACTTCCTGCCGAGAGTAAAGGGCAACTGCTGACGCTCGAGGGTGGCGATGGCACGGAGCATTGGGTCGGTTTTCACAACTTCTTCGTCATCACTCGCTACAACCGTAGCGTTATGTATGCGCTCGCCGTGTATCAGCTCGGCCAGGAGATTGCGCTGGAGATAAAGCGTGGTTCTTCTTAGTACCGGTCGCTTCCTGTTACTGGTTTGTCTGCTCATCTTGCTTGCGAGTTGCGGCTCCGGCTCGGTCAAAGATGGCCCGCCCAGAGCTGGTCGAGCGGCGGTGCCGCAGCTGCCCGACGATGCCGTCCCGCGACCCGAAGCAAGAAGTCGTTATGGCAACAACCCCGAGTATGAGGTTTTCGGCAAGCGCTATCGCGTAATGGACAGCAGTCACGGCTACCGCGAACGCGGCGTTGCCTCGTGGTACGGCAAGAAATTCCACGGCAATCTGACCTCCAGCCGCGAACCCTATGACATGTATTCGATGACCGCTGCCCACAAATCGCTGCCCTTGCCCACGTATGTACGCGTGCGCAACTTGCGTAATAACAAGAGCGTCGTGGTCCGGGTCAATGATCGCGGACCCTTCGCCCACAATCGCATCATTGATCTATCCTATTCCGCCGCGCGCAAGCTCGATATGATTCGCGATGGCACCAGCCTCGTCGAAGTCGAAGCTATCAGCTTCGACGACCCGCCGGGCGATCGGCCGACGCGCCAGACGACGGCGGCGCCGGTCGAGGCGGCCGCACCCATCGAATCGCTGCCGCCCAGGGCCGCATCCGGCAACCGGATCTTTGTTCAGGTCGGCGCATTCGGCAGTCGCGATAATGCCGAGCGGCGCCTGGCGGTGTTGCGCTCGGGCGGCATTGGCACCGGGTTTGTTGTCGAGGACAGCAGCAGCAGTCCGGCGCTGCATCGCGTGCGTATCGGACCGATTACCGGCGTTGAGCAGTACGACCTGCTCGTCGCCGAACTCGAGAAACTCGGAATCGTTGACCCATATCTGGTAACTGAGTAGTCAGGGCCACGGCCCTGTGCCCGGCTCGGATTCCGGTTAGAATACGCGCCCCGAATTCTTAAGCACGAGAATCCATGAAAGTTCGCTTCTGCTTGCTGCTCGCGTTGGTGGCCGTCTCCCTCCCCGCCGCCGGCCAGGTTCGTCCGACACCGGCCCCGCCGATCATCGGTGCGACAAGTTATCTCGTCATCGACAGCACGACCGGCCAGGAACTCGCGACGCTGGAGCCCGACAAGCGCACTGCTCCTGCGAGCCTGACCAAGCTGATGACCGCCTATGTCGTGTTCAGCGCGTTGCGGCAGGAACAAGTCCGCCTCGAAGACGAAGTCACGGTCAGTGAGAAAGCCTGGCGCACGCCGGGATCGCGAATGTTTATCGAGGTTGGCACGCGCGTATCCGTGCAGGACCTGCTGCTCGGCATGATCGTTCAGTCCGGCAATGATGCCAGCGTGGCTCTCGCCGAGCACGTTGCCGGATCCGAGTCCGTCTTCGCCGAAGTAATGAACCAGACGGCGCAGACGCTCGGCATGGCCTCGAGTCATTTTGTCAATGTCACGGGTCTGCCTGGTGACGATCATTATTCGACCGCGCGCGATCTTGCAACTCTGGCGCGTGCGATTATCAGCGAGTATCCGGACTACTACCGCTGGTATTCGGTCAAGGAGTTCAAATACAACGATATCAAGCAGCCGAATCGCAATAATCTCTTGTGGCGCGACGAGTCGGTCGACGGTATGAAGACCGGCCACACGGAAGCTGCCGGCTACTGCCTTGTCGCATCGGCAGTTCGCGACGATATGCGCGTGATCTCGGTCGTGTTGGGCACATCCAGCGGCAAAGCGCGTATTGACGGCAGTCAGGCACTGATCAATTACGGCTTTCGCTTCTTTGAGACCCGATTGTTGTATAAGGCCGGCGAGGAAATAACCAAAACCCGGATCTGGAAGTCTGCCAATGAGTTTACATCGCTGGGCGTTCTCGACGATCTCTACATCACGGTGCCTCGAGGCAGCTACGATTCGCTCGATTCTATCCTGAATATTCCGAAGATTTTGCTTGCCCCTGTGCTACAGGGTCAGCCGCTGGCCGAACTCAAAGTGAGTCTTGACGGTCAGGACCTGGTCAGCGAGCCGCTACGCGCACTCGAAGACAACCCCGATGGCTCAATCTGGCAACGCACCCGGGACGGCGTGAGCCTGATGTTCGAATGACAGCGGACAGTAACCGATGAGTGACGAAACCCTCCTCGTATTTCCGTGCGACTTCCCAATCAAGATGATGGGCCGAGCGACAGCTGAGTTTCATCTTCTGGTTCGTGGCCTGGTCGAAAAACACACCGGTCCGCTAGAAGAAGGCGCTATTCGCAGCACGCAAAGCAGACACGGGCGATTCGTCTCGATTACGGTAACTGTCAATGCGCAAAGCCAGCAGCAGCTTGACGACATTTATCGAGAAGTTTCCGCTCACCATGACGTTCTGGTGGCGCTATGAGCGAAGCGGCTCTCGAGGTGTCCGGCAATATCATTGTACGCGAGCTCGGCTTGCGCGACTACGAACCGGTCTGGCGCCGGATGCAGGTCTTCACGGACACGCGTGACTCAGATACGAGCGACGAGATCTGGTTCACGCAGCATTCACCGGTATTCACGCTCGGTCTCAACGCGGCGCAGGAACACGTACTGGCCCCCGGTGACATACCGGTGATCCAGATCGACCGTGGTGGCCAGGTGACTTATCACGGTCCCGGCCAGCTCATGGTCTATCCGCTGATCGATATTCGCCGCGCCGGACTTGGCGTTCGGGAACTTGTCAGTGCGCTCGAGCAAAGCGTCATCGACCTGGCCGCCGAGTACGGCATTGACGCGGCGAGTCGCCGCGACGCACCGGGCGTTTACGTTGCCGGTACAAAGCTCGCGAGTATCGGCCTGCGCATTCGTCGCGGGGCAAGCTTTCACGGCATGGCGCTAAACGTTGACGTCGATCTGGAGCCGTTTTCGCGCATCAATCCCTGTGGTTTCGAAAATCTCGAGGTAACCGACCTGGCTCGACTCGGCGTCGAGCACGATCTTCCCACCGTGCGCGACCAGTTGTTGCCTTACCTGCTGCAGCACCTGGGCCTCAGCCGCGATTGAGTGCAGCCAGTCGTTCCGGTGTGCCGACGTCCTCCCACAGCCCGCAATAAAGCGATCCAGCCAGCGTGCCTGCGGCAGCTGCGGACCGTAGCATGGGCGCCAGCGGGAACCGCCCTGGCGCGCATGCCGCAAAAAAAGACGGACGATACATCGCCACGCCGCTGAAGGTCAGTTCGGGCGTGTCCGAGTTGCGCACACGACCCTCGACCAGGTCGAAGTCACCGCCACGCTTGTGACTTGGCGTGGGTACAAGCACGAGGTGCGCCATCACCCCATCCGCAAGATCATGCGTTGGTAATGCCATATCCGTGTAGATGTCTGCGTTGACGACGAGAAACGGACCGGCGCCCAGCAGCGGCAGCGCACGATGAATACCACCGCCCGTCTCGAGCACATGATCGCCCTCCGGGCTGTAAATAACGTCCAGCCCGTAGCGGGATCCGGAGCCGATACGTGCGACTATCTGCTCGCCGAGCCAGCCGAGATTGATGACCACCGTCTCGATGCCGGCCGCCTTTATAGCATCCAGATGCCGCTCGAGCAGGCTCCGCCCTGCAACCTCGACGAGCGCCTTTGGCGACGTATCGGTCTTCGGCCGCAGCCGCTCGCCACGACCAGCCGCGAGGATCATCGCAATCAATGTGTCTCCTCGAAGGCCGGCAGGCAATGCGCGTTGATCAGTTTGACGAGGTAACCCAGTTCTTCGTACTGCGACTCGAGTTCGACGATGTAACTCAGCGTTCGCGGAATGTCACGCAGATACGCAGATTTGCCATCCCGATGATTAAGGCGCGCAAAAATACCTGCGGCCTTGAGATGGCGTTGCACGCCCATCAGGTCAAAATAGCGCATGAATAAATCGAGGTCGACCTGCCGCCGCTGCGTCACGTCCAGCAGCGCATGATAATCGTGCGCCCATGCAGTGACCCGCTCTGATGGCCAGCGTACGTAACAGTCCTTGAGCAGAGAAACGAGGTCGTAGGTCAGCGGGCCTTCAACGGCGTCCTGAAAGTCCAGAATGCCCGGATTAATCCCTGCCGTGACCATGAGGTTGCGTGAGTGATAATCGCGATGCACGAAGACGGCGGGCTGATCCAGCGCATTGGCAACCAGAGAATCGCACAAGGATTGCCACTTGGCTTCATCTGCTGCAGCGAACTCGATGCCGAGATGCCTGCCGCACAGCCAGTCGTGAAAAAGGGACAATTCGAAGCGCAGCAGCTTTTCATCGTAGGAAGGCAGAGACGACTGGTACGCCACGCCGCGGGTCTGCATATGATGCAGGGCGCGCAGCGCATCCGCGTACAGCGCTCCTGCCAAATCCGGCTGTTGCTGCAGCTTGTCGAGGTAGTGCGTCGCACCCAGGTCGGTCAGCAGCAGAAAGCCCTGCTCGGCGTTTGCCGCGATGATGCGCGGGGCATTCAGATTCATCGCCTCCAGGTAACCGGCGACAAGTATGTACGGCATGCAGTCTTCCTGTTCGGGCGGAGCGTCCATGGCGATGAAACTCTGCGATTCCGTCTGCAGCCGAAAGTAGCGGCGAAAGCTCGCGTCGACTGATGCCGGACGCGGTTCTATTCCTGCAACTGCGTCGATACCGGCTAACCAGTCGATCAATGCGCTCAGGCGACGGTCGTTGGATAGGTCCGATTTGCTGATGACTGTTCTCCGTAACGCATTGAAGCACCTGCAAAACTATGCGAAGGTAACAAATAGTACAACCTGATAATATCCCGGTCGCAGCGGTTCCCGTTAACCTTGACATCCGAGCGCCCTTTGTTCTCGAAGTTCCTGATCATTGTCAGCACTCTGCTGATTCTGTCGCATGCGCATGCCGCAGATCCGGCTGCGTGTCGAACCTCGTTGGATCCGATTGCGGACGACGCCTTGTTGTCGGCCCTGACGGCGGAAGACCCTGACGCAATCGTTCTGGAGGCTGGAGAATTTGAAGCGCAGTTCGGCGGCAGACCGACTGCTTCGATGAGCGGGGGCATCCTGTTGCGGCAAGGCACAAAAGTGGCCGGGGCCGACAGCGCCCGCTACGACCCGGACCAGCGAGCATTGCTCCTCGAAGGCTCGGTCCGCTACGAAGACCCTAACCAGCAGGTCAGTTCGGAATCCGCCGAATTTTCATATGACCTGGGACGCATACGCTTCGAGGGCGCTCAATTTTCGCTGCGTAGCAGCAGTTCTCGCGGCGCCGCCGAGGCGATTGAAATCAATCAGCAGGGGCGTCTGGAACTCGACGGCGTCAGTTACACGACCTGTCCGCCAGGTTCCAATGACTGGTTGCTCCAGGCAGATGACATTGACCTCGACTCTCGCAAGGGTGTCGGCACGGCCAGAGGCGTCAAACTTCGCTTTCAGGGAGTGCCGATACTTTATGCCCCGTATTTGTCTTTCCCGATCAGCGATGCGCGCAAGTCCGGCATGCTGACGCCTGAAATTGGCAGCACCACTCGCGGCGGCAATGACATAAGGGTGCCTTACTACTGGAATATCGCTCCCAATTACGACGCGACAATTACGCCGCGTTTGCTGACGGATCGTGGCCTGCAGCTGCAGACGCAGTTCCGCTATCTGACGAAGACCATGAGCGGCAGCGTCAGCGCAGACTACCTGGGCAGTGATAACGTGCGCAACGAATCACGCCAATTGGTAGCCATCGAACACCGCCAGCTGTTCGACAACCGCTGGCGCAATCGCATCGATTTTCGTGAAGTCTCGGACAATCAGTATTTCGAAGATCTCGGTGGCAGCCTGAGCGCATCGAGCATCACCCACCTGAATCGCTCCATCAGCTTCGACTATTACACGGATGCATTGTCTTTCTTTGAGCAAGTTCAGGACTATCAGACGATTGACGATGCCATCACTGTGAACGACGAGCCCTATCGCCGCTTGCCACAGCTGTTGGCTCGGGGCGTGTGGCCAGATCGGTGGCTGGGCATTCGCTATGGCTTTGACGCCGAACTCGTCAACTTTGACCGTGACGTGGGTATTACCGGATGGCGCCTGAATGTTGCGCCGGAAGTAGCTGCGCCGATCAGCGGTCCGGGCTGGTTTATCACGCCGGCCGCTGCGTTCGATTACACGCGCTACGACTTGAGCGACACCCTGCCCGGGCAACGCGATGATCCAACTCGCAGCCTGCCGATAGGCAGTCTTGATGCAGGCGTGATTCTCGAGCGTACCATCAACGGCAGCGACAGGTTGCAGACAATCGAGCCGAGAATCTTGTTCGTGCATATTCCACACCGCGAACAATCGGACCTGCCCGTGTTCGACACGATCACACCCGACCTCAACCTCGTGCAACTGTATCGCAGAAACCGCTTCCTCGGTGTGGATCGTATCGCCGACACCGACCAGCTCAGCATTGGCGTCACGTCCCGCATTCTCGATGTGTCGACGGGCAAAGAACTCGTTACAGCAACCATCGGGCAGACCCGCTACCTTAGCGAGAGCGGCGTCGTGTTGCCCGGTGAGCAGTTCACTAACAGCGAGTCCTCGGACTACATAGCCGAAGCGAGTTTCTTGTTGTACGACAATCTCAACTTTGACATTGGCCATCAGTGGGGCAGCGACGGCAGCGGTGCTGTTCAGTCCGAGGCGCGCATTCAATACCGTCCGGCCAGCAACAAGATTCTCAATCTCGCCTATCGCTTCCGGCGCGAGACGCTGGAGCAAGGTGACCTGTCCTGGTCATGGCCCATAAGTTCGAGCTGGAACTTCGTCGGCCGTTACAACTTTTCTTTTCGCGACCGCGAGTCTCTAGAGGAATTCTTTGGCCTGGAGTACGAGAGTTGCTGCTGGGGACTCAGGCTGGTCTCGCGCCGACACATTTCGACGCGCGATGGAACTCGCGATTCATCGGTTGGTCTGCAACTGGTATTGAAAGGAATGACCAGCGTTGGTACCGCGGCTGACAAACTGTTGGAACGTGGTATTCTTGGCTATTCGGCAGATCTCCGGTAAGAAATAGTGTTGAAAATCAATAAGATATGCGCAATAGTCGCATTCGTTGCTGCGTCTGTCACCGGCGCCGAAGAGCTCTCGGACACGGGTGAGTTTCTCGACGGTGTCGCTGCAGTCGTCAACGAGGGCGTGGTTCTCAAGAGCCAGCTGCGCGAGCAGACGGCGTTGATTATCAAGCGTGCCCGCAGCGCGGACCCGCCGATGCAGTTGCCGCCTGCCAACATCTTGCGCGAGCAGCTGCTCGAACGTCTTATCCTGACCGAGATTCAGCTGCAGCGCGCGGACATGATCGGGCTACAGATTTCGGACGCGATGTTGAATGAGTCGATCGGCCGGATTGCCGAACAAAATGGCGTAAGCTTCGAGGATATGCCCGAACTGCTTGCACGAGACGGCGTCGACTATGCCGCGTTCCGGCGCGACCTGCGGGAGGAGATAACGCTGGAGCAGCTGCGCCGCATCGACGTTGGTCAACGCATCAACGTGTCACCGCGAGAGATTCAGCAGTGTATCGCCGACCTCGAGGGTAACGTAGCCGTTAATTCCGACTACAACCTGTCGCACATTCTGATCTCCATGCCAGAGTCAGCGACCGGCGCACAAATCGAGGAAGCCCTGAAAGAGGCACAGGAGATTTATGCACAGATTTCCGACGGAGCCGACTTCAGCGAAATGGCCATCCGCTACTCGGACGCGCAGACGGCTCTCGACGGCGGGTCACTTGGCTGGTTGAAGGGTGAGCAGCTGCCGACACTCTACGCGGATATCGTTGCCACAATGGAGGCCGGTGACGTAGCGGAACCGTTCCGCAGCTCGAGCAGTTTTCACATCGTAAAGGTGAATGACCTGCGCAGCGCCGTGCAGCGCAGCGAAGTCAATCAGGTCAAGGTGCGCCATATTCTTGTTTCGCCAAACGAGATCATCGACGACCAGACCGCGAAGCAACGACTTACCGACGCTTTCGAAAAAATAAAGGAAGGCGAGGACTTTGGCGAACAGGCAAAGTTGCTTTCGGACGATCCCGGATCGGCGAATAACGGTGGCGAGATGGACTGGTCCGGACCGGGCGTGTTCGTACCCGAATTCGAAGAGGTCGTGAATACCGCTGAAATTGGCGTTCTCAGCGAGCCGTTCAGAACTCGTTTCGGTTGGCATATCGTCGAAGTTCTCGATCGTCGTGTTTACGACAACACCGAGGACCTCAAGCAGAGCAACTGCGATTTAAGGATCCGTAACAGCAAAATGGAAGAAGAAACGCAGTTGTGGATGCAACGCATACGCGACGAAGCATACGTCGATATACGCAGCTGATCGTGGCGGCGTACGCCGCCACCTGCCACCATGACTAACCGTAAGCCGCTTGTTGTCACTGCTGGAGAACCAGCGGGTATCGGGCCAGAGCTCTGCCTGATGCTGGCGCGCTCCGGTGTTGCGGACAACATTGTCGTCATTGCTGATCCCGACGTGCTGCGGACCCGGTCCGTGCAAACCGGCATCGACGCTGCCATCAGCGAGATCGAGCCAGCCGATGCAGGGCAGCAGCGCGCCGCGGCCGGAGAACTGTTCGTCATAGCGCAGCGGTTTCCGCACACACCTGCTTGCGGACGACCGGACCCGGCCAACGCCGAGACGCTTCTCGATGGACTGCGGCGCGCCGTCGATGGCTGTTTGCAAGGCCAGTTCGCGGGACTCGTCACCGCGCCGCTGCAGAAAAGCGTCATCAATGACGCTGGTATTGCGTTCTCGGGACACACCGAATTTCTTGCAGACCTCACCGCGACACCGCGCGCCGTGATGCTGCTGGTTGCCGCCGACCTGCGCGTTGCCCTGGCCACGACACATCTGCCGCTCAGCGAGGTTCCGAATCACCTGACACGAGACGGCCTGCGCGAAGTCCTGCAGATTCTGCATGATGGACTGCGAACGCGTTTTGGTATCGTCGAACCGCAGATCGTCGTTTGCGGACTGAACCCACATGCCGGCGAAGGCGGCCACCTGGGTCACGAAGATGATGAGATTATCGCGCCCGTGATTCAGGAGCTTCAGCGTCGCGGCCTCGCGATTCGTGGGCCCGTGCCTGCCGATACGGCGTTTACTCCGGCCACCGGTTACAAGGACGCCGTACTCGCGATGTATCACGATCAGGGGCTGCCGGTCCTCAAGTACGCTGGCTTCGGCTCCGCCGTCAACGTGACTCTGGGGCTGCCGATTATCCGCACCTCGGTGGATCACGGCACAGCACTGGATATCGCCGGGACGGGACGAGCGGACCCTGGCAGCCTGATCGCAGCCGTCGAACTCGCAGCGACGCTGGCAGCTTCATGACTCCGCATCGCCCGCGCAAAAGATTCGGACAGCACTTTCTCAAGGATCCCGGAGTCATTGATGCGATACTCGATGCGATCGCGCCGACTGATACCGACCTCGTCGTCGAAATAGGCCCGGGGCGGGGAGCGATCACGGCAGGACTCG
>Ga0224508_10003395_pt1 | contig 13159 bp, 12 predicted proteins | sample SF_Jan12_sed_USG_4_FD_170157 | JGI IMG/M metagenome (GOLD analysis project Ga0224508, IMG submission 170157) | Sediment microbial communities from San Francisco Bay, California, United States - SF_Jan12_sed_USGS_21 | ecosystem: Environmental > Aquatic > Marine > Sediment | place: USA...
GCGGCATCGTGTCGGTGCCGTGCGTGACGACGAAGTACTCGGCATCATCGGACGCAATGCGTTCGTACAGCTGCTGCCGGTCCGCGGCCGTCATATCGAGGCTGTCTTTTTGCATCAGATTCACGACGTCATACTCGAAGTCGATGAGCCCCTCGCCGAGGATGTGCCTGACCTGCGAATCGCCAATCTCGAACTGGCTGAGTTCGTCAAAATAGATCTTGTCGATCGTGCCACCGGTGGTAATGAAGCGGATAAACATCGCCTGGCAATCTGCGACTCCTTGGACGGTGCGCCAAGCATGCCACCGAACGCAGGTAACAAAAACCCCGCTATTCCCTGTTATGATCGGCGTATGAGATTCATCGGCCTGATTGCAGCTCTGCTGCTTGCCCTGGCGGCTGTCCCGGCGAACGCTGACGACAGCGTCGTTGTGCTGAAAATCGACGGCGGCATTGGCGTAGCGACTGCCGACTACATCACGAGCGGTATCGAGCACGCGCAAGCGTCCGGCGCCGAACTGATCATCATCGAGATGGACACGCCGGGCGGCCTGATGTCGGCGATGGACGATATCATCAAGGCGATTCTCAACTCAGACATTCCGGTCGCGACCTACGTGACACCAGAAGGCGCACGCGCGGCCAGCGCCGGCACGTATATCCTCATGGCAAGCCACATCGCGGTGATGGCGCCGACAACGCGCCTGGGCGCGGCGACCCCTGTGTCACTGACCGGCGACGATGCAACGCCCTCTCAACCGCGGCCTGGCGACGCGGAAGATTCTGCAACGGATGACGACGAGGACACGGATTCGGGCGAACCGTCCGGCTCAGCGCTCGAGCGCAAGGTCCTGAACGACGCGCTGGCCGAGATTCGGAGCCTCGCGGAACGACACGGGCGCAATGCCGACTGGGCCGAGGACGCCGTGCGCAATGCCGCGACGCTGACCGCGCGCGAGGCGCTGGAACAGAATGTCATCGAATTCGTCGCGACGAGCCGGTCGGACCTGCTGGCCCAGGTCAACGGCCACGAAGTCGAAATCAACTCGAAACCCGTGATACTGGCAACGAACAATCTCGTGATCGACGAATATGAGCCTAACTGGCGGATCAAGATCCTGTCCGCGATCGCCAACCCCGAAATCGTGTTGCTGCTCGGCCTGATCGGTATCTATGGACTCATGTACGAAGGCTGGAACCCGGGCGCGATCGTCCCGGGCGTGGTCGGCGTCATCTGCCTGTTGCTAGCTGCCTACGCGCTGCAGGTGCTCCCGGTGAATTACGCCGGGCTCGCTCTGATCCTCGTGGGCCTGGCGCTGATGACTGCGGAGGCGTTCGCCCCGAGTTTCGGTGCGCTCGGGCTCGGGGGCATAGTTGCGTTCGTTTTCGGCGCAATCATGATGTTCGATACCGGCATTCCCGGATTTGGTATATCCATTACATTTGTAGTCGCGCTGGCAGCTGCTTTCGCCCTCGCGTTCATTTGGTTAATGAACTACCTGCTCAAACTGCGTCGCCGCGGCGCGGTGTCCGGCCGGGAATCGATCGTCGGCGGCATCGGTACTGCAACCGCGGACTTCTTCGGCGACGGCAAGATCTGGCTTGAAGGGGAAGCGTGGGCTGCGCACAGTGACGTCGCCATCGAGAAGAACCAGGAAGTCATCGTCCGCGCAATGGACGGGCTTATACTGGAAGTCGAACCGGTCGCCGAACCCGACCGGGGTGACACGCAATTTCAAACCTGAATAAAACCAACCTGAGGTAACACCAATGCCCGCTTCGTTCGCCACTTTCGGAATGATCCTCGCGCTAGTGATTGTCATTTTGTACAACACAATCAAGATCCTTAAAGAATACGAACGGGGCGTTATTTTTCTGCTCGGTCGTTTCCAGACGGTCAAGGGGCCAGGGCTGATCATCCTGATCCCGGGCATCCAGAAGATGACCAAGGTCGACCTGCGCGTCATGGTGCTGGACGTGCCGACACAGGATGTCATCTCGCGAGACAACGTCTCGGTGCACGTCAATGCGGTAATCTATTTCCGCATCGTCGATCCTGAAAAAGCCATCATCCGGGTCGCAAACGTCTTCGAGGCGACGAGCCAGTTATCGCAGACGACCCTGCGCTCGGTACTCGGACAACACGAACTCGACGATATGCTTGCCGAACGCGATCGACTCAACGAAGACATTCAGAACATACTCGATCAGCGCACCGACAACTGGGGCATCAAGGTTGCCAACGTTGAGATCAAGCACGTCGACCTCGACGAAAGCATGATTCGGGCAATCGCCCAACAGGCAGAGGCCGAGCGTGCGAGACGCGCCAAGGTAATCAATGCCGAAGGTGAAAAGCAGGCCGCCACGATGCTTGCCGAGGCTGCGCACATGCTCGCGCAAGAGGAACAGGCACTGCAGCTGCGCTATCTACAGACCCTGAAAGAAATCGCCAACGAAAGAACCAACACGATCGTGTTCCCGATGCCGCTGGAATTTGTCGAACCGATCATGCATCTGGGCGCGGCTGCGAAGAAATCGGCGGAATCGTCACAGTAATTTCCGCGCCGCCAAGGTCCGACGCCCCGATCGTCAGGACGCCGCCGTAGGACCGCGCAATATCTTTGACGATGGCCAGCCCAATGCCATGGCCGGGCGTCGATTCATCGAGACGCGTGCCCCGCTGCAATAACGCGTCTGCCGCATCTGCAGGTATCCCTGGTCCGTCGTCAGCAACTCTCAACAGCATGCCGCTCGCAACGGCATCATGATCAACGGCCGCCTCGATAGTGATACGCACCTCGTGGTCACACCACTTGCAGGCGTTGTCGAGCAGGTTGCCGGCCAGCTCGAGGAAGTCGCCCGTGTCGCCGCGAAAGCGAATGTCATCATCCACGTGCACATCAATCGCGGGATTCTTGTCGATGTAGACCTTGTGTAAGCCGTCAACGAGTCGCTTGACTTCGTTGCCGACCTGAACCGGTGCAAGCACGAGGTTCTCGGCCGCCGAAGCCGCCGGCTTACGCAACTGGTAGCGAACGATCTCATCCATACGATCGATCTGCTCGTTGTAGCGCCCGGCGAAATCCGACTTGTCACGCTCATTCAGCAAAGCGCGCATTGCGGCCAGCGGGGTTTTCAAGCTGTGTGCGAGGTTGTCGAGCGTGAACCGGTATCGATCCGAGCGCGCACGTTCGCTGTCGATGAGAAGGTTCATATTGCGCGCAACACCGACAAGTTCGGTCGGCAGCTGTCCGGACAACGACGCGCGCTTGCCCTCCTCGATTTCGCCGATCTCCCTTTTCATTCTTCTGAGAGGTTTCAGCAGGCGCCGCATCAGGATCGAAATTGCCAGCAACATGATTAGCGCGACGAGCCCAAACCAGCCAAACAACTGCCGCCTGAATTTCGACAGCTGCGCATTGAATGAGTCGAGACTCTCGGCAACCTTGAAGATGTAGGGTCGCAATTCGCCATCGGGGAATTCCCACTGCACGGCAAGGCTCAGCGTACGCAGCGGCGTGCCGTCCGCGAGCGCCTCATCGAGAAACAGGTGATTGCCGTCGTCCGGGACAACGCCAACCGGGACTTCGAGTCCCAGTGCAGATCTCGAGCGCCAGACAACCGCGTCCAGGTCATCGCGGATCTCGGCGTACAGGCCCGAACCGATGTTGCTGAATCTTGGCTCGGGCATATCGGGAGGCATGCCGAGTACGCCGGCCTCGGTGGGTTCCGCGGCGGCGAGCATAGCCATCAGGTGGCCATCAAGGATGTCGTCCTGGGCCTGCTCCCCGGCTTTGCGAAACGCAGTATCGAGCACAACGATCGTTGTGCCAAAAAACAATACCAACAGCACACTGACTGAAACCAGGAGTCGAGCGCTAAGCGAAGACATCCGCGATGTCAGCCGGACTGGTCACGTTCCAATGCGAACCGGTAACCACGACCCCGCAGCGTTTCGATCGGTTTGATCGAGTTGTCCGGGTCCAGCTTCTTGCGGAGCCGGCCGATGAACACCTCGATGACATTACTGTCTCGCTCGAAGTCCTGATCATAAAGACGTTCTGTCAATTCGGTTTTCGAGATAACCTGGCCGGCGCGCACCATCAGGTATTCGATGATTTTGTATTCGAAACTCGTCAGTTCGATCTGCGCGTCGTTGACGCTGAGCTCCTGCCGCGACATATCCAGCGTAACCGGGCCAGCCGTCATGACTGAGGACGCCCAGCCCCCGCTGCGACGCAACAGCGCATTGACGCGCGCACTGACTTCCTCGAAATGGAACGGCTTGACGACGTAATCATCGGCGCCTGCCTCGAGTCCGTCGACTTTGTCCTGCCAACGATCGCGGGCTGTCAGGATGAGAACTGGATAGCTTTTGCCTTGCTTGCGAACCTCACGAATGATGTCGAGCCCCGACATCTCCGGCAGGCCAAGATCGACAATCGCCAGGTCGATCGGGTATTCGAGCGCGTAGTACAGCCCTTCCTTGCCGTCGGCGGCCTGCTCCACGGCGAAACCGGATTCGACAAGCTTGGTGGTGAGCGACTGCAACAGGGTCGCGTCGTCTTCGATGACGAGTAATCGCATGGTGATTTAGCCGTTACCGCGCTTACGGCCCTGGATCTTGTGCGTCTTGACCTTGCCGTCCTTGGTCAGGACCTTGATGTGGTGCACCTCACGATTGCCTTTGACCCTGGTCTCGGCACTGATGATGCGGCCGTTGGTTCGTCGCCGAACCTGTTCGACCGCCTCGGAGAGGCTCTTGCCGCCATTTTGTGCGACACGAATATCCGGGCGCAGCTGCTCTTCAGCGCCAGGCCGCAGGTCCCTGATTGCCTGCTCGAGATCGAATGCCTGCACCGATGCCGCCGGTAGCGTGACCAGGGCGGTGGCGAGCAGAATTGTCAGTCGATTTCGCATTGCATTGTGTCCTGCTAAAAACCTGTTGGCATTAAGCAATTAGCACTGCCGACAAGTGTGGTATGTCGGCAGGCCAATTGCAACGAACCCTGTCACAGGGTCTATCCGACCGGGCGGATATCCACACGGATCCGGATTCGGTTACCCGGGTCGTGCGGCATACGGGTCGCATATTTCTGGCCCCGGTACCGGTACACGACGTCATAGCCGTCGATACGTTCTTCCTTGCGGTTGCGGTACTGGGTCTCGCAACGGGTGACCGGGCGCGAGTGCGACGTCTGGTAGCTGCCGCCCTTGCGATTCACTGCATTATTCGCAATCGCTGCACCAAGCAGCGTACCGGCGACCGTTGCCGCATCATTACCGCGTCCGCTGCCGATCTGGTGACCGACAACACCACCGACGAGCGCACCAAACAGCGTGCTGCCAGCGGCGCCCGGTGCCCGGTGATCCACGGTGTAGTACTCGGTATCCTGCCAGCATTCCCTGACCGGCGTTGTAATCGTGACGTAGCGAACAATCGGCCGCGCACTGATGACCTTCGCATAATCGTAGACAGGGCCCCTGGAGCGCGCATAGCCACTCGATGAGACCGTCGTCGCACGATAACTGCGGTGATCGTGGTCGGCGATTGCCTGCGTTGATAGGCCAAGCAGCATAGCCGCTGCGGCCAGACCTGCTGTTATACGTTTGCTAATCATCGTCCTGTTCCTCTAGTCCTTGGTTCCCGACCGGCCTTTTGCCAGCCTGGGAACAAGAATAGGCCCGAGCCAATGAACACTGGCTGAATAAAAGAGGGCGAAAATCCCGAGAAATCTGAACGGTTTATGAATCGCTGCGGTGCTTTGCGGCCAGCCACTCCCGCTCCAGGGACTGGAGTGACTCCTGGTGCATATCCCTGCCGGATGCAGTGATGGCCCGCTCCATATCCCGAAACCGGGATTCGAACTTGTTGTTGGCGGCGGCCAGCGCTTTTTCCGGGTCGATATCGAGGTGCCTGGCCAGGTTGACGGTCGCAAACAACAGGTCGCCAAGTTCCTCCTCTATCCTGACGGGCTGCTGCGTACCGACCGCTTCCTCGAGTTCATCGAGCTCTTCGCTGATTTTGGCCTGCACGCCACTGCGGTCCGGCCAGTCAAAGCCGACGTGCGCGGCACGTTTGCCAAGCTTCTCGGCCCGTTTCAGCGCCGGGAGTGCCCTGGCCACACCGGCGAGCGCGCTCGGGTCGTCGTTGTCGGCGCGCTCTTCCGACTTGATACGCTCCCAACTGCCTTGCCGGGCCCCCGCCGCTCGCTCTGTCGCGCTGCCAAAAACGTGCGGATGCCGTCGCCGCATCTTGTCCGTGATCGTTGCCGTCACCTCTGCAAAATCGAAATGACCCGCCTCGTCCGCCATTTGTGCGTGGAAAACGACCTGCAACAACAGATCGCCAAGCTCATCCTTCAAGCCCGCAAAGTCCTCCCTGGCGATGGCGTCGGCCACCTCATAGGCTTCCTCGATCGTATAGGGTGCGATCGTGCTGAAATCCTGTTGCACATCCCATGGACAGCCATTATCCGGGTCGCGTAGGCGTGCCATTACTTCGAGTAGATTATTGATATTACTCATAACTAATTATTAAATAATGATTTTTACAAACTGCTGGATCAGCATCGCTGTTGCGCCCCAGATCCGCTGCCCGTCGTAGTGATACTCCACCATGCGCAACGACCTGCCGTACAGCTCGCGCTCCACCAGCTGCGCATTCCCGGGTTCGACCAGAAACGACAGCGGCACCTCAAAAGCGTACTCAACCTCATTATGGTCGACCTCCACGGTGGTGCCGGAGCGCACGACACCGATTGTCGCAGTGACCGCATAGCCGGTCACGGTGGGCATCGGGTCGAGGTAGCCGATTACCGAAACATGCTCGCGCGCGATACCGACCTCTTCGTGTGTTTCTCGCAATGCGGTCGCGGCGATATCCGGATCGTGACCTTCCATGCGGCCACCCGGGAAACTGATTTGCCCGGCGTGTAGCTTGAGTTCGGCAGAACGTTGCGTCAGCAAGACGTTCAGGTCGCCAGACGGCTTTTCCATCAGTGGCACCAGTACGCCGGCCGGTTTTAGTGACGCTGCCAGTTGCTCGCGCATCGTCGCCGGCCAGAGTTCGCTGCCGGCGGGCATCACGACGTCGGTCGGGTCGGCAGGTAATGCTGTGCCCGCCAGGCGGTCCTTGAGGCCAGCAATGTCGATAATGTCGGATCTGGCCATAGCGATCGCGGGCAGGCAGCCCTCAGTTCTTGATGCCACCCTCGGTCAATGAGGCCGGGTCGAGAAGTCGGTCTAGCTCCTCTTCGGTCAGGTCCGTGAGTTCCCGGGCAACGTCCTTGACAGCGCGACCTTCGGCATAGGCTTTTTTCGCGACGGCGGCGCCCTTTTCGTAGCCGATCACCGGATTGAGCGCCGTCACCAGGATGGGATTGCGATCCAGGGCAGCGTTTATGTTGTCGACATTGACGACAAACCCGGCAATCGCCTTGTCAGCGAGGCAGGTGGCTGCATTGGCCAACAATTCTATGCTCTGCAACAGGTTGTACGCGACGACCGGCAACATCACGTTTAGCTGGAAATTGCCGGCTTGCCCACCCATCATAATGGTGGTGTCGTTGCCAATCACCTGCGCACAGACCATGGCAACGGCCTCGGGAATCACCGGGTTCACCTTGCCGGGCATGATGCTCGAGCCCGGCTGCAGCGCCGGTAATTCGATCTCGCCGATGCCGGCAAGGGGACCCGAATTCATCCAGCGCAGGTCATTGGCGATCTTGGTCAGGCTGACCGCCAGCACGCGGAGCTGGCCGGATGCCTCAACGGCCGTATCCTGGCTGCTGAGCGCCTCGAACGGTGACTCCGCGGACTTGAATTCGAGAGCGGTCTGTTCACCGAGCAGCACGGCGACCTTGCCACCGAACTTCGGATGCGCATTGATGCCTGTGCCTACCGCTGTGCCGCCCTGCGCCACCGCGGTTAGACGCCGCATGGTATCGCCCAGGCGAGTGGCAGCATTGTCGATCTGCGACCGCCAGCCGTCGAGTTCCTGGCCCAGCGTCACCGGCATCGCATCCATCAGGTGAGTACGGCCGGTCTTCACCGTGCTACCGACCGCTTCGGCTTTCTCTTCGAGCGTCGCGGACAAGTGCCTGAGCGCCGGTAGCAACGTATCGTTGATCGCGACCGCCGCGCTGACGTGAACGCAGGTCGGAATCACATCGTTGCTGCTCTGGCTCATGTTGACATGATCATTCGGGTGCACGTTGGCGCCGAGACCCTCTGTCGCTACATGCGCGATTACTTCGTTCGCATTCATGTTCGAACTGGTGCCGGAGCCCGTCTGGAATACATCGATCGGGAAATGCGCATCGTGGTCGCCGGCCGCCACTTCGGCGGCGGCACTCTGAATCGCAATTGCCACGTCACTCGGGAGCAGGCCCAGCTCCGCATTGGCCCCCGCCGCTGCCCACTTCACGAGCCCCAGTGCTGCGATAAACTGCCGCGGCATCGTCAGGCCGCTAATCGGGAAATTATCAACCGCCCGCTGCGTCTGGGCGCCCCACAATGCGTCCTGCGGGACCTTCAGTTCACCCATGCTGTCTTTTTCGGTCCGATATGCCTTGTCACTCATTGCCTGTCTCGCCTGGTGGTGTATCAATCGCCTGCGTGGCGCGTGTATCATTCGCGCTTCGCGCCGAAGTCTACACTGGTTTCCGTGACATGAAAGTCTCAACGCTCAGGGCCCTGTCGCCGACCGACGGTCGCTATGCCGACAAGGTTGACGGGCTACGCGATATTTTCAGCGAATACGGCCTGATCCGCTTTCGCGTACTCGTCGAAGTGCGCTGGCTGCAATGCCTGGCCGACGAGTCCGCGGTCCCGGAACTGGGGCCGCTGTCGAACGTAATGAAGGACGTCCTCAACCACATTGTCGACGACTTCTCGATCGACGAGGCGGAGCGGGTGAAAGCGATCGAGGCAACGACCAACCACGACGTCAAGGCGGTCGAATATTTCATCCGGGAACGGCTTGGCGACGGGCCCGAGACCAGGCCGCTCAAGGACTTCCTGCATTTCGGCTGCACGTCAGAGGACATCAATAACCTGGCCTACGCGCTGATGTTACGAGCGGCGCGCAATGACCTGTTGTTGCCAAAGATGCGCGAACTAAGAGCCCGGCTGCAGAGCATGGCACACGAACACGCGACGGTCGCGATGCTGTCGCGAACCCATGGCCAGACAGCAAGTCCGACGACGGTTGGCAAGGAGCTGGCCAACGTCGTCGCACGCCTGGATCGCGCACAACAACAATTCCGGGATCTCGAAATCCGCGGCAAATTCAACGGCGCCGTCGGTAACTTCAACGCCCAGCATGTCGCCTATCCCGAGGCCGACTGGCCGGCGATAAGCCGGCGCTTCGTCGCATCGCTCAGCCTGGACGCAAACCCCTACACGACCCAGATCGAACCCCATGACTGGACGGCCGAATATGCGCACGCGCTGATGCGCTATAACACGATCCTGATCGACCTGTGTCGCGATGCCTGGGGCTACATTTCGCTGGGCTATTTCAGCCAGAAGATCGCCAGGGACGAAGTTGGTTCGTCGACGATGCCACACAAGGTCAACCCCATCGATTTTGAAAATGCCGAGGGCAACCTCGGCCTGGCGACTGCCATGCTCAGTCACTTTGCGACCAAGCTCCCGGTGTCGCGGTGGCAACGTGACCTGACTGACTCCACGGTACAAAGAAACTTCGGCCCGGCGCTGGCCTACCTGGTCATCGCAATGCAGTCGACGCTCAAGGGTCTCGGCAAACTACAGATTAATACCGATACCATAGCAGCGGATGTCGATGCTGCATGGGAGGTTCTCGGCGAAGCCGTACAAACCGTGATGCGTCGTTACGGCATTCCCGAACCCTATGAGAAGCTCAAGGCGCTGACACGTGGCCAGGCGGTCACCCGGGAATTGCTGCACGAGTTTATCGCATCCATCGACCTTCCCGATGCCGAGAAAAAGCGCCTGCTCGAGCTGACGCCGGCAGCTTATGTTGGACGGGCGGCAGAACTCGCAGCCGAAATCTGACCCAATCCGACCATCCGGTGAAATGCCGTTATCGCGGTACCATATGTGAAATCCGAGGCGCCGCGGGCCGGGTGGTCCCGGAACCCTGAAACCCTGATACTGCCTGCGATGCGAATGACTCGCATCGTTATCGTGGCCACTCAAAACGTGACGCAGTTGGCAAAGTGAAGCCTGGATGCCCGGTAAGATGTCAAATCTGCGGGCAGTATGCCCGGGCGCCAATGACTGGCGCTCACGGCGGACTGAATAATCGGACTGACACCGGACCTCAAAATAACGGGCATGGAAGAAGCACGGGAAAAAGGCAAACGCTGGGTAATTTCGACGCGTGACGAGATGCGCCAGGCGGCTATCGAGATTGCTCGCGCGGCCAGCCGCAAGGTCTCTATCTTTACACACGACCTCGAGCCAGGGATATATGACGATCCCGATTTCCTCGAAGTCATCAAGCGCATGGTCTTGTCACAAACCTATTCACGCATTCGCGTATTGATAGCGGACCCGAGTCGCGCCATCAAGAACGGCAATAACTTTGTGCATCTCGGCCGGCGTTTAAACAGTTACATCGAGTTTCGTCATGTTCGGGAAGACTTGCGGACCCATGCTGAAGCTTTCTGCATTGCGGACGAAACAGCCCTCGTTTACCGGCTCCAGGCCGATCGCTGGGAAGGAATTGCCGATACTTACGAACCGGCTGTGGCCAAACTCTACGGCAAGATGTTTGACGAGATGTGGCTTGCCAGCGAGGTTGAAGTGGAATTCCGCCAACTGGGTATCTAAGAAAAAAAGTATGTATCCAACAGATCTGACAGTCTCAGCTGTCATCGAAAAAGACGGTCGTTACCTGCTCATCAAAGAACATGCGATGGGCCAGGCTGTGTTGAATCAACCGGGTGGCCATATTGAAGCTGGCGAGTCGCCGGAAGCAGCCGTAATTCGCGAGGCCTTCGAAGAGACAGGTTGCGATGTAGCCTGTGGTGAATTAATCGGCGTGTACCTGTGGATCCATCCGCAGACCCGGCAGCAGTTTTTGCGCATCGTTTACGCGGCCGAGTATCTTCGCTGCGACGAGAGCAGTGAACTCGATGACGGTATTATCGAACGGCGCTGGATGTCACGGCAGGATGTCGAACGCCAGAGGACGTCTTTGCGCTCGCCTGTCGTGTTGCGCTGTATTCACGACTACGAAGCTGGCCGTCGCCAGGCCGACAACCTGCTATCCGGCATGGTTCCACTGCAGCACAACGTCGACGCGATCCTGGCCTCAGCCGACCTCGTCTGAACGGCGATGTTAGAATTGGTCGGCTATGCTGACCGATGTCAACAACCAGCGAATCATTCTCGGCTTGTCCGGCGGCGTCGACTCGGCGGTTGCGGCCGTGCTCCTCAGGGACGCGGGGGCCGACGTGCACGCCTTGCACATGACCAACTGGGAAGACGACGACGGCTATTGCACCGCGGCCGATGACCTGCAGGATGCGCGGCGGGTCTGCGAGCAACTCGACATTCCGTTGCACCACGCCAACTTCTCCCGCCAATATCGTGACCGGGTGTTCCGGTACTTCCTCGACGAATATCGTGCCGGACGTACGCCGAATCCCGACGTGCTGTGTAACCGTGAAATAAAGTTTGGCGTGTTCCGCGATTACGCCCGGCGCCTCGGCGGTGCCTGCCTCGCAACGGGTCATTACGCGCGGACCGCCGTCGTCAATGACGAAACGGTGCTGTTGAAGGGTGCCGATCCCGGCAAGGACCAGAGTTACTTCCTCCATGCCGTCAGCGCCGCAGCGCTGGCGGAAACGGTGTTCCCGCTCGGTGACCTGCAGAAAAACGAGGTTCGCGCTATCGCTCGTGACCGCGGCCTTGTTGTCCACGACAAAAAAGACAGCACCGGAATCTGCTTTATCGGCGAACGGCCGTTTCGCGAATTCCTGGGCACCTACATACCGGCGCAGCCCGGACCGATCCGCACAGCGGACGGCAGGAAGGTCGGCGAACACCACGGGCTCATGTACTACACGCTGGGTCAGCGGCAGGGACTCGGAATTGGAGGACGCCGCGATTCGGCCGACGAACCCTGGTACGTCGTCGACAAGATCATCGCTGCCAATGTTCTGGTCGTCGACCAGGGCGATAGCCCGCTGTTGCTGAGCGGCGGCTTGCTGGCGACAGATGCGAACTGGATCGGTGTGCCGCCTGCAGATCTCGATACCGGCTATCGCTGCAACGCCAAGGTCCGCTACCGGCAGGGCGACCAGGCCTGTGTGGTGGTACAAAACGCGGACGCCACGCTGGCGGTTACGTTCGACAAGCCGCAGCGCGCGGTCGCGCCCGGACAGTTTGTCGTCTTCTACACGGCCGATCGCTGCCTGGGCGGTGCGGTCATCGACAGCATCCAACGGCATACGGAATCGGCACTGCCACCCCGCGCGGCGGCAATTTAGAGAGCGCGACGAACGGGCATCGGCTATAATTCGCCCGCGCTGCGGTCGGCTGGCCGCACCAACAAATAACAATCCCGGAGACTCACGATGAAGGACAGCTTCGGCGCGCGTTCAGCGCTGGATGTCGGTGGCGACAGCTTCGAAATATTCCGCCTCGGTGCCGTAACGGAGGGTCATGTAAAGCGACTGCCCTACTCGCTCAAGATCCTGCTCGAAAACCTGCTGCGCCACGAAGATGGCCGCGATGTGACGCGCGATGACATCCTTGCGCTTGCGAACTGGGACCCCACCGCGGCGCCAAGTACCGAGATATCATTTACACCCAGCCGCGTCATCCTGCAGGACTTCACGGGCGTGCCGGCCGTTGTCGACCTCGCGGCGATGCGTGACGCCGTGGTCAAACTCGGCGGCTCCGCCGACAGCATCAACCCGTTGTCACCGGCCGAACTCGTCATCGACCACTCCGTGCAGATCGATCACTACGGCAGCGCCAATGCGCTCGACCTCAACAACAAGATCGAGTTCCAGCGCAACAAGGAACGTTACTCGTTCCTGCGCTGGGGGCAGTCAGCCTTCGAAAATTTCCGCGTCGTCCCACCGAATACGGGTATCGTCCACCAGGTCAACCTCGAGTACCTGTCCAGGGTTGTCTTCGATGCTGACAAGGGCGGCACG
>Ga0224508_10003396_pt1 | contig 13157 bp, 11 predicted proteins | sample SF_Jan12_sed_USG_4_FD_170157 | JGI IMG/M metagenome (GOLD analysis project Ga0224508, IMG submission 170157) | Sediment microbial communities from San Francisco Bay, California, United States - SF_Jan12_sed_USGS_21 | ecosystem: Environmental > Aquatic > Marine > Sediment | place: USA...
CTTGAATAGGTTTTTGAATTTGTAAGCTCCGACTGTTTTTGTTTTAGATCTTCTTCAAGTTTGCTTGAATAGGTTTTTGAATTTGTAAGCTCCGACTGTTTTTGTTTTAGATCTTCTTCAAGTTTGCTTGAATAGGTTTTTGAATTTGTAATCTCCGACTGTTTTTGTTTTAGATCTTCTTCAAGTTTGCTTGAATAGGTTTTTGAATTTGTAAGCTCCGACTGTTTTTGTTTTAGATCTTCTTCAAGTTTGCTTGAATAGGTTTTTGAATTTGTAAGCTCCGACTGTTTTTGTTTTAGATCTTCTTCAAGTTTGCAGGCATAATTATTAGAATTGCGTTGTTGATTTTCACAAAGTTCAATTTTTTTAGTGTTTTCGTTATTCATCCATTCAAGAGTAAGGATTAATCTTTCTAAAAATTGGATATCTTGATCATTAGAATTTAATTTTTTTTGTAAATTTTTAATTAGGATAGCACTACTATGCATTGTTTCTAAATTTGATAATTTCTATAAGAAGTCTTAGTTTAGAGGGACACACTACCATAAATTTTTATAATTTAAATCCCAACTTTTCCATAAGATCCCCTGAAATATTCCAAATTTCATCAATTTCACTGGAAGAAAAATCCTTTTGATATCGACCTACAGATTTATTAAAAATCGGTAATTTTGTATTTGTATTTCCAACCGTAATTCCTTTTTTGTCGGTCAATTTGTGTTTCTTTTTTTCATGGTGTAATAAGTCATCTTCCCAATCAAGATTTAAAAATTCAATTATTTTTTTTATCGAATTTTTTTTATTGTTTACAAGGTCTTCGTACAGAACACGGATAACTGTTGAAGTGTTTTTTTCATATTCAAAAATTGAATCAGTCTTGTATTTCCAATAAAAACTTGCACTTGCAAGAAGTTTATTTTTTGAAGTGGAGATTTTTTTTAAATCTTTTGAATATTTTGTTTTAAAATCCGGTATGGTAAATTTCCAAAAGTTAATGCTTTTTTGCGGCCAAATTTGATACCAAGTAGTTGATCCCTGTTTCAATGTTTTCATTGATGATATTGTATCTCGGACATCTCTTATCAAAAAAATTTTTGGTGCGTCTTGGAATTTATTTTCGATTATAAAATCTAAACTTGCATCTGAGAAAAAGGGCCAATTCATTTGTTCGGTAATAACTGGTGTTTTGAATCCTAAGATTTTCTTATCCTTTTGGATTAAAGTTTGGTAGTTTTGTAATAATTTATAACAATCAGGTTCGTCAAAACAAGAAATTTTTGAATGTGATTCTAAGATTAATCGAACAAGAGTTGTCCCGCTTCTTTGACATCCAAGAATGAAAAAAGGTGTTAAATTCAAATTAAATCTTAATTTTTTGTTCTTTTCTTGTATACAAAAAGGTGACTAGAGTATAATTTAACATATTTTTGAAAATTCTATCTAAATATTTAAGATATAAGTATAGAAATTTTAAAAATTTTTCTTTCATCTTCCATCAAAATTGATAAATTTCATATTTTTTAGATAAAATTAAGAGACGTATAAAATTTGATTTCTATAATTGGTAGCTGGATGGTTGGATAAGCTAAAGTATTTCTTGTTGCCTCAAATTCCTTTGATAATTTAGTAATTGTGAATCGCTAAAAAAACAAGGGGATTTAACATTGACTATTTTCATGAATTATCTGGGTTTTTTGTGCTTAAAGAAGATAAAATTTTAGGTCATATCAAGAAAATTATGCAAAAAAAATTAATATCGATTTTCAGAAAAAAATAAAAAGTTTCGAGACTTAAATCATAAATATTTAGATCTAGAATCTTCCAAAAGACTAATTGCATTTCTTGAAACAGTTTGAAAGATCAACAAAAACCGAATATGATCAGGTAATTATACAATTAGACAAGAAATTAGAAAATCTAAAATTCATCGATTGAATTTTCATATAATATCTTAAAATGTCTGAATTGCTAGATCTGTAAAAAATATTTTGAACGAAGTTTAATTTTATTACAATTTATCAAGTAATTGTTCCTCCAGATAAAATCAAAATTCCTCCTCCTGATTTTATCTGAAGTTTTTGATTTATAAAATCAAAATCCATAGTTACTCCGTTATTAATTGTAAAGAGAATTTCCGATTCTACAATCAAATCACCTTTAAGAGTTGTATCATTTGTTAGAATTGTATTTACAGTAATCATATTTACCAAATCACATAAATCTCCCAATAAATCAGAATCTAAATCATTTTGATTAACATTGGAAACAATAGGACAGTTATCAGTATCATCTAGTACTGTGTCAGAATCAGTATCCTCACAGGCATCACCTGCTGTCGTGCCATAGTTGTCAGCTTGATTTGTGTTGGCAATGGTTGGACAATTATCATTGGGATCAAGAACTCCATCTCCGTCTTGATCAATTAGACCAACATAAAGAAGTGGTTCTGGAAAATTATCTAAATCTCCACTAAATCCACCATATCCAGTTTCATCCAAACAATTTTCTGTTTGACTTATTCCTGAGGAAACAAGTTGATTTCTGAGAGTTTCCACACCTGCTGCATTGGTAGGTTTGCCATTATCAATAATGTATAATGCTACTGCACCAGCTACATGCGGAGATGCCATGCTGGTTCCACTCGAAAATCCATATCCTCCCGGTAATGTGGAATAAATGTCTGTTCCAGGGGCTGCAATATCCACAAAACTCCCAAAATTACTAAAAGTTGCAAAAGTATCATCCGGACCATAACTTGTTGGATCCCCTTGGGATCCACAAATTCCATCAGAATCAGCTAAGGCAGAAACTGTGATTACTTCTGGAGTATTTGCAGGGCTTGTGTTATCAGCCTCAATGCCTTCATTACCTGCAGCTACCACATATACAATTCCTTGTGCAACAGAATTTTGGATTGCTGTTTTTTCTGATTCGCTGTTTCCACCCCCTAAACTCATGTTGACAACATCAATGTCATCATTTGGATCACTATTAGTTCTAGTACTTGTAACATAATCAATGCCACCAATAATCCAAGATGTCCAACCACTGCCTTTATTGTCAAGAACCTTTACTGCGACAATCTTTACACCAGGTGCCACCCCCTCAACTCCAATGTCGTTTTGAATGGCACCTATTGTCCCAGCCACATGTGTTCCATGTCCGTGCCCGTCATTTCCATCATTTTCAACACAATTCCCACCAAAAGGACCCCCTTTAGCACAATTTACTTTTTTAATCACGTTAAGATCAGGATGAGTATCATCAATGCCTGTGTCAAGGACGGCAACAACTACTTCTGCATTCTCTACAGAAACTTGGCCTTCAGCATCAATACGATCGATTCCCGTAGGTGTAGTTTGTAAAAAGGCATGAACTCGTTGATCTTTTTCAATAAACTTTACTCGAGGATCCTTTTCCATATCCTCTAGGAATTTTGCTGAAAATGAACCTGCAAACCCGTTTATTGCATGATTAAACACAAAATCAGGAATTTTTCCTTTTGAGACGATAACCTCCAGGGGAGAAATATCATCTTCTAAAACTATGATGTATCTTCCAGGAGTAAATTCTGAATTTTCGTTTTGACCTAATGCTTGATATGGAGTTAAACTAAAAATTAGTATAGAAGCAACAAAAAATACAATAAAGATATCTTTTTTCCTTTCCATCATGAAAAGTTCTCGGTGTAATAGTTAAAAATTCCTAATAAAGGAATTACCTTTTTAAAAATTAAAATTACAAAATTAGGAGAATTTGCCTAATTTTCCAAATTGCTAATTAAAAAAAAGAAAAATTTAAGATGAACAAGTAAAAAATAACGTTTTTTGGATATAATAGTTAAAAAAAATTCATGGATAATTCAATTATTATACTAGTTTGTATATTAATTACACATGAGGTCTCCTTCGGGATATGTGGTAATTTTAACAGTAGTAATAGGAGTAACCATAGGAACTGCTTTTGGCGCCCACATAACCAATCATTTTGAAGGAGATGTAACAATTGACAAAGGGGCAGAATCCGGAAACTTAGTTTTGAATGATGGTAATTTAGGAGTAGGCGCTACACCAAGTTCAGCGCAATTAATTAGAGCTCAAAGTGATTCAGGTACCCCAGCGATTTTTTTGGTTGAAGGAAATAACGGTGAAGCGGTATTTAATTTGAAGTCAACTAATGGAATTCCCGCAGTACAGCTTTCAGATGGTGACAGCAGTCAATCATATAGAATTAGAATGGGTCAACCAAACGAATCCTTTGAGATTGTAGATAACACAGGCGGACAAAATGCAATCAAAATGTCCATTGGTAAAAATGGAGATATTTGTATTGGATCCTGCTAGATTTCTGTGATTTGGAAAATATGATTACTGTAAATTAATATTGATTGAATTAATGAAAAGCCAAAATTTTGTATCAGTAATTATTTTGACTCATAACAGCATTAATGATATTAAAAATTGTATTAAGGGGATTGAAGAATTAGATTACGAAAACCTTGAATTAATAATTGTTGATAATGATTCCTCAGATGGAACCAGACAGTTTCTTACGGATTTAAATTTTAAAAATAAACTTCAAACAAGAATAATTTTAAACTCATCAAATTTAGGATATAATTTAGGAAATTTATCTGGAATAAAAATTTCAAAGGGAGATTTTATAGCTATTATTAATCCCGACGTAACATTAGAGAAATCATGGCTAAAAAATATAATGAAATCAATGGAAGGAAATTCTAAGGAGATTATCGTTTGTGGAAAGATCCTCAATTCAGACGAAACAACTCAGACAACGGGGGGATTGTTAGACATTTTTGGAGCAACATCTCAAAGGAAGAACTATGATAAAGATCAGAAATTTTTCTATCATCCCGGATCTGCTTTTGTATTTAGAAAATCTATTTTAAATAAAATTGATCTTGATCCTAATCTTTTCATGTACTATGAAGATGTTGATTTGGCATGGCAGACCAGACTTCTTGGTTATGATATTGCATATTGTGAGGATGCACAAGCAACCCATAAAATTGGACAGTCATTACCAGGATTACCACCTTCAAAATTTTTCAACATTGCCAAAAACAGAATTTATGTTTGTGCAAAGAATTATTCACAAACAAACAAGGCAAAAAGAATAGGTAAAATTATTTTTCTTATATTAGGAGATTCAATTTATTATTCCTATAAATTCAAATCTTTGAAATATTTTTATTATTTTTTCAAAGCGATTTTTTGGAATATCATTAATTTAAAGAAAATGAAAATTGAAAGAGAAAAAATTCAAAAATTACGTGTTATACCAGATAAAGAAATTGAAAAGTTTATGATGACCAAATCCATTGAGGTTGAACTATTAAGTACAAAAAAATAGATTATAGTATTACCCATAAAGGTTTTTGAATATTATAATTTATGGAGACAATCTGTCAATTCTAATTTAGATTACTTTTTATAAAATCAATTGATTGGATGGGAGACGGATCTGTATGATTTTTAACAGCAATATAAATCGAGGCAAAATCAAGAAGATAAATTAAAGTAATTAGTTTTGATAAGATATTTCCTTTTATTGAAAAAATTTCTTTATAGTCTATATCTGATTTTTTAAAAAATTTCTTTAAAATTTCCCATCTTTCCTTGGTTTTAACATAATCTTCATCACCTTCCAACAAGATTGGCTGGACATCAGATTTTTTCTCCCATGAGACTATTCCGTTGTGACATGCCTCAACTACATCTTCTATTATAGCATGGGTTTTTGCATTTTCCTGAATAGAGTTTTTGAATCGAATAGCTGCTGCTTGTAGTCCCCAAGGGTAATAGATTGCAGGGATTCCCCCAAGCCAGTTAGCTAAATTTAGTGAGGGGTTACTCTCTGAGAGATTTTTTGTGGATATCTTCTCAGATAGCATCTCCATCTCTCTAATAGACTCTTCAATCGAGTTTCTCTCAATTGGAATTATAGAGTTTAAAACTTTGAGGATAGAGTAAACATATGCAGGAAAAGATGTCCTCGGATTACTAAATATTGGGATTTTTCTATGGGGAATTTTTTCTTCATTACAAATTTTTTCTAGTTTTCCACCTGAAGAAAAACAAATTATTTTGCATCGAAGGCTCTGAGCAGAACGAACAGTGGTTATAGTCTCAATTGTGTTTCCTGAAACACTGGTTGCAACTACCAGAGTTTTAGAGTCAACAGTTTTTGGTAACAGATATCCTTTGATGATGGTGACATGGATTGATGTTTTTGATAAAATAGAGAAAAATAAATCCCCTATTGCACCAGATCCACCCATCCCTGAAAACACAATATGTTTAATGTCTCTGAAATTTATTGGCTCCAAATCGGATTCAAATGCTTCTTTTGCAATTTTTGGCCATCTGTCATACATCTTGTGCATCCCTGCAGGATCATATTTTTCTAAATCAGCTACAATCATTTAGAAAACAAATCTAGCCCTAAGAATATAACAATTTGTTGCACCGACAGCCTCATATCATTCTAATCTAGACTCAAATTGTTGAACATTCTTCTTCTGTCACAATTTTTTTCGACAACAAAGGGGGGAGGTGAGTATGTGTTTAAAACAATTGCAGAGACCTTGGCGGAAAAGGATCATAATGTGTGGGTAATAACAAACAAGATAAAAAATGAATCCTATCAAGAGGCTGATAATCTCAGAATTATTACCGTAAAACCCGAGCTAGAATACAGTGGAGGACTTCCCCCATCGTTTACTGACAACATAAGATATGTACTAAATGCATTTCACAAAGGAAGAACAATAGTGAAAAGAGAAAGCATGGATTTAATTCACTCTAACAATTTCTCACCGGCACTTGCGGGTTCTCTAATTTCATACTTTACAGGAGTTCGACATATTACAACAATTCATGATATATTTTCCTCTTATGACAAGGATTTTTGGAAAAGGTGGGCCAATCAATCAGGTACATCTTACACTAATGCTAGACTAGGACCCTTCTTTGAAAAATTGATGATGAATTTCAGATTCGATTGTATTCATACGGTAAGTAATGCTTCAAAAAATGACATAAAGGCTATGGGTACAAAAAAACCAATTTATGTTATACCAAATTGTCTTCAAGAAGATAGAACTCTATCTGAAGACGTCAAGAGAGACCAGTTTGTATATTTGGGAAGATTGGTCTTTTACAAAAATCTGGAGGTAGTCTTACGTGCATTTGCAATTGTTTCAAAGCAATTTCCAAAATCAAAACTTGTAATTGCAGGTAATGGTCCACACAAAGAATCACTTCAAGATCTTGTCAAAAGGCTTGGAGTTGATGACAACGTTTCTTTTGAAGGTTATGTCACAACGCAACAAAAAACAAAACTGCTGGCAGAATCCAATGCATTGCTTTTTCCTAGCAAAATTGAAGGGTTTGGTCTAGTAATATTAGAGGCATTTGAGCAAAAAAGACCGGTGCTGGTATCAAACATACCTCCCATGTCAGATATTATTCAAGATGGTAGTACAGGTTTTGTGATTGATGCAAATGACGAAAAAAATTGGGCATATGCAATAATTTCGTTAATCAAAAATCTCCAAAAGTCAGATCAAATGGGGAAAAACGGGAATAATGAACTTAAAACTAAATACAACCAAGAATTATTTTTCGCCAAACTTATCAAAATGTATAATGATGTGTTAGCAAAATAGTAAAAAATTTTTTAATTTTTAGGGATTTTTGTGTTGTAAGATTATAGCGAGTTAAACAGACCATTAACCTGTACCTCATTCAATTCAAAGTTAGAAATTTATGCGTTGTACATTTGTCCAGTAAAGAATGCCTTTGAGGATATCTCAAAAAATATCATATACGTCTTCATTAGGTTTAATTTCTACTAGAAAAATATCAAAATACTTGTATTTCCGCTCAAAATTTATCCAATTAAAATCCAGGAAAGACAATGAAAAAGGATAAAAAAGAAAAATCAAGAGCAAATTCTTCATTTGTTCCATGGATTGTGTTTTTATTTTCAATCAGTATTGTATTGATTAGTTTTGTATCAGTAGTATTTCCGGCTCTGATTTTGGTTTCTGATACTCTAGAAATTCCAGGGATTGATCCAGTAACTCCTGAACCTTATGAGACGGGTGTTTGGTCAGGAGGAGTAGTAATATCAAGTTTCGTAACATTTGGATTAACATTTTTGTTTTTTAGAAACAAATTACCAAAATTTCTCTCATCATTATTTGGAAAATTATTCTCTTTTGAAATATCTAAAAAATCATCGTTCGTAGTGTTGCTGATATTATTAATAATTTATACAACTGTAAGCTCTACAGAATTATCAAACCAAGAAATTTTTGAGGATTATAATGGGGTTAAAAATCGTGTAGATTCTTGGTCAATAGATAAAATTAATTCATTTGAACCACATGTAAGATACTTTTTCCTAAAAGCATCCACTGTTCTATTTGGAAATGACAGAGTAATTCCACTTTTGGCATCTGTATCTTTGCTTATTGTAACTTATTTTCTCACAAAGACTATTACTCAGAAACGGTTTGCCGGAATCGTCTCCGTAGTTATTTTAATGCAAAGCAGTATATTTTTGACTTATGATACTACAGTATCATACACAAATTTTTGGATATTGTTTTATGTGCTATCACTATACTTAGTTTACAGGTTTTGGCCCCTATCTCCTGTTTCATATCTATTATCAATCCCTTCAAAGGCCCTAACTGCAGCATTTTTGCCAATGTCGATTTATTTTATTTTACGAAGTGAAATTTCAAGAAAACAAAAGATGATCACTGCAGGGATAACTGCAGGGATAATTTTTGCAGGCGGTATAGCATCTGTTGGGGGTATTTCTACTACTCAGGGAATAGAAGAAGAGTTTAATGGAAAAGAATTTTGGATGGGTTTTACTTCATTTTCCTACCAGTTAAGATCCGAAGGTTTGGTGATGATGTTTATGATTCCACTAATGGTAGGACTGTTCCTGATTTCTAAAAGCGGGGTAAAACATGGAGAATCAATCATGGTTTTAATTTCTGGAATGCTTCTAATAGCACCAATTCTAACGGGATTTACCAACCAAACAAACCAACCTTACAGATGGGTACCTCTAATAGTATTTTTTGCAATAGGGGTTGGAGTTTTATTGTCTAAGAGACAGATCGAATAAATGTCCATGTTGACTCTAATGTATCTCCAGGAGAAACTGGATACCCATCATGGGCAAATCTCGCAAGCATTGTAAGTTTTCCATCAACAGTATCAGATAGAATGGTACTAGCTACTAGATCATCGGAGGGAAATGTCTTTGATTGAACTCTTCGAATGACTTGATACTCATTTTCGTTTATAGTAACTACAGGATCATTTCCTCTAGATGCTTCAAAATCTAAAAATGGTCCAAGTAATTTTAAATTAAGATCGGTGAATTTTGAGGATTCCAGATACACTATCAATTGCCCATCAGAATTTCTTACAGTTGTTTGAACAAAAATAAAAATTTCATCTTCAATTTCTGTTTGAACAGCTTGTGTGTTATTTGTGAAAGATATTGCAAAAAGAAAAAATAATCCTGTAAGAATTATCCCTAACTTCATGATTATTTCCAGTGATAATGATATTTAATTTGCAGGTTTTGAGATAGTTTTTCCAAGCAATTCATTGTATAATGATATGGCATCTACCTCATCTTTTGGCCCAACAATTACAGCTGAGCCTTTTTTCATAAAGCTAACTGATAATTCGTTTGTTCTCATTGATAATCCTAGTTCACCCTGATTTTCAACCAGAAATCCTTTCTCTTTTGCAATTCCAGTAACTGTAGCAACATCAAGATCAAATGTACTAGTTGGTGTAATGGAGAAGGTTCTCTTTCCTCTATTTCTACCACATAGTTCTTCTAAAATCAATTCTTCTTTTACCACTTCTTCTGCTGTGCCACTTCCGCAAACAGGGCACTCTTCGGCTCTAAATGTTCTGGTGGTGGTAAAGTCAAGATTTTCAATATCTACATGTAGGATTTTTTCAGACAAACTTGGTTTTTTGCCTAAAATCACCTTTACCGCCTCAGTTACCTCGATTCCGCCAATGATTGATAATATTGATGGGTGAACACCTTCAATACTGCATGTAGGCATTGAATCCTCATCCAATGATGGGAACATGCAATAATAACAGGCACTAGTTTTAGGAAGAATGGTAAATGACTGTCCTGATACTCCCACTGCAGCTCCTGTAACAAATGGAATATTGAATTTTACACATGCCTTGTTTAATGCATATCTTGCATTTACACTATCTAGTGCATCAACTACGACATCACATCCTTCAATTACCTCCAAAGCTGTATAGTCATTCACTGAAACAGCAAGAGCTTCAATTGTACAATCAGGATTTAATTTCTGTAATTTTTTGGCAGCTACTTCAACTTTGATTTGCCCCACATCATCCTCATCAAACATTGTCTGTCTGTGCAAATTGGATAATTCAATTACATCTCTATCCACTATACGCAAAGTTCCAATTCCCATTGCAGCAAGACGTGATGTTATAGGGTTTCCAAGACCACCTACACCTACAACACAAACTTTGGCATTTTTTAGCTTTAGTTGTCCTTGATAACCAATTTCTTCAAGCATTACCTGCCGTGAAAATCTATCAAGTTCTTTGGAGGATAATTCATCTGATCCCCCAGCTACTGCGGGTAGGATATACACCTCATCTCCATCATTAAGTGATGTATCCATGCCGTTGGAGAATTTAGCATTTTTTCCATTAATGTAAATATTAATCAGAGAACGTGGAGCGCCGTCACCTTCCAAAACTCTTCTCTTAAAGTCATCGCCCATAACTTCAGATATTTTTGCAAATGCATCTTGCAAAGAGTCAGCAGAGATTTCAATTTTTTTTTCTCCCTTACCTTGGTTTAGTACAGATGGAATCGTAAATGTGATATTTGCCATGTTAATTGACTACCGCCGAAATTTCTGCTACATTTGCTTTGAGTACTTTGGGTTTTTGCAAAACCTCCATGATTGATTCAGTTGCTTTAAGGCCATTTCCAGTCACATAACATACTACTTTATCACTAGAATCAATTTTCCCTTGTTCTACCATTTTTTGCAAAACAGATACTGAAACACCCCCTGCAGGCTCGGTAAAGATACCTTCAGTTTGTGCCAGTAGTAGTATAGCATCTAAAATTTCTTTATTGTTGCATTCTTCTGCAAATCCATTGTACTGTTGTAGTCTTTTGAGAACGTATCTACCGTCTCCAGGATCCCCTATGGCTAGACTCTTTGCAACAGTATCAGGATTTTCAACTGGAATTACTTCTTTGCTATTTTTCTTAAAGGCATCAACTATAGGTGCACAACCATGTGGTTGTGCTGCTATCATGTGCATGTTTGTTACATCACCTAATAATGAAACTGTTTGCAGTTCTTCAAATCCCTTACAAATTGCATTAAGCATTGCACCACTCCCTACAGGAACTATAAGTTGATCAGGTACTTGCCAGTCAAGTTGTTCTGCAACTTCATATGCTAGAGTTTTTGAGCCTTCAACATAGTGTGAGCGCATGTTAATGTTAACTATTCCAATTCCTTTGCTGTCACCAATTTGTGCGGCTATTCTATTTGCATCATCATATGTTCCATCAACTGCAATGTAATTTGCACCATAAGACAAGGCTTGTGCAATTTTTGCCATTTCTATATTGCTTGGCGCAAAGATATGACATGGAAATCCTCCCTTTGCCGCATGAGCTGCAGTAGCTGATGCTAAATTACCAGTAGACGCACAACCAACTGCAGATAATCCAAATTCTTTGGCCTTTGATATTGCAACTCCTGCAGGTCTGTCCTTAAATGAAAATGTTGGATTTACAGAGTCGTTTTTGATATAGAGATTTTTTAGTCCCAATTTTTCTCCAAGCTTATCTGCTTTGATAAGAGGTGTCATTCCAGCATCAATGCTTACAATATTTGATTTATCCTCAATTGGTAATAGTTCAAAATATCTCCAGTAAGTATACTCACGATTAGAAAAGGTGTTTTTTGAAATACTAGGGAAATTATATTTTACATCAAGAGGTCCAAAACAATCATCGCAGATGTACTTGAATGCAGTATCGTATTCCTTTTTGCATTCTCTGCATTGCAGTGAAGTTCTACTCAAGACCTTTTTTTCCTCTTAAACCATACATAAAAAATCCTAATATCAAGTTAAGTAATACTTAATTTTTTGGGGTTAAAAATATAATGATAGTTAAAGGGTATTTTGATGATAAATTCATGGTCTAGATTGTTTTTTGGAAAAATTTTAAGAAAAACAAGATTTTTGTAAATTTTTCAATTCTGAGTAAGGTTTTTACGGATTTTTCTAAAATTAAATCCATGAATAAAGGCATCATAGTTGGCGTGCCAATTGTCATTATTGTAATTGCAGGCATTATTGGAATGGATATGATATCAAATGGAGACCCTGAAAGTATAGAAGTAGAGGATGCCTTTGATAAGGAAATAATTCCAGATGAAAATCCTGAAGTGGAAGAGAAACTAGATGGGATTGAAAAGATTGCAGATGAAAATCAATATGAAGTATTACCAAGAGTCTGGCAAACTTCAGGACCATTTCAAATTGATAGAAATCAATATGCTTTAGGAGAGAAAATTTTCATAAGAATTGGTGGATTAGATTTTCAAGAAAAAGGCCAAATTGCAGTTATGAGACCATTAAACAATACACACTATTCAGTATATCTTACTATTCCATTTGATGGATCAAACAAAGATGCATTCAACTATTACTTGGATCCTCAATTATCAAAAACACGTGGATTGTGTTCTGTTGATGATGTGGTAGGAAAATGGGCCTTAGTTTTTAGGGGAACAAATTATTCAAATTTGAATTTTGAAATTACAAACAAAATTCTTCCTGGAACAGATTGGAATCCAGTTTGTTAAATTATTTTTCTAAACTGTTGTGAAAACAAACTTTCTCACCAGTATGACAAGCCGGTCCTGAAGGTTCAACAAGATAAATTATTGCATCTGAATCGCAATCAACAAGAATCTCTTTTACTTTTTGAGTATTACCAGATTCTTCTCCTTTCATCCAGAGTTTATTTCTAGAACGACTCCAAAACCATGAATT
>Ga0224508_10003397_pt1 | contig 13157 bp, 9 predicted proteins | sample SF_Jan12_sed_USG_4_FD_170157 | JGI IMG/M metagenome (GOLD analysis project Ga0224508, IMG submission 170157) | Sediment microbial communities from San Francisco Bay, California, United States - SF_Jan12_sed_USGS_21 | ecosystem: Environmental > Aquatic > Marine > Sediment | place: USA: California...
TAGTCATTGGCGTCGCCAATCAGTGTCAGATTGAGTCCCGACACATTCCAGACACCGAAACTTTGTCCCGCGGTACCCCGCAGCAGAATTTCGAGCGGCGACTCTTGCATACCGTGATTGCCATGTTGCCTGGCTATCTCGCCGGCAACACGTGCACCAATCGAACGATTGAAATTGCGCACCTCGAAACCGAAGCGACCACCTTCTTTGGCCACAATTGCGGGCAAGACGGCGGTTAGCATCTCCTCCGCAAGATCGCCCTTGTCGAACGGTTCGTTGCGCAGTTCTGTACAGAATTGTGGCGCGTCCCTGGCGATGCCCGCATCGGACACGATGGGCGACAAGTCGAGACGCGCCTGCCGATTCGTCACGCCATCCTCCAGGGCGAGAAGATCAACGCGACCAATCAGCTCATCGAGTTTACGAACGCCGAGTTCTGCCATCAATCGGCGTGTCTCTTCAGCCACAAAGCGGAAGAAGTTGATAACCATTTCCGGTAAACCAACAAAGTACTCGCTGCGCAAAATATTGTTTTGCGTCGCCACTCCGGTCGCACAGTTGTTCAAGTGACAAATGCGCAAATACTTGCAGCCCAGCGCAACCATTGGCGCGGTACCGAAGCCAAAACTCTCTGCACCCAACATGGCAGCCTTCACGACATCGACACCGGTTTTGAGACCGCCGTCCGTCTGCAATCGAACCTTGTGGCGCAGATCGTTGCCACGCAACACCTGATGCACCTCGGACAACCCGAGCTCCCAGGGGCTGCCCGCATACTTGACAGAACTCAGCGGACTGGCGCCCGTGCCACCGTCATAACCGGATATCGTGATCAGATCCGCATAAGCCTTGACGACGCCGGCGGCGATTGTGCCGACACCAGGCTCGGCGACAAGTTTGACCGACACCAGCGCTTCGGGATTGACTTGCTTGAGGTCGAAGATCAGCTGCGCGAGATCCTCGATAGAGTAAATGTCGTGATGCGGTGGCGGTGAAATCAATCCTACGCCGGGCTTCGCGTAACGCAGCCGCGCGATCATGTCGTTGACCTTGTGGCCCGGCAATTGGCCACCTTCGCCCGGTTTCGCGCCCTGCGCGATCTTGATCTGAAGAACCTCGGCATTAACCAGGTATTCCGCGGTTACACCGAACCGGCCTGACGCAACTTGTTTGATCTTGGAAACGCGTTCGGTGCGATAGCGCGCCGGGTCCTCGCCACCTTCGCCGGAGTTTGAACGCGCTCCGATGCGGTTCATCGCAATCGCCAGGGCCTCATGCGCCTCGGGCGACAACGCACCCAAAGACATGCCCGCACTGTCGAAGCGAATCAGGATGTCCTCGACCGGTTCAACTTCGTCCAGCGGCACCGCCGGCCCGGCGGGTTGTAACGACATCAGGTCACGCAATGTCGCCACGGGTCGATCGTTGACCAGCCGCGCGTAGTCCTCGTAGCGATCGAAGTCTCCGCACCGCACCGCAGACTGCAAGGTTGCGACGACATCCGGGTTATAACAGTGGTATTCACCATCATGCACATACTTGAGCAGCCCGCCCTGCCCAATCGAAACACGCGGTTCCCACGCCATTTCAGCAAGCTGCCGCTGATCATCCAGCAGGTCCGCAAAGTCAGAGCCCTGAATTCTCGAGCTCGAACCGGTAAAGCATCGCTTGACGACGTCCTCGTGCAAACCGACGATCTCGAATAATTGCGCACCGCGATAGCTGGAGATCGACGAGATTCCCATTTTCGACATGACCTTGAACAGGCCTTTGCGAATACCGCGCCGATAACTGCGGCCGAGCTGTTGTTGCCGGTCGAGATTGCCGCGCTGTGCGATATCATGCAGCGACTGGTAAACGAGGTACGGATACACCGCCGTCGCTCCGTAGCCGATCAGGCAAGCGAAATGATGGGGGTCACGCGCAACGGCTGTCTCGACGATGATATTGGCGTCGCAGCGCAGACCCAGGCGAACGAGGTGATGATGCACGGCGCCAGTAGCCAACAACGCGTGTACCGGCAGTTTGCCTTTTTCAAGATAGCGATCACTGAGCATCAGAATCAGCTTGCCGTCGCGTACGGCCTGTTCCGCCTGTTCACAGATTTCGTCGAGCGCTTCGGGCAACGACAGCTTGTCGCTGACATTAAGATCGACAAAGACGTGGCGGTCGCCGTACATTTCCTCACTGAGTAACTGTCGTAACTTGAGCTGCGACAGCACCGGCGAATTCATGATCACATGCTCGGCATGTTCGGGACCTATGTCGAACAGGTTCGACTCCCGTCCAATGTTCGTTTGCAGAGACATCACAATGCGTTCGCGCAACGAATCAATGGGTGGATTCGTTACTTGCGCGAACTGTTGACGGAAATAGTCGAACGGCGAGCGAATCTTTTGCGACAACACAGCCATTGGCGTGTCATCGCCCATCGAACCCACGGCCTCCTGCTCGGATTTGGCCAACACCGCGACGATATCGATCAGTTCCTCGCGCGTCAGGTTGAACATCTTCTGGTAGCTCGCGAGCACCTCCGGCTCCATTGGCTCGGCAGCCGTATGCGTATCGATCAGTTCGGAGTCGAGATAACGTTGGCCTTTCTTGAGCCACTTCTTGTACGGCGCGCGCGTCTTCAATATGTCGTGTATGTCATCGTTATCGAGAAGAACACCGTTAACCAGGTCGACTGCCAGCATCTCGCCGGGGCCAAGCCGGCCCTTGCTCACGACATCCTTCTCGTCGTAGTCGTAGACGCCAATCTCCGACGCCACGGTGATATGCCTGTCCTTTGTGATCACGTAACGCGCGGGTCGCAGCCCGTTTCTGTCGAGACAACATGCGGCGTAGCGTCCATCGGTGAGCACGATACCGGCCGGACCGTCCCACGGCTCCATCTGACAGTCGAAAAACTCATAGAACGCTCTGACATCAGGATCGAAGTCGTCAACCGCCTGCCATGCCGGTGGCAGCAGGATGCGCATGCCCTGCAATACGTCCATGCCGCCGGCGCGCATCACTTCGAGCATGTTGTCGAGGCTGGACGAGTCTGATCCGATCAGCGAAATAATAGGATCGAGGTCGGAGATGTCGTCGAGCTTGTCCGAAATGAAGTTCTTCGTCCGCGCCAGTGCCCAATTACGATTCCCCTGAATCGTATTGATCTCGCCATTGTGTGCGAGAAATCGAAACGGCTGTGCAAGCCGCCATTGCGGCAGCGTGTTCGTTGAGAATCTCTGGTGAAAGACACAGACGGACGATTCCAGCCGTGTATCCTTCAGGTCCGGATAAAACTCGCGCAGTACGTCCGGCATGATCATGCCTTTGTAGCTGACCGTGACCGAAGACAGGCTCGCGATGTAGGCTGCACCTTCGCCGATGCGTTGCTCCGAACGGCGTCTGGCCAGGAACAAGCGGCGGTTGAAACGACCGCGCGGCATGTCATCGGGTGCGTTTACGTACACCTGCTCGATGCGTGGCAATGTCCTGAGCGCCTGTTCGCCACAAACTGACGGGTCTGTGGGCACCTCCCGCCAGCCAGCGACTTCGAGGCCGATTTCACGGATTGCCGTGTTTATGGCCTCGCGAGCAGCGCCTGCTTTGTCTTCGTTCTGATGCAGGAATACACTTCCGGCCGCAAATCGCTCATTGAGCTCAAAGCCGAGATCTTCACCGACCGCGCGCATGAATGCTTTCGGAAACTTGATCAACAAGCCGCAGCCGTCACCGGTCTTGCCATCGGCTGCGACAGCACCTCGGTGCGTCAGACGAGCGAGCGCCTCGATCGCCGTATCGACGACCCAGTGGCTCGGCAAGTCGTCGAGGTTCGCGATCAGCCCAAAGCCGCAACTGTCGCGCTCGAATGCCGGGTCATACAGACCTGTTGCTTGTCGTTCGGTCATAGACGCCCTGAGGGTCGCGCTGTCGGCGCCCCCCGCTGAGTTTCACCTTGAGATGGCGCCGCAAGCGCCGAATTGGGCCGCACGCTGAATTCCGCCGCAGCTGCCCGAACCGCTAAGTATATGTCACGCTTTGCCCGAGCAGCCAGCGCACTGCAGCAAAACCATCAAAACAAAGCAGTTTAGGGGCTTTCGTCGGCGATCAGGAACAGATTCGCCTGGCGGGAATTATGGTTGCGCGCGTAACCATGCGGTTTTAATGGCTTTTCGAACGACTAGCGGGTGCTGGCCCGCAACCGGACCTCGCCCGTCGACTCGAACGAAACCGGCCTGGTGAATGGAATGCCAACACCAAGTTGTCCTTTCAACGCGTATGGAATATCACGCTTCGCGCCGTCGCGGACAATGTACAAAAGCTGCGGTGCTGTTTTTAAGAGATTAAGCTCCACGGTGATAGCGAATTCGCCGTCTCCGGACGCCGGGACGGTAAAACCGCCTTCCGTTTCGCCAGTCGCAAAGCGCAATCCACCCAGATCGACACCGTAGGACACGGTCGTGATGGGCAGCGGAAACGGATTCGGATTGGTGACGTCGAAACCAAGCAAGAAGGTCTGGCCGGAGAAATCGATATCAGTCAACTCGATGTTCCTGAGGCTGACACCGGGCGTGTCGACCAGATTTCCCGAGCTGGCGCAGGCCGTCAACAGGCAGGCTGCGAGCAGCATGCCCATGCGTTGCATCAATATCGGTTTGTCCATGCGTACTCCCTCCGAATCAGACTAGCGCAGCTCCCCACCGAACTCGCCCCAACGGGCCGAGGTCAACAACCACTCGTCGCCCTGTTCGAGTTCCATCTCGAAACGGTAAGCATCGGCGCTGAAGCCGAACGTGCCATCGTTCGTTCCTGCCATGCCGACGGTAAGCACGAGTTCGGCGGCGGTTTCATCATAAACATGCAATTCTTCGATGCGAGTGATCAGTGCGACCTTGTTCTGGCGCAAAAAGTAGAAGCGGAACATGTCGCTGATATCATCGCGACTGTTGCCACGCGCATCCGTGTAGGCCGGTGAAATCATCGTGACGAGCGCGCGACGATTCTTGGCCTCCGCCAGCTCGTGACCTTGTTTGACCCAGGCACGAATCGCTTCCTCGGGACCTTCTACAGGGCCTCCACAGCCACTTAAGCAGACCAAAAGGAGTCCGGTCGCCACAAATCGGGCGGGGTTTGCGCTAACAACAGTCATCATCTGCTAAAGTCTACTGAGAAATGCGACCATAAATGGCCCGTACGTCCCAAATCGTGACCTGGTTCGCACTCCGTACGCATTGTGGCGTCACAATGTCGCGAGAACGCGGAACTCGGACGGACTGAGATTATTGAGATGCCGGTAAAACTACTCAGCGAGAGCATGGATGCGACGATTACCGATGAGGATCAGATCGGCATCGATGCCGTTTTGTCCTTCTGGTTTATGGAGCAGGAACTTTCAGCACCGCAGATCGATCATCGCATGGACATCTGGTTTGGCGAAGACGAAGTCTTCGACCTCGAGTGCAAGAAAGAATTCGCCGGTGACGTCGATAAGGCCAGCCAGGGCAAGCTTGATCACTGGGCCCACAAAGCGCGGGGCCGGCTGGCGCTGATACTGTTGCTCGATCAATTCCGCCGCAATATTTACCGCGGCACGGCCGAAGCCTTTGCCATGGACAAGGCTGCATTGAAACTTTGTGTCACTGGCGCCATGGAAAAAAAGGACCGGGGCCTGACGCCGATCCAGCGCGCATTCTTCTATATGCCGCTGCAGCACGCCGAGTCGCGCAAAGTACAGGCCAAATCGGTGCAGATCTACAATCGGCTGGTTGAAGCCGTTTCACCGACCTATCGCGAAACATTCGAGACCATTGCGCAATTTGCTGAACTGCATCACGACATCGTGCAACAGTTCGGCCGCTTTCCGCACCGCAACAAACTGCTCAATCGAGACAACACGCCCGAAGAAGACCAATATCTGGCCGGCGATAGCCCCGATTTCGGTCAGGGCAGCTAGACTTAAGAACAACAAGAAACAAATACAAGGGGAAATTTCATGCGCAGACGCACATTCTGCAAGTCCACCGTGGCCGCAGCAGTTGCGGCAACACTGCCTGGCTGTAGTTCGGACGACCGTCCAGCGGACGTTGGCAGCCTGATATCGGCGATATCGGCAGACGGCGCCGAGCTTTCGCTTGAATCAGCGTCCGTCGCCGAACTGGCCGACAGCCTGGCGGGCCGCTTGTTTCTGCAGGCCGACGCGGGCTACGACGCAGCCAGGCAAGTCTGGAACGGCATGTTCGATGAGAAGCGGCCTGCGATGATCGTACAATGCACTGCAGTCGAAGATGTCGTGCATGCAGTGACCTTCGCCCGCGAGCGCGGGTTGCTCCTGTCGGTCAAGTGTGGTGGCCACAGCCTGCCCGGCAAGTCGACAAGCGACGGCGGGCTTATGATCGACCTGTCGCAAATGCATTCTGTGGACGTTGATGCAGACGCGATGCAATTGCGCGCGGACGGCGGCTCGTTGCTCGGCCACATCGACGGCGCCGCATCGGCGCACAACACGATGACCACGACCGGAATTGTCTCTCATACCGGCGCGGGTGGCTTTACACTGGGCGGCGGTTTCGGGCGTACCGATCGCAAGATGGGCCTGGCTATCGACAATCTGCTGGCCGCTACCGTGGTCACGGCCAGCGGCGATGTCGTTCGGGCAAGCGCTGACGAAAACCCCGACCTGTTTTGGGGCCTGCGCGGCGGGGGCGGCAACTTCGGCATCGCAACAGAGTTTGTGTATCGCCTGCACCCGTTCAACCCGACTGTGTATGGCGGCACCCTGATCTACAGGTTCGACAGGGACTTTCTCGATTTCTACGCCGAACTTCACGAGACACTGCCCGACGAAGCCAATATCGAGCCATCGTTCGTGCCGGGCGAGGACGGCAAGACGATTGCATTGGTTGAGGTTGTCTGGTGTGGCGATCATGCTGCGGGAGAGAAAAACCTTGCACCGATGCTGGCTAACCCGGGCCTGGTTAGTGGCGAACTCGCGCCATTCCCGTATCACGACATCCAGACCGCTGCCGATGGCGCGCTCGGTCATGGCAAGCAGTACTACCTCAAATCGAGCTTCCTGAAAGAGCTCACTCCGGAAGCCGCCGACGTCATCATTGAATTTGCCAACCGCGGCGCGGTGGGCTCCTGGTTCCAGCATCTCGGGGGTGCCACTTCGAGAATCGCGGCCGACGCCACTGCCTATGCGCACCGCGACGTCGCATTCAATTTCGGCATCATGTATTTCGGCGAAGATCCGGCGCAAAACGAAACCAAGATTGCGGCCGTACGGGAATACTACAAAGCCATGGAGCCGCACATGGCAGGCTTCTATACCAATCTCAATGACGATGACGAGAAAAAGACCTGGGGCAACTATGGCGAAAATTATCCGCGGCTGGTCAAGCTAAAGAACAGGTACGATCCGACCAATCTATTCCGCCTGAACGCCAACATCAGGCCCGACGTTTGATCGCGGCCGTCAGGCCGGCAGGTGTCTGCGAGAGATTCTCGCGTAGCGCCACGTCAGCAATACCGCTGCGACGGTAAGACCGATGACAAAGCCGCCCCACACGTAGCTGGGTGGCGATTTGAACGTGACGGCTGCCATGTAAGCAAGCGGGAACGCGAGAATCCAATACGCGAAGATGTTTATCAGCATCGGTAACCGCGTGTCTTTGAAGCCGCGCAACGCGCCGGCTGCACCTATCTGCACGCCGTCTGCTACCTGAAAAATCGCCGCCATCAGCAACAGGCTGATCGCAATGCTCGAGACTGACGGATCGTTCGTATAAACGCTGACCACCGCGTCGCGGAAGACCAGTAAGAAGGCCGCGGATACGCTCATGAACAAACCACAGATCAGAATGCCCAATGCACCGATGTATCGAGCAGCGCTGGTGTTCCCGGCGCCAAGCGCATGCCCGACACGAATTGTGGTTGCGGAATTGAGTGCAAGCGGGATCATGAACATGGTTGCCGAAAAATTGATTGCGATCTGGTGCGCAGCCGCAATTGCCGCACCTCGCGTGCCCATCAAGATCGAAACAGCGTTGAACAGCCCCGCCTCCGCCGTGATCGTAAATGCAATCGGCACACCGAGAACCACGATTTCCTTCAGTACCGGCAGGCGTGGCGGCGCCAGTCGCGAAAAGATCGCCAACGGACGGTAACGGCGACTGGTGACTATGTAAGTCACCAGCGACAGCATGACGACCCACATTGAAATCGCGCTCGCGAGGCCGCAACCGACAGCGCCGAGCGCCGGTGCACCAAAGTGACCGTACATCAGCACATAATTCAGAAACACATTGCATGCCAGCGCGAGAATCGACGTGTACATGATAGGTTTGGTATGGCCGATACCCTCTGTCGTAAATCGCAAGGCAAGAAACGCAAATATTGCCGGCGCGCCGGGAATAATCGCGAGTACGTAGCCAACCGTAATATCACGGAAGCCGGGATCGATATTGATCGCGGCAAGCGCTGGTTCCACGAGAAACTGCGCCAGGATTATCAACAGCACACCGAAGGTCACGGCAATGTAAATACCTTGCCGTGTATAGCGGCCGATCAATTGCAGGTTACCGGCGCCGAAGTGCCGCGCCGCAATCGGTGAAATAGCCATCAGGACGCCGAGACACAGTGTAAATCCGAGAAACCAGACGCTGCCACCAACCGCAACGGCGGCCAGCGACTCTGCGCCCAGGCGACCGGCCATAACCGTGTCGGCGAATTGCATGCCAATGACCGCCAGGTTATTCACGATGAGTGGACCGGCGACACGAATCAGTGCCGGAACTTCTTCGCGCCAATTCTCGGACCTCCACATTCGGCAAATGTATCCTATTCCCGGCTGTGGAAGTGATCCATGTGCGGATTCTCGCACTCGATGCGTCTGTTACAGCGGGCGAATCCGCCTCGGGATTCGTGTAAAGTTATGAGCGAGCACAGCACCAGCAAATTGGCACGGAGACGGATATGTTGCACGATGGTCGAGCTGTTCGGGTCGCGGTAGTTGGGGGTTCTCGAATCCCGTTTTGCCGGTCGCATTCGATCTACCGAAAATGTTCCAATCAGGATCTGATGTCTGCCGCCCTCGGCGGCCTCATTAACAAATACGACCTCAAAGGGCAGACGCTAGGCGATGTCGCGCTCGGCGCTGTAATCAAGCACTCACGCGACTGGAATCTGGCGCGGGAATCTCTGCTCGAAGCAGGTTTTTCGCCGCAGACTCCGGGTGTTGATTTGCAGCGCGCCTGCGGCACGAGCCTCGAGGCGTGCATCATGATCGCCAACAAGATTGCACTCGGGCAAATCGAATCCGGCGTTGCAGGCGGCACCGACACGATCAGCGACGCGCCGATTGTCTACAACGATGACTATCGCTCGATCCTGCTCGACGTCCACGCGGCGCGCTCCGCAATGCAGCGTATACAGCCTTGGTTTCGGCTGCGGCCATCACACTTCAAACCTTCGTTCCCTGGCGTCACGGAACCGCGAACCGGACTTTCGATGGGCGAGAGCATGGAACTCACCGCACAGGAGTGGGAAATACCGCGCGAGCATCAGGATCAGCTTGCGCTGGCAAGTCATGTCAAGGCAGCCGCAGCCTATGACTCGGGCTGGTACGAAGATATGGTCGTACCCTTCATGGACTGCGAGGAAGATAACAATATTCGCCGGGATACGACCTTCGAGAAACTTTCGGCATTGAAGCCGGTATTCAGCAAGAGCGAGGACGCCACAATGACTGCCGGCAACAGCACGCCGCTGACTGATGGTGCCGCGGCCGTGCTGCTCGCATCGGAAGACTGGGCCCGCAAAAAGAACCTGCCCGTGGCCGCCTATCTGACGTTCACCAAAGTTGCGGCGGTTAATTTCGTCAACGACGAAGGTCTGCTAATGGCGCCGGCGTATGCCGTGTCGGACATGCTCAAAGCAGCTGATCTGAGATTGCAGGACTTTGATTTCTACGAAATACACGAGGCCTTCGCGTCACAGACGATCGCGACTTTGAAGGCATGGCAATCGGAGCAATTCTGCCGCGATCGCCTCGGTCGTAACCAGGCCATGGGCCCGATCGACTTGTCCAAACTCAACGTCAAGGGTGGCAGTCTCGCGATGGGCCATCCGTTCGCCGCCACCGGCGCACGGATTGTCGGCACATTGGCGAAACTGCTGAGCGAAAACGGTTCTGGCCGCGGCCTCATCTCGGTGTGCACGGCGGGTGGTATGGGTGTCGCTGCGATTATGGAAGCCGCATCAGGCTAACGCGGCGGCGTTCCGGAAGTCATTTTCGCTGACAGGGCTCTGACCTGTCATTGTTTTTGTTTGTTGCGACGCCGCTGCATGGCCTCCATCGCCTTCTCGATCCTTTCTTTTGCTTGCGCGGTCACGCCGCCACGCTTGTATTCGTCGACAACGAAAGACTCGACTCGTGAGACGATCTGATCCATATCAGCGTCACCGAAACTATTTTGCTCCATGACTTCCGGAGGCGCATTCTTGAGCGCACCGAACAAGTTGATCCAGCGCTCACTCTGCTTGCCAACGCCGATCAGCATATAGAACTCCGGTCCGGGCTTACCGTCCCTGGATTTTGCAAGACTCACAATGCCGGCGATCAGCGATGCAGGAACCAGAATCAGGTCACGAGCGCCGTCGACGAGGAGTTTGACCTGCAGCACCGCGATATCGCGTATCAGGGTCCACAGAGGCGGGTGGTTGTCGTTGCTTTCCGGCAGGAGGTTCATGGCTCGCTTCACGTCGCAATTTCCAATCAAGACAATGGATTATAGCTCGGCCCGCTGGCGCAGGAACGACCTTTGGTTTAGTGTTACGGCGATTCGAGATCGGTTACCGGGCATATGCCGACGTTCCAGTCCACACCGCAATACGAGCACGGGTTCCCCGAGTCCCTGGGCGTCCTGCTCGTCAACCTGGGTACGCCGGATGCGCCGACACCGGCGGCCGTGCGGCGATTTCTCAAACAGTTCCTGTCCGACCCGCGTGTCATCGAGGTCCCACGACTCCTCTGGTGGATTATCCTGCACGGCTACATATTGCGCGTACGGCCCGCCCGTTCAGCCAGCGTCTACCAGAAGATCTGGACCGAACACGGGTCACCGTTACTGTTGCACTCGCGGGACATTGCGAACGCCGTCGAGCAACAACTGACGGCGCGTATTTCCGGTACGGTCAATGTCGAGCTCGGAATGTCTTACGGAGAACCGTCTATCGCCGCCGCACTCGATCGGCTTTACGAACAAGGGGCGCAACGCATTGTTTGTTTGCCGTTGTATCCGCAGTACTCCGGCACAACGACGGCATCTGTTTTTGACGCCGTCTCCGCCGAATTGAGCCGGCGGCGCTGGGTCCCCGAGTTTCGCTTCATCAGTCACTACCATGATGCACGTGGTTACATCGCCGCTCAGGCGCAGAATATTCGCGAATACCGGGAGCAAAACGGCCGCGGCGAGAAATTGTTGTTCTCTTTCCACGGTGTACCCAGGGACACTTTGCTGCAGGGCGATCCCTATCATTGCCAGTGCCAGAAGACAGCACGACTGATCGCTGAATCGCTCGAGCTCACGGACGATGAGTGGCTCGTCACGTTTCAGTCCCGCGTCGGACGCGCCGAGTGGTTGCGGCCCTACACGGATGAAACTGTCGCCGGTTTGGGCCGAGAGGGGACTAGCCGACTCGACCTCGTCTGTCCGGGTTTTGCGGCCGATTGCCTCGAGACCCTCGAAGAGATCGCAATGCAGAACGCGGAGATCTTCAGCGCAGCGGGTGGCGGCACCTTGAACTACATTCCTGCGCTTAATGCTCGCGACGATCATGTCGCATTTCTGACCCGCCTGATCGAAAAACACATCGGTGGTTGGCCCGAGTCGTCGCCCGACTGGAGCGCCAGTGAGGTAGCTCGCGAGCAGGACAAATCACGTCAGCGGGCTTTGGCGATGGGGGCATCGTCATGAGCAGTCTTGGCCGCTTTCTCGAGTTCAGTGTACGCACGCCCGATATTCTCGCCTCCCTCGGTTACTACAAGACGCTCGGTTTCACGGAACTTGAGATTGGAGAAGTGTGGACGCATAAGTATGCCGTCGTGAGTGATGGCCTGTTGTCTGTCGGATTGCATGACCGCGTCTTTGATGCACCCGCAGTCTCCTTTGTGCAGCAGGACCTTGCCAAACGTGCACGAGCGATGACGGACCACGGATTCGGCTTCAGCTTCATGCGTCTCGATGAGGATGTTTTCAACGAACTCGGTCTTGCCGATCGTGATGGCCACATGGTTACGATGCTCGAGGCACGCACGTTCACAAGCGGTGACGAGTTCGACAACGATTCCGTTTGCGGTACCTGGTTCGAGTTGTCCTTGCCGGTGCGCGATGCCGTGCGATCCGCTCGCTTCTGGGCCTCGGTGGCACCGAACCTGCTACGGATGCGCGAGGAACCCACCACGCACATGCGCTTCGACGCCGGCGGCGCCCCGCTGGGCCTTTCAGAGAGCATCGCGCTGAATGGACCGTCTTTGTGCTTCAGGTGCCAGGATAAGGACGCGTTGTCTGCTTTGATCGAAAAGCACGATCTGCCACACCAGCGATTTCCGGGATTCGAAGGTGCGTTCGTTGCCTTGAAGGCACCCGAAGGAACGATGTTGTACGCATTTGATGAGGACTTTCTCGGCGAGGCCATCGAAGTCGAAGAGTCCGACGACCTGAGTGACTATCCGGGCTGAGCAAGCTGCGCGAGCAGCTCCGTCGCTCGACCAAGATACGAACGCCCGAACAGATTGAGATGGTTCAGTACATGATAGAGCTGATATAGCTTTCGTCGCTGCTCGTGTCCTGCTGCCATGGGCCAGCTTGTCTCATAGGCCTCGTAGAACGACCGGCCGAAGCCGCCAAATAACAGGGTCATTGCGATATCCGATTCCCGATCGCCGTAATACACGGCCGGATCGAATATCACCGGCTCGCCGTTCACGCTTCCCCAGTTGCCGCCCCAGAGATCACCATGCAGCAGGGACGCAACAGGCGCATAGCCATCGAACAGGCTCTCCAGATTGCTCGCCAGCTTGCTGCCACGCTCTTGTACTGCGGTGCCGTAGCCGTTCGCGGTAGCAAGCTCTAGTTGATAATCGAGTCGATGCACGCGGAAGAAGC
>Ga0224508_10003398_pt1 | contig 13156 bp, 8 predicted proteins | sample SF_Jan12_sed_USG_4_FD_170157 | JGI IMG/M metagenome (GOLD analysis project Ga0224508, IMG submission 170157) | Sediment microbial communities from San Francisco Bay, California, United States - SF_Jan12_sed_USGS_21 | ecosystem: Environmental > Aquatic > Marine > Sediment | place: USA: California...
TCAAGGTTTATGAGTATGCTGTCGATGCCTGCTACCCGGCGTGACCGCTGTCACAGAATACGGAAGGCATTAACATAAAGTGAACTGGGTCACACGCAGCCTGAACGCGGTGTGGGGCGTATACGCCTGGCTGTGTTTCATCATCGCCGTTTTCCTCGCAATGCTGGTCGCACTGCTGGTACCAGGCGCGCATTTGCGCCAGCATCTTGCCGCGAAAGCCACTAAGACGATTTTTCTATTGTCGTGGGTACGCGTGACCGTCAACGGCCGCGAAAATCTGCCCGACGGGCACTGCATCGTCGTGGCAAACCACGCCAGTTATGTCGATGGGTTACTGCTCAAAGGCTACCTTCCCGGCCGATTCAATTTTGTGATCAAAGGCGAAATGCGCGACTTTGGCCCGGCCCACTTCCTGTTGCGCCGTTCGGGAGCCAAGTTCGTCGAACGCAAGGAAATGACTGGCAGCAGCCGCGATGCGCGGCAAATTGTCCGCGCGGCCGAGGACGGTGAGTCGTTGGGCATTTTTCCCGAAGGCACGTTCGAGCTGCAGCCCGGCGTCGGGCGCTTTCGGCCTGGCGCCTTCGTCGCCGCAGTACGCGGTAACCTGCCGGTAATTCCGATCGCCATCGGCGGTACCCGCGATATGCTGCCCGCCGAGCGCCTGTTGCCACGGCGAAGCCGGCTGACAATTGACATCCTGCCGGCGATACTCCCGGACGACCCCGATTTCGCGCACAGCCGAACGCTGGCGGAAGCGGCGCGACAACGCATACTGGCCGCTCTCGACGAACCGGATTTGCTGGCCGTGCCGGAGGTGTCGGCCTAACTGATTCGTAGTATTGCGCCGGCCCTGTTATTTCAGGAAAGTACCGGGCAATCCTGTCGTCGCAGGACAGCCCGAATGGAGAGTCAAGAATGACTGCAGATGCGATCGTCATTGTCGCCGCCAAACGCACGCCGGTCGGAGCGTTTCAAGGTGCCCTGAGTCAGGCTACAGCGCCCGAGTTGGGCGCCGCGGCAATCAGTGCGGTATTGGCTGACAGCGGCGTCGACGGCAGCGACGTCGATCGGGTGCTGATGGGCTGCGTGTTACCTGCGGGCCTGGGCCAGGCACCGGCACGCCAGGCGGCGCTTGGCGCGGGCATTCCGGTCGGAGTGCCATGCACGACGGTCAACAAGATGTGTGGCTCGGGCATGGAGTCGATGATCCTGGGCCACGACATGATCCGGGCCGGCAGCGCCGCGATTGTTGTAGCCGGCGGCCTCGAGTCGATGAGCAACGCACCGTACCTGCTGCCGAAAGCACGCAGCGGTTATCGCATGGGGCACCAGGAAACACTCGACCATATGTTCTACGACGGGCTGCAGGACCCCTACGAAGGACAGATGATGGGCCATTTTGCCCAGGTCACCGCGGATAAATATGGCTTTACCCGCGAGCAAATGGATGCGTTTGCCATCGAGTCGGTAACTCGCGCACAGCAAGCCGTCAGCGACGGCGCATTTGCCGCGGAAATCGCCCCAGTCACGATCAGTTCCCGGCGTGGCGACGTCACAGTGGCCGATGACGAAACGCCCGGTGTCGTCCGGATCGACAAGATTCCGACCTTACGTCCTGCTTTTTCTAAAGACGGCACCGTCACGGCGGCGACTTCATCGTCAATATCGGACGGCGCGGCGGCAGCCGTGATGATGGCCGAGTCGGAGGCGCAGCGGCGCGGCCTGCAACCCATCGCCCGGATCATTGCGCACTCGGCGTTCGCGCACGAGCCCGCGTGGTTTACGACCGCCCCCGTGTTCGCGCTCAAGTCACTGCATGAAAAGCTCGACTGGACGCCTGCCGACGTCGATCTTTATGAAATCAACGAAGCCTTCGCCGTCGTAACCATGGCCGCGATGGCAGATGTCGGCATCGGGCATGAGAAGGTCAACGTCAATGGCGGCGCCTGTGCGCTGGGCCACCCGATTGGGGCGACCGGCTGCCGCATTACCACGACGCTGTTGTACGCATTGCGTGCCCGTGGATTGCGGCGCGGCATCGCCACACAGTGCATTGGTGGCGGCGAAGCAACTGCCATCGCTGTCGAAATCATCTAGAGGGGAAAGCGTATGCATTTATCAAGCGCCAAAGCCGTCGTTACCGGCGGCGCATCGGGTCTTGGCCTGGCGACGGCGCGCCGGGTGCTGGCCGCCGGTGGACAGGTCGTGATGCTGGACATCAATGACGAAAACGGTGCACAAAGTGCCGGGGAACTCGGTGAGCGGGCGCACTATATAAATGCGAACGTTGCGAGCGAAGAATCGGTGCGAGCGGCGATCCAGGCCGCAAATGAAATCATGAACGGCATAACGCTGGTCGTGAATTGCGCGGGCATCGCCACGGCCGGCCGCGCGCTCGGCCGTGAAGGGCCGTGGCCCACCGAGAATTTCGATCGCGTCATCCAGGTCAACCTGGTTGGAACCTTCAACGTCACCAAGGAAGCCGCCGCTGTCATGCAGCTCAACGGGCCCAACGAGGATGGTGAGCGCGGCGTTGTTGTCAGCACTGCGTCGATCGCCGCTTTCGAAGGACAGATTGGACAAGCCGCCTACTCCGCCTCGAAGGGCGGAGTGGTCGGAATGATGTTGCCGCTTGCCCGCGAATTCGCGCAATTCGGCATTCGGGTCAATACCATCGCGCCCGGGATCTTCATGACGCCGATGATGGCCGGCATGCCCGACGAGGTCCAGGAATCGCTCGGCAAGCAGGTGCCGTTTCCGCCGCGGCTCGGTCGGCCCGACGAATACGCGGATGCCGTCGCCTTCATCTACGGCAACCCGATGGTGAACGGCGAGACAATCCGGGTGGACGGCGCGATCCGTATGCAGCCGAAATAACGCCGCCACTCTTACTCACTCACCAGGGCGGCAAAGCACGGGCTTCGACTGTCATGATAACTGGATCCCGAGCGGGGAGTTCTTCCAGCTTAACCTCGCTCGGCTTCCTGCCTCGCTCGCATCGGGCTCCGCTTGCTTTGGCGTCCTGCGCCGCTGCGCTGCACACGACGCTGGAAGAACTCCCCGCCCGTGCTCCGGTGTCGCGACGATGCCCAGGTCGGGCAGGTGGACGAGATGTTTGCTGGCGAGACATAAAGCGAGCGTCAGCGAGACAGTCCGCCAGCAAAGCATGTCGGACGCATGCCCTGTCTATCCGAGGGCGGTTACCGAGGGCTCTGGTCAGGGCCCTCGACCGCTTGCCAAACGTACGAACGAGGCAGGAAGCCGAACGCATTACATATTCGCGTAGTTGGGACCGCCGCCGCCTTCGGGCACCTCCCAGACGATGTTTTGCCGCGGATCCTTAATATCGCAGGTCTTGCAGTGCACGCAGTTCTGCGCGTTGATCTGGAAGACCTGTTTATCGTCCTCTTCGACGATTTCATAAACGCCGGCCGGGCAGTAGCGTTGCGCCGGCTCATCAAAGTTGGGCAGGTTGTACTCCAGCGGAATCGATTCGTCCTTCAGCTTCAGGTGTGATGGCTGGTCCTCTTCATGATTGGTGCTGGAGAGATAGACGGACGACAGCTTGTCGAACGTAATGACGCCATCCGGTTTCGGGTATTCAATCGGCTTTGCGTCGGCAGCCTTCGACAGTGACTCATGATCGGGTTCGCGGTTGCGCCAGGTGAAGGGCAGCTTGCCGAAGAAGATGTTCTGATCGATGAACGCGAACGCGGCGCCGAAGAATACGCCGAGCTTGTGCAGTCCGGGGCCGAAATTGCGGCCTCGATGTAATTCCTTGTAGACCCACGATTCACGGACGTTCTTTTCGAAGTCCTTGAGCTCGGACTGTCCCGCATCACCGGCTGCGAGCGCCTTTTGAATGCTCTCGGCCGCCAGCATGCCGGTCTTGATGGCCGTGTGCGCACCCTTGATCTTCACGCCATTCAGGAAACCCGCACCGCAGCCTATCAGCATGCCGCCGGGAAACGTCAGCTTCGGCAATGATTGCAGGCCACCTTTGTTGACGGCGCGCGCACCGTATCCGATACACTTGCCGCCTTCCAGATAGGTGCGAATCTTCGGATGCAGCTTCCAGCGCTGAAACTCGTCAAATGTCGACAGATGCGGGTTCTTGTAATTCAGTGCGATGATGAGCCCGAGAAAAACCTTGTTGTTCGCCGCGTGGTAAAGAAAGCCGCCACCCTCGGTATGGTTGTCGAGCGGCCAGCCGGTAGTGTGGACCACCAGGCCCTCCTGATGTTTGTCAGGATCGATCTCCCAGGATTCCTTGATGCCGATTCCGAAATGCTGTGGGTCGGCATCCTTGCGCAAGTCAAAGCGCTGCATCAGGTGCTCGCTGAGATTGCCGCGCACGCCTTCGGCAAAAATCGTGTATTTGCCAAGCAGGTTGTAGCCCGGTTGGTAGGCGTCCTTTTTTTCACCGTCCTTGCCCACGCCCATATCGCTCGTGGCAACGCCGATGACTCTGCCCTCGTCGTCATACAGGACTTCGGCCGCTGCAAAGCCCGGGAACACGTTGACGCCCATTCCCTCCGCCTGTTCGCCCAGCCACTGGCACAACTGGCCGAGACTGATGATGTAATTGCCATGATTGTGCATGGGTCGTGGCAGGAACAGTCCGGGGACCTTTACAGCCGCCGTTGCGCTCGTCAGGTAATGTACGAGATCGCCGGTGACGGCTGTTTTTACCGGCGCGCTTTTTTCTTTCCAGTCAGGGAACAGCTCGTCGAGCCCGGTAGGCTCGAACACGTTGCCGGACAAGATATGCGCGCCTATCTCGGAGCCTTTCTCGACGACGACAACCGACAGGCTGTCGTCCAGCTGCAGCAATCGGCAGGCCGCCGCAAGCCCGGCGGGCCCGGCACCAACGATCACGACATCAAACTCCATGGCTTCGCGTTCACTCATATCCGACATTTTTTCGACGCTCCGGTTATCGTTTTCACCAATCTTAGCAGCCTCTATGGCTACCGTTATACGTGCGAGGTAATCTTGCAGCGCAGCCTGATCCCGGCAAATACAGGAATGAGGGTAGTTTGAATATTCGCGAAGCCTACACGGAACAGCTCCGACGTGATGAACACGTGGAGGATTCGGCGCAGCTCAAGATCATTGCCCGTCTCGAAGACCTGGGCGCCCGACTGCACGACGCGACTGACGGGCAACGCGGCTGGCGGTATTGGCTGGATCGCTTGCGCGGCGCCCGCGGTGACGTGCGTGGCCTGTACATCTGGGGCGGTGTCGGCCGTGGTAAGACCTTTCTCATGGACCTGTTCTTTGACAGTCTCGAGGTCGACGCGAAAAAGCGCATTCACTTTCATCGCATGATGCATTACGTCCACGATCGCCTCAATGATCTGCGCGGTGTCGAGGATCCGCTCGACAAAGTCGCCGAGGATATCGCGCGCAGTACATGCGTGCTGTGTTTCGATGAGTTCTTCGTCAGCGAAATCGGCGACGCGATGATACTGGGGCGTCTGCTCGACGGACTCTTCCGGCGCGACGTAACCTTAGTGGCAACCAGTAATATTCGGCCCAACCAACTGTACAGGGACGGCCTGCAGAGAGAACGCTTCCTGCCCGCCATCGCCTTGCTCGAGGCACACACTGATATTGTGGAAATGGACGGCGGTGTCGACTATCGACTGCGGCTGTTGCAGAAAGCCGGCACATATTTTTGCCCCAATGATGCAGACGCCGATCAGAAGTTGATGGCGTACTTCGAGGAATCTGCGTCGAGCCAGATCCAGGCGGAACGCGACCTCGACATCAACGGTCGTGACATACGCGCCCACCGATGCGCCAAAGGAGTTGCCTGGTTCGAATTCGCGAGCTTGTGCGACGGCCCACGCAGCCAGTCTGACTACATCGAACTGGCGTGCTGGTATCCATCGGTCATCGTTTCCGGTGTGCCGCAGTTTGACGAGACGCTGGAAGACCAGGCGAGGCGTTTCATCGCTCTCGTAGATGAATTTTACGATCGCCGCGTTAAACTGATTTTGTCTGCCGACGTGCCCGTGCACTCTCTGTACGACGGCCGACGGCTTGCCGACGTCTTTGATCGTACAATCAGCCGTCTCGTCGAGATGCAGTCGACCGATTATCTCGCGCTGCCCCACCTTGCGTGATAGATTTATCGAATGAGCGAGGAGCTAAGACTCGAGAATTTCTTACCGTACCGGCTGGCCATTCTGTCGCACACGGTCAGCACGACGATCGCGCACGTCTATGACGAACGTTTTGGTTTGTCGATTCCCGAGTGGCGCGTCATTGCGATACTTGGTCGATTTCCGGGCCTGTCGGCGGTAGAAGTTGCCGAGCGCACGCTGATGGACAAGGTGGCCGTCAGCCGGGCCGTGACCAAGCTCATCAAGAACGGCCGCATCGACCGGGAGTTTGCCGATGCGGATCGGCGTCGCTCCATACTGAATCTGTCTGAGGAAGGTCGTCGGGTGCACGACGAAGTCGCGCCGCTCGCCCTGCAATTTGAACGTGAGTTGCTCGCGGGTCTGGACGACGACGAGCGCGACAAACTGAATGGCATCATGGATCGGCTGATGGCTCGCGCCCGCGCGCTGGACGATACCTGATCTGTCGTCATCTGTAGTCATCAAGGGTCGATCGAGGGCCCGATCTCGGTACGCACCTGCAGCAATTCCGGAAACATATCGAATTCCATCGCCTTCTTAAGGAACGCGACGCCCGACGATCCTCCCGTGCCGGGTTTGTGCCCGATGATGCGCTCCACCGTCTTCATGTGATGGAACCGCCAGAACTGGAAGTTGTTCGCGATATCCATCAGCGCTTCACAGGTCTCGTAGCGTGACCAATGACTGGAGCGATTCTCGTAGATCTCCTTGAGCACGGCCAGGACGTCCGGATCGACGTCGCGTATTTCACTGAAGTCGCGATCGAGTGCGCGTTGCGGCACCGCCATACCACGGCGGGCGAGATACGCCAGAAACTCATCGTAAAGGCTCGGCGAATTCAGCGCGTGCAGCAATCGGTCGTGCCATTCCGGCTGATGCTCGTAGTATCGGCCCATCGAGCGATTCTTGTTGCCCAGCAAAAACTCGAGAATGCGATATTGCGCCGACTGAAAGCCCGAGGCTTTGCCAAAAACGTGTCGAAACTCATCGTATTCAGCGGGCGTCAGCGTATCCAGCACCTTCCATTGATCGTACATCTGGTTTTGTATGTGTCGGACGCGAGCAAGATTCTTGATCGCCGGCGCCAGCTCATCGCGCCGCATGTTCCAGATGGCGCGCCCGATCTCGTGGATCAGCAGCTTGATCCACAGCTCAGCGACCTGGTGCTGGATGATAAAGAGCATTTCGTCATGGTGCGGCGGGTTACTGAGAGGCACCTGCGCGGTCAATAGCTTGTCGAGTTTGAGATACCCCGTGTAATCATCGTCACGGGACAGGTCCGAATGGATGGTTCGCTCGGGCTCACGTTGCTTCATCGGCGTCAATCTGCACGTTTATCAAGTTTCGCTATTGTAGGTCATTTAGCGTCGCGATCGAATTTTTCCGCAGGGCTTGAGTCTTGCCATTTACTGTATAATCCCTGACGCATTTCCCGGGCGGAACCACGTACTCTGCAGAATTCCGATGCGGCACACCGACTAACGAATTTTCGGGGCCGCGTTACACGGCTGGAGCAACTGTAGTGACAGCAAAAGAACAGCGCCGCGGCGCGGATATCAGGCAGATTATCGTCGATGAGATCGTCGCCTCGAAAATCTCGACTGCAGCTCTGAGAAAACCGGCGGCGGTAAAGCGGTATCTGCAGCAATACTTTGCTGACGTGCCGGTGGAGGATATCCAGGGCCGTGACGAGAAGATCATGGCGCGCATCGCGCTGGATCAGCTGCAATTCGCCGCCAGGCGACGCAAGAGCCAGGCGATGGTGCGCGTATTCAACGCCACCGAGAAAGAGCACGGCTATACGTCGGCCTTCACGTTCGTCGAGATGGTCAACGACGACATGCCGTTCATCGTCGACTCGGTATCAGCGGCAATCATCCAGAGGAAACTCGCCGTGCACATCACCGTGCATCCGATCATTTCGGTCAAGCGAGACTCGAAAGGCCAGTTGGTCGACGTCACTTCGCCCGATAATGATGATGCCCATTCGGAGTCGTTCGTGCGTATTGCGATCGACCGGGAAACCGGCAAGGAGGAGCTCAGGAAGCTCAAAGAGACGGTAACGGGCGTCCTCCGTGATGTTCGGCTGGCCGTTCGCGACTGGGGCAAGATGATCCAGCGCATGCGGGAAACCAGCGACCTGCTGGAAAACGGCCCGATCGGCGTCGATCCGCTACTGCGCGCGGAGAGCCAGGGCCTTCTCAACTGGCTGGCGGACGAGCACTTTACGTTTCTTGGTTACCGCGAATATGCATTATCCAAACGCGGCCAGCGGTATTTCCTGAAAGCCGTAAAAGGCAGCGGCCTGGGCATCCTGAGCAAGGACGATACCGTCGACAAGTCGGTCGAACTGACGGCCGAAATGCGCCGCATCACGCGCGCGCGCGATTGGCTCATTCTGACCAAAGCCAATTCACGCTCGACCGTGCACCGGCCGGCATTCCTCGACTACGTTGGCATCAAGATCTATGACAAGAAAGGCAACGTCATCGGCGAACGCCGTTTCATCGGACTGCTGACCTCGATCGCTTACAGCGAGAGTCCCGGAAACATACCGCTGGTGCGGCACAAGGTTCACAAGATCTTCGAGCGTGCACACGTCGAGGAACTCGGCCATCGCGGCAAAGCACTGCTACATATCATCGAGACGTACCCACGTGAAGAGCTGTTTCAAAGTACCATCCAGGACCTGACGCGCACGATACTCGGTATTCTGAACCTGCAGGATCGACAGCGCGTAAAGTTCTTCCTTCGCCGGGACACATTTCATCGTTTCTTCTCATGCCTCGTGTACGTGCCGCGCGAAAAATACACGACAGCGATTCGACGTCAGATCGAAGAGCTGCTGACGGAAGCGTTCGGCGGCATCTCCGTCGACTCCACTGTCCAGATATCCGATTCGGCATTGGCGCGCGTGCACATCATTGTGCGCACGCCAAGTGATGAACGGCCACGCATTAGTATTAATGCTATCGAAAATCAAATCGTGGAACTGGTTATCACCTGGTCCGATCGTCTGCACCGGGAATTACTGGGTGCGTTTGGACGAGACGAAGGACAGCGATTGTATCGCGCCTACCACGACGTATTCCCGGCCGGGTTCCAGGAAGACACTCGTCCATCCGAGGCCTGTTCCGATATTCAGTGTATCGACTCGATGCTCAAGAACGAAGAGTCGACGAGCGTCGACTTGTATCAGCCAGATGACTCAGATCCCGGCCACATGCATTTCATGATCTACAGCGTCGACGAGCCCATTGCCCTATCCCGCGCACTGCCCATTCTCGAGAACATGGGCGTGGACGTATACACAGAGCACCCCTATGAGATCAATCTCCCCAGCGGGCCGTTCTGGATCCAGGATTTCGACTTACGCGACGAGCACGGCAAAGATATTGACGTAGAGGAGGTCTCGGCGCGGTTCGAGGAGTGCTTCATGGCCGTTCTCGGAGGAACTGTTGAAAATGACGGGCTGCATCGCCTGGTCACCGCAGCCGGACTCGACTGGCGAGAGATCTCGCTATTGCGTTGCTATACCAAGCATATACTTCAGCTCGGCCTGCCGTTCAGCCACACCTACATGGAAGAGGTGTTGGTAGCCCATGCCGGAGTAACGGCACTGCTGGTCCGGCAGTTCGAAACCCAGTTCGACCCTGAACTCGCCGAGCCGAAACGCAAGCGCGAGCTGGCAAAACTCGAGACGGCCGTCAAAAGCGGCTTGAGCAAGGCACGAAACGTCGATGAGGATCGCATATTGAGTGCTTTTGCGGGCGGCATCGATGCCACATTGCGCACCAACTATTTTCTGCGTGAAGACGGCGAGCCCAAACGCTATATCTCGATCAAGCTCGACCCGGAACGGTTGCCGGAAATCCCGTTGCCGCGTCCCCGTTTTGAGGTTTTCGTGTATGCCCCCGAAGTCGAGGGCGTCCATCTACGCGGCGGCGATATTGCGCGCGGTGGCCTGCGCTGGTCCGACCGTCGGGAAGACTTTCGCACCGAGGTTCTCGGCCTGATGAAAGCCCAGATCGTCAAGAACACGGTGATCATACCGACAGGCGCAAAAGGCGGCTTTTTTCCAAAACACGCGCCCGTCGGCAATCGCGACGAGATTCTCGAAAACGGCATCCGTTGTTACAAGACATTCATTCGTGGCCTGCTGGACATCACGGACAACGTGATCGACGACAAAGTCGTTACGCCGGCCGGGATCGTCCGTCGCGACGGCGACGATCCCTATCTGGTTGTCGCCGCCGACAAGGGTACGGCGGCTTTTTCCGATATCGCAAACGGTATTTCGGCGGATTACGATTTCTGGCTCGATGACGCGTTCGCATCGGGTGGCTCTGCGGGCTACGACCACAAGAAGATGGGCATCACGGCGCGCGGTGCCTGGGAAGCGGTCAAGCGCCATTTTCACGAACAGGGCGTCAACACACAAAAGGACCCGTTTACCGTTGCCGGCATCGGCGACATGAGCGGGGATGTATTCGGCAACGGCATGCTGCTGTCGCGCAAGATCAGGCTACTGGCAGCGTTTAATCATCGCCGTATCTTTCTCGACCCGAACCCGGACATGGCCACCAGCTTTAAGGAACGCAAGCGACTGTTCAAAACACCGGGTTCGACCTGGGACGACTACGATGAATCGCTGATCTCCAAGGGCGGAGGCGTATTTTCTCGCCAGGCAAAAACAATTCGGCTTAGCGGCGAAGTCCGCAAGATGCTCGATGTCGATGCGGCGTCGTTGCAGCCCGACGAGCTCATTAAAGCCATCCTCCGGATGCCGGTGGACCTGCTATGGAACGGCGGCATCGGCACCTATGTCAAGGCCAGCAGCGAGGGGCACTCCGATGCGGGCGATCGTGGTAACGATTCAGTGCGCGTCGACGCGGACGAGCTGCGCTGCAAGGTAGTTGGCGAAGGTGGCAATCTCGGTTTGACGCAGCGCGCGCGGGTCGAGTTCGGCCTCCGCGGCGGACGTATCAATACGGACTTCATCGATAATTCGGGTGGCGTCGACAGCTCTGACCGCGAAGTCAACATCAAGATCCTGCTCAGCGACGCCGCGGAAAAGAAGGGCATGACGCGGAAGAAGAGAAACGAACTGCTGGCATCGATGACCAAGGATGTCGCTAACCTGGTGCTGCGAAATAACTACTTGCAGACCCAGGCGATCAGCATGAGTGAAACATTGTCGGCGGATCGTATCGATGAGACGGCGCGACTGGTCACCGATCTGGAGCGCGTCGGTTTGCTCGACCGGGACCTCGAGTTCCTGCCGCACGAATCAGAGATCGAGGATCGGCGCAGTCGCAAGCAAGGCTTTACACGGCCGGAACTGGCTGTCGTTTTGAGTTACGCGAAAATCGACATCTACAACGGACTGATGCGATCGAACGCCACGCTCGAAGACTTCCTGGAGATAGACCCGCAGCGTTACTTTCCCGATGTGCTGCGGCGCCGCTATGTCGATCTCATACCGCACCATCGCCTGAGCCGACAAATTCTGGGCACGCTGCTCGCGAACGCCGTGGTGAACCGCATGGGCCCGTCGTTTGCGAAACGGCTGCAAGGCGATACGGGCGCCGAGGTCATTACAGTCGTGCGCGCCTACGAAGTAGCTCGTATCCTGTGCCGCAGCGAGCCGCTGTTGAAAATGATCGAGTCGCTCGATCACAAAATTCCTGCGCGCGCACAGATGTCGATGATGTTCGAGATCAGTCGGACGCTGCGACACGCCTGCTACTGGCTCATCGAGCGCTGGGGCGACGATCTTGACATCGTCGAGACGGTCGACCGTCTGAAAGACGGCATGGCTCGCGTGTACGGGCGCTCCAGCACGTACCTCTCCAAAGCGAGCCGCGCCCGCCACGACAATGCTGAACGCGCCTGGATCGAGATGGGCGCTTCGGAAGTGCTCGCCAATCGCATGTCGCTGCTGCTATTGACGCGCGCGGCTCTCGATATCTCCGATCTTGCCGCTGAGAGGCGTCGTGACGTACTGGATTGCGCGCGTCTGTACTCAGTGTGTAACGATGCGCTGAGGCTGCATAATCTGCATAACTATGCTGAAGACCTGCGGGTCAGCGGCCGCTGGCAGGCGATGGCGCGCAGCAATCTTCGTGACGAGTTTTACAGTATTCGCCGCGCGCTCGCGTCGCAGCTGTTGACGCGACGCAGCAAACGCCGCCCGGAAGATGTTGCACGGACATGGCTTGACAAGCATGCTGAGGGTGTCGACGCATTTCTTCATATGCTCGACGAGATGAAGCTGCGCGGCGATATCGATTTTGCCACTCTCTCGGTCGCTGCACAGGAACTGCGTGACTTGATTTCAAGTTAAGCGCATCGCGCTATTACGTTACTAACCAAGCGGAGAAGAAATGGCTGGCAAACTATTATTGTGTCGTCACGGCCAAAGTGACTGGAACCTGAAAAACCTGTTTACCGGTTGGAAGGACGTTGATTTAACCGAACAAGGCAACACGGAAGCCATCGAAGCGGGCCGCTTGTTGCGCGAGTTAGGGTACGACTTCGATATCGCGTATACGTCGGTACTAAAGCGCGCCATTCGCACGCTCTGGCATATCACTGACCAGATGGACCTGATGTGGATTCCGGTGATTCGTGACTGGCGGTTAAACGAACGCCACTACGGCGCGCTGCAGGGGCTCAACAAGGCCGAAACCGCGGCCAAGTACGGCGACGAGCAGGTGCACATCTGGCGCCGCAGCTACGATATCCCACCGCCACCGATGGCCGAAGACGACGAGCGACACCCGCGTTTCGACCCGCGGTATCGCGATGCCGAGAATCTGCCGGGCACCGAATCCCTGAAGCTCACGCTCGAACGGGTTATGCCGTGCTGGGATGAACAGATCGCCCCGGACCTCAGGGCGGGCAAGAACGTCCTGATCGCGGCTCACGGCAACAGCCTGCGTGCACTGGTCAAGATGCTCGACGGGGTATCTGATAACGACATCACGCAATTCAATATCCCG
>Ga0224508_10003399_pt1 | contig 13156 bp, 10 predicted proteins | sample SF_Jan12_sed_USG_4_FD_170157 | JGI IMG/M metagenome (GOLD analysis project Ga0224508, IMG submission 170157) | Sediment microbial communities from San Francisco Bay, California, United States - SF_Jan12_sed_USGS_21 | ecosystem: Environmental > Aquatic > Marine > Sediment | place: USA...
GATCCGCCGCAAGCTCGAGCGCGTCGATCGCGCCATCGACAAGGCCATCGACGGGGCGGAGATCCCCGGCGCCGTGGTGCTGGCGCGCATGCCGCGCGAGGGCGAGCTGCTCGAACACTGCTCGGTGCGCGGCCTGGCCTCGGTGCGCCCCGAGCGCCTGCCCATGACGCGCGAAACGATCTTCGACGTCGCCTCTCTCACGAAGCCCATCGCCACCACCACTTCGGTGCTGTGGGCCGTCCACGAGGGGCGCCTCGACCTCGACGCTCCGGTGGCCAAGGTGCTGCCCGCCTTCGCCGAGCGCGACAAGGAGGCGGTCACCCCGCGCCACCTGCTCACCCACTCCTCGGGCCTCAAGCCCTGGCGCGCCTTCCACGAGCTCTTGCTCGAGCGCGAGCGCAAGACCGGCGAGAGCTGGATCGGCACCGACGCGGGGCGCGAGTTCGTGCTCGACCGGGTGCTGCGCTCGGGCCTCGTCCACACCCCGGGCGAGGCCGCGGTCTACGGCGACCTCGATTTCATCACCCTGGGCGCGCTGGTCGAGGCCCTGGAGGAGCGCCGCCTCGACGCCGTCTGCCGCGACCGGGTGACCGAGCCGCTGGGCATGCCCGACACCTTCTACCTGCCCCTCGAGGACGGACGCCCCCCCGACCCGCTGCGCCGTCGCATCGCCGCCACCGAGAACTGCCCCTGGCGCGAGCGCATCCTGTGGGGCGAGGTGCACGACCCCAACGCCTCGGCCATGGGCGGCGTCGCCGGCCACGCCGGCCTGTTCTCCACCGCCGACGACCTGATGCGCTTCGCCACCACCTGGCTCGACGTCTGGCACGGCCGCAGCGAGGCCCTGCCCCGCCCGGGGGTGCAGGCCTTCAGCCAGCGCCAGCAGCTGCCGAAGGGTTCGGACTGGGCGCTGGGCTGGGACACGCCCACCGAGGGCCAGTCGTCGTCGGGCCGGCACTTCTCGGTGCAGTCCATCGGCCACCTGGGCTTCACCGGAACCTCGCTGTGGATCGACCTCGAACGAGAAGCCGTCATCGTCATGCTCACCAACCGCGTCCACCAGATTGCCAAGAAGAGCCGCTTCGAGCTGCGGCCCGCGGTGCACGATCTGGTGATGGACGCGTTCCTGGCAGACTAGTCGGGGGCCTTGGTCGTGAGCGAGACGCCCCGCAGCGTTCACTTCGTCGCCATCGGCGGCACCGGCATGGGCAGCCTGGCCGGGCTGCTCCACGCCCGCGGCGTGCGCGTCACCGGCTCCGACGACAAGCTCTACCCGCCCATGAGCACCCTGCTCGAGACCTGGGGCATCCCGGTGCGCGAGGGATTCCGGGCCGAGAACGTGCTCGAGGCCGATGCCGACCTGGTGGTGATCGGCAACGCCGTCCACCCCGAGAACCCCGAGGCCCGCTGCGTGCTCGAAGAGGGTCTGGCCTACCGCTCCTTTTCGGACGCGCTCTACGAGCTGGCCATCGCCGGCAAGCACTCGGTGGTGGTCTCGGGCACCCACGGCAAGACCACCACCACGAGCCTGTTGGCTTCGCTGTTGCTGCGCACCGGCCGCGACCCCTCGCTGCTGGTCGGCGGCTTCGCTCACGACTTCGAGGGCAGCTTTCGCGAGGGCGATGGCGAGCACTTCGTGGTGGAGGGCGACGAGTACGACACCGCCTTCTTCGACAAGACCCCGAAGTTCCTGCACTACCACCCGCGCACGCTGGTGATCACCTCGGTCGAGTTCGACCACGCCGACATCTACCGCGACCTCGAGCATGTGAAGGGGGCCTTCCGCAGCCTGGTGCGCCAGATGCCCCGCGACGGCTGCATCGTCGCCGCGCTGGGCCACGAGGGCGTGCGCGACGTGGTGGCCGAGGCGCCCTGCCGCGTGGTGGGTTACGGCGTGGAGGGCTCGGGAGACGCCGGCGGCGCGCTGGGCTATTGCGCCGCCGATCTCGAAGCCGGCCCCGACGGCACCCGCTTCGCGCTGCTGCGAGAGGGGGAGCGCGTCTCGAACGCGCTCGCCCCGCTCTACGGCGCCCACAACATCGAGAACGCCGTGGCCGCGCTGGCGGCGACGGCCGAACTGGGCGTGCCCACGAGCGAGAGCTTGGCCGCGCTGGCCGACTTCGGGGGCGTGCGCCGTCGCCTCGAGGTGCGCGGCGAGGCCGGCGGCGTCACCGTGCTCGACGACTTCGCCCACCACCCCACCGCGGTCGAGGCCACCCTCCAAGCCGTGCGCGCGCGCTATCCGGGCCGCCGCGTCATCGCGCTCTTCGAGCCGCGCACCAACACCAGCCGGCGCGCCGTCTTCCAGGAGCGCTACGCCCAGGTCTTCGACGCAGCCGAACACGTGGTGGTGCACGCCGTCGCCGACGCCCCGATCTACAGCAACACCGGCGAGGTGACCGAGCGCTTCAGCGCCGAGCGCCTGGTGGCCGACCTCGCCCTGCGCGACGTCTCGGCCGTGTGCTGCGAGGACGTCGACGCCATCGTCTCCCACCTGACCGACTTCTGCCGCCCCGGCGACGTGGTGGCCGCCATGAGCAACGGGGCCTTCGGCGGCGTGTGGGAGAAGCTCTTGGCGGCACTCGGCGGAGGGGCTTCGGCCTAGAAGCTCTCGCGCTGCCCGCAGTGGTCTTTGCGGTTCTTGGCGCGCTCGAGTGCCACCCGAAAGGCCGGCTTCTGCTCGGCCGTCGGCTGGGCGTGCTCCCGCTGCCAGGCGAACTGCCCGTAGCGGGACACGCACTTCTCGGGCTCGCCCCAGAGCCGGTAGACCTCGGCCAGCGACACCAGGGTGGCCGGGTCGGCCGGGCGCAGCAGCAGCGCGTGGAGCAGCACCGCCTCGGCGGCTTCGTAGCGGCCCAGTCGGGTGAGGGCGATGCCGCGGGCGACGCGCAGGTCGGGGTCGCGCGGGTCGAGCTCGACGGCGCGGCGCAGCACGGTCTCGGCCTCGCCGGGGCGGTCGGCGCGCAGCGCCACCTGGGCCAGCAGGGCGTGGGCCTCGACGTCGTCCGGAGACAGCTCGATGGCGCGGCGCAGGGTGCGCAGCGCGGCGTTGGGCTGGCCCTGGTGGGCCTGCCAGCGGGCGTCGGCCTTGAGCATCTCGGGGTCGGTGTCGAGCGACTGGCAGCCGGCGAACAGCAGGGCAGCGACGCAACAGAGGCTTCGGATCACGATCACTCGGCCTCCGGATAGACGAGCAGGCGCGCCGGCGTGCGCTCCAGGGCGCCCTGCACGAAGCGGCGGCCGGCCTCCACCGCCTCGCGCAGCGAGGCGCCTCGGGCGAGGTGGGCGGTGATCGCCGACGAGAGCACGCAGCCCGTGCCGTGGGCGTCGACGCCCTCCACGCGCTCGCCGGGCAGCCAGTGCAGGCTGGCACTGCCGCCTTCGCGGACCACCAGCAGGTCGTCGGGCGGGCCCTCGGCGTGGCCGCCCTTCACCAGCGCCGCGCCGGCGCCCAGGCCCGTCACCAGCGCCAGGCCCGCGGCCTCGACCCCCTCACGGTGGGATACGTCGGCGCCGGTCAGGGCGGCGGCCTCGGCGAGGTTGGGGGTGACGAGGTGGGCGCGGCCGATCAGATCCGAGAGCGAGCCCCAGCCGCGGCGCTCGAGCAGGGGCGTGCCGTCGCTGGCGGCCAGCACCGGATCGAGCACGATGGGCGTGCCCCGCACGGGGTCGAGCTCGCGCAAGCCCAGCTCGACGTTGCGCACCACGTCGTCGCCACCCAGCGCGCCGATCTTCACGGCCTGGGGGGTGACGTCGCGCAGCAGCACGCGCAGCTGTTCGAGCACCACGCTGGGAAAGACGGGCAGCACCTGGGCGACCTTGTGGGTGTCCTGCACGGTGAGGGCCGCGACCACGCCCATGCCGTGCACGCCCAGGTGGCGGAAGACCTGGAGATCGGCCTGCAGGCCCGCCCCTCCGGTGGGGTCGGACCCGGCGATGCTGAGCGCGGTGAGCATCGTTCGAGTCTAACCCGCGAGAGGGCCCGCCTAGCGGATCAGTGCATCGACAACCCGCTCGACCAACGCCGCGCCCACCCACGAGAGCAGGGGAATGCCCAGGTAGAGGGCGGTATGGCCCAGGGTGGAGGCGTCGATGGGCCACTCGGGCACCGACTCGACGAAGCGCCTCCAAGCCAGCAAATCGGCGAGGTTGGGGTCGGGGTTGCGCGCCAGTGGAGACTCGCGCAGCGCGCCGGGGTCGCCGCGGATCGCGGCGTGGACCCGCGCGATCTCCTCGCGCTTGGCCGCGCGCACCCGCTCGCGCAGGCCGGCCAGCGGCAGCACCAGGAAGCCGACGAGCTGGGCCGCCGTGAGCCCGCCCAGCGCCAGGATCGCCATCCAGAAGTCGCGGTCGCCCAGGTTGAGCGCGAGGAAGGTGAGGATGATCAGGCCCGGGATGACGGCGCGCAGCCCCTGGTGTGCGAAGGGCAAGAGGCCCTCGCGCTCGAGCAGGTCGACGCGCGGCAGTGCGCGGGCCAGCGCCGCGAAGCGGCGCGCGTCGACGAGTACGCGATAGGTGAGGAGCCCGCCGCAGAAGCAGATGGCGCTGCCCAGCAGCCAGTGCCAGATCTGCGCCATGCCCCAGTAGTCGCGGGTGAAGTAGAGCCCGGGCTGGCGATCGATGCTGAAGGAGATCACCGGCACGATCAGCAGGCTCATCAGGCCCACCCGGATGCCGCGGCTCAGGCCCACGGGGGCGGCGCGGAGGTCGACGGGCGGCGAGGCCCCCCACAGGTCGCTGCGCGCCAGGGCCTCGAGGTTCCGCCGCGTGCCCAGCTCGTGGTAGCGCAGCGCGGTGGGCAGGGTGGCGCCCAGCAGGGCCAGCAGCACGCCCAGGCGCCCGTCGCGGTGCTCCCACCAGCCCAGGCCCCGCGCCTCGAGCTCGGCGAGTCCGCCGGTCGCCGCCGCCAACGCGATCAGCGCCGCCAGCAGCAGGCCCGCCAGCAGGGCGCCGACGGCAAAGGGCGGCAGCCGGATCGCCGCGAAGATCGGGTCGGTCCAGAGGCCTGCCCGGGCGGGCTCCGCGTGGCTCATGGCACCGCTAGGCTAGCGGGCCATGCAGCGCTTCCGAAACTCCACGCGCCCCCGCGGCGTGCAGCGTCCCCGAAACCCCGGATACCTCGCGGCGCTACTCCTGGCGGGACTGGCGCTCGCCGGCCCCGCCCGGGCCGAGGCCGAGCGCTCCAACACCTGGTACGCCCAGGCCCTGACCCGCGGCGAGGCCGGGCTCAGCCTGACCCACTTCTGGTCGAAGGGTCCGTGGCTGCGCGCCGAGACCGTAGTGGCGGGGCACAAGGCCGTGACGATCGTGCGCGGCAAGACCTACTACGCCTACGACGAGCTCGCGGCCCAGGGCCTCGCGATCCGGCGCGAGCCCGCCGCCATCGAGCGCCAGCCGGCCGACCGGCGCCCCTTCGGCGACGAGTACCGCATCCTGACCGAACAGGGCGCCGAGAAGATCCGCGGCGAGGACATCCTCGACCGCCCGGTGGGCGTCTACCGCATCACCGACGAGAGCGGCAAGCGCGAGCTCTGGGTGACCGAGGACGAGGCGCGCATCCCGCTGCGCCTCGAGATCTTCGACCGCAGCCGCGGCATGCACTCGACCACCGAGTACATCAACTGGCAGAGCGATCTGCACATTCCCGACGCCTTCTTCGAGCCCGACCCGCGCATGGAGCTCGAGAAGATGGACTTCGAGGAATACCTGAAACGGTCCGCCGCCGACGGCAGCGTCGGCCCCGTGCCCGTGCTCTTCCTGCGCTTCCTCTACACGCGCAAGGACGACGAGTAGCCGACGCGCGCGCCTAGGACACCCAGGTGATGTTGGCGTCGGCCACCTCGGGGGTGGTCTCCGCCAGCACGGCCAGCTTGCGCGCGACGCGGCCGGCCAGCTCGCCGAACACGCCTGCAGCCGGCGAGTCGGGGGCGTCGAGCACGATGGGCCGGCCCTTGTCGCCGCCCTCGACGATCCTCGGGTCGATCGGCACCTCGCCCAGGAAGTCGACGCCCAGCTCGGCGGCGGTCCGCTCGCCGCCGCCCTGACCGAAGATGTGGTACTTGCGGTCGGGCAGATCGGGCGGCGTGAAGTAGGACATGTTCTCGACGATGCCCAGCACCGGCACGTTCACCTTCTTGAACATGGCCAGCCCCTTGCGGGCGTCGATCAGCGACAGGTCGTTGGCGGTGGTGACGATCACCGCGCCCGAGAGCGGCGCCATCTGGGTGAGCGTGAGCGCCGCGTCGCCGGTGCCCGGAGGCATGTCGATCACCAGGTAGTCGAGCTCGCCCCACTCGACGTCGGTGAGGAACTGCCGCACCAGGCCGTGCACCATCGGGCCGCGCCAGATCACCGGCGAGTCGTCGTCGAGGAAGAAGCCCATCGACATCAGCTTGAGGCCGATGGCCTCGTGGGGGTGGATGCGCCTCTCTTCGGCCCGGGGCCGGCCGTGCACGCCGGTGAGCAGGGGCAGCGAGGGGCCGTAGACGTCGGCGTCCATCACGCCCACCCGGCTGCCGGCGCCCGCCAGCGACAAGGCCAGGTTGATCGCCACCGTGCTCTTGCCCACGCCGCCCTTGCCCGAGGCCACGGCGATCGTGTTGCGCACGCCGGGCAGCACCTCGGCGTCGGGCTGGGGGGCCCGTCCGCGGGTGTTGGCGGTCATCGTCACGTCCACCTGCTCGACGCCGCTCAGAGCCGAGACGCGCTCCCGAGCCGCGCGCTCGAACTCCTCCTTCACCGGGCAGGCGGGCGTGGTGAGCTCGATGTCGAAGGCGACGCGGTCGCCCTCGATGCGCAGGTTCTTGACGAAGCCGAGCTCGACGATGCTCTTGCCGAAGTCGGGATCGATGATGGGGCGCAGCGCGTCGAGCACCGCGGCCTCGGTGATGGCAGACATGGGGGGTTCCTCTGGGTTCTCGGACCGGCTGGCTTCAGCTCGGGTCGGGCGCCGGGGTGTCGGGCCCGTTCTCGGGGAGCTCGGGCGCGGCGGCGACGGCCGGCGGGGTGCCGGTGAGCGCCTCGAAGAAGGCGCGGATCGAGACCACCTCGCCGTGGTTGAGGTCGCGGTCGAGCTGCACGGCGCCCATCACGCGAATCGCCTCTTCCAGCGAGTCGATGCTGCCGTCGTGGAACCAGGGCCCGGTCTCCGCGACGTTGCGCAGCGACGGCACCTTGAAGACGTGCTGGTCGGCGTCGTTGCCGGTGACGGCGGCCCGGCCCGGGTCTTCGGTGGGGTAGTCCCGCACCAGGCCGAGCTTCTGGTACATGCCACCGCCGAGGCCCACGCCCTGATGACAGGTGGTGCAGCCCGCGTTCAGGAACGTCTCGAGGCCGTCGAGCTGTGCAGCCGTCAGGGCGTTGTCGTCGCCGGCCAGGAAGGCGTCGAAGGGCGTGGGCGTGAGCAGGCGGCGCTCGAAGGCCCCGATCGCCTTGCCCACGTTGTGGAAGCGCAGCGCCGGGTCCTCTTCGGGGAAGGCCTCCTCGAACATCGGCGGATAGGCCGGGATCGAGGCGATCACCGCCAGCACCGCGATCTCGTCGGCCATGGCCATCTCGATGGGGTTGAGCATCGGCCCCAGGGCCTGCTCTTCGACGTCGGCAGCGCGTCCGTCCCAGAACTGGGCCAGGTGCAGGGCCGCGTTGTAGACCGTGGGCGAGTTGCGATCGCCCCGCTGACCGCGGTGCCCGGGCGAGGTGGCCTCGCCGTCCACTCCGAAGCGGTCGAGCTGGTGGCAGGTGTTGCACGAGATCTCCTGGGCCTTCGAGAGCCGGGGGTCGTGGTAGAGCAGGCGCCCCAGCGCGACCTTGGCTTCGGTGATCGGGTTCTCGGGGTTGGGAACCTCGGCGGGCAACGTCCCGAAGAAGCCCGCGGCCCGCTGGCGCAGGGCCTCGGGGTCGGGCCCCTGGGGCTCGGGCGCCGCCGCGCTGGGCGGCGGCGGGGCCGCCTCGGGCTTCGCGGCCGGAGCCTCGCTCTCGGCACCGCAACCCAGCCACACCAAACCGCTCGCCAGGGCGAGCGCTGCGATTCGCTTCACGTGATTCCCCCCCGAAAAGGTCAGGGCCCAAACATAGCGGGATGCAGCCAGCGCAGGGCCACCGCGAGCCCCACCCCCACCGCCACCGCCACCGGCTGCTGGCGCAGCGCGGCCCACACCCCGGACGGCCGCGAGAAGGGCAGGAAGGGGGTGGCGGCGTGGAAGCCGCGGAAGCCCTCGTCGCCGCTGGCGAGCTTGCGGCGGTCCTGGTGCAGGCAGCCCAGCACCACGAAGACCGGGAAGCCCGCGAAGAAGGCCAGCTCGCTGGCGTGTACCGCCACCGCGCAGAGATGGAGCAGCCCGAACAGAGCCATGCTCATCAACACCGGGTGGCGCGTCACCTGGAAGACCCCGCCCGGGTCGGCGGCAGCGGGGGCCTTTCCGACCGCGATCGAGGCCGGCGAGGGCCGCGCGAGGCCCGCCGCCAGGAGCGCCAGCGCGGCGCCCATGCCCACGAGCACCACGATCCGCAGCCCCGGCACCCCGGCCAGGCTGCCCAGGTAGGGGCCGCTGTGGCGGTTGGAGAGGTAGATCGAGACCAGCGGCGCGAAGATCGCCAGCGCGAGCAGCGAGTAGAGCCCGAGAAAGCCCGGCTCGCCCAGGCGCGCGACCAGGCGCGGACGCCAGCGCTGGCTCGAGAGGGCCATGTGGCTGGCGCCGAAGGCGATCCACAGCGCCACCAGGGTGAGGGCGATGTCCATTGGGTTCTCCCCTGGGCGCGCGGGGGACTGCGCCCCCTTATCCTACGCCAATGAACGCCGCACAGCGCGCCCACGCCGAATCGCTGCAGGACCCCCGGGCCTTCTGGGCGCGGGCCGCCGAGGACATCGAGTGGGTGCGCCGCCCGCGCGCGGTGCTCGACGACCGCGATCCGCTGCGCCCCAGCTGGTTTCCCGGCGGCGCCCTCAACACCTGCTACAACGCCCTCGATCTGCACGTGCTGGCCGGCCACGGCGAGCGCTGCGCCCTCGTCTACGACAGCCCGGTGACCGGCGCCCTGCGGCGCTTCTCCTATTCCGAGCTGCGCGACGAAGTGGCCCGCCTGGCGGGAGTGCTGGTGACGCTCGGGGTCGAGAAGGGCGACCGGGTGGTGATCTACATGCCCATGGTGCCCGAAGCGGTGATGGGCATGCTGGCCTGCGCGCGCATCGGCGCGGTGCACTCGGTGGTCTTCGGCGGCTTCGCGCCGGGCGAGCTGGCCCAGCGCATCCAGCACGCGCGGCCCAAGCTGGTGCTCGCCGCCTCCTGCGGCATCGAGCCGGGTCGGGTGGTCGCCTACAAGCCCATGCTCGACGAGGCCCTCGAGCAGGTGAGCGCCCGACCCGCCCACTGCCTGGTGCTGCAGCGCCCCGAGGCCCGCGCCGAGCTTGCGCCCGGCCGCGACCTCGACTGGGCCGAGACGCTGGCCGCCGCTCGGCCCGCCGACCCCGTGGCGGTCGACGCGAAGCACCCGCTCTACATCCTCTACACCTCGGGCACCACCGGCACGCCCAAGGGCGTGGTGCGCGACAACGGCGGTCACGCCGTCGCGCTCAAGTGGAGCCTGCGCCACGTCTACGGGATGCAGCCCGGCGAGGTCTTCTGGGCGGCCTCCGACATCGGCTGGGTGGTGGGCCACAGCTACATCGTCTACGCGCCGCTCCTTCTGGGCTGCACCAGCGTGCTCTACGAGGGCAAGCCCGTGGGCACCCCGGACGCCAGCGCCTACTACCGCGTGATCGAGCGCCACGGGGTGAACGCGCTCTTCACCGCGCCCACGGCGATCCGTGCGATCAAGCGCGAAGACCCCCAGGGCACCCTGCCTCGCGCCCACGACACCCGATCGCTGCGCACGCTCTTCCTCGCCGGGGAGCGCGCCGACCCCGACACCGTGGCCTGGAGCGAGCGCGCCCTGGGCGTGCCGGTGATCGACCACTGGTGGCAGACCGAGACCGGCTGGCCGATCGCATCGAACTGCATGGGTCTCGAGCCCGCTCCGGTGAAGCGCGGCTCGCCGGGACGCCCGGTGCCCGGCTACGACGTGCGCGTGCTCGACGACGACGGCGCCGAGCTGCCCGCCGGCGAGACCGGCCACGTGGTGCTGCGCCTGCCCCTGCCCCCCGGCTGCCTGCGCACGCTCTGGGAGAACGACGCCGGCTTCGAGAAGGCCTACCTGCAGCGCTTCCCCGGCTTCTACCAGACCGCCGACGCCGGCCACGTCGACGAAGACGGCTACCTCTGGATCATGTCCCGCACCGACGACGTGATCAACGTGGCGGGCCACCGGCTCTCGACCGGCGCCATGGAAGAGGTGCTCGCCCAGCATCCCGACATCGCCGAGTGCGCCGTGACCGGCGTGCGCGACCCGCTCAAAGGCCAGGTACCGCTGGGCTTCGTGGTCCAGAACGCCGGAGCACGGCGCCCCGAGACCGAGCTCGAGGGCGAGCTGGTCGCGCGAGTGCGCGAGGCAATCGGCCCGGTGGCCGCCTTCAAGCGCGCGCTCCTGGTGGAGCGCCTGCCCAAGACCCGCTCGGGCAAGGTGCTGCGCGGCACCCTGCGCCGCATGGCCGACGGCGAGCCGTGGCGCACGCCGCCCACCATCGACGACCCGGCGATCCTCGACGAGATCCGCTCGCGGCTGGCCGAAGCCGGCTATCCGCCCGGCTCCTGAGCCCGCCCGCCTGGGGCATACTGAGTCCATGAGCGCCTCCCTCGACCCGGCGCGCCGGCGCTTCGAGGCGTTGGCGCGCGGCCCCGACGACGCCCTGGATCTGGAAGAGGCCGCGATCCTGATCGCCGCCGAGGAGTATCCCGAGCTCGACGTCGAGGCCGTGCGCGGCGAGCTCGACGAGCTGGGCGAGGCCGCTCGCGAACGGCTGCCCGAGCCGAGCGCCCTCGGCGACTGCGTGGCCGAGTTCAACCGCTTTCTGTTCCGCGAGCAGGGCTTTTGCGGCGCCGACGAGTACTACGATCCGCGCAACAGCTATCTCAACGAGGTGCTGTCGCGGCGCCGCGGCATCCCCATCACGCTGTCGCTGGTCTACATGGGTGTCGGGCGTCGCGCCGGCCTCGACGCGCGCGGCATCTCCTTCCCCGGTCACTTCCTGGTGCGCTGCAAGGGGCCCGAGAGCGGCCCCGGCAAGCGGCCGGGAGGCCCGGATGCGGACGACTGCATCGTCGACGCCTTCCACGGCCGCACCCTGAGTCAGGAGGACTGCGAGGCGCGCCTCGGCGACGCGCTCGGGGTGGGCGCGGTCTTCGACCCGGCCGTGCACCTGCGCGACGCCGCGCCCCGCGAGATCCTGGTGCGCATGCTCTCCAATCTGCAGCGCATCTTCGCCGAGTCGGGCGACTTCGAGCGCCTGCTCTCGTGCTGCGACCGCATCCTGCTGCTCACCCCCGAAGAGCCCCAGGCCCTGCGCGAACGCTCGATGGTCTACGAGCGCCTGGGCTGGCTGGCACCGGCCATCGCCGACCTCGAGACGAGCCTGGCGCTGCTGCCCGAAGGTGAGATCGCCCGCTCGGTGCGCGCCCGCCGCGACGCCCTGCGCAGCCAGCGCGGGCCGCTGCACTGATCCGCCTCGACTAGGGAAGCGTCCCCACGCCGCGCCGGGACACGGCCTCGAGCACCGCCTCGGCGTCGAGGGCCGCCACGCCGGCCGAGGCTCCGAAGTCGGCGGCGACCGCGCGGCGCACGGCCTCGGTGTCCGAATCGCCGAGGCCGAGCAGCGAGATCTGGGCCAGCACGACGCCCAGAGCGTCCAGGCGGGCGCGCGCGGCGGCGAGCTCGGGGGCGCGTCCCAGGGCGCGCTGGGGATCCTCGACGTCGGCCAGAGGCGCGAAGGCGCGGCCGAGCTCCACCCTGCCGCGGTCGCTCGCCACCAGCTCGTGGTAGCGGCGCACGATCTCGCGGGCGCGCTCGCTGGCCAGGGCCGAGTCTTCGGGGGCGCCGAAGCCGTCGGGCTCGCAGGGCTCGCCCGCGGCCGTGCGGCAGCGCACGAAGTCGATCACCTGCTCGGCGCCGGGCAGGGGCGGCGCCACCGGCTGCGCACCGCTGGCGCGCGGCGCGGGCCGCGCCAGCGCGAGGGTCTCGGGGCGGGGCAGCTCCTCTCCCGGGTCGGCCGCGGCGATCGGTCCGGTGCCGAACAGGTCGAGGGTTCCGTTCGCGCCCTCGAGGCGCGCGGCGCTGACCGCGCTGGCGCTGTCGTCGAGGAAGATCAGCGGGAAGGGCAGGCCCCCGGGCAGGCTCAGCGATCCGTCGCCGATCACCAGTGTCGGCTCCCGACCGACGCCGTCCCACTCGGGCGCGGCGTTGCTGCGGATCGTGTTGGCCACCCAGTCGACCCCGTCGTCGACGCGGATCCCCCCGTCGGCGAGCTGCACCGGCGCGCGCTCGCGACCCAGCACCACCAGCCGCTCGGCGCGGATGTCGATCTCGGTGGCGCTGACGTCTCCCAGGGCCACCTCGCCGCCCGAGCGGATCCGCAGCCGACCCGCCGACGTGAGCTTCTCGCGCGCGCCCACCCGCGTGTCGCCCTCGCTCTCGATGCGCAGGCCGCCGCCAGTCGCGACGATCGTCGCCAGCTCGGGCACGCTGGCCGCGGGCGTCGCCGCATTGAGCAGGACTTCGCCGGCGCGCAGCCGCCGGCCGCCGTCGAAGACCAGGCCGTCGGCGTCGGCGTCGAAGCGGGTCGGCGCAGCGGCGCTGCCCACGTCGCCGGCGAAGCGCAGCTCCGAGTCGTCGCCGAGACCGCGCAAGGCGAGCTCGCCCTCTCCGTCCAGACTGCCGCGGAAGTCCGCGCTGTGGACGGTCACGCTGCGGTCGCCCTCGAAGAGCACGTCGCCCAGCGCCAGCCTGTCCACGCTCGCCGCGCCCGCCACATCGCGGCCGACGTCGCCGCGGAAGCGCACGGTGCCGCCGCTCTGCACGTCGAGCGAGCCGGGTCGGTCGACCGCGAGCAGCGCGTCGTCGGTGTCGACGTCCGACTCGAAGACCACGTCGCCCCCCGCCACCAGGCTCACCTCGTGGCGCAGCTCGGTGACCGGGTCGCCGGTCTCGGGGTCGGTGGTCTCCACTTCGCTGGGGTTGGCCAGCCGCACCGGTCCCTGGTAGCGCTGGCCCCCGCCGCTGCGCACGTGGG
>Ga0224508_10003400_pt1 | contig 13154 bp, 11 predicted proteins | sample SF_Jan12_sed_USG_4_FD_170157 | JGI IMG/M metagenome (GOLD analysis project Ga0224508, IMG submission 170157) | Sediment microbial communities from San Francisco Bay, California, United States - SF_Jan12_sed_USGS_21 | ecosystem: Environmental > Aquatic > Marine > Sediment | place: USA...
CGAACCCAATAAACAACTACCATAAGGCGGTAAGGGTTGTTCGCCACATGGATTGGTCGCCCGAATATCTTCGCAATACCAGTTGTTATTCATCTCATTGATGCGATCAATCAGGATGAATCCCGGTTCAGCATAATCGTATGTGGACACCATGATCATATTCCACAGACGTTTTGCCGGAATCGTTTTATACACCCGGCAAGCCACTTCGCCACGCTCGTTAGTGGTGTAGCCTTTATGTACCGGCCATTGACGCCATACCTTACGACACTTCTGGTCGTTACATTCAGACTCCGTTGCCGGAAACACCAAATCCCAGTCCGCATCGTTTTTGACCGCACGGACAAACTCGTCGGTAATCAGGCATGACAAATTAAACTGACGCAAACGGCCATCGCTGCGTTTGGCGCGAATAAAATCCATGATGTCCGGATGCGAGATATTGAACGTGCCCATTTGCGCGCCGCGCCTGCCTCCCGCGGATGACACCGTAAAACACATGGCATCGAAAATATCCATAAAAGAGAGGGCGCCGGAGGTATAGGCCCCGGCGCCACTCACAAATGCCCCTTTGGGGCGGAGGGTAGAGAACTCATATCCGATGCCGCACCCTGCCTTCAAGGTGAGTCCGGCTTCGTGAACCATGCTTAAAATACCGTCCATGGAATCGGGAACAATGCCCGAGACGGTACAGTTAATCGTGCTGGTGGCGGGTTTGTGATCTTGCGCGCCGGCGTTGGATATCACCCGGCCTCCAGGTATCGCACCGTTTTGTAATGCCCAATAAAATTTATCGAACCATTCAGCGCGTTTTTCCGGCTCGGTTTCGACCATAGCCAGGGCGCGGGCGACCCGGTAATAAGTGTCGCCGATATCGTTATCGAGGATTTCGCCGGTTTTACTTTTTAATCGGTATTTTTTATCCCAGATATCAACCGAGGCCGGTTGCAACGGGATTTCTACGGTCGCTTGGACTGTTTTTTCTAGGTTGGCGGCACTCATCTACGCCATCTTCTCCCCTATTGTTAAAGTTTTAAAAGGGCTCAGTTTTAAAGTTAATCTATAATCTTAAAACACGTTTACAACCTCTAGTATTTAATCACGATTTAGTGAAAAACACAATATCTAGGGTGCAGGATCGGAGCTTACCCCTAGATATAGTGTTCGTCAACAAAATTTAACAATTTTTATTATATTGACCAGATTCATGCGTTGTAGCCAGTGCGGTAACGACACTTATATATGTCGGCCACGCGCGCTCGGTCGGAAGTGAATCAAGTAGTCAAACGGCGGTATATATCCGACACTTTGGCCGGCAGACGGCGTACGTCGTCCACCACCGTGTAGTTCACCGCCCCATACATATGCGGGAGATAAGAGCGGGCTTCGGAATCAATGGTGATACAAAACGGATGCACGCCGGCCCGTTTGGCTTCCATCAGCGCACGCCGGGTGTCTTCAATACCGTACTCACCACGATAGCCGTCGTAATCATCCGGTTTACCGTCGGACAATGTGATTAACAACCGGGTTTGTGCGTCGATGCCAGCAAGCAGCTGGGTGAGGTGGCGAATGATCACACCCATGCGCGTGTAATCCTGTGGACGCATGCCACTGATGCGTTTTTTTACCTGGTCGTTGTAATTTTCATTGAGGCCTTTTATACGAAATAACTCACAACGCTTGCGTGTCATACCGGAGAAACCGAAAATCGCGTAACGGTCACCTAAAACTTCCAGTGCTTCACATAACAACACCAGGCTTTCACGTTCGGCGTCGTTGATCCAACCTTTGGTTGAACCACTCATGTCCACCATGAAAACCACCGCCATATCGCGCTCCTGCACGTGCATATGCCGAAACACACGCTCAGACATCTCATTTCCTTTAACAATATCGGAATAGGCTTCAATAAACGCATCAAGATCGATGTCATCTCCTTCACGCTGGCGCTTTAACGGGCGTGCCTGGGCGCGCAATGCTTCGAATGTTTTACGCAGTTCGGTCACCACACCGGCATATTTCTGTAAGGTCGTATCTATAAATTCGGCATCACCCAGCCGCATGTCATGTTCGCGCAAATAACACCAACTCTTACGATAATTTTGCCGGCGAAAATCCCATTCATCGTAACTGATGGCGTCACCCTCAATAATTTCTTTGCCCGGCTTCTTGCTCGTGTAATTCGTGTTATCACTTGCACCGTCTTGCAGATTTACCGCTTGCCAGTAATCATCCGGCACCTCACCAAAATCCTGAGTAATCGACTGCAATAAGGATTGAAAATTATCGTTTGGATTGACTATTTGTTCATCCACATTCAGCACATAGCTTTGCTCCGGTGCGGGTTGACCATCACCAGTTTGCTCAAGACTCGCGCCCGCCATGGACTCGTAGGGCAAGGCGATGTCATCGCAAAGATTAGCCAGCTCCTGTTGAAACTGTTCTTTCTCGCGTTGCTGACGTTGTTCTATGGCCGATTCGGAAACTTCCACACGCAACTCGCCTTGATAACATTTGCCACCAGGTAATTCTTCAGTGATCGGATACAGCCTGGCCAAGGCCCGGCGTGTATCCGCTACAGTGGCCGTCGGTTGTTTCAAACCTTCGACAACACTTTGCCATTGTGTGGGCAATTCAAGTTCGCCCATCCGTTCTTGTAGCTGTTGCATCTCACGCGCAAGACCGGGCAATTCTCGTTCGATGCAGGCATCAAGTCGAATGGTTTCCAGCAAATAATATAATTCTTGCGCTTTTTGTGGCGAGTTAAAGGTCTTGAATAAGGTGGTCAAACTGCTTTGCCCCGGTGGCTTTTGAAATGTGCCAAACCAGATTTGCGCCCACAAATGCGCGATGTGTGCTTTATATAATTTAAAGTTTGAATGTGAATCGTCAAATTCAAACAGACTAGGCGGCAGATACATTACTTCACTGTCCGTATAGACCTGCTCGTTACCTTCGATTCGCAACGAACGTCCGGACAATCCGCTCACATAAGCACCCAGAATTTTTTGCGACTCATCCAGCGTGACACGGCTGCCGTGCCGATGAGCCGATGCAACAAACGCCTCAACCTCGCGTAATGCGGAGCTACCCGGATACAAACCATCGCGATCATAAATATCCAGCGCATGCATAATCCATTGCCTGACCTGCTCCTGGTTCATCGCGCCCAAAGCACGGCTTACATTCGCGACAAACTGATAAGCCAACTCGGCATTGGTCTTCGCGATTATCCGCAGCCAATGCAGCACAAACTCCTGTTGCTCACGATCCAGGTGTGACAATGATCTGGCCGGTTCACTCGCGGTTCGCCGCGATGACAACACCGCCTCCAGCACACGTTCAAGCATGTGTTCGAGGGTAGAGGCTGACAAGCGGTTAGGCATTTACGGGCGTAGTTAGCTTGAATATATGTTGTAAGATTCTATCAATGATTTTCTAGTCTTTCGGTCTTGAGCGTCATCAAAATTGTGTCTGTACATACGCTCACCCCGCACGTGCGGCGGTGAGCTGTCAGCGACCAGAAAAATCGATAATAAATAGCTGACTGCCGAAAGCTGATCGCTGAACGCAGGTGGTTCGCCTTGCTGGTAACCCTACATGCTTTTAATCGCGAATGGTGTCGCTTCGTGACTGACTCAACTTACGACGGCTTCGCCACTCCCATGATGCCATCGGACTCGTCCGATCTCATGGAACAGACACCGCTATCTTTCATGCCGCTACAGACACCGTACAAATAGAGTGAATGGTCGTCCATGTGAAACCCGGCGGTTTCAGCGACTTTTTTCTGGCGTTCTTCGATGGTTTTGTCGAAGAATTCGAATACCTTGCCGCATTCCATACACACCATATGATCGTGATGGGTTTCATCATTCAACTCGAATACCGACCGACCACCCTCAAAGTTATGCCGTATAACTAATCCAGCTGTTTCGAACTGTGTCAACACGCGGTATACGGTAGCCAGTCCAATTTCTTCGTCTTCATCGAGCAGGGTTTTATAAACATCCTCGGCGCTCATATGACGTACCGAAGTTTCCTCCAGGATGCTGAGAATCTTTAGCCGCGGTAGCGTGGACTTGAGTCCCGCTTTTTTTAAATCTTTGCTATCCGGCATGCTATATCTGCGACCTGCGCACTAACTTACCAATCGTTAGACCTTGCACCACAATGGAAAACACGACGATAACGTATGTTACCGCAACAATGAAATCGCGTTGTGCGCCGTCCGGTAACGACAAAGCCAGCGCTACTGAAATACCACCACGCAGACCGCCCCAGACCAGAATACGCACCACATTGGGCGAGAACTCGCGTTTGAACTTTAGTATGGTGATGGGGATGCCCACGCTGACGAATCGAACCAGTAAAACTAAAACAATTCCCGCGACACCGGCCAACAGATATTCGATCTTGATATCTAAAATGAGCACTTCCAGACCGATTAACACGAATAAAACTGCATTGAGAATTTCATCCACTAACTCCCAGAATGTATCCAGGTGTTCGCGAGTCGTGTCTGACATGGCAAACAAGCGACCGTGATTACCAATAAACAATCCGGCCACCACCATCGCGATGGGGCCGGACAAATGTAATGACATGGCCAAAGCATAGCCGCCGGTGACCAAAGCTAGCGTGATCAACACTTCAACTTGGTAATTATCGACACTCTTGAGCATCCAATATGCCAATGCACCGATCGCGAGACCGAACAACGCACCACCGACCGCCTCTTGCACGAACAATACCAAACCGTGACTCAAGGTCGCTTCGGCTGGATTAGTCGCGATACCGAACAAAACCAGGAATATCACGACGCCCACACCATCGTTAAACAGCGATTCACCGGCGATTTTAATTTCCAGGGTTTTGGGTACACCGGCGGTTTTCAGGGTGGATAATACGGCGATAGGGTCGGTCGGTGAGATCAATGCACCGAACAAAAAGCAATAAACAAGTGGTGCTTCGATGTTAAACAGATTTAATACAAACCATGAAATAAAACCGATTAAAATCGTCGAGGTGATTACACCGAATGTAGCGAGACTCAACACTACCCACTTTTGCTGCGCCAGGTCGTCCAGATTGATATGCAGTGCGCCAGCGAACAACAAAAAACTCAACATGCCGTGTAGTAACGTTGTATTAAAATCAACACTGGCGACTAAATTCGCTGCGGCGGTGGATACCCAATCCACTCCTGCCCAACCCAGAACCAACAAGACGACGGAAAACACCAGCGCGATGACCATAACGCCGATAGTCGTGGGTAAACGGATAAATCGATGATTTATATATGAAAACACCGCGGTGACGGTAATCAACGTTGCGATGATGCGTAATAATTCCATGTCTTAGTGAATACTCGATTGGCGTGCAATATCAGGCAGATCGCCACTGATACCTGTCGCGTGACGCATGAGTATGTGCTTGACTGGCGACATCCTGTTCGCGAAATTCAATCCGCTGCCCGCCACACGCCGAACCGTATCGCTGGAGTTGCCAAATATATTTTTATACATATCCATCGCACACGATACCAAAGCATTGTCGCCTTTACGCCAGCGTTCATAACACCGCAGTGTTGTGTGACTACCGATGTCCCTATTCTTGTCATGAGCTTCGTTAAGAACTTGGGCTAAACAGGCTGCATCGGTAATTCCAAGGTTTGCGCCCAGCCCCGCCAGTGGATGAATGACATGGGCGGCATCGCCGATCAACGCCGTACGCATACCGATATAACTCGCGGAGTCTTGTCGTGCTAGCGGGAACGCCACACGCGGGCTGGTTTCGACTATCTCACCTAAATGATACTCAAATGCTTCACCCAGATCATGCATAAAAGATGTATCGTCCAACGCAAGCACGGAACTCGCCATTTCGTTGTCGCATGACCAGACAATGGAACACGACCCATCAGACAAGGGCAAGAATGCCAACGGCCCGGTTGGTAAAAAACGTTGCCTTGCAGTTTGCGCATGGCTTTTTTCGGTGTGCACTTTTGCGACGATAGCTTTCTGTTCGTATCGTCGTACACTCTTTACAATGCCTGCCTCTTCGCGCACCCGCGATGCGGCACCGTCGGCGCCGACAAGCAGATTGGCGCTCAGCTCACCGTGCTCTTCGGTGACCACACTCGCCCCATGGTCGTCACAACTCAGTTGTTTAATTTCGGTCGGTTGCAACACAGTTATATTTTTGCTGCTGTTCAAGGCCTCCAACAATGCGCTCGTGACAACGCTGTTTTCAATAATATGACCTAAATGGGTTTGGCTGATTTCGGCGGCACTAAAATGAACCGAACCATCATCGCTCCACACCTTAATATTGCGAAACGGACTTACCCGCCGTTGCTGAACAGCTTGCCAAACACCGAGGGACTCAACTATTTTTTGCGACGCGAGGTTTACTGAACTGACACGCGGATCATATTCCTGCTGTTGCCAAACCCGGGCGGGATTCTTGTCCAACAACGCGACACGGAATTCTGACTGCCCCAGCGTGCAAGCCAAAGTCGCGCCACTCATACCCGCACCGACAACAATGACATCAAACTCTCTTGTGGCCATGTTTAATCTCTTGCTGAATTGAGTGGCAAACCCATAGCCAGTCGCGACGATGGTCGGTTTAAACCCATGGTTCGCTTTAACAAAAAGCGCTTTAGCGGCGGTAACAGTTGGACGCCGGTCAAAGCCGCGTTACGCGCCAAGGTGAGACCAGGCATCTCATTTGCGAATGTGCTTATCAAACCATCGGTAAACCGGGTGACCGCGCGTGTTTCGCGTTTTCGTTGTGTTGCATAGGGCTGCAATACAGATAATGCGCCAATGTCCTGACTTTTATCATTCGCCGTCGCAATGGTTTCAGCCAATGACGCAATATCGCGCAGACTTAAATTAAATCCCTGGCCCGCAACCGGGTGTACCGTATGCGCTGCGTTGCCCGCCACCACCACACGATGCTGAACCAGTTTATCAATCGTGTTCAAACTCAGCGGATAAATGTTTCGGCTACCGCATTGTTCTAAGTCACCCGCACGCTCGCCGAAGGCATCTTGCAGAGCTAACAAAAACTCTCTTTGCTCTAGTTCTTGATTTATATCGGCCAGGGTCGGGCGCAAAGTCCAGACCACGGCGTATTCTTTTTCGCGTAATGGTAATAATGCGATTGGGCCATCTTGCGTAAACCGTTCATAGGCCATGCCGTGATGTTCCCGGCTGGTCTTTATCGTTGTGACAAGCGCAACCTGTGGGTATTTCTTTGCGTCAGATTTGATTCCCAATTCAATACTGATCGATGAACGTCCACCGTCGGCAACAACCATGAGTCCGGCGGTCACGTTCTTGATTTGTGATTCCGACTGCAGCGAAATTTCAATTGCATCGTCACTTACTTCGGCATTAGTTGCCGTGGCCGGGCAGATTACACTCACATTGTCAGCACCGCTGAGAAACTCATGCAATACCGCGCCGATACTACGATGTGGTACGACATAACCCAGGGCGTCGACACCCATTAATCGATGGTGCAATCGGGTCATGCCAAAGTGACCCCGATCCGACACGTGAATCTCGCGTATCGGCGTGGCATCTGGTGCGATGGCGCTCCATACGCCGATGCCTTCGAATATTCTGCGCGAACTATAGGTCAACGCGACCGTGCGTTCGTCAAAACTGGGCTGGTCATTACTTGCAAACGGAACGGCTTCGACGATGGCAATATTGAGACCGGTCGGTATCAAGGCAGCGGCTAAACTGCTACCAGCCATGCCACCGCCTGTTATAACAATATCGTATTCCATGAATATCAAAATTCAGGCCGACATCAAGGCTTCAACATCATCCACTGCCTTCGGCACATCAGCAGTCAAAACGGTATTGCCTTCTTTAGTCACCAAAACATCGTCCTCAATACGAATACCGGTATTACGCCAACGCGGGTCGATATCGTCATCGCCGCCGATATAAATACCCGGCTCTACCGTCAACACCATACCCGGTTCCAGCGGACGCCATTCGCCGTCTACCTTGTAATCGCCGACGTCGTGTACATCCATGCCCAACCAATGCCCGGTACGATGCATGTAAAAACGCCTGTGTGCGTCGTTCTCAATCAACTCATCGACATCACCTTGCAATAAACCCAAATCAATCATGCCTTCGGTCAATATGCGAACTGCCGCCTCGTGCGGATGATTCCAATGATTACCGGGTGTGGTTTGCTCGATGGCCGCCAGTTGCGCAGCCAAAACAATTTCGTACAATGCTTTTTGTTCAGCGGAATATTTTCCGTTGACCGGAAAAGTGCGGGTAACGTCCGAGGCATAACAGTCTATTTCGCAACCGGCGTCAATCAATAACAAATCACCCTCGCGTAATTCACTGCGATTTTCGATGTAATGCAGGGTACACGCATTTGCGCCACCCGCTACGATGGAGGGATAGGCCGCGTATGCACTGCCACCACGACGAAACTCGTATTCCAACTCCGCCTCGATTTCATATTCCATCATACCGGGTTTACACGCCTGCATCGCCCGGCGATGGGCGGTCGCGGAAACTCGCGCCGCTTTTTTCATGATGCGTTGCTCTTCAGTGCGTTTGACTAAACGCAATTCATGCAAAATATAAGCGAGATCGACAATCTCGTTAGGCGCGCTGATACCGGTACGGGTTTTCGCTTTGACTTCGTTGACCCAATGAATCACCTGGGCGTCAAAATCCGCATAGCTGCCCATGTTGTAAAAAACCTTAGTGCGGTTTTCCAACAGGCCCGGCAAGATGTCGTCGATGTCGTCGATGGGAAATGCATCGTCCGCGCCATAACGCTCAACCGCTCCTTCCAGCCCTTCTCGGTAACCGTCCCAACTTTCTTTTTCCGGGTCTCTGTCCCGACAAAACAGAACAAACTCGCCTTGATCGCGCTCGGGTATCAGCACTGCCACGGCTTCCGGCTCAGGAAAATGCGTCAAATAATAGAAATCGCTGTCTGGCCTGTACTTATAAGTCACATCGCCGTTACGCGATTGCACGGGCGCAGTCGGTACGATGGCCACACCCTCGCCCATGAGTTGCATCAGACCGCGGCGGCGGCGGGCAAAAACACTGTTATCCATTGATTCTTAATGTAATGTAGGCTTGGACGGATTTAACTCTTCGTAGACCAGTTGAGCTCCCACCCGCAGATACTCTTCGATTTCTATCAGCGAACGTTCCTCGTTTTGCGACTCGTCATCGTCGTTCATCATCTCGTTCAAGAAGTCGAGCTCGGCAATCACCATAATATCACGCACGATTTCGGCGGCGTCTTGTTCCAGTTTTTCTATTGAAACATCGTCGTTTTTCAATAATCCCAGAACAAAACCCTGACACCAACCGGCGACGGCATCCGTGCGTTTACCCATATCGGCTTCATCGTCCGGCAACACGAGTTCAAAATCAAAACTATCGTTATTGAACGACCGAAGCGCTGCATCGTGCAACTCCATCATGATGGTCGACAATGCCTGGTTAACATTCTCGGGCAAACCGTGATCGCCGACTATCAAATGCAACGCGTCCTCAATCGAATCGCGATCCGCACCGCTACACACCAGCCCGGTAATGACACCATGGGTTTCGGACGCACCCGCTTCAATATCCAGTCGTTCATACAGACTGGATAGTTCGTTATAGATGAATGCGGTAGAACTCATTGGTGGTTTGCGGAATATTCCCGGGAATTTTCGTATTGATTTTTAAAGGCTAATTGTAACCCGCCGCCGGCCGTGCTCGATACAAATATGAAATTTCCGCCAACATGGAGCAAACTATTGCCATTGAGTCAAGCGACTTAATTGCACCGATGGCGTTGACCAATGCGGCACAGCGGCCTATATTTTAGACGTTACCGGTGAGCATTGGTTAGGCGATGCTTACCGGGTCAAAAACCGACGACATATTACTTTTTTGCTGTACTCGTATACGCCCATACAACGCGACCGGCTGAGGCGGTCTGACCGGATTGGCAGTGATACGCAAATGCACAGGAGTTTCGGGACAGCGAATGACAACAGAATAAAATGAGGATAGAGATTTGCAAGATCAATTTAAACAACTGGATAAGCGGGTAGATGCCCTCATTCAACAATGCCGCCAACTACGCAAGGAAAATCAGTCTTTGCGCGCTGGTCGCGATGCCCTTTTACGCGAACATTCCAAGCTGACGGAACGCAACCGTATGGCGCGAGACCGTATAGATGGCGTGGTCGGCAGACTGCGCCAGCTTGAGAGTGCAGCATGAATACTAACGGCAAACAAGGCACCAAAGTCTCGATCTTGAATCGCGAGTTCATCGTCGCCTGCAAGGAAGAGGAACGCGATGATTTAAACGCCTCCGCTTCTTATTTGGATAAACAAATGCGCGTTATTCAACGCAGTGGCAAGGTAGTCGGCATCGAACGCTGTGCCATCATGGCAGCACTGAATATCAGCCATGAGCTGTTAACCCTGCGCAAACAGGGCGGCGGTGCGGATGTCGCGACCAAACTGACCGCATTGCAGGACAAGATCGATGCGGTACTAGACGAACAGCAACAAGTGAATATATAGCTAACACTTAAACTTATTAATTTAATGTGGCAACGATTTAACTTGGCGCTGCCTGCGGTGTTCGAATAGTCCCCATAACCCTTAGAACCTAAATTAAATACCGGGGGCCAGACTTGCGAAAGCTGTTGCGCCGTCCGCGACGGGCTTAGGTTCCGCCGGCGGAAAGCCTGAAGCGACGCACAGGCCCCCACTTGGACCATTAGGTTCAAGGTAGCAGGGATCAAACGGCACAGGTGGGTAGCGCCTCCCTCTTATTTCTTCTCCAGACAAGTGAATACCGATTTGTACGAAATTGAATGTCGCCCGAAAGCGGCCATGAGAGTGCTTAGCGTATACTCCGGCACTTATATGATATTTATACAGCATAAAATCAGTGACTAACACGCTCGGATCCAAAAAAGCGATCCGGGCGATGATGCGTAAGCGCCGACAAGCCTTATCGACTCGAGAATGTCGCGCAGCCGCACAAGGCTTAGCTCAAAACCTCGCGCGTCTACCGGCTTATCGCAACAGCCGCCGCGTTGCCATGTATTTCACCAATGACAATGAACTCGATCCCGGTGTCGCCATGAGTCACGCTCGGGATTGCGGAAAACACTGTTTCGTGCCGGTGCTGTATCCAGGGCGTTTACGCAAATTGTGGTTTGCACTGGTGCGGGAGAAGCAAGACTATGCGCCTAATAAACTGGGTATTCCTGAGCCCACCGGCACTTCACGACATTGGCTTTCGCCCATGCAGCTGGATTTGATTGTGCTGCCGCTAGTGGCATTCGACCGGGCTGGTAACCGCATCGGTATGGGCGGCGGTTACTACGACCGAACCCTGGCGTATCTGCAACAGCGTCAGTTCTGGCGGCGGCCACAGTTGGTCGGTATCGCTTATGAGTTCCAGTGTCTGGATAGCATCGCCACGGACAATTGGGATGTCGGGCTGCAGGCCATTGTTACTGAAAACAACGTTTACCAAACCCATTAAATCAACAAACTGGAATGAAAATAATTTTTATTGGCGATGTAATGGGTAAATCCGGGCGGCGTGGATTATTCAGAGCCTTGCCTGATTTGCGTGACGAACACGAACCGGATCTTGTTGTGGTGAATGCCGAAAATGCCGCCGGCGGATTTGGCGTCACCGAAGAAATCATGCATGATTTTTTTGACAATGGTGCGGATGTTCTAACCTCAGGGAATCATATCTTCGATAAACGCGAAATACTCAGCGTGATGGAACATGAACCGCGTTTATTACGACCCCACAATTATCCGCGTGAAACACCCGGTTCCGGCTGGTTCGTGGCAACTACGCCGTCGGGTACCAATGTCGGTATTTTGAATATCATGGGTAACGTATTCATGCACCCGATCCTGGATTGCCCGTTTGAAAGCGCGCGCGCGGCGTTGGACAGGAAACCCGACGACTGTAACGTCATTTTGGTGGATTTCCACGCCGAAGCCAGCAGCGAAAAAGTGGCTATGGGGTGGTTTCTGGACGGTCGTGTGTCAGCGGTGGTGGGCACGCACACTCATGTGCCGACGGCGGACGAACGGGTGTTACCGCAAGGCACGGCTTATATTTCCGATGTCGGCATGACCGGCTGTTATGATTCCATTATCGGCATGAGCACGGAAAAAGTGTTAAAACGCTTCGTCGATAAGATACCGGAACGCATGGAAGTAGCGGCGGGACAAGCGACGGTATGCGGTGTTGTCATCGACGTGAACGAAAAATCTGGCAAGAGCACGAACATTGAGCGCATTGCGATTCGCGATGCTTGATTAATTCTAAAATCGGACGACTAACTATGACTTATTGGCAATGAACTACTGGTTGATGAAAAGCGAGCCGGATGTGTATTCCATCGATCATCTGGCCAGGGAACCAAAAAAAACCGACCACTGGGATGGTATTCGTAATTATCAGGCACGTAATTTCATGCGCGATGACATGAAAAAAGGTGATCTGGCATTTTTTTATCATTCGAGTTGCGACGAACCCGGCATCGCTGGTGTAATTGAAATTGTCAAAGAAGGCTATCCGGACGATACCGCTTTTGACCCACACGAAAAGTATTTTGATGCCAAAAGTGACCCTGCTAATCCACGTTGGGTTATGGTAAATGTTAAATTGAAAAAGAAATTCAAGAAAGTGATCACATTGAAAAACCTGCGCGAAGAGACAAAACTTAAAAACATGCGCTTGTTACAAAAAGGTAATCGTTTGTCGATTATGCCTGTAGAAAAAAAGGAATGGGATCACATCGTGAATATTGCAGAGAGCCAATGATATTTAAGATGAGAATGAACATGTTTAAACATATTTTTATTAAATCCAGTCTGGCAATCCTATTGTGCGTCGGGCTTTTTACCAATCCGAGTATAGGAGCAGACCCCACTATGGTGCGATTTACCACGACGGAAGGCGTTATCGACATTGAATTGTTCAACGACAAAGCGCCGATAACGACACAAAATTTTATCGAATATGTGGAAAGCGGATTTTATGATGGCCTGATTTTTCATCGGGTGATTCCGGGATTTATGATTCAAGGTGGCGGC
>Ga0224508_10003401_pt1 | contig 13153 bp, 15 predicted proteins | sample SF_Jan12_sed_USG_4_FD_170157 | JGI IMG/M metagenome (GOLD analysis project Ga0224508, IMG submission 170157) | Sediment microbial communities from San Francisco Bay, California, United States - SF_Jan12_sed_USGS_21 | ecosystem: Environmental > Aquatic > Marine > Sediment | place: USA...
ATAACGCGCAGGCGAGTAATCTAACCCTCGATTTCATCCGTATCATACTGCCCCGAAAGTTTGCGCCGCACGTGAGACCAGGACATACCGACCGCTAGCACAAAGGACAGCACGACCATAACGACCCAGGTGATCGCGGTGGGATTTTCGAGATTGACAAGGTTCCAATGGACGAGTAACCAGATGAAAATGCCGAAAAAGGCGACAGCCAGGATCGTGCCGAGCGCGCCGAGTGAATTCCAGGTCGCGCGCAGAAACATGACCCAGCCGATCAGCAAAACGATACCGGAGGCAGCCAGGTATACCAACTCGACCTCCATTTTAAACAGACCCACCCAGGAGTAACCGCTGGGGTTATAGGTCAGGAATACTAGCAGTGCCGCAAACAGCAGGCGCAGCAGGAAGCTGACAAAGTTGAAATCATTCTGGGCCATATGATCGAATCTCGAATTGAAAAAACGCTATGTTAACAGACATTTTCACAGCCGCTACCCGTTCGCTTGCAAATCAGGCCCGAACAATGCCGCGATAGTTTCAGTAAACGGATTTCATGGTTGCCGCGAATATGCAAACCACTGTTTATGCCTCGATCGGCGCGGTTCGCCGGTGGAGCAACAACAGGTAGACCAGCAGGCTCAGCAGTCCGGTGACGGCAATCGCCAACGCCATCGCCACCGGGGTGCCGTTATAACCATGACCCACCGCTACCCCGACTAGCCCGGCAACGGTCATCTGGATAAATCCAAGCAAGCCCGACGCGCTGCCGGCCATGTGCGGATAATTGGCCAGCGCGCCGGCCATCGACTGCGGCATTACCAGACCGACGCCAAGCATGAAAACAATCATCGGAAAAACGATGCTCATTACCTGTTCGGGTTGATTGAGCGCAATCGCGAGCATACTCGCCCCCGCCAGCAGCAATACCAGGGAGCCGACACCAACCAGCCGGCGAAAGTCGAAACGGCGGCTGAGGCGAGCGCCGCTCAGCGTGCCGCCGATATAACCCGCGACCACCAACATGAACAGCAGACCGAAGTGCTGCTCACTGATGCCGAAGTATTCGATGATGACGAAGGACGAGCCGGAAAGGAAGGCAAACAGGCCTGCATAGGCGAGCGTACAGGTCAGCGTATAACCGAGATAACCGGCATCCTGTAGCAGTCGGGCGTAGTCGCCGAGAATGGTTTTTACCGGCCTGGGGTGGCGGTGTTCCTGCGGCGCGGTTTCCGCTATCGCCATCGTTAACAGGACCGCACCGCAAAAGCCGACCAGCGCCAGGAACCAGAAAATCGACGCCCAGCCCAGGTAAACGCTCATGTATCCACCCAGTATCGGCGCGAAGGCCGGCGCCAGCGCCATCGCCGAACCGATGTGCGATAGTACCCTGGCCGATTCCTGTGGACCATGAATGTCGCGCACCATGGCGCGCCCCAGCACTGGCCCGGCGCTACCGCCGAGCGCTTGCACGAATCGCGCAATGATCAGCATCTCGATGCTGTTTGCGAGTGCGCAGGCGATGCTCGCCAGCACGAACAAGGTCAGTCCGACCAGCAGCACCGGTTTTCGCCCGAAGCGGTCCGACAGTGGGCCGTAGATGATTTGCGCCAGCGCGAAGCCGGCGAGAAACAGGCTCAGGGTCAATTGCACCTGGCCGGCACTGGTGGAAAACTCACCGGTGAGCCCGGGCAGGGCTGGCAGGTACATATCAGTGGCCAGCGGACCCAGTGCAACCAGCAGTGCTATCGACAAGGTGCAGGCAAACGAGGTCGGGTTTAACAAAAGATAAGGTTCGCGTAGCGGTGGCTCAAGTGAGCGCGTCCTCGAGCTTGTCCATAATTTTTTGTAAATCCCGTTGCTCGGACGCGCTCAGGTAGCCAAGGATTGCCTGCTCTTCCTGCAGCACCCGCGGCACGATGCAGTGATACGTTTTCAGTCCGTCAGTGGTTAACGACAGTTGCGTGGCGCGATGGTCGTTCTCGCTGACCTTCTGCACTACGAGGTTCTTATCCTTCAAGCGGGCGATTCCTCGGCTGACCTGCATTTTCGCCATGTGCGTGAATTCACAAATATCGGTTGCAGAAATGCTGTCGAACATCGCCAACGTCGCCATCACTCGCCACTCGATCCGGCTGAGATCGTAGTCGTGCCGATAGTGACGGGATGTCGCGATCCCCACCCGTTGCTCCAGTACCGCCAGTCGGTAGGGAAAGAACTGTCGCAGATCCAGGATTTGAGCCGTTTTTTTATTCATCTTCGAGTTGCTATAGAATTCACTCTATGAGGCTTGACAATAGTAACAGATGTTACTAATATATCGCAATAGTAACATTTGATACTAATTATTTCGATCCGTCCGGAGTCTACAATGGTCCAGATTCGTAAAATTCATCACGTCGCCTACCGCTGTGCAGACGCCAAGGAAACCGTCGAGTGGTACGGCAAGTACCTGAACATGGATTTCGTGCTCGCTATCGCCGAGAACCAGGTTCCATCCACCAGGGAACCCGATCCTTACATGCACGTGTTTCTCGACGCCGGCGGTGGCAATATCCTCGCTTTCTTCGAGCTGCCAACCAAAGAGCCGATGGGGCGTGACCCGAACACCCCGGCCTGGGTGCAGCATCTCGCAATGCAGGTCGACAGCGTCGACGACCTGCTGGAAACCAAGGCCAGACTCGAGGCGGACGGCATCGACGTCGTCGGCCCGACCGATCACACCATCTTCAAGTCGATTTATTTCTTCGATCCCAGCGGGCATCGCCTCGAGCTCGCGGCCAATACCGGCACCGCGGAGATGGGCACTCGCCTCGACGAGGTCAAGTGGGACATGCTCAACGAATGGGCCGAAACCCGCAAGGCGCCGGAGCACGCGCGCTGGATGCACGACGGCAGCATGGCCGATTCCATTCCTGAATAACCGCCGGATAATACAACTTATGAGTCTCAATGAAACCCATGACCCAGGCCTGACGAGCTGGGTCGACAGCGCCAATCTCGAGGACGCCGATTTTCCGATCCAGAACCTGCCGTTTGCGGTATTCCGTGTCCGCGTCAGCGACGAAGCTTTCCGCGGCGGCGTCGCCATCGGCGACCAGGTGCTGGACCTGGCGCGGCTGGCCGAGGCCAGGACCTTCGACAGCGAAATTAACGAACTGCTGCAACTGTGTGCCGGTCCGAGATTGAACGCGTTCATGGGACGTGGCGCCGCGGCCTCTTCCGCGCTGCGGCTGGCGCTGTCACGAGCCCTGCGCGAAGGTTCCGATTTGCAGGACCAATTGCAACCCTGCCTGGTGGCGCAGGACCTGGTCGAATACACCCTGCCCTGCCACATCGGCGATTACACCGATTTTTACACTTCGGTCAATCACGCCACCAATGTCGGCAAGCTGTTTCGCCCCGACAACCCGCTGCTGCCTAACTATAAATGGGTGCCGATCGGCTACCACGGCCGCGCCTCCTCGATCGGCGTCTCCGGCCAGGAGATTCCGCGCCCGCTTGGCCAGACCATGGCTCCCGACGCCGACAGCCCGAGCTTCGGTCCCTGCCAGCGCCTCGACTATGAGACCGAGGTCGGTATTTACATCGGTGCCGGCAATGCGCTCGGTGACAGAATCGGTATCGACGATGCCGACAGCCACGTGTTCGGCTACTGCATCTTCAACGACTGGTCCGCGCGCGATATCCAGGCCTGGGAGTACCAGCCGCTGGGGCCGTTCCTGTCGAAAAGTTTTGCATCGACGGTTTCGCCATGGATCGTCACCAGAGATGCGCTGCTGCCTTACCGTACCGAGTGGTCGCGCGCGACCGACGATCCGCAGCCGCTGGACTACCTGGATTCTGAACAGAATCGCAGCCAGGGTGCGCTGGATCTCAAATTGCAGGCCTATCTGCTAAGCGCAAAAATGCGTGCCGACGGCGATGCGCCGCATCTGCTGGGTGAATCGAACTTTGCCCAGTCCTACTGGAGCGTGGCGCAAATGGTCACGCACCACACGGTCAATGGCTGTAACCTGCAGCCGGGCGATTTTTTCGGCAGCGGCACCCAGTCGGGCAAAGGCGACAACGAACTCGGCTCGATGCTCGAAATTACCCGTGGCGGCAAACAGGACCTGGAACTGCCCAACGGCGAAACCCGCAAGTTTCTTATCGATGGTGATTGCATCATCATGTCGGGACACTGCTCAAAGCCGGGCGCGGCGCGCATCGGTTTCGGTTCAGCCAGCGCAACCATCCTGCCGGTCAGGTAATTATTCAACCCAACAGATTTATCAGGAGTCAACATGACCACAAAATTCGCATCGGTAGCCGATCTCGAAGAAAAGAAGCTTACCTTTTCACAGCTGTCCGAGCATTGCTACGCGTTTACCGCCGAGGGCGATCCTAACACCGGCGTCATAATCGGTGACGATTCGGTGATGATCATCGACGCCACCGCAACCCCGGTGGCGGCGCAATCGGTCATCGCCAAGGTGCGTGAAATTACCGACAAGCCGATCAAGTACGTGGTGCTGACGCATTACCACGCGGTGCGCGTGCTCGGCGCCTCCGGTTACCGTGACGCGGGTCTCGAGCAGATCATCGCCAGCCAGCGCACCCACGACCTGATCGTCGAGCGCGGCCAGCAGGACATGGATTCCGAGATCACCCGCTTCCCGCGCCTGTTCGAGTCGGTCGAAAGCATTCCCGGCCTGACCTGGCCGACGCTGATTTTCGACGAGCGCATGACGCTGATGATGGGCGATCTCAAGGTGCAAATCTGGAACCCGGGGCGCGGCCATACCCAGGGCGATACCGTGGTCTGGGTCGAGTCGGAAAAAGTGCTGTTCTCCGGCGACCTGGTCGAATTCGAAGCCGCCTGCTACACCGGCGACGCCTACCTCGGCGACTGGCCGGCGACGCTGGACGCGATCGAGGCGCTCGGCGCCAATAAGGTCGTACCGGGACGCGGGCCTGCGCTGGAATCGCCCGAACGCGTCACCGAGGGTTATGCCTATACGCGCGCCTTCGTCACCGCACTGCTCGACAGTGCCAAACAGGCGGTCGAACAGAATCTCGATCTCAAGGGAGCGATGGCGCTGACGCGCAAAAACATGGACCCGAAATACGGCCATGTGTTCATATACGAGCACTGCCTGCCGTTCGACGTCACGCGTGCCTTCGATGAAGCCAGCGGTATCGCCGACCCGCGTATCTGGACCGAGGAACGCGACCAGGAAATGTGGCACGGACTACAACAGCAACAACCAACCACGTAACCGCAGGTTGAATCCGGGGAAACCATGTTTTTGACCTACAAAAATCCGGTCTACGAGTACATCAAGTCGCCCGACCAGGACGCGGCGCAGGCGGTTCATCACCCGGTGATCGTCGTCGGCGCTGGGCCGATCGGCATGGGCGCGGCACTCGATCTCGGCCAGTACGGCGTCGACGTGCTGGTGCTGGATGACAACAATACCGTCAGCGTAGGCTCGCGCGCGGTTTGTTACTCCAAGCGCGCGCTCGAAATACTGGACCGGCTCGGCTGTGGTGATCGCATGGTCGACAAGGGCGTGACCTGGAACGTCGGCAAGGTGTTCTTTCGCGATGAGCTAGTCACCCAGTTCGACCTGCTGCCCGAGCCCGGGCACAAGATGCCCGCTTTCATCAACCTGCAGCAGTACTACCTGGAAGAGTACATGGTGGATCGCATCAATGAGCTCGATGCGATCGAAGTGCGCTGGAAGAACAAGGTGATCGCAGTCGATGACGGCAGCGATCAGACACGCATCAGTGTCGAAATCCCCGACGGCGTGTATGACATGACCTGTGACTGGCTTATCGTCGCCGACGGCGCCAACAGCGACCTGCGTGCGATGCTCGGACTGCAAAGCAGCGGCAAGATATTCGAGGACCGCTTCCTGATCGCGGATATCGTCATGAAGGCCGACTTCCCACCGGAGCGCTGGTTCAATTTCGATCCTTCCTACCATCGCGGCCAGTCGACGCTGCTGCACCGCCAGTCCGACAACGTCTGGCGGCTCGACTTCCAGCTCGGTTGGGACAAGGACCCGGAAGTGGAAAAGCGGCCCGAAAACGTGATTCCACGTGTCAAGGCAATGATGGGTGACGAGGTCGATTTCGAACTCGAGTGGGCCAGCGTCTATACCTTTCAGTGCCGCCGTATGGAATCGTTCCGCAAGGGTCGTGTGCTGTTTACCGGCGACGCGGCGCACCAGGTCTCCCCCTTCGGCGCGCGTGGCGCCAACTCGGGATTGCAGGATACCGACAACCTGGCATGGAAGCTGAAACTGGTAATGGACGGCAAGGCGCCAGAGCGCCTGCTCGACAGTTATTGCGAGGAGCGCGAGGTTGCCGCCGACGAAAACATCATGAACTCGACCCGCTCAACCGATTTCATTACCCCGAAATCCACGACCTCGCGTATTTTTCGCGACGCCACGCTGGAATTATCCAAGCGCTTCGATTTCGCCCGCAAGCTGACCAATTCGGGACGTCTGTCCGATGCCGCAGTGCTCGCCGAATCATCGTTGAACAGCCCGGATGACGGCGAATTTGATAGCCTGCTGGTGGCAGGCGCGGTAATGGCCGATGCCCCGGTGCACGGCGGCGGCGCTGAGTGGTTGTTGCATGCCTGTGGCAATCGCTTTCAGTTACTCTACTACGTGGATAATATCGATGAACTCGATACGGCTGCTATCGACGCCTTGAAGGCACTGGAAGATGACGACATCCCGCTCGGAATCCTGGTGGTCTTCCGCCAGGGCGAGGCACCGGCAGGGCTCAACGCGGTCTGTGACAGCAAGGGCCTGGTCGCCGAGCGTTACGACGCCCGCGACGGTAGCGCTTACCTGATTCGGCCCGATCAACACATCGCCGCGCGCTTTCGCAGCGCGCAAATCGATAAGGTCCGCGCCGCGGTGCGGCGCGCGACCGCCCAGCTTTGAGGTGACGACATGTCCGACCAAACCCGGTTGAACACCGATTACAACTTTCACGAAACCGATAAAATATTCTTCCGTGCTTACCGGCCGGGCGACGATTTTTATCAGGACCTGATCGACGCACACCGCGATTTGAGCGATCAGCAAAGCCAGCGACTGAACGCGCGGCTGATCCTGCTGCTTGCTAATCACGTGGGCGATCTCGCGGTGCTGCGCGAAGCCATTAGCGCCGCTGCCAACGACCTCGGCGAGTCGTGATTGGAAGGTAACGGATCAACGCATGAAACCCGGGCTCGTTTCTAAAGTTGTCATACCGCGGCTTGAACCCACAGGGCCTAAAACCGCGGGACGACACTAAGGGGTATATTCCGGTGATCAAACTTTACAGTTACTTTCGCTCCTCGGCGGCCTACCGCGTGCGCATTGCGCTCAACCTGAAACAGATCGAGTACGAGATCGAAGCCGTCAACCTGCTGAAGGCCGAAGAACAGCAGGCGCTCTACGCCGAACTCAACCCGCAGAAACTGGTGCCGGTGCTGGAACACGACGAACGCATGCTGTACCAGTCGATGGCGATTATCGAGTACCTCGAGGAAACCTTTCCCGAGCCGGCACTGCTGCCCATAGATAAGGCGCTGCGCGTCGAGGTGCGCGCATTGAGTAATGTCATCGCCTGCGATATCCACCCGCTGAACAACACGCGGGTGATCAAGTACCTGGCCGCAGAGCTCGAAGTCGACGAGGAAGCCAGATTGCAATGGTACCGACATTGGGTTGCGGAGGGGTTTGCCGCGATCGAAAAGCGACTGGAGGTATTTTCGGAAGGCCGTTTCTGCTTTGGCGATGCCCCGGGCATGGCCGACGCCCTGTTGATTCCACAGATCTATAACGCGCGCCGCTTCGAACTCGACATGACCCCCTACCCGCTGATCGACAGCATCGATCGGCATTGCCTGCAAATCGAGGCCTTTGCCCGCGCCGCACCGGAAAACCAGCCCGACGCAAACTGATGGCAGGCAATTACAATCAAACAAAGTGATACAATATATTTGACTAACTAGCAATAAAGTGTATCATAAATATCATTGCTAGCCTGACAATTGGTGACTCTCATGAGCGAAGACCTGGAAGCCAAGTTCCTGCGCAAGATCGACGCCGAGGAAAAAATTGAACCCAAGGACTGGATGCCCGATGGCTACCGCAAAAACCTGATTCGCCAGATTTCCCAGCACGCCCACTCCGAAGTCATCGGCATGCAACCCGAGGGTAACTGGCTTACGCGTGCGCCGTCGTTACGCCGCAAGGCGGTGCTACTGGCCAAAGTGCAGGATGAAGGCGGGCATGGGCTTTACCTGTACAGCGCCACCGAAACGCTCGGCATTTCGCGCGAGGAAATGATCGCGGCGTTGCAATCGGGCGAAGCCAAGTATGCTTCCATTTTCAACTACCCGGCACAGACCTGGGCCGACGTCGGTGCCATCGGCTGGTTGGTCGACGGCGCCGCTATCGTCAACCAGGTTTCGCTGCAGCGTACCTCTTACGGTCCCTATGCCCGCGGCATGGTGCGTATCTGCAAGGAAGAAAGCTTTCACCAGCGCCAGGGTTACGAATTGATGCTGGTGCTTTCGCGCGGCAGCGACGAACAAAAAGCGATGGCGCAGGATTCGCTCAATCGATTTTACTGGCCGTCGCTGATGATGTTCGGCCCGCACGATTCCGAATCCGCGCACACGGCGAAGTCGATGCAGTGGAAGATCAAGCGCCAGACCAACGACGAGCTACGGCAGAAATTCATCGACCAGACCGCGCCGCAGATCGAATTTCTCGGCCTCGAGCATCCAGACCCGGAATGCAAGTGGAACGAGGAACGCGGCCATTACGATTCCGGCGAACTTGACTGGGACGAGTTTTACAGCGTTATCAACGGCAACGGCCACTGTAACCGCCAGCGCATCGAGCACCACGTGCGAGCCCACAACGAAGGTGCCTGGGTGCGTGAAGCGATGCAAGCCTACGAAGCCAGGAAAAAAGCCAAAGCGGCTTAGGACAATACAATGAGCAGATCCGATACCCTCGAACTCTACGAAGTATTCTTACGCTCCAGGCGCGGCCTGGACCACAAGCACGTCGGCAGCCTGCACGCCGAGGACCCCGAACAGGCGCTCGAATACGCGCGCGACGTCTACACTCGTCGTGGTGAGGGCGTCAGTATCTGGGTGGTGCGCTCGAACGATATCTGCGCGTCGCAGGAAGACGACAGCGAAAGTTTCTTCGACCCGTCGAACGACAAGCCCTACCGCCTGGCGACCTACTACGAGTTGCCCGACGAAGTTAACAACATGTAACGCCCGGGGCCTCGACATGAAAGACAAGATTCTCCAATACACTACTCGCCTCGGCGACGACTCGCTGGTGCTCGGCCACCGCCTGTCGGAATGGTGCCGCAACGCGCCCTTCCTCGAGGAAGACCTTGCGCTGATCAACGTTTCGCTGGATTACATCGGGCGCGCACGCATGTTTTACACCTATGCCGCCGAGCTCGCCGCTGATGGTAGAACCGAGGATGACTTCGCCTACCTGCGCGACCAACGCGAATTTTCCAACCTGCTGATCCACGAACTGCCGAAGGGCGATTTCGCCTATACCATGCTGCGTCAGTTATTTGTTGATGTGTTCTACAACCTTTTTCTGCCGCGACTCGCCGAATCCGGCGACGAGACGCTCGCCGCGATCGCCGCCAAGGCGATCAAGGAAACACGTTACCACTTGCGCCGCAGCCATGAATGGACGCTGCGCTTCGGGCTGGGCACCGACGAAAGCCGGCAACGCGCGCAGCGCGCGATCGATCAGCTCTGGGGCTACACTCACGAAATGTTCGACCTCGACGCGCTCGAAGCCGATCTGGTCGAGGCCGGCATCGGCGTCGACAGCAGCGCGCTGAAGGCCGAGTGGGAACAGCAAGTCAGCGCCATCCTGAACGAAGCAGAGCTCAAATTGCCGCAAGAAGAATGGGCAGTCAGGGGTGGACGCGAGGGTTATCACACTGAAAATCTCGGCCAGTTGCTGAACGAAATGCAATCGGTGCACCGGGCCTACCCCGGGCTCGAATGGTAGCATGGTCATCGACTACCCACTGCTGTCGGCTGCCTACGAAGCGCGGCGTGCGCATCGTGAAAACTCGGCACTGCCGGAAATCTGGGCATTGCTCGACCAGGTCTGCGATCCAGAAATACCGGTGCTGAGCCTGTGGGACCTGGGCGTGCTGAATGATATCCAGAGATCTGACGGCGGCCTGGTGGTAACGATTACGCCGACCTACTCCGGTTGCCCGGCGATGCAAACCATGCGTGAAGATATTGAAGCAGTATTGCGACAATCCGGCATCGGCGCCTTCGAGGTGCGCGAAAGCCTGTCGCCGGCCTGGAGCAGCGACTGGATTTCACCCGAGGGGCGCAGCAAGCTGACCAGTTACGGTATCGCCGCGCCAAAATCCTGCGCCAGTTGCGAGGGCCTGGCGCTGGATGCCGAAATTCACTGCCCGCATTGCGGCTCCAGCAACACCCGCATGACATCCGAATTCGGTTCCACCGCCTGTAAAGCGCTTTTCCAGTGCCGGGACTGCCAGGAACCCTTTGACTATTTCAAGCCGATCTGAGGTAACCATGGCCGATACCCAGTTTTACCCGCTGCGCATCAAGGCAGTTCGTCCCGAAACCGAAACGGCGGTCTGCGTCAGCTTCGAAGTGCCCGCCGAACTCGCCGACAAGTTCCACTTCACCCAGGGACAGTTCCTGACGCTCAAGGCCGACATCGACGGCGAAGACGTGCGCCGCTCCTATTCGATTTGCTGCGGCGTTGACGACGGTGATTTGCAGGTCGGTATCAAGCGCGTGCGCGACGGCAAATTTTCCAACTACGCGAACGATAATTTCAAGGCAGGGGACGAGATTGAAGTGATGCCGCCACAAGGCAGTTTTTTCACCACGCTGGATGAAAATAACCGCAAGAACTACATGTGTATCGCTGTTGGCAGTGGTATCACGCCGATCCTGTCTAACATCAAGAGCATCCTCGGACACGAACCCGAGAGCCGGGTGACACTGATCTTCGGCAACCGCCGCAGCAACTCGGTTATGTTCAAGGACGACCTCAGCTTCCTCAAGAACCGTTACATGAACCGCTTCCAGTGGATCAACATCATGGACGAGGAAGACCAGGGTAGTGATTTACTGCATGGCCGCATCGACAACGAAAAAGGCAGCGCCCTGCACCGCTCGCACCTGATCGACATCCGCCGCACCGACGAGGCCCTGATCTGTGGTCCCGAAGCAATGATGTCGGAAGTCTCGCGTGGCTTTCGGGCCTCTGGCCTGGAAGATTCGCAAATACACTACGAGCTATTCGCCAACTCGGCGGAAGATTCGCAGCAACGTCTCGAAAAGGCACATCGGCGTGTCGAAGCCTACGGCGAAGAAAAATCGAGCAAGGTCACCGTCATCCATGACGGCCGCTCGATCGCCTACGACCTGACCACGGTCGGCGAAAACATTCTCGACGCGAGCATGCACAACGGCCTCGATGTGCCCTACTCCTGCAAGGCCGGGGTCTGTTCGACCTGCAAGGCGAAGCTGGTTAAGGGTCAGGTCGACATGGATATCACCCACGGCCTCGAGCCGCACGAAATCGAGGCCGGTTACGTGCTGACCTGCCAGGCGCACCCGATCTCCGAAGAAGTCACCATCGATTTCGACCAGTAGTCTGCCTTTTCCCGGTTATTCGAAGCGTTTACGAAAATAGTCTGTATAGAATCGATCGTCCGGGTCGCAGGCACGACGAAGCTCGAGGAACGTCTCGATTTCAGGCTCGAATGCCTTCCTCGCCTGCTCGGGGGTGATGCCCCGGGTCTGGTTGAACAGCGGCGTTCCATTGCGCTGACTGCAAAACTCGTTGTAAGCCGTGATAAACCCGTCCCAGCCTTCCGCCCCGGTCGAAACCGGATCAAGCGTCACGGCCGGTCCGTGGCGGGTGTATGAAAACAGGGACTGGGTATCCTGAGCGATAAAATAACCGACGTTCAGCAGATCGCATCGATAACCGTTCTGATCGAAGTAATCTTTACAGAACTGGAAGTATTCGCGGATGGTCTGGGGATACTGTTCGAGTGGGAAAGCCCAGATGCTGAAGGTATAGGAGCTGAAGCCCGCGGTTTCCGGATATCGAATTATCTGGTCGGCCGGGCTGGAGTTGCAGTCGCGGATGACAAGGGTAACTACCCATTGCGAGAGCCGATTGTAGGCATCGAAGATCCAGGACCGCAACCGCCGGAACGGAACCAGCATGTTGACGAGCCTGCCAAAGCCAGGGCTTCCTGTTTTCCAGACCCAGTTGCGCAGACGCCATTGCCAGCTGTTCGAGCGCATCGGCTCGGTTCCGTCGTAGCGATATTCCACCACGACGCTATCGAGAAAGGGAAACAGGTACAGCATGATGGAGCGATTCCCGGCAATCAATTCTTCGAGGCGGTCGGCATATTCGTCCACATGGTAGCGAACATGCTTAACCGCCAGTGGTTTGATGCCTTTCACCTTATAGGTCACTTCGTAGATGATGCCGAGCATCCCGTAGCTGGAGCGCATGGCCCGCATTAAGTCGCCATCGGCCTCGGTGACTTCGATCAGTTCGCCATTGGGTAGCACGGCCTTGATTCCGACCACGTAGGACGCAACCTGACCAAACTCGAACTCGTTATCATCTGCCGAAAAGTACGAAGCGTCCTTGGTGCCGCCACAGGCACCGCTGCCTACGGTCAGATTGCCTAGCTCGACATTCACATAAAACTGCAGGCCCTGCTTCTCCAGTTCACGCGCCGCATCGATGTGGAGTACGCCCGCCTGCATCGTAATGGTCCGGGCCTCCTTGTCGATACCGAGGATCTTGTTCATCCCGGTTACATCGACGACGGTGCCCTGTTCGGCGACAATACAGCGGGTGGTGGAGTGATGGGATCCCTTGGCCCGGACCGGTGAAGGGTATCGCTCCCGATCCTTGACGATACGAATAATGTCGTCGACGCTCTGCACCACTTCTACCGAGTTCGCGAAGTAGGTGATGCTGCGCTTCCAGTTTTGCACCTTTACCTGGCTCATGGTATTGCCTTCCTGGTTAATCGCCCTGCGTCATTTTATAAGGCAGGCGTTATAACGCAAACATTA
>Ga0224508_10003402_pt1 | contig 13153 bp, 9 predicted proteins | sample SF_Jan12_sed_USG_4_FD_170157 | JGI IMG/M metagenome (GOLD analysis project Ga0224508, IMG submission 170157) | Sediment microbial communities from San Francisco Bay, California, United States - SF_Jan12_sed_USGS_21 | ecosystem: Environmental > Aquatic > Marine > Sediment | place: USA: California...
TGTTACACACCAACGATCATCACGGTCGCTTCTGGCCGAATCGCCACGGTGAATACGGCCTGGCGGCGCGCAAGACCCTGGTGGACAGGATCCGGGCCGAGGTGTCGGCAGCCGGGGGCCACGCCCTGTTGCTGTCCGGTGGTGACATCAACACGGGTGTGCCCGAATCCGACCTGCAGGACGCTGAGCCGGATTTCAAAGCCATGAACATGCTGGGTTACGACGCTATGGCGCTCGGCAACCATGAATTCGACAACGAGCTGGCGGTGATTCGCAAGCAGGAAGGCTGGGCCGATTTTCCATTCCTGGCCGCGAATATCTACGACGAAAGCAGCGGCAAGCGGTTGTTTCTGCCCTACCGGATGTTCGCAGTCGGCGAACTGAAAGTCGCCGTCGTCGGGTTCACGACCGAAGACACTAAAAAACTGGGCAATCCCGAGTTCATGGGTGGAATCGCTTTCACGACGCCCGTGGAGGAGGCCAGGACACTGGTTCCGGAATTGCGCAGGCAGGCTGATCTGGTGATCGCCGTGACTCACATGGGGCACTATCAGGACGCAGCGTACGGCATCAATGCACCGGGTGATGTAACCCTGGCGCGTAATGTACTGGGTATCGACGTCATCATCGGCGGTCACTCGCAGGATCCGGTGTGCATGGAAGGTAAAAACCAGGTCGCGGCGAAATACCAGGCAGGCGCCCCCTGCACGCCGGATATCCAGAACGACACCTACATTATGCAGGCACACGAATGGGGAAAATATGTCGGGCGTGCCGATTTCGTTTTCAGAAACGGTGCACTGTTTCTGCGCGATTACCAGCTGATCCCGGTCAATCTGAAGAAGAAAGTGAAAAACGACGCCGGGGAAAGCGTGCGGGTTTTCGTCGACGAGGAGATTTCGGCCGACACGTCGGTAGCGAGCTTTCTGCAGCCGTTCCAGGACAAGGGTCAGACGGAGCTGCAGACTCGCATTGGCAGCGTTGATGCGAAGCTGGTGGGGGATCGCAAGATCGTGCGCTTCCAGCCCACCAACCTCGGTCACCTGATCGCAACGGCGCAGATGGATAAGGTCGGCGGCGACCTCGCGGTGATGAACTCGGGCGGCATCCGTGACAGCATCGAGTCGGGCGATATCACTTACAAAGACGTGCTCAAGGTACAGCCGTTCGCCAATGCCGTCGCGTTTGTCGAGTTAACCGGTGCGGAGCTGCAGGATTACCTTGCCGCGGTCGCGAGCAAACCGACCGACAGCGGGGCATTCGCGCAATTCTCAGGGGTGCAGCTGGAAATCGTCGGCGGCGAACTGGCTGTGGCGAAGGTGAATGGTAAGGCGATCGATCCTGCAGCGAACTACCGCATAGCCATCAACAGCTACATCGCTGCCGGCGGCGACAAGTATCCGCGCATGGACGATCACCCCAACTACGTGAATACGGGGTTCGTGGATGCGGACGTGCTCACCGAATATATCCGCAAGCACAGTCCGATAAATGCCGCCGGGTACGACACTGGCGCGGTAATGCGCCGCTGAGCGGTGTCCGACCGCGGCGGCGCCGAACCGGCGCTGCCTGTGCCGATTTTCGCATCGACGGAGGACTTACGGCGCATATCGGCGTTTGACGTACAGACAAAGCGACATCCAACAACTTTTGCGAAGCGCAAAGGAGGAGAAATATGGCGACTCCATCAGGTCTGCAGTTACCCCGCGAAGATCTATTGCGGGCGTATCGCATGATGTGCGACATCAGAGCGTTCGAGGATCGCGTGCACGAGGAGTTCGCGACCGGCACTATCCCCGGCTTCGTGCATCTGTACGCCGGCGAGGAAGCCTCCGCGACTGGTTTCATGATGCACCTTGGCAACAAGGACTACATTGCCAGTACGCACCGCGGGCACGGCCACTGCATAGCCAAAGGCTGTGACATCAAAGCCATGATGAAAGAGATCTACGGACGGCGCGACGGTTTGTGCGGCGGCAAGGGCGGCTCCATGCACATCGCCGATCTCGACAAGGGCATGATGGGCGCCAACGGCATCGTCGGCGGCGGGCCGCCGCTGATCTGCGGCGCCGCGCTGAGCGCGAAAACGCTCAAGACCGGCGGAGTTGCCATTGCGTTCGTCGGCGATGGCGGCTCCAACCAGGGCACGACGCTGGAGTCGTACAACCTCGCCAAAGTCTGGGATCTGCCGGCGGTGTTCGTCGTGGAGGACAACCGGTATGCCGAATCCACCGCCAGCGTCTGGTCCGTGGGCGGCAGCCAACTGAAGCGCGCCGAAGGATTCGGGTTACCCGGGCGTAAAGTCGACGGTCAGGACTTCTTTGCCGTTTACGAGGCCGCCCAGGAAGCGATCGAACGGGCGCGCGGCGGCGGCGGCCCGAGCCTGGTGCACGTCGAAACCTACCGTTATTACGGTCACTTCGAAGGTGACGCCATCACCTACCGAACGCCAGAGGAAACCGATGAGGTGCGCGCGCAACGCGATTGTCTGAATCTGTTTCGCGAGCGCGTTACGGCGGCCGGCGTTCTGGATGCCGCGCAGATCGACGAAATAGAAGCGCAGGCCAAAGCCCTGGTGGACGAGGCGGTTGCCGAAGCAGTGGCGGCGGCGCCACCGGGGGAGCAGGACCTGATGACCGACGTATACGTTGCTTATTGAGGGAGGCAGCACGATGTCGAGAAAAACTTACCGCCAGGCCATCAACGAGGCACTGGCACAGGAGATGCGACGCGACCCGACCGTCGTGTTCATGGGCGAGGACAACGTCGGCGGCATGGGCGCGCCCGGCGAAGACGATGCGTGGGGCGGCGTGCTCGGCGTTACCAAAGGATTGATGCCCGAATTCGGCCGCGAGCGCTGTCTCGACACCCCGATCAGCGAGAGCGCGTTCATCGGCGCTGCGGTCGGTGCCGCCGCTACGGGACTGCGCCCGGTGGCGGAGTTGATGTTCGTCGATTTCATGGGTGTGTGCCTCGATCAGATCTTCAACCAGGCGGCCAAGTTCCGTTACATGTTCGGCGGCAAAGCAGTGACCCCGGTCGTCATTCGCACCATGTACGGGGCCGGGTTCCGTGCGGCGAGCCAGCACAGTCAATGCCTGTATCCGATTTTCACGCACATTCCCGGGCTCAAGGTCGTTATGCCGTCTTCCCCCTACGAGGCCAAGGGGTTGATGATCCAGGCGATCCGTGACGACGACCCGGTTATTTTTCTCGAGCACAAAGTGCTGTACGACGACGAGGAAGAGGTGCCGGACGATCCGTACACACTGCCTTTTGGTGAGGCGAACCTCACGCGCGAAGGAAACGACGTCACCCTCGTGACGCTCGGGCGCATGGTCAAGTTCTGTAACGAGGTGGCGGACAAGCTCGAAGGCGACGGGATCAGATGCAGTGTGATCGACCTCAGGACCACGTCGCCGCTGGACGAGGACACGATACTGGAAAACGCGGAGGAAACAGGACGGGTGGTGATCGTCGATGAGTCCAATCCGCGCTGCAATATCGCCACCGACATCTCGGCATTGATCGCACAGAACGCGTTCGATGCGCTCAAGGCGCCGATCAAGATGGTGACCGCTCCGCACACGCCACCGCCGTTCGCGCCGGAGCTGGAGGATCTCTACATCCCCGACCAAGCAAAGATCGAAGCGGCGGTACGCGAAGTGGCAGCGCACTGAACCAGCGGAAAAAGCCCTTCTCCCCTGGAGGAGGCCTTGCATAATTAAGTCATCCCCTCTTCCTCGAGGGAGAGGGAAATACGCAGAGGTTTCGACACGGAGAACGCGTACCAATGAGCGAATTGATTCAAGCCATCACGATGCCGAAATGGGGCCTCGCGATGAGCGAGGGTCTGGTGACGGCCTGGCACGTCGAACTCAGTGCGGAGGTGCAGCGCGGCCAGGAGCTAGTGGACATCGAGACCGAAAAAATCGTCAACGTGTTCGAGTCACCGGCGAGCGGTATCCTGCGACGTCGACTCGTGGCGGTCGGTGACACAGTCCCGGTGGGCGCACTGCTTGGTGTCGTGGCATCCGAGGCGGTAAGCGATACTGAAATCGATGCCCACATCGAGAAGTTCAACGCTGAGTTTGCGGACGTGCTCGCTGCGCGCGCCGACGAGGAGGTTCACGGACCGGAACCCGAAGTCCTCGACGTCGCAGGACGTGCAGCCCGTTACCTGGCGATGGGCGAAGGGAACGGGGTGCCGTTACTGCTGCTGCATGGATTCGGCGGCGACCTGAACAACTGGCTTTTCAACCAGCCGACGCTGGCCGTGGAACGCCGGGTGTTCGCGCTGGATCTGCCCGGCCACGGGGGCTCCGCCAAAGTGCTGGCCGGGGTCGGCGTCGAAGCACTGGCTGACGACGTGGCTGGTTTCGTGGCAGCTGCCGAGCTTTCGTCCCTGCACCTTGCGGGCCATTCGCTGGGTGGCGCCGTGGCGATCGAATTGGCTCGTCGCACGCCGCAGCAAGTGCGCTCGTTGACACTGATCGCCAGCGCTGGCCTCGGTCAAGACATAGACGCCGAGTACATCCGTGGATTCATTGCGGCGGGGCGACGCAAGGACCTGAAACCGTGGATCGAGCGGTTGTTCGCGGACACCTCACTCGTGCGCCGCGACATGCTCGACGATATCCTCAAGTTCAAGCGCCTGGATCACGTGACAGATATCCTCACTTCGATCGCGGACTCGGTGTTTGCCGGCGGACACCAGGCGCTGGTGTTACGTGATACGCTGGCCGCGTTGGACATGCCCCGGCAGGTGATCTGGGGTGCGCAGGACCGGATCATTCCGGCGTCGCACAGCGAGGGGTTGCCGTCAGCGGTAGGTGTGCACGTGCTGGACGGCGCCGGCCACATGGTGCACATGGAGAAGGCCGCCGAAGTCACGGCGCTGATCGAGAAGTTGATGGACAGCGCTTAATTGAACCTTGGAAAGTACTCTTTATCCCGCTTGAAGGTATCCGGGTCGCTGACGACGATGTAATCCTTTTGCCGGGCGTTTCGCGCAAACGCCTCTTCGTGCTGTTTGCCGATTGCCCGAACGACGAGACGTTTGCCGGTGTCACCACTGAGAAATTTTCTGTAAAACGCCACGAACTCGTCCTTGTCGATACGCCGTGAGGCGTCCGCCAGCTGCTCTCTCGAATCGAAGTCGTAGTTGTTGCGGTCTATTTCTCGCCAGTAGCGGTCGGAGCGTTCGCTGAGCTGTTGTTCATCTTCCGTAATGCGCGTGAGCAGGCCTCGCTTGTGGTTCGCGAATTCGCTGTCCCCCATTTGCGCGATCGTTTCGGCATAGCTGGTGACGAAACGCTGCACGTGCGCTTCCAGCTCGTTCGGTTCAGTGGTCGGCGATTCTATGACGAAGGCGATGCCCGGGGCTTCCAGTAACGGAAAAGCCGTTACATAGACCACATAACCCAACTGTTTGTCCGTCCTGAGATCGCCATAGAACGGCGCGGATAGAACGTGTGCCGTCAACAGAATCTTCGCCCTCGTTGCATAACTTTTGTTGTTGCCTTGCGCGTATATCGCGATGGCGGAGTCCGGGTGATCGATATCCAGTTGCTGCACGTACTGTTTCGCTTCCGGCAGCTTTACTACCTGGTTACGCGGTACGGACACGGGCTTCGCGCTGTGCAGTAATTTCTCCTCCAGCCCGCGGGCGAATTCTATCGCCTCGTCGCGGTACAGATTGCCGTGTGCCAGCACCACCACATCGATTTCCCCCAGCAGATCCGGGATGAAACGCCGCAGATCGTCGGCGGTGAGTTCCTCAACGATATCCAGCTGCTGTACTTCGCTCCAGTGCGGCTCGAGCAGCAGTTTCGGCACCTGCGAAAGCGTCTGCCGATGCGGCGGTTCGCGGCTCACATTGCGCAACTGGCGCGCGAGTTCTTCTCTGGCCAACGCAAATCCCGCCTCGGTGATAACGGGACGCGCCAGCGCTTGCGCTATGCGGTTTATCAACAGTCCCTGCTTGTCGTTGTAGCCGGATACCCGCACGCTGAAGCCCCGGCTGTGTTTGTAGAGATCGTATTTCAATCCCGCCAGATAGGCCGGGTAGTAATATTCGTTCAGCTGATCGTTGACCAGTTTGACGTACAGCCGGGTGAGCACGGCGTGCCTGGGGGAGTCGTTCGAGTTCGCTGATCTGACACTGATAAAAAAATCGGCCCGGGGAACGCGGAAACTCGTGTCCTGTTGAAACCAGAGTTCGAAACCTGGCGCCTGTTTCACCCGCACGGGATGACTGCTTGCCTGTTTCGGTGGTTTAACAGCCAGGTCTTCCGGCAGCAGTTCGTTGGGTTCGGGAATCGCCAGCAACGGGTTGACCGCGTCGCTCTGCCAGCGTGTTCGCGTGTCGGTATCGAGTTGAGCAAATCCGTAGGGCGTGTCGAACCAGGAGGCTGTGGCATCGGTTGGCAGCCCGGGGGCATTGACCGTGACAAGCACGTTTTCAGGCGTGAGCTTCTCGAGAAACCGGCGGGTCAGCGCAGGATCGTAGCGATCCATAATGTAAGGACCGCGTAACACCTCCGCGCCGGGATAAATCTGCAGGTTGCTGGCCAGCCAGCGCACGTACTCGACCGGCTCATGTTTTTCCTGGAATCGGAAGGCGATTTGATTGATGCGGCTCTGCTCGTCGAATATCCACCGGGTGATGCCGTGTCGCCCGATCAGGCGAATGTACTGAAACACGTGCGACCCTATGTCATCGATATGCTCCAAGCCCGCTTCGGTCAGGTATATCGATACATTGAACGTCGCGCCACCGAGGTGGTTCATGCGCGGACCGGCGCTGAGCTTGTCGGCCCAGCCTTTGCTTTTCAGCAGCGAAAACAGGCTGCCTTTGCCCTCGTGCCCCAACAGATTGGCGATTTGATCGACGGGCTTCGCGCGGTAGTGCGGATCAAGCGGCGGTATCGGGAAAGTCAGTCTCAAGAGCCGCCGATCCTTGAGCGGAATGACGTTTATTCGGCCCGGGAGCTGCCCCTCGGCGAACAGCGGTACGGATACCTCGAGGGGTCTGGCGTCCGTGTTGGCTATCGCGGCGAACTTTTCGCTGACCAGTTGCCTGAGCACGGGGAGGGGTTCGCGGCCCAGGACCGTGAGCGCCATGATGTTCGCCGAGTAGTGACGCTTGTGGAAGCCGATCAACTCATTACGAATGCTGGCGCCCTCCCGGTCCGATAGCGTATCCAGGCTGCCGACGCTGAACTTGGTAAACGGGTGTTGCGGGTTCGCGACTTCCTTCCATGCCTGGCGCAACCTGATGCCGTCGTTTTTTTTCCGGGACTGATATTCCGAATGAACGGCGTTTTTCTCACGGTTGACGTAGTCGGGCGAGAACAGGGGCGCGACGAAAAATTGCGCAAAGCGGTCCAGGGCTGGCGCCAGGTAGCCCTGGTCGATGTCGAAGTAGTAGTTGGTGTGCTCCTCAGCGGTGTAGGCGTTGTGGCTGCCACCGTGTGTCGAAACGAACGCCTGGTACTCGTCGGGCCGGGGGTATTTTTGTGTGCCTAGAAACAGCATGTGCTCCAGGAAATGCGCCAACCCCTGCCGGTCCTGCGGATCGCTGCTGCTGCCGACGAAGACATCCAGAGCGGCCGCCGCCTTATCCGTGTCGGGGTCAGAAACGATCAGTACCTTGAGCTGGTTGGGAAGGACGAAACTCTGGTATTCGCGCCGGTCGTTCTCACTTTTTATGACGCTGTCACCGAAGCTGGTAGAGTTGCCCAGGAAAAAAACAGTGAGCAGCATCGCCAGGCGCCAGGCAAAACTGTGAATGAGACCGAATTTCATAGAGTTCTCCTGGAGATCGCGTGCCATGCGCTAAAGGGCGGGCGGCAAAGCGGGGTAACTGCAACTGACCGATGTTTACACGAGAGGTTCCAATAGAATACTTACGGAACCGACAGGTTGAAATATTAAATACAGGTCGCTCACCCGCAACATTCGTGCGCCAGGTGGCAGGCACAGGATGCCGTGATTTCTAGACGCTTACGTCCGCCGCACCAATCCCCGCAAAACATCGGTCAGTCCAGCACAGCGAGTGTGGCGTCGTGATGACATTGTCCAGGGTGAAGATCGGATCGTCGGCGGAGGTGGGCTCCTGCTGGAACACGTCCAGGCCGGCGCCGGCAATCCGTTTGTCCTGCAGCGCTTCTGTCAGGGCCGCCTGGTCCACGACCGGACCGCGGGAGGTGTTGATGAGAAAGGCACTGGGTTTCATTTTAGCCAGACGCTCGGCGTTCACGATACCGCGTCTGGCTAAAATGAAACCTGGGATCGATGGTTTTCTTCATAGCAGTTCTCTGTCGTGTGTCTTGATGGCGAAAGGGTTGGTTTTACTCGTGGCTGGCAAGATCTACACAACCGGGCGTGCCCGTCAGATCACCGGCAGCCACAGTTCGACTTGCACACCGCCGGCGTCGCGGTTGCAGACATTCACGCCACCGTCGTGCTCTTCCAGAACGCGCACGACAAACGGCAGACCCAGGCCGAACCCGAAACTCTTGGTGCTGAACAGTGGATCGAGGATCTTGTGCATGATTGCCTCGGGTATGCCCGGCCCGTTGTCCGCGATCTGCATATAGGCACGATCGTCCGCCGATCGAGTGCTGACTTGAATCTCCGCCCCCGAGTCCGATTGGTTGCGGGTCACTGCATCGACCGCGTTGTTGACGAGGTTGAAAACGGTACGCCACATACGCTCCCGATCGATGCTCACTTCTACGCCGGGCGCGTAGAGGTGCTCGCTGACAGTGACGTGGTCGGGTACGCGCATTTGACGCAGCACTTCAGATACCCAGTGGTCGAGTGCTGTGGGTTGTGGTTGTCTGGTGCCGGTACTCGAATAGGTAAGCAACTCCTCGATGATCGCATCGCAGCGGATAATACTGCGATTAACGCGCTCGAGCGCGGATTCCACACCGAGATCTTTGCCGCTCACTCTGTTTTTGAATATTGCGATCGTCGACGCGATCGTACCGAGCGGGTTACGTAACTCGTGGGCAACTGTGCCCGTCAGTTCGCCGAGCACCGCCAGCCGTTCCTTGCGGATCAGTGCCGCATGCGCGTCTGCCAACTCTTGAGAACGCTCTACAACACGCCGCTCCAGGTTTTCGTTCAGATCGTGAAGTTTTTGCTCGGCTTCGCGCCGCCGTGTGACATCCATCCGGATGCCGATCCAGTAGCCGGCCTTGGTCCTGTAATCACGTGTCTCGATACACAAACCGGCGGGTGTGACTTCTTCCATCGAGATGCCCGCGCGCCAGGCTTGATTACGCTGCCGGGCAAAGGCTGCCACCTCATCGGCCTGACCACGGGTACGCTGCGAATAAACGTCGATGATTTCGTCCAGGGGCGTGCCGGGAACGAACATATCCAGCACCTCGGGATAAAGCTCGCGGTAGCGTTCGTTGCACAACACGAAGCGATCCTGGGCGTCGAGGACTATCAGGCCGTCTCTCATGTTGTCGATGGCCTGCAACAGCATCGCTGCTTCGCTGTCGGGAGAAGGGCGGAAGTCAGCCGTCACAGTTTGAATCACTGACGCTGGGCTGCTCAGGTTAACGTATCCATTCCTGTTTTTGTATAAAAGGTTGCGTGGCGGGTCGTCACGTCACTACGTCAGTCTTGCCGGGCTCGACGCACGATACGGAAAAAATTTTCGATCAGGCGGTCGCCTGCATCGTGATCGTCGTAGGCGTCGCAAATCTCAGGCGCGCTGGTAGCCCACGAGATACCCAGTGATTCAGCGCTGGCTTCGGGATGGAACTGGGTCGAATACCAATGTCCACCGTAGTCCAGCGCGGCCACAGGAACCCGCTCGGAACTTGCCAGTAGGGTGGCGGAATCAGGCACCGTGGCAATCTGTTCGCCGTTGCCGAAATGGAAGCGTGTATCGGCGGCGATTGCCTCGAGCAAAGGAGATTGCACACCGGCGTCAGTTAACGTCACCGCCAGTGTCCCCGCGCACGGCGCATTGTCGACCGCAATGACCGGTGCGCCGTAATGTGTGCCCAGTAGTTGATGAGCCCCGCAGATTGCGAGCAGCGGTGCACGTTGCTCTCGCACCGATGGCAACCACGAAAGGACGGCACGCTGCCATGGATAGTCGTCGTGCACAGAGTTGTAGCTTCCGCCCAGCACGTAACCGTCAGCTTGATCGGCATCCGGCAGACACTCGCCGCGCGGCAGACTGCGCACTTCGATACCCACGTCGTCCAAGTACGCATAGCGTTTCTGGAACCAGACGCCCTCCAGGTCCCCGTCGGGTAACGTGTCGTAAACCGACGCATCGTAAGTCCCGGGCTCGCCGAGCATCTCGATGAAGAATATACGCAACGGCTGATCTTCATGCGCGCTCATCGCAGTTGTTGTCGCTCAGCTAACCGAAGAGTGGTCGCGATAATGGACAATTCGCAGGGCGATTTCCACTGTATCGATTCGCGGGTCGACGACGAGCCGCGCATGCCGATATTGTCTTTTTTATGCGCGTTTTATTGTGGCCACTGGAGTGGGCCGGGGACAGTTCGCGAGTGCTCTACATGCCTACCAATTACAGGATGCGCGTTATAAGTTGTCCGTCGCCGCGCCGGACGGCAGGCAGTGCCGGTAACATTGCTATCTTTGGCGCGCTAATTTACGGTGGCGATGTGATCTATTTTGCCACGCGATGAGCGGTTGTCGGTAGATACTGAACGCAGTCTCAGTCTGCCCCGGCTTACGCGCTGCGCATTACCCCCTGTGGTATGGCGCCACCGTCCAGAAACTGCAACGCAGCCAGCTGCGCGTACAGCGCGTCGCGTTGTAGCAACTCTTCGTGGGTACCGATGTTGGTAATGCGACCGTTCTCGAGAACCACGATCCGCTGCGCTTTGAGTACCGTTGCCAGACGATGCGCGATGATTATCGTGGTCCGTTGCAGCACGAGCTGATCCAGCGCCTCCTGTACCAGGCGCTCGCTGTCGGCGTCCAGCGAACTGGTGGCTTCGTCCAGCAGCAATATCGGCGGGTCTTTAAGTATCGCCCGGGCAATCGCGATGCGCTGGCGCTGGCCACCCGACAGGCGCGTACCGCGCTCGCCGAGAAACGTATCGTAACCCTCCGGCAGCTGGCGAATGAACGCATCGGCCTCGGCGGCGCGAGCCGCTTTCTCGACCGCGGTGTCGTCCGCGCCGGGACGGCCATAGCGAATGTTCTCGCGGGCACTGGTTCCGAAGACGACCGTGTCCTGCGGCACCAGACCGATACGTTCGCGCAACTGTTGCGGGTCGGCTGCAGCGATATCGACGCCGTCGACCCGGATGTGCCCGGCCTGCGGATCATAGAATCGCAGCAGTAACTGGAAGAGCGTGCTTTTCCCGGCGCCCGACGGGCCGACGATGGCCAGCGTTTCACCCGGTTCAACCGTGAGGCTCAATGCGTCGATTGCGCGCACCTGCGGTCGCGACGGGTAACTGAAACTCACCGCATCGAGTCGAATGCTGCCGCGACCGGGATCGGGCAGCGCGACCGGCGAAGCAGGTGCCGCTACCGCCGGTTCGGCGTGCATTAACTCGACGATGCGCTCCATCGCGCCGGCGCCACGCTGTACTTCGCCCCACATTTCACTGAGCGAGGCCGAGGCGCCGCCGACGAACATGGCGTACAGCAGAAACTGACCCAGTTGACCGCCGGTCATGCTGCCGGCCAGCACCTGGTGCGCACCAATCCACAGCACCAGCGTAATGGCGCCGAACAGGGTGAGAATGGCAACCGCGGTGAGCAGGGCGCGTACGCGGATTCGGCGCACCGCCGTAGCAAACGTGGCCTCCACGGCCTGCGCGAAACGCTCGCCCTGCAGTTTCTCCAGGGTGAACGCCTGCACCGTCTGGATGGCGTTGAGTACTTCGCCGGCCAGACCGCTGGAATCCGCCACGCGGTCCTGGGTCGAGCGTGACAGTCGGCGCACCCGCCGGCCGATGACCAGCAGCGGAACGAGCACCAGTGGCACCAGTATCAATACCAGCCCGGTAAGCATGGGGCTGGTCACGGCGAGCATGATCAGACCGCCGATAAGCGTCAGCGTGGAGCGCAACGCGATCGATAGACCGGCGCCGGCGATCGATTGAATCAGGGTGGTGTCGGTGGTCAGACGCGACAACACCTCACCGGTCCGCGTGACTTCGAAAAACGCGGGATCCATCGCCAGGATTTTTCGATACACGCTATCCCTGAGATCGGCGACTACACGTTCTCCCAGCCAGGTCACCAGGTAGAACCGCAGCGCGGCGAACACTCCGAACAGCAACGCGACCCCGAACAGGGCGACGAAATACCCGTCTATGGTCCCCGCATCGTCCGCGGCCAGCCCTTTGTCGATCAGATAGCGGACTGCGACGGGCAGGGCCAGCATCGCCGCGGCGGCGACTATCAGCGCGCCCAGCGCTACCACCAGGCGGAACTTGTAACGCAGGACAAACGGCACCAGTGCGCGTAACGGCCCGAGTGACCGGCCACGGGGGCGTTCCGAGGCGCTGTGCGACTGTGCGTTCATCACCCAATGGTCACACGTTTGCCGAGCGCATGCACAGCCTAACGTGCGGGGCGTGGTTGCACCGGCGACTACAGCCTGGCGCCGGCGCCCTCCAGAAAACCGCCCAGATGTTTGTCCGACTCGAGGATGTGTTCGAGCAGCCAGTCCTTCAAGAAATCGCTGAGTTCGGTGCCCGGGTGCTTGCCCTGTTTGCCGGTGCGGTCGCGAAATTCTTCCAGTTCTTCGAGTAAAGCATCGTGCAGGCGCTTGTGCTGCTCGAAATGACGGTAGTCGTGTTTGCGCATGATGCTTTCTTCGTGCTCGAAATGCTCTCGTGTCTGGCGCAGGAGTTCGTTCAGCGTAGCCGCCAGCCGCTCCTGCTGCCCGCTGCTCAGCTGTTCATGTAGTTCATTGATCGCGCCCATGAGCTGCTCGTGTTCGGTATCCATGAACTCGATACCGACGCTCAGGTTGGGACTCCAGTGCATCAACGGCATCTGTCACCTCCGGATTGACGGCCATCAGGCGTGCAGGTGCCTAGACTGTACGGATACAAACACCACATGGGCTTGATGTCGATCAATCATGGCCGCATGGCGATCGAACTGCCAGACCACCTTTACT
>Ga0224508_10003403_pt1 | contig 13152 bp, 13 predicted proteins | sample SF_Jan12_sed_USG_4_FD_170157 | JGI IMG/M metagenome (GOLD analysis project Ga0224508, IMG submission 170157) | Sediment microbial communities from San Francisco Bay, California, United States - SF_Jan12_sed_USGS_21 | ecosystem: Environmental > Aquatic > Marine > Sediment | place: USA...
CATCGAGACCCCAGCCGGGTCATTATCGGTGTCGCCGCTCCCAGGGTCAAACAGCGGGCTGTGCTACCCTCCCGGCCGCTATGCAACGGACGGAGCAGGAACGGCAAAAAGAATGGATCGAGAGCTACGGTTTCCGGGTGGAACGAATCGACGCCCTGGCCGGAGATGTTTCTCAACGCAGCTACTCTCGCGTGCTTCTCGTCGAGCGCCACTCCGGGAAACAGGACGTGGGCACACCTCCGCTTTCGGCCATTCTCTCGACCTACCCGGAGAAGATCCGCGACAGCTGCCGGCGCTTCGAGATCTCCACCCGGGTGCTCGAGCTTTCCGGCGTAAGGGTTCCCCGTATCCTCGCCCGCGATTGTGCGATCGGCCTCATGCTGTTGGAAGATTTCGGGACAGATACACTCTACTGCCTCAGGCGATTGCCCTGGGCCGATCTCGAGCCCTTCTTTCGCACCGGCGTCGACCTGATCCGCTCGATCCAGGCGGCCCCGCTCGAGGTCGTCAGCGAGCTCAACCCCCCTCTCGATGGCGACCTGCTCCGGCTCGAACTGGCGAAGACCTGGGACCTGCTCTTCGACGAGCCGTCTCTACGATTCGAGGCCGAGACGCGTCGGCGCCTGCGCGAGGCCCTGGAGGCCGTGTGTGAACGCATCGCTGCGGGACGGAAAGCGGTTTGTCATCGCGATTTTATGGCCCGCAACCTTCTACCCCTCGACGGCTTCGAGCTCGGTGTTCTGGATCACCAGGATCTGCGAATCGGTCCCGAGCAGTACGATCTGGCCTCGCTACTCAACGACAGCCTCTTTCCACCGCCCGAGATTGAGCGCCGCCTGCTCGACAAGCTTGGTCTGTCGCCGGCCGACGAAGAACTGTACCGTCACTGTGCTGTCCAACGGACACTCAAGGCTGCAGGTACCTTCGCCGCCTTCGCACGGAGCGGCGTCGACCGACACCTCGTCTTGATCCCGCCGACCCTCAGCCGAGCCGCGGCCCACCTCGAACAAATCCCTGAGGGCGCCGACCTGCCCGACGAAGTTCTCGAGAAACTCCGTAGCTATCGCCCACCCTAGAGCCCTAGACTCCGACCGGCAACCCGCCTCCCTCACACGATCGAGAAGGCGTCGCCCCGCACGCCGAAAGAGCGTGAAAGCGAGAGGCGGCTGCGGCTCGGGCGGAGGCTCCATCAGGGCCGTTTGACCGAGCGCATGGCAAGAGCGGTGAAAGTCCGCTTCGGAGCCGGCGCGAGGTCTACCGAGGTGCGCGCCTCGAAGTCACCGGAGTCCGAGAAGCGCGCGCCGTGCCCTGCGGAGACTGCGCCCGTGCCGCGACCAGCCGGTCCTAAGAGGAGTTGGTGGACTCTTTGGGCTTCTCGGAGGGCGGCGGCGTGTCGTCCTTGATCCCCTTCTTGAAGTTGCGGATCCCCTCACCAAAACCCCGGCCCAACTGAGGTAGCTTCGATGCACCAAAAATCACCACAATAATCAGAAGAATGATCAGCAGCTCTGGAACACCGAGACTAGGCATGGTTCTCTCCTCGAAAAATCGACCCACAAGGGGACCGGAAACAACTCTAGCAGATCGTCCGTGCCGGGCTGGTTACCGGTCTACCGTGTGTTCGCTCTAGCTGGCTACGTGCCACTCCCGGCGCAGGTGGTCCCGCCACAGCCTCCGGTGATGATCGACGTAGCGGCCAAGCACTCGGTTGACGTAAGCCCTGGTCTCCGAGAACGGCGGTACCCCGTCAAACCGGAGGACGTTACCCGGTCCGGCATTGTAAGCCGCCAGGGCAAGCTCCAGGTCACCCCCGAAACGGCGTTGTAGCCCGACGAGGTATCGAGTGCCGGCATCGACATTGATGCTGGGGTCGAGCGGATCTTCGGCGCCCATAAGATCTGCGGTCGACGGCATGACCTGCATCAGACCGAGCGCGCCATCCATCGAAACGGCGTAAGGATCGAATCCGGACTCGGCCTCGACCACCGCAGCGATCAGAAGAGCGTCTACGTCGTATCGCTTCGCAGTCCGGAAGATGAGATCTCCATGTGGCATGCGACGGACTAGCCTCCGCCGATCACTCTCCGGAAGATAGCTGCGGAAAAGCTCGAAGCTTTCCGCGCGCCGCCGGATCGCCAGCCCGATCTCCCGATTCTCAAGAGGCCTCAACTCGGTTCCACCGGTGACGCCATCCACCCATTCGCGGAGCTCGTCCAGAATCAGCACCTCTCCGAGTGATGGCGGCTCTGGCCGGTTCTCTGGAATCGACGAGGTGGTCGGAGCGGTGTCGAGGCTGAGTGCCAAAAAGGCGCCAATACCCACCAACATGGGGAACTTCCAGCCGCTATTTCGGCTCATCATCAAACCCTCGGTGACTCTCTGGCGCGTTTGGATTGGCTTCTTCGGGGTGGCGAGACCACGACGGCTGCGACACCCTCGTTTCCCACTTTTAGAGAAAGCAATTTGAATGCCATCTCGGGGCGGGGAGGCCTCCTTCGGCGGACCCCGCCTCAGCGGCGCGCGGTCTGCCGTCGGCGTTTTGAGGCCGTGGCGATGTCGGCTGGGCGGATCTTGAGACTGCTTACCTTGTTCCGCAACGTGTTGCGGTGGATCCCCAAAGCCTCCGCCGAGCGGGTCAGATTACCGTCATTGCCTCGCAGCGTCGCCACAATGTACTGCTTCTCGAACTCACGTACGCCCTGACTGAGCGTCAGACCGCTGCCGACCAGCTTCTCGGCGAGCTGGACCATGCGACCGTTCAGAGTCTCTTTCATGCCGACAAGAAATCTCGAGCCCAAGAATCAAAGAAGGAAAACGATAACACGGTTCAGCCACCCATCCAAGAAAGGAGGGGCTTTGGGGGAATCCGGGAATCGTCGCTGAGCTAGTGCTTGCGAGCCAGCCGGTCGCCGATGAAGACGGCGTAGCGCGACTCCAGCACCTTGGCCACCGAAGAGTTCTCGTGCGTCGTCAGAACGCCGACTTCTCCGATCACAACAGGAGGCAGATCGTTTTCATGTAACCGGTAGATGGTAAAGATGTCACCAGGCTTCAAGTCGTCAGAGCCTCGATCGAGATAGACAACGTGGTCCTGGCCGACAGTGAAGATGCCCGCCTCGGAACGTATGATCATCGGAGCATCATCCAACTGATGAGCGCTTACAGGGTCGTTGACGCCAACCATCCGCCCGCGACGTGCCAGGGGCACCGGAATGGGTTCGAACGGCCGTAGCCCGTCTCCTACATTGATCGGCATACAAGTGTGTGTGATTTCGGCGATCGCCGACTCTTCCTGCACGCTCAGAACCCGCACCCGACCCGAGAACCGATAGAAGCGCCCCATGGTCTGTCCGCTCACTGGGTGTGTCACCGGTTCCCGCGGGGCTATGGCCGCGAAGATCATTCCCGGCGTCAACCCTGCGGCCATCCCGCCATCGAGGTAAATCACATCTCCGGTCGTCAGATCGACTTTGACGGTCGCGCGGGCGCCATACTGCGACCTCCCGCTCAGGCCCTCACCGCTTCCGATGCTCGGCATCAGTGCCTGGAACTCGGACCCGATCACCTCACGCTCAAACGTCAGATCCAAGTCGTCGATGAATCCCGAGCAGTAGATGTCCGACTCGAACCCGAGGGGCTCCGGCGCCTCTCGCGATCGATCGAGTCGCAAGCCGCCCTCATCGTCTTCACCGGCAGACGACTCGGCTTCATCGGTCGCTGCCGCGATGTCGCCAATCGGCGTCACCTGCATGCTGACCAGCAGCGGATCGCCCGGATAGATCCAGTGAGCATCCAGGATGTAGCGGTTTCGCTCCCACAGCTGTGGCCACAGGTACGGGTCACCGTAGAAACGATCCGCCAGATCCCACAGCGTATCTCCCGAACCGACCGTGTAGACATCCGCCCCTTCCGGAAACGAGACCGGTGGATCCCATGCGGTCCAGTGGTCTCCAACTCGGCTCAGGTGGGTCGGCGGCTGATGGCCGAACAGCGACCCGGTGACCGACAGCAGAACCAGAAATACGAGGGCAGTGTGTTTGTATTTCATCGACGCACCCTGAACGCGATGTTCGCGATTGAAGACGCTAAGTTGTGAGCTTAGAGTCATTTCCTTGGACTGTCAACCTTTAGCAACGCATATCTCAAGTTCTACTTGAGGCTTTGGAATCCGCTCTACCATACTCCCGCGGCGCCAAGTTCTCTGTGAAGAACTCCACGCTCAACCGACGCGGCGCCCATCGTAGCAGGAGCTAGCAGCCCGTGGTAGAAGTCCAGATGGTTGCGCGACAAGGTCTTACGGTATGCCTGCGAGGCGCGAGGAGAAGTCGATGCGGTGTCATTGTCCATCGGCGGTAACCGAGTAACGAAGCAGGCGAACCGTAACCCTTTGTCGCCCCACGGGTTTCGATGCGGTGCCATCGTGGACGACGAGCAACGCCGCAGGGGTGCCGTAACCCCTTGTCGCCCTTTGGGTTGCGGCGGTGTCGACTTCTACCACGGGCTGCTAGGGTAGCTCACCCAGGCGCTCGCGCGCCAGCGCCGACGCCGCCGTCGTCGGAAACCGGTCGATAACGTCCCGATAGACGCGTCTGGCCTCTTCAGAGTCTCCCAGGCGCTCCAAGCACTCACCGGACTTGAGCATCGCGTCGGGGACCTTGTTGCCACCTGGGAATCGCTCGATGGTCTCGCGGAAGGCGGCGAGGGCGCCGCCCACGTCGCCGCGTTGAAGCCGAGCCGCGCCGATCCAGAACTGCGCGTTGTCGGCGAGGTCGCTGGTCGGATGGGCTTGCAGAAACTGGCGGAAGGCGCTTTCCGAGTCCACCAGCCGACCCTGGTGATACAGCGTATAGCCCCTATCGTAGACTTCCTGGGCTTTCGCCGGGTCGGCAAGGGCAGCCCCAGAGGTGGGGGGCAAGACCGTGGTTTCCGGGTTGCGCGCCGAGTCCGTTACCGGCACAGCCGGCAACTCCTCCGACTTCACTTGCCGCTCCGAGGGCCGGTCAAAGGCGATACCCTCCCGGTTCCCCGCTGGCGCCTCCACCGGTGGCAACGGAGGGGCATCAGAAGCCAAAGAAGCCGGGGAGGCGGGCTGAGCGGTTGGAGTTCCCTCCAGCTCGGCCACCTGCCGCCGCAGGCGCTCGATCTCGACCTCGGCCATCCGCGACTGACGTTGAAGCTCGAGCACCCGCTCTTCGAGCTTGCGCAACTCCTCGCCACGTTTGGCGCCGGGAGTCTTCGGAAGCCACGAGGAAGAGCAACCAACCAAGCTCGAAAGTGCGAGGGCCAAAGCCAAAGATCGAACCGTCAACTTCTTCGTTTCGCCTTCCTTGCGAGTTTCTGCTCTCTCTTCGCCCGGTCTTTGGCGATCTGCCGCCGGTCTCGCTCGAGTCCTTGCAGAAACTTGCTGCCTTTGTACTCCGCTTCCAACAGCTGCAGCGCTTCCTCCGCCTTCTCGTCCTCGCCGATCTCGAGACGCGCCAAACCGAGATAGTAGTAGATCTTGTCCTTCTCGCTGTACGCCGGATATTCCTCCAGCAGGCGCTCGAACCTCGTGACGGCTGCTCGGAAGCAGACGGCACCGCACTTGGCGAAGCGGGCGCGACGGAAATTGTAGTTCCCGACCAGGAACTCAGCCTCCGCCAGAGTGGCCTTGACCACCTCGATTTGCCGCCGAGCTTCGTCTGCCTTGTCGCTCTCGGGGAACAGCCGCAAGAGATCCTGGTACGCCTCCAGTGCATCGTGGCTTATCGATTGGTCCCTGTCCGGTCGACGCATTCTCCCCGCAAGGCTTGCCGCGATCTGATATTGGACATAAGCGGAGCGCTCGCTGGTCGGAAAGCGGTTTTGGAAATCGCGATACTTCGCCTCCGCTTTAATGAAATTTTGCGACCCGCCTTGCAGAAAATGAGCGTCCGCAACCAGCAGCAGAGCTTCCCGACCGCTTTCCGAGTTGGGCTCGACCTCGAATGCGTGCGTCAAGTACTGACGCGCGCTATAGAACTTCTTGGCCTCCAAAAGGGCCTTCCCCTCGATCAACGACTCCTCGGCCGACAGTCTCAGAATCGGATCATCTTTGGGCCCGCCGCACCCAGCGCTGATCACAATCGCCAAAAGCACTGCCGCGCAGGCCGATCCTCGCTCCATCACGAGACCACTCCTATCGCTTGCTGCCGGAGGTCAATCATCGCCGCTTGGGGATCGGGCCGTCCGAAGACGGCAGAGCCCGCAACACAGAACCGAACACCCGCCGAGACCACTTCTCCGATATTTCGCTCGTCGATGCCACCGTCCATGGCAACTATCACATCGAGATTCTTCTCCGCCACCTCACGACTCATGCGCCGCGCCTTCTCGAGGCAGTATGGAAGAAAGCTCTGGCCAGCAAACCCCGGGTTCACGGACATGATCAGTACAAAGTCGAGACTCGGAAGGATCTCCGAGAGGACCTCGGTCCCGGTGGCCGGATTCAACGCCACGCCAGCCTTGGCCCCAGCTCGGTGAATCCTCTCCACGAGCCTATCCAGATGTGTTGCAACCTCCCAGTGAACCGACACCCAATCGGCCCCTGCATCCAGATAATCATCCAATAGGCTCCCCGGATTCGAGACCATCAAGTGCACGTCCAGCGGAAGCTTGGTTCGCTGTTTAAGGGCCCGCACAACCGGAATTCCGAATGTGAGGTTGGGCACGAAGTGTCCGTCCATTACGTCCACGTGCAGAAAATCGGCTCCCCCTTGCTCGCACTGATCGCACACGGTGCCCAGATCTGCGAGGTCACCGGCAAGGATGGAGGGTGCTAGCAACAGCATTGGCGGACTACGCCCGGCTCTCGAGGGTCGTCACAACCAACGAGATGACGTCATTCTTGCGTAGTTGATGACCAGGGAGTGGGTACTGGCGCAACACGACGCCACCGGCGATCCCTTCATAGGTCTCGAATTTGACACTCCCGATCCGCAGGCCCAGGGCTCCAAAGTAACGCTGCACCTCCGAAAGGCGCCGATACACCAGATCCGGCATCAAGTATGTTTCCGAGGGGTCCTCGACACACAGATACGCCTCGACCGAGCTGTTCTTGCCTACTCTTGTATCTGCGGCCGGACTCTGCTGCACCACGGTCCCCGGCGTTCCTCCGGCGGCGTAGATACCGGCTGTTCGCCCCAGGACCAACCCCGAGGCGGCCAGCGTCACCTGAGCGGCCTGCAGGGCTTTGCCGCGAAGATCGGGGACTTCGACGAGCTCTTCTCCAAGCGAGCGCACGACCTCGATGGTGCTTCCTCGCTTGACGAGGCTTCCGGCTGTCGGTGCCTGGAGAATCACGTGACCGGTCGGAACGGCCTCGTCATAGCGTTCTTCGCCCTCGCGCCAGCGTAGTCTCAGCCCGTGGTCGCGGGCCGCCGCCGCGGCTGCGTTACCCGCCAGCCCGGCAAGGGCCGGAACCGCCGTCACACCACTGCGCACAAAGAGGTTGAAGGCGAAATAGCCCGAGACAACAAAGGCCACTACGACAACCCCGGAATAGGCCAACCAAGCCAGGTATTTGAGAACACGTGAGCCCATTGACTGAATCGCTGGTTAGCTAGCTGCTAGTTGACCCACAGGTCGACGAGGCGATTGATCACCGAGCGGGGATAGTTGGCCGTCGAGGACGGCAGAGACTCGAGCCGTCCTTCGACCTCACCTAGAGAGGTCTCGAGCTCTGCCGAGCCGTCACCCAGCCAAAGGACCCGCTGGTCACGGTTGACCAACACCATAACGGGTTCGGCGCCGCCACCCTCACCTACTTCGACGCCGAAGAGGCTCGAGAAACCCCTGTCGTCGAAGAGCAATGGAAAGGGCAACTCCAGTTCTCGCTGCAAAGTCCTTAGCTCCTCGAGTTTGGTCGCGGAGATCCCTAGGATCTTCATGTCCAGTCCCGCGAACGACGTATGCCGTGCCGCCAGCTCCGTCAAATCTCGCCGAGCGCGTTTGTTGTCTGGGCCATCGAAAAAATACAGTAGAACCGCGGAGCGAGGGATCTCGTCGCGGAGCATCAAAACCACATCCTCCGTTGAGGCCAGGTCGAAATTCGGGGCCGCATCGCCTACCGACAGTCGCGGCATCAGCACACGTCCTTTCGCGGAGCGGTTCTCAAGTGGTTTCTACTCAGGAGCCCGAGAGAAAGCTCTCGGGGACGTTCTTTATGACGTCGAAATATAGCACCACCACCATCAACATCACGATCAGAACAAAGCCGACCTGATTGATCCGCTCCTTGAGTTTGAGGGACAAATCGCGCCTAAAGACGGACTCGACAAGCAGCAACGCGATCTGCCCCCCGTCGAGGACCGGGATCGGCAACAGATTTAGAATCGCAATTGAAATGGAAATCAAGCCCATCAGGTGAAGCAGGTTGCGAAAACCGCTTCGAGCCGCGGCCCCCGACAACGCAGCTATCTCGATCGGCCCCGAAAGGGCGCTCTTGGCCGCAAGTTTGCCGGTGAAGATCTTGCCCAGAACCTGAAACGTCTGCCTGGTGACATCCCAGTTGAAGCGCACGCTTTGGACCAGGGATTCCACTGGCCCGTACCGTTGGAAGGCGGTGGCACTGAGGCTGACACCGATCCAGCCCCGCCCGTCCTTGAGAGCCGGAACCACCAAGAGAGAGACCGGCTGTCCGTCGCGCAGGACCTCGACCCGAATCTCACGCTCCGGGTTCTCCGAGAGGTAGGCGACAAAGTCCACCTGCCCAGCCAGGGGCCGTCCATCGACCGCGCGGATCTCGTCTCCCGGCCGGAAGCCGGCCAGGTCCGCAGGGTCCCCCTCGAACAAGCCGACCACACGCGGCAGGACGCTGGGATAGAGACCGGCGTCGCCAAACTCGTAGCGTGGCACCTTGTCTGGCGTCACAACCGTTTCGAATGTCTCTTCCCCCCTCCGGTATCGCACCGCGAGACTCCGTTCGGGAGCCGTCATGATCGCGAATCGTGCCTCGTCCCACTTGGCGATCGCGCGGCCATCTATCTCGACGATCTCGTCGCCGGGTTGCAGCCCCGCCGCCGCTCCTGCGCCATCCGGCCGGACGCTACCGACCACCGCTGGGATGTTGGGCGGTGCCGCTACTTCGATTCCGAGCATGAAAACGACCGCGACCAGAAAGATCGCCAGGATGACGTTCATGGCCGGTCCGGCCAGATAGATCAACACTCGCTGCCAGCGTGGCCGGTTGAGAAACTCCAGAGGGTTGTCGGAAACCTCGGTGGGGTCTTCACCGGTTAACTGCACATACCCGCCCAAAGGCACCAGGGCCACGCGATAGTCGGTACCACCGCGTTCAAAACCCCACAGACGCTTGCCAAAACCCAGCGAAAAAACTCGCGCCGGAACTCGGAAGAACTTTGCCACGAGCAAGTGCCCGAGTTCGTGGATAAAGATGATTACGCCCAGTGCGAACACAAAGGCGAAGGCATTGGTCAGCAAATTGATCATAGGATCGCGGTCCTTCCCCCGGTCGGAGGCGGCCCCCGATAATACTCCACTCCGCGCGAAAGGCCTGCAGAAAGCATGCCGCGCCTTGGCGCTACCCAATCACCCCAGGGCCAAAGAACCACAACAAGAGCGCATAGACCGGAGCCGCCAGAAGCAGCGCGTCGATCCGGTCGAACATGCCTCCATGACCGGGTAGAAGAGTACCCGAGTCCTTGACACCCACCGACCTCTTGATCATCGACTCGATCAGATCGCCTACCTGGGCCGCAACCGAGGTCAGAGCAGCCAGCGCCAGGAGCTCAGCGATAACCTCCCCACGCTGCCAAAGACTCCAACCGCTCGCCAGTCCGACTGCGATGAGAAGCGCCGCTGCGGACCCGAGCCAGGTCTTGTTTGGGCTTATCCTCGGTGCCAACTTGCGCCGCCCCCAACGGGTGCCGGCGTAAAAAGCGGCCGAATCGCCGGCCCAGACGATGACCAGGAGTAGCGCGATCGGCCAAGGGCCGGTAGCCAGAATTCGGTTGAGGCTCGCGACTGCGACCGAAAAGTAGGCAGTGCCAAAGCTGAGCGAGCCAACCGTGACGAATCCGTTGCCGACCTCACCACGCCCGGCAAGCGCGACGACTCCCACAACACCCGAGAACAAGAAACCGCACAAGAGAAGCAGCCAATCGGAGCTCCCACCTTCGGACGTCCGCCACAGATCACGACTCAACAAGAGGGCTCCCAGGGCCACCATGACCGGCAACGCCCAGACGATTCGACTGCTTCCGGCCATCAGAGCAAGCCGCACAAACTCGACCACCGCCACTTCGATCACCACCAGGAGAAAGAGGAAAGGCCAGGGCCCGTGGGAAAAGAAAAGGGCCAGGGCAACCAGCGGGAGCGCAACCGCGGCGGTCAGGATGCGCTTCAAACCGATCGCTATCCGAGACGGTTGTTGCCGAACAGGGCGTTCTGCTTGGAGTCGCCGAGGCGGCCAAAGCGACGCTCACGGTCCTGGAAGTCGATCATCGCCTCGAGCAAGTGACGACGTCGAAAATCGGGCCACAAGACTTCGCAAAATGAAATCTCGGTGTAGGCCAGCTGCCAGAGGAGAAAATTCGACAGCCGCTGCTCACCGGAGGTTCGAATCAGGAGATCCGGATCGGACTGCCCGGCGCTGTACATGTACCGGCCCAGGGTCTCCTCGTCGATGTCGGTCCCTTTGCCGTGAGCCCAGTCCGCCACGATTTGACGGCAGGCATCGACGATCTCACAGCGACCCGAGTAGTTGAGCGCGATACGGAGCCGCAAACCGTCACAATGTCGAGTCGCCTCGAGCGCCTGCTCCAGCACACGCACCACCGAGGGATCTAGCTCACGCCAGCGACCAAGGATGTCAAGACGGATACCGTTGTCGATCAAGCCCTGGAGCTCCTGCCGCACGTATTCCTTTAGCAGGTTCATCAAGGTCCAGACTTCGTACCGCGGCCGATTCCAGTTCTCGACCGAAAAAGCGTAAAGCGTCAAGGCGTCGATCCCCAGGGCGGCCGAAGCTTCGATCACGTCGCGTACCGAGGCAACACCGGCCCGGTGCCCTTCCACCCGCGCCCGGCCACGGGCCTTTGCCCAACGGCCATTGCCGTCCATGATGATGGCCACGTGCCTCGGCAGCCGCCCCTCGTCCAGCCGCCGCACCAGCATCTCCTCTGCCGAGCCCGACTCGGCCAGTTTCTGGCGATCGATCATCGTGAAATGCCCTCCTGGACAGCGTCTAATCTACCATAGGCGACCCTGCGGACCCCGCCGGATGACCGCCTCGATAGCGGCTATCGTACTCCTCGGATGGTTGCCATTCCGGAGGATAGTCAACCCGTTCCAACGTCAGTCCGCGGGCCGGCGCCGTTGGACCCGCCTCGCCACGCGCCCCACCCTCTAGAAGGGCTCCAAACGCGGACGTCGAACGCCGCCCGAGCCCAACCTCGAGAAGCGTCCCGACCAACGACCGCACCATGCCCCGAAGGAATCCGTCCCCTTCGAAACTCATATTCAACCGCTCGCCGTCCTCGGAGAGGGTGGCGAGGAAGATTTCTCGATGCGGGTCTCGGTGCGAGCCCCCGGCAAGCGCGAATGCGCTGAAATCATGGCGCCCCACGAGATCGTGGAGCGCCCTGCCGATGGCGTCCACATTGAGGTTCCGATCGGCTCCGACAACAAAAAGCGCGTCAAGCGGCGAAAGAACTCGGGCCCGCGAAAGACGGTAGCGATAGAGTTTCCCGGACGCGTGTTTTCTCGCATGGAACCCCCGAGGCATCCGACCGGCTGCGACGATCCGTATGTCTTCCGGCAACAGATGATTCGAGCCATGGACAAGCGCACGCAGCGGAATCTCGGTTGATAAATCCAGATGAGCGGCCTGGGCACGCGCGTGCACACCCGCGTCGGTGCGACCCGCACCGACGATCGATACGTCGCGGCGCACCAGTTTCGCAACCGCCTCCTCGACGGTCTGCTGAACGGTTGCCACCTGGGGCTGGCGCTGCCAGCCCGCATAGGCCTCGCCGCGATAACCAAGGATCAGTCGGTAGACCATCTCGTGAAGAAGGCGAGAGTCAAAGCAAAAGGCAGCCAGATCACCAAATAGCCCCAAGGCAAGAGCGACATTTCGGTGAACTGTGGAAGATAGGAAATCGGGATCAAAGCCGCCAGGAGCAGCCATGCCGGCTGCCTCGCAAGCGCCGCCCAGGGCAACACCCACAACAGATACCACGGGTATACGGTGGCGGAGCACACGATCAAGACACCGAAGATCATCCCGGTGAGCTCCGCCGGACGATCGCTCCGACCGAACCACGACAGAGCGCCGATCGCCCCCGCAGCCACAGCCCCAAGCATCAACTTGGCGATGAACTGCGGATAGTTGAACGGGTAAAAGCGATTCCAGAACTCGTGCTCGCCGCGTGTTTCCTTGAGGTGGTCGAGCGTCCCCTCGATCCGCTCGCTGAGCGCCAGGTGATCCAAGAGCCTCCACAACGGCTCAAAGAGCGGTCCGTTGAACTCCCACGAGACGCCGTAGGCCACATATCCGGGAGGCACACCACCGACCGAAAGAATCACCGGCGCGAACGACAACGCCACGAGGGCTACCGCTACGACCCACAAGATCATCGGACGGCCGCTGGATCGCGCCCACAGCGGCACCGCCACGACTGGCACGACTTTCGCCAGGACCGCGGCCGCCGCCCCGACAGCCGCCGACAACACCCACCGCGGTCGGCTGACCAACGCCAGGACCACAGCACTGACGGCCAGAATCCCCAGAGCATCGACGTGCCCCATCCCCGAGATCTCGAGCACCGCCAAAGGGCTCCACGCGTACCAGATGGTCCTCCCGCTGGGCAACGACAAACGCCGAGCGATCAGCAGAAGCAGCCAGCAGACCCCGAGATCCGCCAACAGGAGCACCGACTTGAGAAGAAGAACCGGCGCCGGAAACCGGGCCACCATCGTAAAAACCGCAAGCGCCAGTGGCGGGTACACCGTCTCGACGGCCCGATGAGGCAAGCGTTCGTAGAGATCGTCGCGCAAAGGCTCGAGCTCAGCGTCCTCGGGAGCCAGAAGATAGGGGTTGGAACCCGCTCCCGCGACCCTACCGTCCCAGATGTAGCGAAAGATGTCGTCCGACAGCGAAGCCGGCAACGG
>Ga0224508_10003404_pt1 | contig 13151 bp, 11 predicted proteins | sample SF_Jan12_sed_USG_4_FD_170157 | JGI IMG/M metagenome (GOLD analysis project Ga0224508, IMG submission 170157) | Sediment microbial communities from San Francisco Bay, California, United States - SF_Jan12_sed_USGS_21 | ecosystem: Environmental > Aquatic > Marine > Sediment | place: USA...
TGGGTTGGAGCGGCTCCGGCTCTCCCACCGGTTCCCAGGTTTCCGAATCACAGGATGGCTGGCGGTAGTGCTCGACGATGATCTCGGCACCGGGGCCGACAGACAGGCGAGCTGCAAGAGCTCCCGTATCCCCATACCCTGCACCGCAGGCGGATTCGAAGGTGATGGCCTTGCCGAAATCATCGAGCCCTTCCTCACCAAAAGTGGCGAGCGTGACACCCTCGGTAACCAGACCTTGACCCATGAACCCGCCGCCAAAGATCAGCTCGTCGCGCCCGTCGCCGTCGATGTCGGGCATTGCCCGAACGCTCTGCGCGATCGTGACGACTGCGATGTTGCGAACAAGCCGATCGCCTTCGACAATGGCCAGCCCCAAGGGTGGGCAACAATGCGGAATGTTACTCATCATGAACAGGACGGCATGCTGCTCGACATCCGGTCGGGTGAAGGCTCCGCTGGCGGATCCCCACACACGCAGCTTCTCCTGGAAGTCGGGGTTTTCCGCCGACCAGTAGCTGCGGGCTGCAGCAATAGCCTGCAGCACGGGCGGAGACGTTTCCCACCGGGACCCGTCGGCCGCCGGCTCGTCCGGACTTCCTCCACTCGGCGCCTCCACACCCGTTCTCCCTTCGAAAATCACGACAGGAACCGGATTCTCGGCGGCCTGGGTCAGAGACTGGCCCAGGGCATAGCCGATGAGAACGGTGTAGACGACGAGCTGCGTAGCACAGAAACGTATCAGGGCTTCCTCCTTCCTCCGCACGATTGAGCCATATGACACCGATGGCGTCAATTTCCAGTGCAAATCAACAAGCAGCCCTTGTCCACGATCATAAAGTGCGATCTGACCCCGTTTTAGGGTTCTGCGCTTTAAAGTGCTAGTGTTCTGAGCTATGGAGCTTGTAATTGCGGTCTTACGGAAATTTGTCGGAGTAAGGGAGTAAAAACACAGGAAGCCCACGAATAACAAGAACGGGGCACTCATCCATGTCCACGACACGCTTTTTCCTGAATAGGCATCCGTACGAACGCTGACCATTGACACTGGCGCGCCTACGCCGTAAGAAGAAACGACTTTGCCCGAAGGGGGGTGCTATATGAAAAAACCAGGCCCGATTCTGACCGCGACAACGTTAGTGATCGTTCTGACTCTGGCAATCACCGGCCTTGCAGAGGCTAAGGATCCGCCGCGACTGTACTACTGGTCGACCTACGAGCAGGAGATGTTTCTGGCCTACGACCTGCCTGACGACGAGGACCGGCAGATGAAGCTCGCGGCGACGCTGCTGCGCATCATCCAGAAGTCGGACGAGGCCGGTCGCAAGCCGCCGCCCGGCTTGGTGGCGGAGTACGGGTATTTTCTCTTCCAGCGCGGCGAGTACTACTCAGCTATCGACCACTTCAGCCGCGAGGCGACGCTGTGGCCCGAGTCGAAGACGTTGATGGAGCGGATGGTCCGCAGGGCGCAAGCGGAGGCGGGGCGATGATTGCGATCGTTCGAGCCGTCGCCATGCTGGCGATCCTGGCGACGGCTGCCGGCTGCAGCTTCGGTACCCACAAGCCTGCCACCTACGACTACACCCCGTACGTGGCCAACAACCCACGCTCCGTGCTCGTCGCACCGATGATGGCGCAGAGTGAGCACGCGCGACATTACCTCGCAACGATCGCGCAACCACTGGCCGAGCGCGGCTACTATGTCATGCCAATTCGGCTGACGCAGGATCTGCTGGTCGAGGAGGGCTACCAGGAACGCGCGCGGGAGCTATGGATCGCCTGGCGTCCGGAGGAGGGTGGGAGCCATTGGGACCTGGTCGACGAGACGAAGCACCCGGGCGTTCGCGAGATGGCGATCGAACTCGCCGGGCTGTCCAGCGCCGACTCGGTGCTGTTCGTCTTCATCGAGGAGTGGCGGCACCAGGTCGATTCGTCGGAGGGCTATTTCAGCAACTGGGTCGACGCGAAGATGAATCACTACATTGATCTCGACTACCTGCTCATCGGCGCCGAAGGAGACACGCTCTGGCGGGCGCGAAAACGTGTCGAGTACACTCGCGGCGGCGGCGGCTTTTTTTCAGAGATCTGGAACGCCAAACACAAGGCGTCGGACGAGGAGATCGACACGGCAATCGCGCGGGACGTTAACCGCCTGATGATCGAGGCGCGGCGGACCAAGAATGAGATGACGGGAAGCTGGTTCCCTGGCTACCCGATGCTCGTCGGCCCGTACCATCCCGCCTACGAGGCGGATCGAACGCGGCGACAGCCCGGCGGGCAGTGAGTTGGCGAAACCGGTCAGCCGTGACTGACTGGCGGCGCCGAACTCTTCTGCCTGCTGCCACGAAGAGATCGCAGATCTCTGATCTATTGCTAGCCATGCAGAGCCCACTTTGAATCGCAGTTTTCAATCGTTGGCGCGGAGTGCCTATTGAGTGGGCCACCATTTTTTTTCAGGCACGGTCAGATAATTAACGATCTGTTCGGCGAGAAGAACCATAGGACGCCTCGTCTCTACCCTAAGCGTCGTCGATAATTGCAATCATCGGGAACTAATTACATTGCACATTCAAAGCCATGCCAACGTCGGACTCGACATTCGTGCTTATGGCGCAATATGTGCCATCAGGAAGAACGCTTAATGCCTTCGCATCCGCAGGAAAGTCAAAAGGAAGCCTCTGGGTAGTCAAGATGTCCGCAAGAGTATTAAAGTTGTCGGTATAGGCCTTCCAGGTAATGAACCCGGCTACAGGGATTCCCAGAACCTCGTCAGCCCAAACAGACGCTTTGCCGACATACGTCGTGCCACCGTATTCGAATTTTGCCGGGCTATCGGAGGGACTGCCACCTTCTGCAACGACGTCCCAGTGCGCTTTAGGGTGGAACGAATCGGACGCGCAACGAAGACCATTAAATGACAGATAGTAAGTGTCATCTATCTTGGCGACGCCAATTGTATCGATATCTCCACTATTGTACTTAACGACATCACCGTCCCAACAAGAGTTCATTCCGCCGACATATGATGGATTGGCAGGATCAGACACGTTGTAAAAAAGCACCGCCTGACCGCCGCCTCCCGGGTCAAGGCAATTAAAAAACCAGCATACGTCCCAGTTTTGACCAGCAACGATGACGTAGTCGCCGATGCGATGTAAATCACCGGGATGGTTGAACCCGAGGGCAGGATGTTGTCCGTTCAAGAAATCCATCCAAATCACCTGACCTGCCGATTCGCCAAGTGGAACTTCGCCCACAAATACCATCCCACAGTCGTTACCTTCGCAATCCTGCGAGAATGTCCCCATGTAATATTCTTTGCCATTGCTATCTGGCAGGCGAATCATGGCTTGAAGATGCTCTGTACGGACACCGGCAATGGAGTGGTAATCCAACGGGTAGCCATTTTCCGCTAACCCTATGGTTCTCGCTTTGCTTGGCTCAAGGTCTGGCCGAAGGACGACGTCCATTTCGGGTTTTGGCAAGAGCGCGGAATCGGGCTCTGTTTTGTAACCAACGATGTTGAAGAACCAGTCATCACCACAACCTTCATGAATGTCCCTTGATATCGATGCACGACGATACCCGAGGGGGGCGGAGTTCAGATTACCATCGATATTAGTAATGGAGGGACTGGCGATGCCACCGCGAGTCACGCTCAGGTTCATTGTTGCCAATGGCCGGTCAATCAAAGCGTCTTTCATCATCGCGGTTCTGACGCACATGCCCATACGTTTGCAAGAACTATCTGTCCCGGTCGTGAGTGCGGAACCGGCAGGATCATTGTCGCCGGATGCAAACTCATAGCCCGCAGGGCAATTGGCAAACCAGGCATCATTGCTCGACCACTGGGTAACCATGACATCAGTGATGACCGTCGTATCGGAGTGTTCTTCGACTTCTTCCTGCTTCATCCAAACCGAGACAGTGTCACCGCCGATGCCCGAGTTAACATCATGGGCGCGGACTTCGCATTCAGTAAGGCTATAAGCGGGATTGCATGCGGCGAGGGGCTTAAAGCCCACCTCTGAAAAACCGAACCGGTGATCGTGAACGAATATATCTGTTATCGCCATCGTCGTCGCAGCCCGAAACACCACTGACACGGTGCAGTCCCCAGTGATTGCTCCGGTGGTGTAGATGTTGCCAGCGAGTAAGCCATTACAGCCACTCACAGAATCGATCAGGTAACCGATGTCCGGGGTCACGGTAAAAGTCGTCGAGTCGTTTTGACTGACCGTAGCACTCGCTGGGCTGATGTTGCCATTAGCACCCACATTTGTGCCAATTGTGCGGCTGCTGGGTCCATCACTACTACATCCACCACAAGCGAACAGCACAAGAACAATGGCAGCAGTGATGTGCAGATTGTTTGCCAGGAGGTAATTGGTGTTTCGTGTATTCATCTAAACTGTCCTCACGTGCCCTACCGCTTGCTCGGCGTAACGTACCCGTAGAACACGCGTTCCGAGCCGTCCTCTTCGCGCAATATGACCCGCGTTATTCCAGCGGGCTCTGCCCACACGAGATGCGCCGTTCCGGAACCGTCTTCCTCGTCATCTTCGACACGGTAACCCTTTGCTCGCAGGCATGTGTACTGCAGACGCTTCGTGGCCGAAAAACCAGCGCCAAGCCCCCCGTCAATTCCGAGGTAACTGGCCAGGTTATTTTCGTCATAAGTATCCTCATCCCAGGACGAGAACAGGAAACCGGAAACCGGAAACTGCGGAGGCAACGGCACCGTCCAGGCTGCTGCCACCGCCCGCCTTCGACGCGGATCTGGCTATGTCTTCCGCTCTGGACTCCCGCAACTCATTATGTGAAATTTCCCTCTATGCATGGTTTTTCTTTTTTCTTATTGGAGATGCTTCTCATACATATTTACACAAACACCGGCTCAGCGCGAAATGTTGGCCTCGAGTCTGCACGTCAGACCCTTGATGCGCGCGCGGCCCAGCGCGTTGGTGACACACTGACCCACGTTGTCGTCCGGCTCGACACCCGACGAAGCGATGCGCCCGTCATCGATCACGAGTGTAATGCGGCGAGTGTCTGAGGCCCCCAGACACTGGCGCACGGATGCGGCTGCCGAGCCGAAAGCCACTGTGAGCTGGAGCATCCCGCATGACGAGCGCACGTCACTGAAGGTGGCGGTCTCACTGCCCTGACCGATCTGCATTGACCCAATTGCGGTCGACGCCGCCGAGTCATCCTCTTCGGTGGATTCCTTGCGGGTGCTGAACGAGAGATTCTCCCCGCTAAACGACCATCCTTCGCTCTGCTCCTTGGGGGGCTCTGTTGCATCGTCCACCTGCTGGCTTACTACAGGCAACGCGAGTGTCAGGGTTAGTGCCAGTACTATTTTTCGCATCACCTTCTCGCTATTTTTTGTGCGCTTATCCACAGGTAGCTAACAGTTCTTTTCGGACAGATAAGGAATTCACCGGATTTTAAGGATACTGTAACATCACACGCACTCGCCGCCGGCTGAGTTCTCCCGGGAGTTGCACTTGCATACTCGCTCGTTCAAGCAGTTTTGCCTGGCCAGACCGGGTCGCCTCGTCGCACTCCTCGCGGGCATAGCGATCATCAGCGGTTGTGCCCAGACCGGTCGATGGACTCGCGCGGACTATGATCTGGGCTATGAGCTGCCGCTCGCAGGACCAGGCTCGCTCAGCACGCCAATCCGGGACTCCGACCTTGAGAATATCAGCGCCAGGATTTTTCTTTTGGCGGACAATCAGCGCCACGAATTGTTGGGCGATCGCCTGGATTTGTACCGCAACGCATTCAGCGACCAATACGGCTCGCCAGCTGCGATTCGGCCGCCACAGCTCGACCTGTTTGGACAGGACCTGCTCACCGAGGCGCTGGCGATGACCGATGGCTTCGTCCTTCATCTCGGCGACGCCTGCGACATCTCCAATACCGGGGAATTCGGTCGCTTCGCCTGGGACATGCAGGGTGCTCAGCACGGCTGGGTTATGGCGCCGGGAAACCACGATGGCTACATTTACGGCAACTCAAGCCGAAAGATGGATTACCTGATACGCGAGTGGAACAATACGGCCGAGTCCTACACGTTTGATGGAACGACGATCATCAGTCGTGCGATGCAAAAGGATCGGTACGTCAGCTATTACCTGGCTGCTCTGATCCTGCAGGATGCAGCCTGGAGCCGGCCATTGGCACAAAAATTTGGACCTGCCGTCCGGCAGCGGTTCGAACAATGGACACTCCTCGACCACGACACCAGCACGTTCGCCGACTACTGGCCTGAACTCGTCGGACTCCAGGAGGAGATTTATCTCTCCGCGGATACGCATGGCGCTGACGATTACCAAATGTTCGAGCTTCCCGTCGGCCTCGTCCCGGCCGGCGAACCCCATCTACGCAGACTCGCCTGGCACATCGACAAGGAGCGGGTTTGGAGATCATTCGTTCTGCAGGAAGTCGACATAAGCAGCCCGAATCAATCGCTGCCCGCGGGTCAGAACGGAGTCAGCATTCTTGTGTTGGACACATCGCAATACGAGATTCAGCCGTCGGCGAAATACGGACTTCCAAGCGGAATCATGCAAGACCTGACTCTCGGCTACGTGGACTATCAGGTTGCTGGCATGACTGGTGGCATCTTCGACACGCAGGTCGCGGCAGCCGTCGTGTTCGCAAAGTCCATGAACGAAGTGCATCAGCGATGGATGCTGGCATCACATCATCCTTTTGATGAGCTTGGCAGAAACGCGAAAAAACGTTTCAACCGCTTTCGCGACGAAGGAGGATTGCCTGTCACCTTATCGGCGCACACGCATGCAGGCGGGGTTCGATGGAACTTTGACGGCGCGCGCGAAGGTGACTGGCTTGAGATTAATGTCGGGTCGGTCCTGGATGCTCCGGTAGAATTTCGCGATCTGCAGATCCATCTTGCCGGTGATAGACATGTGATCAGCAGTCACCGGCAGCCTCTGGAAGAGCTGCTTCGAGAACGCGGTCTAATTGCTGACGAGCTGACCGGATACCGACCCGGCCCCGGGGAACCGGACTTTTACTTGTCGTACAAAGAAGGACTGACGGATCTGGCGTCCGACACCAACTTCCTGGTCAAACGGATCCTGCTCGCAGCGCACCTCAGGATGTTTCGCCTGTTCGAGTCCGATCACCCGGACCAAGACTCAACGTATTGGCCAACCGGGCCTGATGGAATCGAGATACGCAGCCACCAGGAAGTGACAGATACGTTGCAGGCAATGCTTGCCCGGGTACGAAAAGACGATGTACAGGAGTTGACGCGGTTTCTCTACGAGTTGCGGGAGTACGATCGAACGCGGCGATTGACCGATGCGACGCATGCGCAACTTCGAGCCTACCGATTGTCGCAGGCAATTTGGGCAGGGCAAGCAGAGTACAAGCCGTCATCCACGGAAAATGAGGCGATGGACTCTGATATTTCCTTCTTCGTGCTGCCGTCAGCTGACGGCAGGCCATCGGCTGACTGACCGCCGGTTTACGAACCGTATCGTCCTTGCAGCAAGCCAACCGCTTATTGCGTTGCTGCTATCGGATCGGTCGGGCGTTCGATTCGAGGAGCGCGAAGCGTTCCGCCAGACGCCGCAGGCGCCCGCAGGGTCAAAACGGCCTCTACTGCGCGTAACCGGCTAATTCCACATAGCCGCGGCCCGTGATGATTGCGCCTTCATGCTCGCCCCCGACGTCGACGGCGCCTTCCCAGTAACGCACGGTCGTGAAGAGTTCCTGGTTGGGCATCACTGGTGTCACGGTCAGGTCGAGTCCAAACCGCGGCACGGCAAGACGCCATTGCGACGGGTAGGTGCCGCCCTCCGGACTCTCCCAGGCGTCGAGCACGGTTATCTCGACATCATCCGCGTCGAGGTGCGAGGTGTCACCGTTCGTGCTTAGAAAAGTGCCTGCGCTTGCCGCATGTTGTGTGCCGTTGTTCTTACGCAAGCTGTAGAACATCAGGTCGCTGCCGTCGGAGAGTTGCAGCGCGAACCAGTCCCAGCCGACCTGCTCGGCGGCAAGTGCGCTCGTGCTCCACTCTCGGTCCAGCCAGGATAAACCGGACACCGCGTACTCACGTTCGCCAATGCGGATGATTCCCTGGGTGCCAAGTCGCGTGATCGAATAATAGTACGAGGCATTGCCGGCGTCGGCTGACTTCTGCGACAGACCATCAATGCCGTTCAGGATGGGCGGCCGAAGCGCCCGCAGTTCGACATCGATGCCGAAGTCGCTGTCGCTGGCGCTCAATTGCCATGCATCAGAGTCGGGCAGCTTGGCGATCGACCAGTCGTCGATCCAGACGCGAAATGGCGCAGCCTGCGCCCCTGCCAGTCCCAACGCACCACGCGAATAGCGCTGCGCGACGTAGAAGCGCTCGTCCTCGACATGCGTGATCGCGAGGTGCGCGATGTATACGTGTTTGCTGCGCCACTGAGACGTCGATTCGGCCACAGACGGCGCGAGCGCAAAGCGGAAAATCGTCAGCTCAAAGCCGAAGCGTCTGCCGTCTTCATCGTCGAGGTTGCCCGTGACGTACCACCATTCATTGCGAAACGCAGGGTGCGGGCCGTGATCGGCCGGGAACCTGAACTCGCGCGGCTCGAACGCTCTTGCGAAACCGTCGTCGGCCGCAGCGCCCAGCAGGTCAGCGAGCTGCGACGGCGGCTCACCCTCGTCGGCGATGGTTGCTGCTGCGAATACAAGTGCAAAGAAGCCGATCACTACCTGTTTCAAGTCATTCCTCCCGCATCGCAATCGCAGGCTGACTCTGGCCCGCGCGATACGCAGGGTAAAGGCCGGCGAGTAGGGCGGCGCCCACGGCGAATGCGACCGATATCGCGAGGATATCGGGAGCGATATTCACGTCGATCTGCCAGCCGAATGCGCGGCGGTTGATGACCTTGATGAGCACGTAAGCCATCACAACGCCAAGCGGCAAAGAGGCGAGTCCGCTCAGCAGGCCGATGATGCCGGTCTGCGCTGTGATCATGACGCCGACCTGCGTCGGCGTCATGCCGAGCGCGCGCAGCGTGGCGAACTCGCGGGCGCGTTCGAGCTGCAAGGCGAGCATCGCCGAAAGGATGCCGATGAACGCGACGCCGAGCGTGAGCCAGTAAAGGACGTCAGTGATCACAAATGTGCGGTCGAAGATCCGCAGCGACTCCCGCTGCAGGTTGGCATTCGAGCTGACGTACAGGCGTTGCCAGCCGGCGCTCAGGTCTTCGATATGCTCCACGATGGCACCGGCTTCCATACCGTCAGTTAGATAGAGGCCCAGCGAATCGATCGTGTCGTCAAGGAAATGCCGGGCATACGTCTTGCGGCTCATCATGATGCCGCTCGCATTGATGTCGTAGCTCTGGAACGTCGCCGCGACGGCGAACTCGCGAGGGCCGTGATCGGTGGGTAGCGTGAGAGTGTCGCCCGCGCCGACGCCGTTCTGATAGGCATACGGTTCAGAGACAAACACGGCATCACGCGCTTCCCACGCGGGCCAGGCCTCGGCCGGATCGGCATCGAGAAGCTCGGCACCCACGTAACTCTCGGGCGGCATTTCGAAGACCCGTAGCTGTGTGCGCCCGCTCTCATCCTCGACCCAGGCGCGCTTGCGCGTGCTGATGTCCTCCACGCCATCGAGGTTGCGAATGGCATCGATCAACTCCGGATCCATAGCGCCACGCAACGCGCCCGTGTAGACGTCAGCTTGCAGCGTCTGCCCGAGCCATGTGCTTACCGAGCCGCGGAAGCTGTCGACCATGACGCTGACGCCGATCGTGGCCGCGACGGCCACCGCCAGTGCGACAATCGCGACGCCGGTGCGCGACAGTCCTGAGGCGATGCCCGCCACAGCCAGGCGTGCCGTGGTGCCGCCGAGCTTATCGGCGAGGGGCGCGGTCAGGGTTGAGGAAATACTCACGCAAAGGGGTACGCAAAGCGCAAACCCGAGGATCAACAGGAATACCGCCGCCAGCCCGGCGACAAGGTTTGTACCCGATACGACGATTAGCAGGGCGGCTGCCGCCATGATCACGACGCCGATCAATGTCACGGCAGGCAAAGCGCGGCGTGCCCGGTGCTCGAGCGACGAGCGCGTGAGCGCGAGCCGTGGCTGGTAAGAGGTGGCCTCGATGGCCGGGAATGCCGCCGCCAGGAGCGCCACGCCGATCCCGGCAACGATGCCTTTGACGACCGAAAACGGTTCGACGCTGACGCTGGTCACGCTGACGCGGAAATAGAGGTCGTTGATCGTGCGCGAAACCAACTCCAGGAGATGCTCGCCCAATACGATGCCGAGGATAACGCCAAGCACAGCTGCGAGGGCGCCCAGAATGCCGGCCTCGACGAGGATCATCGTTAGCAACTGTCGACGCGTCAGCCCCAGCGCTCGCAAAACGCCGATCAGGTTGCGTCGCTGAGCACCGAGAAATTGACGCTGTTGAAAATCAGGAACAAGCCGACGAGGAGTGCCAGCAGGCTCATGGCCGTCAGGTTGGTCATGAACGCCTTGCTCATCTCGACGGTCGATCGCGTGCGCCCGGCCGCGGACAGTAGCTGTGTGCCGTCGGGCAGGGCAGCACGAAGTTGATCGAGCGCGGCCTCGTTGCCGTCATCGACGCGCACATCGATGCGGCTCAGCCAGCCGGTCTGACCCAGCCACTCCTGGGCGGTCGCGATGTCGGTGATAACCAGGAAATCGAGGCTGCCGCCACTGTCGTTAGCGATCTTCGCCAGTAACTCGGCCTGGTGCGTACGTCCGTCCGCGACAACATCGAATGTGTCACCCACGGTCAGCCCCAGATGCTCGGCCGTCCTTGCAGAAGTCGTGACGACGCCGGGCGTGATGAGGAAGCCCGTGAACAGAGATTCATTGCGTGATGCTGCCGGCTCGTTTGACTGCGCCTGGCGCGTGAAGCTGCGGATGTCCTGTTCGGCGAAGAGGTCGATGCCCAGCAATGTGAGCGACGTGCCGTCCACTGAAATCATACCCTCAACGACGGGCGCGATCTTGCGGACGCCATGTTCGACCCGCAGCCTTGTGTAAGCATTCTCGCTCACGCCGCGCGGCCCGCCGATAACCTGGTGCGTGGCCTCACCCGTGATGACGTCCATCGACAACAGAAACGCCTTGCGCGCGCTCGCGTTCGCAAGGTCGACCGCGACGATGACAGCTACGCCAACGGCGATGCCAATGAGCGACAACGCCAGCTGCCACGGATGTCGCAGCAGGTATGAGAAGCTCGCTCGGTAGGTGGCCGGGATCATTGTGACCGGCTTGTTGTTTCCTCGAGCCGACCGTTGTGCAGTTCGAGGACGCGGTCGCAATGGGACGCGATGTGCTGGCTGTGAGTCGCGATCAGCATCGTATGCGAGCTGTCGCGCACAAGTTTGTCGAGAAGTCCAAGCACGCCCTCGGCGGTTACGTCGTCGAGGTTGCCCGTGGGTTCGTCGGCCAGCAGTACGGCAGGTTTATGGGCGAGTGCTCGCGCGATCGCAACGCGCTGCTGCTCGCCACCCGAGAGTATGTCGGGGTAACTTGCGGCGCGGTCTGCGAGGCCAATGGAGTCAAGCAGTTCGTCGATACGTGTCGAGGCCTGGGAGGCAGGCACCTTGTTGAGTTCGAGAACCAGCCGCACATTGTCGGCAACGTTGAGCGTCGGCACGAGATTGAAGGACTGATAGACGAAGCCGATGTGCTTGCGGCGAAACAAGGTGCGCTCGCGTTCGGAGAGCCCGGTGAGGTCTATTCCGGCGACGGTTACCGAACCGGCATCGGGCGCGTCGATGCCACCGATGAGGTTCAGGAGCGTTGACTTGCCGGAGCCACTCCGCCCCCGGAGCGCCACCGTCTCACCACCGCGGATGTCGAGGTCGATGTCGTTGAGCACAACTTGTTCGCGTGCGCCTTCGCGAAACCGGCGACGAAGACCGCGGAGCTGGATTTCACTGGGGGTCTCAGGCATAGCCGGCTACTTTGCGACATATGTCAGGTGCCGGCAACCGGCCCTGTGTAACAATTCAATTCAGAGGCAGAATTGAGGGACGCTATTCGAGCAATCTCGAACCTCAGCGACCGGCCGGTACTAACGGTCACGCTTTTCTCTCTGCCGCATCGGCATGCCATCGATCCGGGACGAATGCCCAAAGCTGTACGTGTCGTTGCGGCATCCTCAGTCGTCAGTTCCTGGTCCCCGGCCGCCGACACCGCATTGTCCAGCAGTGTCACGAGTACCATGTCAAGGTGCGACCGCAGAATAGGCATGCACGCTGGCCAGGTGCAATTCAAAAGGGCCGTCTTGATTGTCGTAGATCATCAGACCCATACCTGTGATCTGTGCGGGGTCGAGCGCGGGTCCATCCAACTGATACCCCCGGTACCGGGGAATAAAGCTGGAGAAGGGGATGTTGACGGTGCTCCATGTGCCGTTGCGAGTTTCGAAATCGGCCCAGTAACTGACCTGTCTGCCGCGCCAGCGCGCAGCAGTTGCCAATCGCCAGGTGTAGCGACGGCCATCGCCCTTCACATGTAATTGGATTCCAGCATGATTCGACAAATCCAGCTGCAGGGGATTTGTACGGATCGAGCTGAAACCGCCACCGTTCGTATTCGTACGGCCGGTGAAGCTTAGTTCCCCAGGCTCTTGTTCGAAGTCGCCCTCACTCCGTCCTCCCATAACGTTGTCGTTCACAACATACCAGCCCAGGTCAGAACTACTCGGAGTGAAGTCGGTGAGCATGAGTTCTCCCGCGGAATGAGAACCGGAGGCATCGAGTGGCGGGCCGGGAAAAGTCATCAGCAGTATTCCAAGAAACAGCGAAGATGGTGTCAGGTACAAGCGCTCAGCCTCTGTATGGCAGCAATACGTTTTTCAATTGCGGAAGCAGTATGTACCACTGCCGGCAGCTGACTGAGGCCTGGTCACCCAGTCTCACAGCGGCGCGCACCGAGCGGCTCAGGGCGCTCGCATATAGCCGCTGGTAGTAAGGAATTCTACCGACGTAAAACGGCAGAATCTCTTCGAGCGTAAGGTCGGTATCCAGCGTCTCGGCAAAGGCGTCATAGAATCGGCCAATCGCGTCGGACACCGAGTTGTCTTCTGCCAGCAGGACGGACGGAGCGATCGTCCAAGATCGGA
>Ga0224508_10003405_pt1 | contig 13151 bp, 7 predicted proteins | sample SF_Jan12_sed_USG_4_FD_170157 | JGI IMG/M metagenome (GOLD analysis project Ga0224508, IMG submission 170157) | Sediment microbial communities from San Francisco Bay, California, United States - SF_Jan12_sed_USGS_21 | ecosystem: Environmental > Aquatic > Marine > Sediment | place: USA: California...
AATATTGTCCGTAAGCTTGATCCCAAACTGCGCCGTGGTCGTGAAGAACGCTTCCCCAACCCGATCGATACTTCCTACCGGCGCGCTCCGCGGAATATGCCCGTTCGGAGTGATGGTAGCCTCGTCGTAACCACGAACCTGCTGCCCAACCTGCGTTCCGCCGCCGAAGAAGCGTTCGACGAAAAACGGGTTGTCCCCCATGACCAGTCCCGCCCGGAACGACAGTCCCAGGACGAGTTCGATGGGTACGCTCGTCGGCCCGCCGCCGATCTGTCCGATTGGCGCGAACCACTCACTGTTAAAATCAAACTTTCCGTAATCGCCGTCGCCGCCCAGAAGACCGCCTGTGAACCTGGCAGAGACTGAATTCCGGTTTCCCGACGTCGGGAAGAGCCCTCCGCCCCGGGTGTCACGCACCAGTCTCGCGCTGACGGTGCTTCGAGTACCCTGCGTGATCGTCGTCTCCTGCCCGGGCTGAATTCCGAAGGACTCGAGATCGCTCACTTCATCGTTGAACACTGAGTAGCCGACGAAGAACCGCGTAGACCGCAGGTCGAAAATAGGGAATCCGACTTCGACGAAGCCACCCGTCTGCCTGCGATCCCCGAGATTGAAGGTCTGGAACCGGTCCCGTGAACTCTGCAGTCCGACGGACAGACTGTTGCGGGAAGCGAAGAATTCGGGATCCGTGTAGCTGGCCTCGATGTCCTGCGAGTTGCGTCCGAACAGCCAGCGGAAGTGCCCGTTCTTCGCCTGCCCGAACAGGTTCGGTTGGTCGTAGCCGATGAAGCCGGCCAGTCCGGTGACCCCGGCGGCGCTGAGACCGAAGTTGATGTTGCCGGTCTGACGCTCCTTCACCCGATAGACGATGTCGATGTCACCATCTTCGCGCGGGTTGATCTCGATCGCCTGATCCGGCGGGAGCGACTCGAAGAACCCGAGAGACTGGATATTTCGGATACTGGAGATCAGCAGCTGCTGCGAGTAAATGTCGCCGGGCAGCGTAAGCAGAATCTTTCGAATGACCTTGTCGTGCGTAAAGTCGTTGCCGACGATCCGCACCGTTCGGATGTAGGCGGGCGGGCCCTCGCGGATGAACCAACTCACGTCGACGGTGCGAAACGGATGTACGCTGTCCGCCGGGTTTCTCTGTACGTCCGGAATGATCTGAGCCCGCAGGTACCCCGCGTCGCGGTAGAGATCGTTGATGTCCTGCGTCGCCTTCTCGAAATCGGCGAAATTGAACGGCTGTAGCTCACCGGTCGCAAGCCCTGACTCATCCAGACTTCCGTCTCGGCCAGGTTCGAAAAAGGCGCGCAGCTGGGCGGTCGGAAAGCGGCGGTTGCCGTCTATCTGCAGGGTTCGCAACCGGTGCTGCTCGCCTTCCCTGAGCCGGATCTCGATCCGCCCTTTCCCCGTGAGCGTATCGACGACGATCGTGTCGCCCAGGACCTCGAGGTCGATGTAGCCCTTACTGCCATAGTAGGCAGGAAGTCGCTCCGAGAGGTCCCTGCGATACTCATCGTGATGCAGCTCGCCGGGACGAAACCAGAAGAACCCTTCTTCGACCGTCGACATCGAGCCTCGCAGGTCGTTGGCCGGGAGCGCGTCGTTACCGACGAAGTCCACCCTCGCGAGCGCAAGGCGTGGTCCCTCATCCACGAGGAACACCATCTCGATCTGATCCAGACCGGACGGATCCGGTCTGGACATCGTGTCGACTTCAGCTTGTGGAAAGCCGGCGTTCGCGAGCATCGACCGCACCAGTACGCGTGCCCGTGCCACCCGCGAGGGATCCAGCGCCGTCCCGCCGACGAGGCCAGCCGAATCTCTGATTGCGCCGGCGTTGGCATGTTCGAGCCCCTCGAACCGATACTGGCCGACCAGGGGACGCTCCTCCACCCGGATGAAGAACACGGCCGGCGTATCCGGCGTCACGCTGACGTCGATATCGCCGAACTCGCCCGTCGCGAACAGACGCTGGATCGCCTCCTGAATGTCCGGTCCGTTCACGATGTCTCCGACGCGGAGCCGCGCGATCCGCCGGATACTCTCTTCTGAGTATCTCTCGACCCCGGAGACGACAATACTGTCTACCCGGACCTGGTAGAGCGGTTGATCCTGTGCCATTAACGGCGAAGCCCCCGCCAGACAGAGGGTGGCGAGGGCTGCGCGAGCCCGCGGGTGCATGCGAACTGTCACGGCGCAGATGTCGGGGACACGGCTTTGAATGCGAGCGACTCCGAATCCGCCGCCAGTTCCACGGCGATCTCGTCGCCCGGCGTGAACTCCGCCATCAGAATCTTCTCCGACAAGGCGTCCTCCACATACCGCTGGATGGTACGCTTCAACGGGCGAGCCCCGAATTTGGTGTCGTACCCGCGGTCCACCAGAAACTCAATGGCTGCAGGGTCGAGCCTGAGCGACAGTTCTTCGTCCGCGAGTCGATGCTGCACGTCTCGAAGCATGATGTGCACGATCTCGCCGATCTGCTCCTTCGACAGCGGGTGGAAGACAATGACATCATCCAGACGATTCAGGAACTCCGGAGTGAAGGTCCGTTCGATTTCATCATTGACCCGCTCAGCCATCTTCTCGTAGTCAACGCCGCTCTCGTCGGGCGTAAACCCGAGCGATTTGCCCGATACGATATCGCGCGCGCCGACATTCGAGGTCATGATCAGCACCGTGTTCGCGAAATCGATCACCCGTCCGTAGTTGTCGGTCAATCGTCCCTCGTCCAGCACCTGAAGGAGGATATTGAACACGTCCGGGTGAGCCTTTTCGATTTCGTCCAACAGCACGACGCTGTATGGCCGACGACGTACCGCCTTCGTCAACGTGCCGCTGTCCTCGTACCCCACATATCCGGGAGGCGCGCCGATCAGGCGGCTGACGGAGAACTTCTCCATATACTCCGACATATCGACGCGAATCAGCGCACCTTCGTCGGCAAACAGGAACCGCGCCAACTGACGAGCGAGCTCGGTCTTACCGACGCCTGTGGGACCGCAGAAGACGAAGCTTCCGATCGGACGATCCGGTGCCTTCAAGCCCGCCCGCGTGCGGCGAATGGCCCGGCTCAGGGCCTGGATCGCTTCCTCCTGCCCGACGATGCTCTCGTGGAGTTCTTCCTCCATCCGGAGCAGCCGCTTGGTTTCTTCCTCGCGCAAACGACTCACCGGGATCCCGGTCCAGCGGGATACGATAAACGAAATCGCGTCTTCATCCACTATCGGCCGGTTGTCCTTCTGCTGGCGTTCCCACTCCTCCTGGGTTCGCTTGATCTCGGCCTGAAGCTCTTTCTCACGGTCCCGGAGTTGCGCCGCCGCCTCGAAGTCCTGGTTCCGAATCGCTTCGTCCTTCTCCGCGCTGAGCGCTTCCAGGTCTTCCCTCAGCTGCTGAACCTCAGGCGGCGGGACCTGTGCGCCGAGCCGGGACCTGGCCCCCGCTTCATCTACGACATCGATTGCCTTGTCCGGAAGGAATCGGTCGGTGATATACCGATCCGCCAGCCTCGACGCGGCCACGAGCGACTCGTCCGGCACGACGACGTTGTGGTGATCCTCGTAGTGCCGACGCAGACCTTTGAGGATTTCGATCGTCTCCTCGACGGTCGGCGGATCCACGATCACGGTCTGGAAGCGGCGCTCCAGAGCCCCGTCCTTTTCGATGTGCTTGCGGTACTCGTTGAGCGTAGAGGCGCCAACGCACTGCAACTCGCCTCGGGCGAGCGCCGGCTTCAGCATGTTGGACGCGTCGATCGCTCCCTCGGCAGCGCCTGCACCGACCAGCGTGTGCAGCTCGTCGATGAACAGAATGATGCCATCGGTCTCCGAGATCTCGTTGACGATGGCTTTCAACCGCTCCTCGAACTGACCGCGGTACTTCGTGCCGGCGATTACGGCCGCCATGTCGAGGGCGAGCACCCGGTGATCCTTGAGACTGTCCGGCACGTCGGCGCGCTCGATCTTTTGCGCCAGTCCTTCGACGATCGCCGTCTTGCCGACGCCGGGCTCTCCGATGAGTACCGGGTTGTTCTTCTTTCGCCTCGACAGAACCTCCATCACTCGCTCGATTTCGGCCGCCCGACCGATGGTCGGGTCCAACCGACCTTCGCGGGCCAGGACCGTGAGATCGCGGCAGAAGTGATCCAACGCCGGAGTCTTCGACTTCGAGTCCGACTTCGAGGCTCCCGGCGGGGCGTCTCCCGGGCTTTCCGGCGATGGCATGTCCGTACCGAGCAACTTCAGCATCTCGGCCCGGGCTTCCTCGAGGCCGATTCCGAGCTGGCCCAGCACCTTCGCCGCGAGGCCCTTCTCTTCCCGGAGCAAGCCGAGCAACAGATGCTCCGTACCGACATAGCTGTGATTCAGCTCTCGCGCTTCGGCCATCGCGTATTCGAGAACCTTCTTCGCGCGGGTCGTATACGGAAGCTCACCGATCGGCGTGCTGGACTTGCCGGGTCGAATGTTGTCCTCGACCAGCCGCAGCAGATCGTCGAGGTCGGCCGCCAGATTGCGCAGCACCTCTGCGGCGACGCCGTCGCCCTCTCGGATCAGCCCGAGCAGAATGTGTTCGGTTCCGACATAGTCATGCTGAAGACGGACCGCTTCCTCGCGGGCCATCGCCAGCACCTTCCGAACACGATCCGTGAAGTTGTAGTTCATCCAGGCCTCAGTGCGGCCGCAGCCGCCGGGTTCTCATCGTATGTGCGGCGAGACGCTCTCCGCCGAACTATGCCTCATCAGCCTCGAGACGCGCACGGACGTAGGCGGAACGGGCCGCGTCCGCCTCGGATTCGCCCAGAGATCCTCCGGCCGCGTACGCCAGATGGCCGGTCTGCCCGAAAACCAGAATCTCGTTGAGCGTCTGTACCCTGGGCATTTTGAGAAGTTTCAGCGACAGGCCCAAACGCACGGCCGACGACAGATTCATCATCTCTTCGGTCGACAGGCTGTGTGCGTGTCGCAGGATTCCGTAAGCCCTCCAGACCTTGTCCTCAAGCACGCCCGGCGCTTCACGCAACATCACTGCACGGGCGCTCCGTTCGTAGTCGATCACCTTGGAGACGACGCGCGTCAGGTGTCCGACCAGTTCCTCTTCCTCCTTACCGAGCGTCGTCTGGTTCGAAATCTGGAACAGGTTGCCGACGACCTCCGAGCCCTCCCCGTAGAGCCCCCTATACGTAAGGCCGACCTGACCGATTCCCTCAAGAACCTTGCGGATTTCCTTCGTCAGCACCAGACCCGGCAGATGAACGAGTACGGACGCCCGAAGACCCGTTCCCACGTTCGTCGGACACGCTGTCAGAAAGCCGTACTCATGATGGAAGGCAAAGGCCAGCAGCTCACCCATGCGCTCATCGAGTCGATCGACCGTCCGCCAGGTCTCTTCCGGGTCGAACCCTCCGGTGATGGACTGAATCCTCAGATGGTCCTCTTCATTCACCATGACGCCGATGGTATCGTCGGACCACAGCGCCAGCGCAGCGTGGGACTGGTGGCCGATCAGCTCGCGACTCACGATCCTTCGCTCAAGGAGCAGGTCGCGCTGGCGTTCATCCAGGTCGTCGATCTCCCAGACATCGATATCAGGCGTAGGCGTGAGTGAGCCGAGGGCGCTGCGTACGGTTTCCAGAATACTCGAACGATCTTCCTCCGATGCTCTCAGGGGAAATGGGTATCCCTGGAGATTCCTCGCCAGGCGAACGCGCGTCGACACCACGATCTCGGCATCGAGTCCATCGCCCTGTGCCCAGCCCAGTCCCTGGGAGGTGAGCTCTCCGCCCTGGCGTATCACTCGGCGCTCTCCGCTTCGTGGATGCGGTCACGCAGCTCTGCCGCCAGCTCGAAGTCTTCCGTCTCGACGGCGCGCTTCAGGCGTCGCCGCATGGCGGACAGCCGTGCAACGTGGTCCCCCGCTTCTGAGCCGGCACTCATATAGAGCTTGCCGACATGCTGGGGCGAGCCATGCAGCCGCCGCAGCAGTCCCCGTAGCTGGGGCTCGAAATGGGCGTAGCACTGGGAGCACCCGAGGCGGCCAGTCTGGCGGAATTCCCCCTCCGTGATGCCGCAGTAGGGACAGGGCTCGCTCAGGCCGCCTGTGCTTGGCAGCTCGGGGCCGAGCTGAGCGAGGAAATCGGCCAGGGGAGCCGGCGGTGTGGTCGGCGCACCGCGTTCCGCAGCGCACTCGCTGCACAGGTCCAGAGTCCGCATCTCTCCATCGATGATCGTCGTCACCTGGAGCTTCGCGTCTCGTTGACCGCAGTCCTGACACTCCATAACACTCAGTCTTGGCGTGGGTCTGGAAGAACAGACGGATCCACCGGGCGCAACACACCACCTCTCAGGTCGAGGATCCGGTCTGTCTGTCGAGCGAGCGACGGATTATGGGTCACGACGACAAGGGCGGTTCCGTGGTTCCGGACGAGCTCGAACAGCACCTCGTGGAGTCGCTCACTCGTCTCGATGTCCAGGTTACCCGAGGGCTCATCGGCCAGCAAGACAGGTGGTTCCAACGCCAGCGCCCGGGCGACGGCGACCCGTTGCTGTTCGCCCCCGGACAGTTTGGAGGATCTGTGATCCAGCCGTTCGCTCAATCCGACCTGTTCCAGGAGCTCCAGACCTCGCGCCCGTGCGGCCTTCGTCGCCTTGCCTGCGATCAACAGAGGCATCATCACGTTCTCGAGGGCCGTGAAGTCGCGAAGAAGATGATGGAACTGAAACACGAAGCCCACGAACCGGTTTCGCAACTCTCCGAGTTCCGGGTCGCCGAGCGATGACAAGTCATGGCCCGCCAGCGCAATCTGGCCGGCGGTGGGCCGGTCGAGGCCACCTAGTAGATGCAGTAACGTCGACTTCCCGGCACCGCTGGGGCCGATGACGGCGATGGTCTCACCAGGTTGGACCGCGAGGTCGAGGCCTCGGAGCACGTGAATGGCCTGCCCGGTCGCGCCAAGGAACGTCCGCTCCACTCCCTGAGCGACGATGGGCGGCACGGCCTGAACATCAGTCATGCCGGATCGCCTCGACAGGCGTGTAGCTCGCCGCTTGCCGGGCCGGGTACAGCGTGGCCAGCAGTGCGATCACCAGAGAAGCCGCGACGATCACGCCCACGTCCAGCGGATCAATGCTGACCGGGAGTCGATCTATGAAGTACACGTCGCCCGGGAGCGTGATGAACTCATACGTGTCCAGCGCCCATCCGAGGGCCAGGCCGGCGACGGTACCGAGGCTGGTTCCAACGAGTCCGATGACGACACCCTGTAGCATGAAGATCCGGGTGACGTCCCTGGATCCGAGCCCCATCGCCCGCAGGATGCCGATCTCTCTGACCTTGTCGTGGACCACCATGATCAGGGTGGATACGATGTTGAACGAGGCGACGAGCACGATGAGCAACAGGATGATCCCCATCGCGAACTTCTCGAGCTTGAGCGCCGAGAACAGGCTTGCGTTCTGTCTTTGCCAGTCCTCGACCCGATAGCCGAATCCCAGATCCTGGCTGATTCGCTCGGAAACCTCGCCCGAGCGCCATGGGTCCTTCACGTTGAATTCCACCCCCGTGACCGTGCCCTCCATCCGGAGCAGCGTCTGGGCGGATTCGAGGTCCACGTACGAGAACTTGGTGTCGTACTGATAGAGCCCGGTCTCAAAAATGCCCGTGACCTCGAACAGCCGCATCTGGGGCTGAATCCCCGTCGGCGTGAGCTCAGCGCCCTGAAACGCGACGACCGTGACAGGTTCACCTGGAAACAGGCCCAGGCGGTCTGCCAGGCTAACGCCGAGCACGATTCCGGGACGACCCGACGCGGTCTCGCCAAACGGCATTTGACCGGAAATCAGGTGCTCGTCGATCTCCGTGACAGCGAGGGATGCGTCGTCTGAAGACAGCCCCCTCAGGACGGCACCTTCCCCGTAGGATCCACCCGGCGGATTGAGACCCACCTCCGTGTAGACGAAAGGCGCAGCGGCCACGACGTCAGGGTCGGCTCTCACGGCATTCAATACCGAGCGCCACGCCTCCATGCGGCCGACTTCGCTCCGCTCCAGGACGATCCCGTGCGCGTTGGCGCCGAGGATCTTCTCCCGCAGATCCGTCTGCAAACCCGACATCACTCCGATGACGACGATGAGCGCCATCACACCGACGGCGACTCCACCGATCGCAATCAGTGTGATCAGAGAGAGGAATCCGCGGCCACGTCTGCTGGACAGGTAGCGGCGAGTTATCCGCCAATGAAGGGCGCGGCGCATTCCGTTTGGCCCGACCTTACTCATCGACGTCACGGAGTACGGGATAGAGAAGCACATCGCGAATAGCCGATTGGCCCGTGAGCAGCATCACCAGGCGGTCGATACCGATCCCGAGACCTCCGGTCGGGGGCAACCCGTACTCGAGCGCCCGGACGTAATCGACATCCAGAGCCTGGCCCTCCAGATCGCCCTCCTGTCGAGCTCGCGCCTGAGCCGCGAACCGCTCCCACTGATCGACCGGGTCGTTGAGTTCACTGAAGGCGTTGACCAGTTCCGTTCCGCCAACGATGACTTCGAAGCGTTCGGCCAACTCCGGAGCGCCCCGTTTCGGCTTGGCGAGAGGGCTCATTTCGATCGGATAATCAAACACGATCGTCGGGTTTACGAGATTGGGTTCTACGCGGCTTGAGAACAGTTCGTCGAGCAAGCTGCTTCGATCCATGTCCTCGAGTCCGTCGAGGTCCTCCGGCAGCGCCTGGCGCAGCTCCTCGACAGTCGCAGAGACCGACTCCACACCGGCGAATTGCCGAATCGCGTCATAAAAAGTGATCCGCGCCCAAGGGGCTGACAGGTCGATCGACCGGCCATTCCACTCGACCACAGTCTCTGCCGGCACTGCGGCAGCAGCTGCGCCCACGAGCTGCTCGGCCGTCGTCATCATGTCTTCATAATCAGCGTATGCTCGATAGAGTTCGAGCATCGTAAACTCGGGGTTGTGCGTACGATCCAGGCCTTCGTTCCGGAAGACCTTTCCGACTTCGTATACCCGATCCAGATTTCCGACGATGAGACGCTTCAAGTAGAGTTCGTCGGCGATGCGCAGGTACATCGTCTGATCCAGCGTGTTGTGGTGTGTCGTGAATGGCCGGGCGAAAGCTCCTCCGTAGATCGGCTGGAGGATCGGGGTTTCGACCTCCAGGTATCCCTGATCGTCCAGCAGTTGCCGGAGTGCCCGGATGATTCGGGCGCGAGCCGCGAATACGTCTCGCACGTCGGGATGTACGGCGAGGTCCGCGTACCGTTGCCGATAGCGCATCGCCACGTCGGCAAAGCCGCTATGAACGATTTCCGATCCGTCGTCCAGTACCTCCGTCTTGCCAAGCGGAAGCGGGCGCAGTGTCTTGCTAAGCAGCGTCAGCCGTTCCACCTGGACGGTGATCTCCCCGGTCCTGGTCCGGAACAACGGACCGTCGACGCCGACCCAATCCCCCAGATCGAGCAGTTCCAGGACACGCCACTCAGCCTCGTCCATGCGGTCGCGCTTGCAGTAAACCTGCAGGCGACCCGACTGGTCGCCCAGATGCGCGAACGCGCTCTTCCCCATGTCCCGAAACGACAACATGCGCCCCGCCACACGTACGCCCACCGGCTCCTGTTCGTCGAACGCGTCGTGCGCCTCAGCCAGGGTATGGGACGGGTCGTACGAGTAGGCGTACGGCTCTACACCCAGGTCGCGCAGTGCCGCCAGCTTCGCGAAGCGGTCCCGGATCGGCTTCGGGCGGTCCTCCGACGCGTACCAGTCTCGGATCGGGAGACCGTCTCGCAGTCCGTGATCCGAAATGCTCACGCCTGTCCCCCTCCCTTTTGCCTGAGGAATCCCTCGATGAACGGATCCAGGCCACCGTCCAGCACGCCGCCGGCGTTACCCACTTCCACGTCGGTACGGTGATCCTTGACCATGGTATAGGGCTGAAGCACATACGAGCGAATCTGGTTACCCCACGCGATGTCGGACTTCGTATCCTCGAGCTTCTGGCGCTCCGCGTCCTGCTCTTCCAGCGCACGCTTGTACATTGCCGCCTTCAGCATCTTCATGGCCTTCGCCTTGTTCTTATGCTGGCTCCGCTCCTGCTGACAGGCCACGACGATTCCGGTCGGTTCGTGCGTGATCCGAACTGCCGAGTCTGTCTTGTTCACGTGCTGTCCGCCGGCACCTGAGGCGCGGTAGGTATCGATCCGCAGGTCGGACTCGTCGATCTCGATCTCGATGTCGGCATCGACCACCGGATAGACGAACACGGATGCGAACGACGTGTGCCGTCGGCCCTGCCCATCGAAAGGTGAGATCCGGACGAGGCGGTGAATCCCGTTTTCGGCGCCGAGATAGCCGTACGCGTTTTCGCCTCTGATCTCGAGACTCGCCGATTTCAGGCCGGCTTCCTCGCCCGCCTGTGCCTCCAGTACCTCGACCTTCCAGCCGCGCTTCTCGGCGTAGCGCGTGTACATGCGGACGAGCATCTCTGCCCAATCCTGAGATTCCGTCCCTCCGGCACCAGGGTGGACAGTAAGGAGCGCATCACGGTGGGTATCGGGACCTCGCATCATGTTGCGGAGTTCGAGCTCGTCGAGATCCAGCCCGATCGCCTGCGTCTCGCTCGAGAACTCGGACGCAAGATCCTCATCGTCGGCGTCGGCCAGGAGTTCGCTGAGCTCGTCGAGTTCCTCGATGCGCGCGAGCAGCGCCGACCAGGGTTCGGTCCACGACTTGAGCTGGCGGACCCGCTCTATGACCTGGCGCGCTTCATCCTGGCGGTCCCAGAAGCCGGGCTGCGCCATGCGGTCTTCGAGCGGCGCCAACGCTTCCAACCTGGCATCGATGTCAAAGAAACCCCCGAAGTTCTTCGAGGCGCTGCGCATGCTGACGCAACTGCTCGAGGCTGGCTTCGGATACCGGCATGTGCTCTCCGCGGCTTGGAAGAAAAGCGGGCCCCCCACCCATTTGTGAAGGACCCATGTTTCTGCGCGAGTCTAGTCCTGACCACCGGTGCGGTCAAGCGGTCCTGACACCAGTTCGAGGTCGATTTCGCGAGATTCGGGATCCACCCGAGCCACCTGGACGAGGAGGCGCTGACCGAGCTGGAATGTCCGCTTCGATCGCCGCCCCGTCAGCGACCAGGTCGACTCGTCATAGTGGTAGTAGTCATCCACCAGCGAGCTGATCCGGATCAGCCCCTCTACGAGCACGTCGTTCATCAGAACGAACATGCCGAATCCGGTTACGCCGCTGATCGTTCCCTCGAACTCATCCCCGAGATGCCGCTGCATATACTCAATCTTCTTCAGTTCTACGGAGTCCCGTTCGGCAGCCTCGGCGCGTCGCTCGCGCTCCGATACGTGAAGCGCGGTCCGTTCGAGGGCATCAGGCTCCGTGCTTTTCGCTCTTTCCTGCTTCCGGTTGAGTCGGCGCACGAGAGCCCGATGAACGACCAGGTCCGCATAGCGTCGGATGGGCGACGTGAAATGCAGGTACGCCTCCGATCCGAGTCCGAAGTGCCCGAGGTTGCGGACGGCGTACCGCGCCTGCTTCATGCTGCGCAGCGCAACCGTGGATACCAGGTACTCCTGCGGTTTGCCCGACATCGCATCGACGAGGCGAGACACATCGCCGGAGCGAATGCCGTCCGCCGGGAGGGAGGCGCCGAACACGCCCGCTATGCGGCGGAGGGATTCAAGACGATCCTCTGACGGCGGCTCATGGTTTCGATACAGAAACGGCAGCTCGTGCTTGATACCGTACCGCGCCACAGTCTCGTTGGTCAGGATCATGAGATCCTCGATCAGCCGATGCGCCTCCAACCGGGCGCGGGGGTGAATGGCCGCTGCCCGACCTTCGCCGTCCAGTTCGACCTTTGCTTCAGGAATTGCGAAGTCGATCGCTCCCCGTTTCCTGCGCTGTTCCCGGATTGTCGCGCACATGCCCGACACGAGCCGTAGCGAGCCGGTGAGCTCGTCGTCGATGCCCCCGTCGAGGCGCTGCTGCGCATCCTCGTAGGACAGCCGGGCCGCGCTTCGAATCACCGTCCGAGCGAACCGGACATCGCGCACGTGTCCTTCAGGCGACAGCACGAACACCGCGGAGACGGTGAGACGATCCTCGTCGGGAACAAGCGAACACAATCCGCCAGACAGAGACTCGGGCAGCATCGGAACGACGCGATCCACCAGGTACACGCTGGTGGCTCGCTCCCATGCCTCCCGATCGATGGCGCTGCCGGGCTTCACATACCAGGAGACGTCGGCGATGTGGACGCCGACCTCATAGTTGCCGTCCGTCATCTCCTGCACGGAAATCGCATCGTCGTGGTCCCGCGCGTCCTCGGGATCAATCGTTACGACGAGCCGATCTCGAAAATCCTCTCGCTCCAGAAAATCTTCGGGTCGAATGCCGCGGCGGGCGATCTTCGTGGCCTCCGCCTCGATGTTCTCGGGAAACTCGAACGGCAGCTGGTGACCAATGAGAATCGCGAGGACGTCCACGCCGGGATCATCGGGGCGACCGAGTACCCGCTCGATGTGTCCGACGGGCGAAGGTTCGTTCTCTCCCCAACTCTCGATCGTTGCCACCACGATATCGCCGTCGGCAGCGCCGCCGGTCCGATCAGAAGGAATGAACAGATCACCTGCCAGGGCGGGCTCCTGAGGCACGACAAAGCCGTACCCGCGCTTCGCGTGGAAGACGCCGGCGACGCGCGTCCAGGCTCGTTCGATGACCCGCACGATGCGACCCGCCGGGTTCCTCCCCGGCGGTCGCCGCTCGATCCGGACCAATACGCGATCGCCATCGACAGCTGTTGCCAGCTGTCGACCGGGAACGAATACGTCCTCACCCCCGGCCTCGTCGGGTATTACGAAACCATCTCCGGCGCGCGTGGTCTGAAGGCGGCCGGCCACGAGGTCGAACTGTTCGGGGATCGCATATCGTCCGCGATTCTGGCGAACAAGGAGCCCGTCCGTCTCGAGCGCCTGGAGAAGACGTCGGAAGGATCGATAATCGTCCTGTGGAACGTCGAGGGCCCGCGCCAGTTCCTTTGCCCGCATCGGACGGCGGGCGGACTCCCGCAGGAAGGCGAGCAACCGGTCCCGTTCTACGGGCGGGGAGTCAGGGCTGATAGG